>Ga0316221_1000313_pt1 | contig 66667 bp, 91 predicted proteins | sample TBH18007metaG_FD_206003 | JGI IMG/M metagenome (GOLD analysis project Ga0316221, IMG submission 206003) | Freshwater microbial communities from Trout Bog Lake, Wisconsin, USA - TBH18007 | ecosystem: Environmental > Aquatic > Freshwater > Lake > Hypolimnion/Profundal zone | place: USA: Wisconsin... | reverse complement strand
TGAACCACCGTTTGCATTATAACCACCAATTACTAAAACAGAACCATTAGGACTCAAAGCAGTATTTTGTCCGTCATACCCTCCTCCAGTTGAATGATCATTGAATGCCTGTTCAAAAGTAAAAGTAGAAGGAGCTGGTAAATACGTGACGGATGATGCCGGTCCGTAGGTTACAGATGACCAAGAGTCTGGTTGAACGACCGATGCTAGTGTCCAGTTCAGACCGTCTAACGAATATGAAGCACCACTTGTTGATGTTGCCACGAAAATCCCGTTTCCAGTTGTTACTGGGGTCTGTGTGTTATATGTTATTTGTGAAAAAGTATGTGTGTTTCCAGATGTTATAGCGGTCCACGGAGTTGAATCCCCTCCGGCAGGGTACCAGTTCACAGCATCATTTGACAAGTAAATGAACCCGTTATTAGAATTATCATGAGCTGAAGAAGCAAAGAGTCCGTTTCCGTATGTTATTGAAGTCCAATCATTAACTGGAGCCGTCTGAAGCGTCCAATTAATTCCGTCCGGGGAGGTCATCGGTGCGTTCACCCCAACGGCGACGAAAAGACCATTAAGGTACGACACTGTGTTCCAGGCCCCGTTAACACCATCATACGTTGTCCAATTGATTCCGTCTGGTGAGGTCATGACGGCCGGAGTTTGAGCGTATCCCACAGCTACAAATAAACCGTTTCCGTATGCGACTCCAGACCATTGTCCACTTGGTGCCGTTTGTTGAGTCCATACATCCCCGTCTGTTGAGGTCGCGACATATGGAGGTCCAAACTGATTCACGGCAACAAAGGTCCCGTTGTTATATGCAGGTGGCATCCACGACCCTGATGCTGGAATAGTGGTTGCTGTATTCCATGATATCCCGTCTGCTGATGACATCATATAAGGACTACCTGAGTATGTAGTTGCGAAAAACAGACCTCCTTGGAAGGTAACATAAACCCATAGTCCGTCTGGAGCCGTTTGAGTTGTCCACGTGACCCCGTCTGGTGAGGTCATGACGTATGGAGAAAAGGGACTTACTGCGACAAAAAGACCATTTGCGTATGTAACTCCGTACCAATATGAAGAAGGTACAGTCTGTATGGTCCAAATTAAGCCATCCTGGGAAGTCATAAGAAACGGAGGACCGTATGGACAAACGGCAACGAAAATACCGTTTCCATACGCGATTGATTCCCATGTGGCAGTTGAAACGGGAACATTGTGCACTGACCAGTGAATACCGTCTGATGATGACATTTCGGAACCATTGTTTGCAACGGCCACAAAGATCCCATTCCCGAAGGTCACAGAGACCCACGGTTGAACGGATGACCCGTAGGTCTGGGTGAGCCAGTTGACACCATCCGTCGAGTAGGTCACGGGGTAAGTCCCGTTGTTTGATACAGCAACATATGTCCCGTTTCCGTACACACACGCAGACCACGTTGTTTCATAAGGGAAGGTGGACGGCTGGTCTGTCCAAGTTTGGTTCCACGTTGGACTTTGAGTAATAGGTACGGGGTTCACGAGACTCACTGTGACGTATCCAGACGCGTTCGAAGTTGGTCCTAGGTCCGTAAAGTTCTGGACACTCGGATCGGCGTAACAGGTTGCACCGGACGTCCCATCCCCCGGACTTCCCGTGTACCCTCCACCTCCCGAAGAGCCCGTCGCAAGTCCGGAGACGGTCCCAGACGTGACTGTTTGCGTGTTTGATGTGCTGAATATAAAGGTGTTTGAGGACTGAACTTGAATCTGTTGGATCCCGTCATAGTACGTTGTTCCAGAGATGGTAACCACATAGTTGAATGGGTACCCGTGAGGAACTGCAGTCGTGCACACTGCGTTCGTGCCATCTCCTGTAATCTGTGTAATAGGTGTCAAAAGCCCGATGGGTGATTGACCCCCGCCAAACCCACCCTGTTCGGCAATGGTCACTTGTCCGTACTCGTAATTGTTTCCGTACCCGCCATTCACATACGAATATGGAACCACAAATTGAAAAAAAGGGTTTGTCCCCGCCCCGTTTCCGTAGTAGCCAGCACCCGAGCCACCCGTGCCACTCCCCGACGGCAAAAAGGACCCGGGGCTTGAAGTGGGTCCGGACCCATCACCTCCGCTCGCCACGATAAGGGGAGTTCCATTGGTCAAAACAAAAGTCCCACCACCTCCACCAACCGTCACGTTATCGAGGACATTCGCCGTCAGGGGTGTGGGCTGTTGGCCAACAAGCATGGTCAGAACCTGACCTTCACTGAGCGTCACTTGACCCGTCACGACCCGCCCAGGCGTTGCGGCGTATGCACCGGCGGCCGTAATCTGGTACGTCCCGTTTGCCGGGACCGTCCAGTTCTGTTGTCCATTTTTGATGGAAAAATAAGATGACGAAGGCCACGGAGCATCGGCATACGTCTGGTCAGACGTCGGTCCTCTGTGTCCTGAATTACCCATGGTTGTGAATGTAAAGTTGTTGAAATAGTACGTCCCTGGATAAATGGGCTTGTACATTCTACTAGTGTCTAAGATATTTGTGTTCCTCCTTCCTGTGCAGAGTCCGTCATGGATACAAGCGACCCGTTCCTGAGTTGAAGTACGTTATACGAGAGGGCGTAGACCCGTACCTGGCGTGAAAAGGCACATGGAGTCAGGTTCAACGTGTGAAGTTGTCTCAATATTGATCCAAAATTCACTTCACCCGTCTGTCTCTTACTTTCTGGATCAAGGGCAAAGGAGTACATGTAGAAATTCATGTTTGGAACCCGGGTATGGAGCTCGAGGGGTTGTATGACGTGGAGAAACAGGGGCGTCCCCACTTCCACCGGAATAACATCCACGTTGTTAAACTGAAGGTTCAGGTTGACGAGTTGGTCCTGACCCTGATTCAGAAAGTTATAAGCATCTGACCCATCTGTTTGTATGACCCAATAGAGCTCTTTGACCATCCGGGTAAACTCTGTAAGAAAAATACACTGGTCAACGTTCGCTCCCGCCGTGAATATGAGACGCTGGAGCGTCTGTGTCGGGTAAAAGACCGGTGTAGATCGTAAATAGTCCCTCTCGGCTTTACTCACGTAAATGTAATCGACAAAAAGGTCGACCTGGATGGGTTGGGTCCAATTTATAGTTGAAAATTCGAGCGACGGGCGGAACTTCACACGGAGGACCGGGGCTTTATCGAGAGCACACAAGGGCAAATCGATAGACAAGGGAAGCAGGATGGAGTATGCGACCAAGTTGCTCGTGATGCCCTTGCCCGTGAAGGTGGTGAGGGCAGCCTGTTTGCCCTGGGGGACGTACAGGTCGTTGTGTATCTCAATAGACTCGCCATAGTGCCTCTCAATCAAGGTATCATCGTACAAAAGTTCAAGGAAATCAATCATACGAGTTCCGGCCGAGTTGTCCACGGCACACGCCTCGGGCCAAAAGACTCGGAGAATCATGTTCCGTCGAGCCACGTCCCCACCCGCTTTGGCGATCCATATAGATATATCATCGCCAAAATGAACGTCTTGTGGATACTGAAGTCGTACATATTGGTGCGTGAACTGCGCAACCATTATATTCTTAACACAAAATAGTTATGCGCGACGAGCGACACTTGAATCACGATTACAAGTACGGACACCCGAGTCAATTGGTTCACCCGGTGGACCTTGAAAAGTACCCCTTGTTTGCTCAAGCAAAACCAGTTCACTTTGAACTGAAGGCTGGTGACTACGTGTACATTCCTGGAGGCTGGTGGCACTGGATCGCTTCTCACGAGGACCGGTGTGTTTCCGTAAACTATTGGTTCGAGGATACGTCTCTCGGTCCGAGCCCTTTTCAAAAGACCTTTGACCCGAGCGGGATAGACTGGTCCGACGACCGTATGGAGGGTATGTTTGGATCAAACACACTCGCCGTATGGGACACTCGACAGGACCTCATGCACTTTATGCCCTTTCGTGTGTTTCGCCGGGACGCGAAACAGAACAAGTACTACTTGACAACGGTCAAGGGATACGATACGAATTATTGTAATAAAATTATAGCAGATGGACTTGCACCCGACATTGAAACAATCAGGACTCGGGTCGGGGGCCCACAGGACTCTATATCCAACGTATGGTACAACTATGGGGACGTGGATACGCGACTTCACTACGATGATTATGCGAGTATCGTCGGGGTCCTTGAAGGGACCAAGACGGTCGATTTGTACAGCCCCGACCAAAGTGCATTTTTATATCCTAGTGTTAAAACATAAATGAACAATTCAAGGCGTCATTTACTTGGAACCTATAAGAACGGACACTATAGTTATTTAACAAGACCTGTGAACCTTGCAAAGTATCCCCTCTTTTCACGGGCGGTCGTCTCGTCTCATATTACGGTTCGGGCAGGTGAGTACGTATACATCCCAAGTCGGTGGTGGCACTGGATATCATCTGAAGGCCGGTGCGCATCACTCAATTTTTGGTTTGAAAAGAGTACGCTCGGGGAGGTTCCATACACCAAACCCATTCCTGACCCCGTGGTTTGGTCCGATGAATCTATATCGAACATGTACGGTTCGAACGTACTTGCCGTGTATGATACGACGATTGATCAGTCAAATTACATCACATATTCAGAGTTTATGCGAGACGGCAAGGACCGAAAGTACTTTTTACAAACCGTCAAAGGGTACGACTCAAACCAGACGAGTCGAATGATCCTTGACGCATTTTCAGGAGACATTGAGAAACTTCGACGCGGGGTCAGTGCACCTCCAGAGGCCCTTCCTAATTTTTGGATAAATTACGGAGACGTGGACTCGGGTCTTCACTATGATGATTATTACGGAATCATATGTGTGCTTGAAGGAACGAAAACTATAGACTTTTACGAGTGGAATCAGTCGGAGTTTTTATACCCTCATAGAGTTAAATGAACAATTCGAGGATTCATCTATTTTCAAAGTATAAATATGCTCATTTTAGTCACGTGACTGATCCGCCCGACCTAAACAAGTACCCCTTGTTTTCCCAGGCTCGTTCCCTCGACTTTGAGCTCCATGCAGGAGAATCCCTGTACATGCCCAAAAACTGGTGGCACTGGATCACGTCTCACGGAGACCGGTCCATGTCTGTCAATTTTTGGTTTGAAAAGAGTCAGACGGATAGTCCCCGGACGCAAAGTTTCAGTCTCGAGGGACTCGACTGGACGTTTCCCGACGAGTCTCAGGAAGTCTTTGTCTGGCTCACAAAGACGCAGGAGGCTCGGTACATGACCTATAAAGAGTTTACGGAAGGGCCGAAGAGTGAAAACTGGTACATAAACACGCTCAAAGGGTACGACCCGAAACACGTGAATCAACACATCCTTGAGACCTTTAGACCCCAACTTGACCAGTTGAAACTTCGGTGCGGCGCCCCCTCCGAGTCTTCCCCCAATTTTTGGATAAATTACGGACAAGGCACAGACACGGGACTTCACTATGATGACTTGGATGGGATACTGTGTGTTCTCGAAGGGACCAAAAAGGTTAGACTTTTCGATCCGAACCAAACTCAATATTTGTATCCACATAGAGTCAAGTGACGTATCAAAGTGAAATGAAGTGGGTCGATTCTATCATGGATGTGTACTTTGATTTACGGCCCGTCTTTGAGACACAGAAACTTTATAGGTCAAAAGGTCTGAACGTGTTTCACTATTGGACGTACGAGCTCGATTACTTGACGGGGTCAACGTGGGTCCCCGACGAAGAGTTTCGTTCACTCAGAGGGATAGAGTATATACTTGAAAAGTATCCGGGCGATCGTATTCGTCTGGATGCTCATGATCAAAAGCTCTTATGGAACAGGTTCATTATCGAACTTGGTATGAACCCTCCTACATTTTCTCTAAAATTCGTACCCAAATAGATCAATGTCCTCTTTGAAGAGTTCGGCGACTATAGCTTGTGTTTCGGGGGTATAGTACGTTCGGTAATCTTCGTGTTTCGTTTCATTCGTGTGTTTCAAAGGGGCCGAACACCCAAACAAAGACTGTATCTTTTTGAAATCATCTTCGAGCGTCTCAAACCTGAGAAGGTACGTGACCCCATTCGGGATCCATTCCTTCTGAGGTGTTGCCCATGTAAACCACGTGTGTTGTACAAGCGAATACTTGTTCAAATTTCGAACAAAATCATCAAATGAAGGAGTCTCAAGAGGTTCTCGTCGGTGGAGGAATCGCTTCAAAGGGTTCCTTTTTTCATAGGCCCAAGCACTCACGACCCGGCTCCACGGGTTCCGAACGACGGCACATATCACGGGGGTCGCATTTTCAATCATGGGGAGGGACGCATGGACCCCACCTGTTTTTGGGTACGTAATTTGTCTCAAAAAGTTGTCGTGAAGCCAACACCCTATGGACGTACTTGCGTTTTTCGGGATGGCGACAAAGGTCACACCCTTGACGATATTTGTCGTCATTACTTAGTATGGCGAGTTAAACTTTAGACCACCAACGCCGCTCTCAATTTTGAGTATATTATATGACGTTGCCCATACCGAGGCACCGTTGGACAAGTTCTGGTACTGAAGGCGGGAAAAGTTGATGGTTCCGTTGGGCTCCAAGGACTCTGGGTCTATTTCAAATGGAATGACGGAAAGGTTTCGAACAGGCAAGACCGTGTGCGTCTGGAACGGGGCCATGACCCCGAGCCCCGTGACTGTACCCACATCGGGCGTAATAATCTCTTCGTTTCCTGTGATGGTCAAAGAGACTGCCCCGTCCAGGTTCGAGTACTGGTACACGTTTGACGCGGATGGAGTCCCTGTGATAATGAGCTCCTTGACGGGTCCGAGGATCTGAAGATCTGCAAAGCTCTCTGCAGTAACCTGTTGGTTCTGTATGTACTTGATTTCGGCCCAGGTTGGTTTGGGAACGCCCGGTGGTAAAATCTTGAAATCTGCGATAATGGACGCTTGGAGCGTTGGGTTCACGGGATACGGGTCGTACCGGACTGCGTTTGTTGGACTCGTTGTCTGTGAAGGATCGTCTGTAAAGATATATAGGTATCGAGGACCGTTGGCAAAGATGGTGGGTACAGGTCCGGCAAAGGTTATGGGTGCGTCTTCACCTGAGGTGTAATACTGGTACGCGGCGGGTGTTGAAAGGTCCTTTGTTGTATCAATTTGGATGATCGATGTTTGTGAGGCGGTATTTGCTGATGCGTAAATGGTAGACCCAACGGCATGGAGGTTTTGTATGGTGCCGAGGTATGGAAGGGTATACAGGCCGGATGTAAATACAATATCACCGTTAAAATTGAGCACAGTGCTATTTTGTGTCCAATTTATGCCATCTGAAGAAGTTATAACAGTGCCATTATTGTACGACCCACCGGTTGATGCTGCAGCAAACATGCCATTGAGATATGTCACAGAGTAAAAATACCCAAAAGGTGATGTCTGAATTGTCCAGTTCACCCCATCTGGTGATGTCATTATTTCCGAGGTGCCGTATGAACCCACTGCTACAAAAAGTCCGTTTCCGTACGTGATTGCGAGCCAAGATCTACTTGGGGCCGTTTGGGCAGTCCAGTTAATCCCATCGGGGGATGTCATTGCATATGGTGATTCTGTTCCAACGGCCACGAAGATTCCGTTCCCGTATACAACTGATGTCCAAATACTATTTGGCGCCGTGTAAACCTCCCAATTGACTCCGTCCGGAGAGGCCGCCACCTGCGTAGAAGGAGTAACAACGACAAATAAGCCCTGACCACCGGGAGTTCCATACGTTGCACTATTACCGTAAATTTGTGAAATTCCAGTCGTTGGAATTGAATATGTTGTCCAGTCTATTCCGCCATTCCTAGAAACTGCAGCATGTTTACAATCATAAGAAACTGCGACGAAACTACCATTACCAAACGCAAGTGAAGTTGCGTCCGCCTGGTTCACCGGTGGCGTCCACGTGAAACCGTCGGGTGATGTTTGTACAGGCACGCCATAAGGTGGTGACCAGCCAAGCATGTATGTGCCGTTTCCATAGACGGCACTTCCGTGTACACCCGCTCCTGGACCCGAAGCTAATTCAAACCAACTCCGGCCCAAGTCGTTTGATACATATTCAACTGTGTTCCCAGCTGTAAAAAAACTTCCGTATAAAGCATGTGGTGAATTGAAAATGCCGTTTGTATATTTTAAAATAGACACGGAGTCAAGTAAGAAATACACCGAATCACCTATAAGAACACCTTCGGTCACGTGAGACCCGTATAATGAATATAAAACAGGTGACCAATTCGTCAAAAAGTCGGATACAATTGGGAACGTATAAAACTTTCCAGGTGTGTTTGTCAAGGCTATGAGATCATTTCCCGTAGACAGGATTTGGTACACGGATGTCGTGTTTGAACTTATATTTGAAGTAAAATTGAATGACGTGTACCCATCGAGCGCTTGAAATGGCGTGCGCGTGTCGTATCGAACGAAAAAGACGTTCGAGGCGACGTTTGTTTGGGCATAGTACAAGTACCGCGCGTCACACACCATGGTTCCCGTCGGTGGTCCCGCATCCGATATGTCCATGGGAAGGTAATTGTTCGAAACGAAAGATGATATATTACCCTGAATAATTTCGTTCAAAAGTCCGGCAACAATAAATCCGGTCAAGAGTTGAATGTACAGAATGTCTCCTAGAATAACAAAGTTGACAAATACGGCCGTCTCACCCGCAAAGGCTGTGATGACTTGGTAGGACCCGGGGTCATCGATTGGTTTTGTCGTGTCGTACACGATAAAAACACCGTTTGTTGTTAAAAGCAAAATGTACTGTTGGTACGAAAGGGTCGTTGAGACATTGAACGTGTTGCCCCCGAGGAGGTTCTGAGAGACGTTATATGTCAGGTACGAATTTGGGTCCAAAAAATCACCCGTACCCTTGTTCAAATCATTCGAAAGGTTCCGGTAGTCTTCAAAGTCTATTTCGATACTCATTTGTTGGCGCGTCAATGCGCACAGGGGGATGGATTCACACCCGAGGGGCAGAGACACATAGTACTCTCGAGCAGCAACAGCCTGTGTAAAGTCCAAGGTCCCATTCATGAGTTTGAGAATCGCCTTATTTTCATACGGAATTGTGAGGTCATTTATGAGTTCGAGGTACTCGCCCGTGTACCGTTTGATGACTTGGCGTCCGACAAGTACACGAGCCTCTTTGATGAGTTTGTGCGCCACAGAATCATCGTAGTTCGAAAGGGACGGGGGGAGAAAACCTTGGACCCACCCACCCTGGGCCAAAGTCCACTGGGACACGAGCACACCGTTCACAAAGGGGAACGAAGGTCCCTGGAGGTAATCAAAACCCCAAAAGGCTGCGTCCTGTGCATTTGCAAATGTTATGGACGGGTACACGACGGATCTAAACACGAATTTATTCTGTAAAGGGTCGTATGTAACAGTTATGTTGTCGGCTATAAATTTGTTATTTGTCTGAAGATCACCGTGATTTAGTGACGACCAATCAGCAACTGGCGTCGATGGGTTGGCGTACCATGTGACGCCATCATACGAAATCATAGACGATGGGGACTGACCCATCTTTCTTCTATGTTTCTCCTACAAATTTAAACAACGACAAATACCCCGTTTCCATAGTCGGCCGCTAGCCAAGTTGAAGAGGGTACAGTTACGAGAGACCAGTTTACACCGTCTGGGGAAGTCAAAATTTTGTTTTCGGGGTTGATATAGCTTCCATTGGCGAAAACAGCTACAAATAGACCGTTCCCATACGTAACTGAATTTAAATACAGGCCAGAAGGAAGAGAAGGAAAAGTCTGAGACGTCCAATTCACGCCATCCGGTGAAGTCATAATCTCACTCCCTGAACCATAAAATCCCATTACAGACACGAAAAGACCGTTTCCATATGTAAGTGATCGACTATATGCAGGTGCCGTCTGAGCTGTCCAGTTCACTCCATCCGGTGATGTCATGATAGGCGTTCCGGCTAAAGCGCCTGCAACAAAAAGACCGTTTCCGTATGTAATTGTAGCCCATGGTGATGAAGAAGGTGCTGTTTGAGTCGTCCAGTTTATACCGTCTGGGGACGTCATAATGGACGGGGGTCCATACGGAGCCACTGCTACAAAAAGACCGTTTCTGTATATAACTGAAACCCATTCTGCTGTCGGTGAAGATTGAGCTGTCCAGTTCACAGCATCTGGAGACGTCATGACCCGGGGAGACCCGGCATTAGCAACTGCAACAAACGTACCATTTCCATAAGCAGACGAATCCCAGTAAATATTATTAAAAGGAAGTGGATACTCCGTCCAGTTAATCCCGTCGGGTGATATCATGTAACTTTGATTGGCGTATGCCAATGCATTAAATGCAATGAATAAACTATAATTTAAACTCTGGTTTACGAGAGTGAATGTATTTGCACTTGACGTTGCAACTGTATATTTTCCTTTCATGGTTGCGGAACTTTGGAAAACATCGATTGTTTGGCCGGGAACGAGTGATGCCACGGGGTCCGACATTTGTCCGCCAACGGAAGTGTATGCCAAGTTTACGGGAATCTCCGCCCATAGGTTCAGATTTTGGGTCGAATAGTACCCGACGACGGGCGCGGGCCGAATACCCACGGTCGAGACTTTTCCGTTATATGAGATACCCGCGATACCCGAGGAACACACAAACGAGTTTGCGGTCGGAACACTCGATATCGTATAGACCCCGTCCAAATTGAAAAATGAGTACGCAGTCCCGGACAAGATGACCTCGGCCCCGACGGAGAAAAAGTGACTCCCGTCCGTGTTTGCCGTCAGGTTCGACCCATCGGCCGCGACGTACGTCAGATTCTTTTGAACGAGGAGAGCCCCAGAAAACGAGGTTGAAGTGCTCGGGTACACGTACGTCCCCGTTTGGGGTGGGTAGATGGGCGGGAGGGTCGTCCTCAAAAACGTCTTCGACAAGATGTCTCCGTATGCAGGAATGGTACACTCGCTCGTCGTTCCAAACCGGACCTGTTGGTTATCGAAAGGAATCTCAAAAGACTCACCGAGCGGGGAGTCCTGGGGCTCATAATTTGTTTTAAAATACGTCATGGACGGATTCATAGTAAAAGGGTTTGGAGCGCCAAGTATAATTTGAGCAGACTGTGACATGCTCTTCTGTTAGTACTCAAGGAATGAATTTTGAGCTTCCTCCGCTAATCTGTAACGTCGAGTACCCAAAGTAGTACAAGTACAGCGTGTATCCCTGTGCAATCTGAGGAGCCAAAGATGGGTTAAAAGTAATGTCCAGATGGGACGTCTGAGAATCGTAATCTGAAAAGTTAATGTATTTGACGTTATTGTAGTCTTTGGGACGTTCACCGAAACAGTACATGTATATGTTCTTTGTTGGTACAGACAGGTCGTGCTGAAGGGGCTGACGGTAGCTATAGTACAGAGCACCTGGGAAGTTTGACAAAATGTTCTTGTTATTCAAGTAAATTGTAGCACTTTGAATCGAGTCCAAAAACTTGATTTCGACGCCGTTGAAAAAAGTCACGGGCACGGCCGCCGGGAGGTACTCCGTCGTGTATCCGTAGTTGTACCTTTGTTTGTAGTATGTTGATTCAGGGGTCTCGTATAGATTGTTTCGTATGAACCATGCAATCATAGAGACGGGGAATTTTGCACTAAAATTCAAACGGACCTGACCGTTCTGATATTCCTGAACAGCCTCTTTCCATACACGACACACGCGGTACGATATAGGTGTCGTCATATAGTACAGACGTTCGGCATCTGATAAGGTGATTTCCTGTAAAAGGACTCGGGGGTTTATGAGATCTATAGGGTTTCCATTCACGTCACTCGGTGCAGCCGTGATCCAGGCCGCCGTGTTGAACGTGAACCGAACAGTGATTGTTTGTCTACGGAGAGCACACATAGGGAAGTACGGCTTTTCGTTTCGCTGTGCATCAGTTCGGTTGTGCGAGTGGCGGCGACAGAAGAAGAAATCAAGGGGGACTAGCATGTTGACCTGGGACGTTGCTGGGACGGTGTTTGCCTCGGACTGTCCGAGACTGGTCGCTTGGTACATGGCCAACTTTTCGTCCGCGTCCAGAAAGAGTTGGTCCCGAATAATGTACCAATCATCCTCGATAGACTCGATGACTTCTCCGTTTAACATAAACTCGGCCCTTTGAATCATAGCCCGACCCACGAGGGGTCCATAGTCGTAGCCGGTGGGCAAGGCAGGCAAAGCGACGGACAAGTACATATTTGTCAGAAGGTCAGCCGACTCTCGGGGTTTGATATCGATGGAGTACGTTGTAGTGGGATCGAGAAAAAGGCCTCCGGTTGACTGGAGGGGGTTGAGCATACGGTGAGACTGAACAAACGGAGAGTGTTGCCTGAGCTCAGGGACCCAAAGAGACTCGCCTCCGAACATGTACTTTTCTTGGGGTCCCAGGGCTGCCAAGGCGGTCATGGCGCCTGAAGCCGCTCCCCGTGACTGACCCGCGATAGGTTGAGGGGGTGGCGGTTTTGGAATCTCAACAAAAGGGTCCATTACTGAAAATGTCCTATATTTGTTTCTTTCTAAAAAATAGATATGACGGAGCGTCTCCTCTTTGCAGACTCCCAGAACAGAGACGTCACTCTGTACCCTGATGGAAACTCTTACGTTTTGCACTTGACACGACCCTTACGTAATGTCGAGAGGGTCGATCTGGTCTCGGCCCGAGTTCCAAACACGATGTATAACCTGACTAACGGGTCGAACGTTTTCACCTTGAATAGTACGAGCAACATCAGCCTGAACACCGGGTTCTACTCGGCATATACTCTGGCTGCGGCCGTGACCGCTGCCACGTCAAACGTTCCCGCCCTGAACTACCTGGTCTCGGAGGGCCACTACCTGTTCACAAACCCATCTTCATTTTCGATCAAAATTCATTCAAGTGAACTCGCTTTGATGCTTGGGATGGTGACAGGTACCACTCTGACATCGACTCTGGCGTCAAACACGGACCCAATGTACTCGGGCCTGTACATTCTACGGAGTTCGACCCTTGTGGACTTTTCCCTGAACGATTACATCTTTCTAGACGTGGATGAATTGAAAACGCCGTTTCATGTAGACACTGGAGCCATACAGGGAACGACCGGAACAATTTCAGGATCAAATGCGAACCGGGCCTTTGCACCCATCATAATGGACGTAGGCTCGGCCTGTATTAAGAATTTTCATGAAAATAAGGACTATAGTATATCTGTGCTGTACCCTGAACCCATCAACAGTCTTCAGCGTCTGACGGTCCGATGGATAGACCGTGACGGGAACTTGCTCGACTTTCAGGGATGGAACACAAACGCCTTTGTCCTGCGCGTGTACCTGCGCCCCGACCCTCGGCCGGTGCTCCCCCCACCTGAGCCGCTCGAACAGATTGAAATTAAACGAATCGTGGAGGCGATGAAAGTCATGCCGCCTCCACCACCCGAGCCAAAGAGGCGTTTTCACTGGTGGATCATAGTTTTAGTTTTGATTGGATCTATTGTGGCGTATAAGACGTTCGGGGGGCGACCTGTTCAGGTCGCCCCTGGACTCCCCGCCGTCCCTCCGCGACTCGGCTCTTAACGAGTCACAGCGAACACCGCCTGGGAAGGCTCGTTAATCTTGACATTCTTGACGAAAGCCTTGACGATCATAAACACAAGGATGGACAGCAGGGTGGTGAGAATGGCGGCAAAGACGTGAGCCTGGAGACCGGGACCAGTCTTGACGTACTTGTCGATCGCCGCCTGGACAACACCGTACCAGGCCAGGGCGGCCGCAAAGGAAAAGCCGCCAATCAGAGAGTTCAGGCCCTGGCCCTCAACGGTGGTCGCAAGACTCATAAACGTGGATGCCATTTGTATTATATATAAACAAAAAATGTGTCTGAAGGATCCCAAGGGACGGGGCCTGTATACTCCTTCTCTTCCTCTATAAGGTTCGAGCCCTTCTGAAGTCCCTCGAAGCCTTCTGGAGGGTCCTCTTCAAAGTCTTCTTCCTGAAGTACGTTTGAGTATCTGATTTCTTCTGGGTCTTCTTCCTCCGACTCGGCCTCAACGACCCAGTACTTCATTCTTCCCTACCAAAAAATGAATTTTTGTCCACGGCATTTTTCAACGCACGTTCCGTTGGGTTTGTGGGGGCCCACTGGGCCCACGTGTCAGCACACTCATTCATCTGTCGAGCCATATCATCCTCTGTTCCCTCGTACCGGGACCAAGGCTCTTCGTCTTCGTCCTCGTCGGAATCGGACGAGTCGCACTGCGACTCGGACTCCTCTTCGTCGTCATAGGCTTCTGGGTACAGAGACCCCGTGTGTTTCCCCGTCACGTTCCGAGCAGCATACATGAGACCGTAACTCATGTCCTTGGGGGTTATGACACTCCGTTTACAGGCTTTACAATAGTGTCCGGCAAGTACCACGGCGGACTCCATGACGGGCAAAAACAGGTCCATAGCTGCACTCTCAATCTGGGCCGTGTCCATGTCACCCTGACCAGTTTTCATTTAGTGTAAAAGCGTCCTGAAACTTTAAGGCGTCCGCGCCCCAGGACACCTCCTATTTTGTTTCAAAATTGTAGGAAGGAGATGTCTTTGGCGCTCCGAAAGTTCGACCCGTCCAAGATGGGTGATGACAAGGTCTGTGTATTCATAGGGAAGCGTGGAACGGGCAAGTCAACCCTGGTGACTGATATCCTGTGGCACAAGAAACACTTACCAGCCGGTATCGCCATGTCGGGAACTGAAGAAGGGAACGGGTACTATAAACAGTTTATTCCGGACCTCTTTGTCTTTGGAGACTATAACCGAGACGCCCTTGAAAAGATTATTGAGCGTCAAAAGAAGCTCTTGGCCGTTGGTCGGTGCGCCCCCGTCTTTGTCCTTATGGATGACTGTATGTATGACCGCGCTTTTATGCGTGACACGGCCATCCGTCAACTCTTTATGAATGGGCGCCACTGGAAGATATTCTTTATGATGACGACCCAGTACTGTATGGATATGACCCCTATGATCCGTACCAACGTGGACTATGTATTTGCACTCCGAGATAACGTCCGTCAGAACCGTGAGAATCTGTACAAGGCATTCTTTGGCGTGTTTCCAACCTTTGATCAGTTTTCACAGGTTATGGATGCGTGTACAGAGAATTACGAGTGTTTAGTCCTCGACAATACGTCCAAGTCGAACCGTATCACAGACTGTGTCTTCTGGTACAAGGCGCCCATCAGGCGGAACTTCCGGGTCGGGTCTCCGGCGTTTTGGCAGTACCATCAGAGGCACTATAACCCACGGGCCGCACAGAGACCGGCCCAGCCCGAACCCGTCGTCAAACGAAGGGGCGGGTCTGTGAGTGTCGTCAAACGCGCTTGACACCCTTTCTTAATTTCCTTTGAAATTTCAGAAGGATGTTGACCTACGACCCAGATGCGAGTACTCTTATAAGTGAAATTCCCCCTTCGTCAGAACTCTCCGTCAATGAGGAGCTTGCCCGTCAGGCACTGAGTCGAGCACCCGAGGAGTCCACCAAAAGCGTTCCGACCGGGCTTTTGAGGCTAGAAAAAAAGGTTGACGAATCTCAAATGGCTGACTTTTCCACTCCAATTGAGGAGTTGATGCAAAACGATATACAGGGGTCTGGCCCATACATCCCTCAGCAGCCACAGGCCCCGTCTGTTTCGCGTACTCACGCTCCCCCGTCCTCCAAGAAGGAGGCTGCGGGTAATCCATTCGGTCTGACTGACGAGCAGTTCCAGGCGGCTCTGGCAGGTATCGCGTCCGTGGTTGCCTTTTCCAAGCCAGTTCAGTCCCGGCTTCGTACAATGGTCCCCAAGTTTGTGGCCGAGTCTGGTGACGTGTCGCTCACAGGCTTGGCAGTGACGGCCATCGTTGCTGCTCTCGTCTTTTACGTTATTAAGAAGTATGTGGTGGACAAAAACTGAGGCGCGCAAGCGCCTCAGAGCCCTAAGAGTCAAAAGACCGAGTTCCTTCGGAACTCCCCCCGTCTTTCACCGTGTCCCCACAATACCTGCGTTCCCCGCCCAGTGTGTACAGACCATTATCAACACAAAGCTTCTTGAGAGCCTCGAAATTTGTCCAAAAATGCGAAGTGTGATCGTACTCGGGCACAGACATGTGTGCCAACTCGTGAATGAGTACGTACATTGCCGAGTTTACATCGTCTCCATCCAGACAGATGTAAATTTCGTATCCCTTGTTCACGTTTGAACCTATAGGGCCCCTGGACTTGTCCCAACCATTCATGCCTGTAAGGATAGAAGGCCGAAGAACCCCTTTCCACATGGGGTCCCCCGTTTGACGGAGCATGTCAAGAGTGGCCCAGTATCTTCGTTTGAGTTCAGTCAACATAGGAGGCTCTCTGTGAAACAGAAATATCAAAAGTAAAAAACCAAACAGGACACCTGTGATGACTGGCCAGATCATCTCACCTACTCTTACGAAAGACAAATTTTGAGTACAAATCTGAGATGAGTCCCGTGGGCGCTGGAAGCATAGGTTCCCATATGACCAAGTCGAGTCCGAGTGCCGCGAGGTCCTTGACGAGGACTGAAGCGTCCAACACGGGCTCTTCGCGTCCACCGTCCGCATAGAACGGACCATCGACCAAACGGACGTTCAAGCGGCGCCCACCCTGGAGCAAAGCAAACTCGTTCCCCAGAGCGTCCTTGAAGTGTCCGTACTGGTCTACGAGCGCCTCGGCCCGAGCCTTTTCGGGCACGACACCCATAAGTAGACCGTTGGGGTTCAGGGAACACGCAATCGCCTTGAGGGATGTTCGGTACGTCACGGAGTCTTCACAGATGTACTGAAGCGAAAAGTTATAGCAGATGACATCATATGGACCGGCAAAAGCCGCCTGAATAACGCTCCCCTGACCGAGAAACCAGACACCAAACTGAATATCGTGAGCCCGCTGTTCCGCCTCTCTCAGAGACTCGGCGTCTGGATCAATAGCAAACACGTGGACCCGAGCAGCCTTCCACTTGTGCCAATCGCCCCCACGTCCACACCCACAGTCGAGCACCTTGGTCCCTGGGAGGACCCATCGCTGAATCAATTGGCGTTTTGCATCATTGTGCATCTTTCGCATGTGCTCACTTGTTTGCGCCATTTAGCTTAAAAAATAAGCGCTTGTCTCTTTTATATGGGTACTCTTGAGCAAGACTACTTGACGGTTCCTGGCCAGCTGTTTGCATGCATTTCGTTTGTGGGACCTGACCAGCCTCAGAAGAATGAGAAGCTGGGTATGAAGATTCGCGGCTGTTTCGCAACTCGTGACGAGGCGGCGAGCCACGCCAAGCGCCTTCAGAAGGAGGATGCCCTTGTTGATATTTACGTTGTGGACATGTACAAGTGGCTCCTTGTGCCTCCAGACCGAGAGCAGATTTCAGACGTTCACTATCAGAACGAGAAGCTCGAGGAGATTATGACCAAGTACCGCGAGAACCAGAGCCAGGCGGCGGCGATGTTCGAGAAGCGCAAGCGTGATATGATGGCCAAGCCCATCGAAGGCCCGTATCCGTATATTGACCCAGCCGATGAGAACTCCAAGTACTACACCAAGCCGGACGTTCCACCCATCCCTCACCCAGCCGAGTTTATTGATGATCTGAAGAAGGAGTTTCCAGACAAGGACATGGCCGAGATTGTCAAGATGGCCGACGAGAAAGTGGCGAAGATTATGGAGGAGCGTAAGCTGCCCGCGGTTCAGATTGAGTCGGTTCCCGAGGGTGACGAGGGGGGCGAGGAGTCTGTCCAGACTCCGACCGGTGACGACGAGGTTCCAGACCAGTAAAAAACCTCTATAGATAACAGATGAATATAAAGTCCATTATTACAGCACTTCCCACGTGGCAAGCTATCCTCGTGACAATTGCTGGAGCCATGACTATTTTCACGAGTCTCCTCCTTCTGCGGCGAGGATATGTGGCGCCTATCGCCGCCGTCTTTTCTGTCGCTTTTATAATTTACGCAAGTATATTGCGTCTTAAAACCTCAAAACCGCCGCCTACAGACAACGGAACAGGTGGGTCTCAATTTGACGTGTTTCGTCAAATGGAACCGGCCGATCAAACTCGTGTAAATCCCTGGGTGGGGATATTACAGGAGGATGTATATGCGAACCGTACAGGTCCTATAGGTGATTTTGTCGGAAACGATGACTATGTCAAAAAAGCACCCTTGTATTCTGTTACTTCATAGTAGGGTTTACAACAATAGGGCGCATACTTACCATGAGTACACCAATAACAATACCAATCAAAATAAGAGCAATGTGATTATCTTTGAGTGAATCAAAGACGTTCTGTTGACGTACCGGCGGGTCGAACACGGGAACAAAACGTCTCTGGGGCGGCGGCTCCTCAAACTCCTGTTGAGGTGTCCAAGCCCGAGGACGAAATTCAGGCTCGGGGGGCGGTGGGGCGCTTCTTGACGACTGCTCGGCGCTTTGTGACAGAAACGGGAGGTTCTCCATCACTGTCCGACTCACCACTCTCACTTTTATCTGGTACAACAAATCCGTCTAAATTTCCATCTTCGTCTGCATCAGATTCATCTTCCTCCTCGTCTTCATCAGTCTCGATGTCCTCGGAGGACTCGTCCGGCTCGTCCGTGTCATAGTCCTCGGGCGCGTAGTCGTCCTCGACCTGCTCAACAGGCTCGTAACGCACAGGGGGCTTGGAAACGCGTCCGGAGCGGGTCCGCGTTCCAGTCTCAGGGGACTCAACAGTCACAGCAGCTTCAGCGAGGGTAACAAGGTTTCCAACTCCTGCGGAGTTGATCTCATTGCCCGTGGCTCTTGACTGGTCCCGGGTCGCGCGTGTCGGCATATTCTGGATAATCTATGAGTGTCTCGTTTAAGTAACGTGGGAAGAAGTAAAGTCCCTTGTGAGTTGCATTTTGATTCAAAATGAGTTCACCTTCATATCCCAACTGAAACGCCATCTCTGCAAGCTTTTCCTGAATATCAGCGTCATCTGCGCGCCGGAGTCCAAGCCCGAGGTCCTTGATGTTTTCCGTCGCGGCATACAAAGCCTCTGCCGCATCATCCAAACGGGTCGAAGCCAACTGTTCGAACGTGTGGAGATTGTCCAGAAACCTTTGCCAACTTGTTGGGTCCAGACCCGAGTACGGGTGGACCATCTTTTCGTACTTTTTGAAACGACTCCCTGGACCCATCGGGAAAAATATCCATAAGAAAACAAGAAGGAGGACTACCCACAATAGCAACATCTTTGAGTTGCTCTACTATAGATGGAGGAAGAATATGTTCCGTCCCTTTGAACTCGGCACACTCCTCGTCAAAACACATCTGTGAAATGCGACCTGAATTCACTTGGAACCATACATGGTTCGACTTGTGTTCCTTTCGAATTCTTTCACAAAATTTGGAATCCGTCTGAGCATACCACCAGTTCTGACCTGCACGTTGGACCTTTTTGATATGAGATCGACTCTGACCATCCATGTACTTTTGAACAAAGTCCTCGAGTGGGCCTGTATCCCCCAAGACTTCTGTTTGAGGCGCTTCTTCGTCTGTTCGGACTGCAAACAGTGTCAGAGTTTCTGTGTCGGGAACCTTGGAAAACTCTCGACCGTCCAAGGACCGCCAAGGGACGTACGGGTCACCTGTGGGTTTCTTATGCGACCACAACATTCGAAGACCTGACCCACCATAGACTGAAGAATCTATAACCTTGTCCCAATCAAAGGGAAAGTCTGCCGCCAAACTCGTCACTATTTTTGTTCTTAAATTCATGGCTTGGGTCCGAGATACGGTGAGGTTAGGCCAATGTATATGAACTCCAGACTTGATCAGTTTTTCACCTATGGATCTCGGTCTGGCTCGAGCGATAAGACAAGGACTTGGCGTTTCAAGAGCCTTGTGAATTATAGAACAAAATTGAACAAGGTCTTCATCTGATAGTTTGGTCTCGGCCTTGTAGTCCAAGTCGACGAAAAATTTAAAGTTTTCCGTCTTTTGTTCGACGACATACAATTTTGTTCCTAAATTGATCGCTTCTATGTACTCTCGGTAGAAGTCCAGGGTCTCTTCCGGGGGCACATGGAGGATTCCTCCATCCATCAAAACATGACTTCCTGGCCCATGGGGAACGCGCCAACGTTCTATGGACATTAGTCCTAAAGGTGTTCACACCTTTAAACTCCAAAACAACCTCGGGTCACAGTGAACCCTGCGGGTTCACTGGTTCTATTCCTCATCACTTGAAGAGTCCAAAAGCCACGACAGAATGTGTTTGTGTTTTTGCTTGGGAGTTGACTGGTCTGGCGCCTTGAGTTCCTCAACAATAGCCTCTTCCTTTTTCGTGAGTTCAACCGGGGCGGCCTCCTCGGACTCTTTGGGGGCCTCCTCTGACTCTTTGGGGGTTTCTTCATCATTTTTAGGGGCCTCTGGCTGAACACTCGGATTCGCCTTCGGCTCATCCGAGTGGGTCATTTCCTCCACCTTTTGAATTTCATAACACAACTTCATGAGAGACATTTCATTCGCAAGCTTTGCCGCCTCCTTCTCAATCTTCTTTGGGTCTGTAATCTCACCCTGAAGCTTGACAAGGATGATCGCCAACTCGGTCTTTGAGCGGGTCATCTTCTGAATTTTAGATGGAAATTAAAATGCGAGTTAGAACACAGTCCCTTCGGGACTGGGGGGGGGGGTCACTCCCTCAAGTTAAAAGGGGTCCAGTGGGTCGTCTCTATAGCCTGAGTAAACTCGGGGTTCCCAAGGACGTGCTGACGTATCATAGGCCACAGGTTTGGACACTGGGCTATGCTCCCGAGCGTCTCGAACCGACACTCATCGTTTTCATCGTAATTTTTACGGAAAGGAACCTCGGACCCTTCCATTTTCTTTTTCTCCTCGATAAACCTTTTAATAATATGGCGGTGCTCGGTGGATGTCATAGGTAAGTTAAATACATAGACGTGGTAATGATTCAGGACTTCGACGCCATCCTCTACATCCCGTGGTTCAGGTGTGTTTGTCGTAAACTTAAAATAGGAGTAGGACCCCCTTTTTAAGTTTATGAGCCCGCGTGTTTCTTCTTCGAGTTCTCGAATCGCACACCGAAGTGGATTGTAGACCTCGCGTCGGCGACACCCGCCTGTGACAAACGTCCACTCTCTGTATCGCCGGTCGTGGACGATCAGAAAGTGTTGTATGTCGTTCACTTTACTCATCGGTATTGCGATCGCTTTGTGCCGCTCTCGAAGGAACGAGTCCATCTACTGATGTTTCCGGGGCAAAAAATTTATTCAGATTTCCCGTACGAGGGTTATACGAAGCCATAAATATGAGACACGCGATGATAGCCAAGAAGATCCAGTGCATTTTTCACCTGTCTGTATCGAAGAAAAGATGCTCCACTGATATTTCACGATCCGGCTGGGTACCGATCCAATAGTCTATACATTCCTTGAGTCGGCCTGTACGTTTCTTCCACTCCTGACCAGTACCTGAAAGTTGACCGTCTCGTTTGAAACATCCCTGGACGTTATCATACCGGTCTGGGTTGAACCGAACCATGACCATGGGTCGAGACCCGAGACCCTGAAAAATACTCATAAGACGCTTGTTATCACATGAAGTATCATACGACCTGTGCTGGTTCTCATCAATTTCAATAACAATTATGTGACTTCCCATATCGAACACAAAGTCTGGACGGTACCTATGACACTCCACGTGCTTATCGTGCGTTATAGTCTTGTCTGGATACTGCTGCGTGAGATACTCCTTGAGTTTCATTTCCCTCGTCTTAAAATACGAGGGTTGGTCTGGAAACATGTAAGAGGTACATCGAGCGCAATAATCTCTTGAACTTCCGGTAAGTATAATATCACACATGGGTGTTTTGCATCTCTTGTTCTTCACGTCCTCCATTCCCGTCTCTCTGTGGTTTAAACAGAAACGACCTCGTTTCTCGCCCGGTAAATTGAAAACAGGAACTGTCATACACCCGTTATATTCACATCTGCGAGTTTTGACATCAACCATTCCATCCTCCTTGTGAATTCCGCAAAATTTAGGCTTTTGTCCTGTATGGTTGAAAGTTGCTCTTTTGTTGCATTCATCGTGTTTGCATAAATCACTGAGAACATCAATCATTCCATTCTCTCTGTGTTCCTTACAGAAACGTCCTTTGGTTTCTGATGGTAAATTATAAAAAGGTTTCTTGATACATCCATCGTATTCACATCGACGTTCACGGACGTTCACCATACCCTTGGTTTTGTGCGTTGCACAGAATTTACCAAAGTGTTCGGTTGGTAAATTGTAGCAGGGTTGCTTTGTGCATCCCTCGTGTTCACAGTTTTTCTGAACTACATTCACCATTCCAGTTTCTTTGTGTTCGACACACCTGATTCCCAGAGTTTTTCCTGGAAAGTTGAAAACGGACTGTTTCGTACATATTTCACATTGTCTATTTGGTGGACGTGGTTTTCTGTTTCTTCTTGAACGTATACGACACTTGAGACATGTTGAACAGGGACGACCAAATTTGTCCAAAAATTGATCAAGTTTTTGAGGGCCTCTTTCACACGAGCTACACTTTTTAAGAGTTTCCATTTTAAAACCTGGTGTCTATTCTTTATGCAGAAAAAAATTCAGTTGGCATATAATATTGAGCCGAGCCCGTTCTGGATACGCAGAATGTTATAGTTAACCGCGTACAGGTAAGGCGTGGGGTACCCGCTCGTGATGTTGGTGTTGTACAGACCCAGAACACCGCTAGGCAGAGTCGGGGGCACGACGATACGGAAGGTATCCAGACGGCTGAAGTTCAGCGTGCCCGTGGGCTGGAGCTTGGAGGTGTCCAGACAGTAAGAAATGATGGCCACGTTGGCGGTGCTGTTGTTATGCACGTAGCCGAAGGGTGTGTTGTAGTACTGGGGAACATCACAGAAGTGGATAAGGGCCCGAGAGTCGCCAACATCCACGCCGTTCACCTGCGTCTTGAGTTGGTAATTAGAGGCGTTCAGAGAGCCCACACCGTTGGCGTAGATCTGACCGTAGTTGACGCACGGGAAGGCCAGGAACTTAACGGGCTGAGCCAGGGCCAACTCCTGAACTGGGTTGATGCCCAGGACCACACGCTGCACCTGAGTGATGAGCAGGTCGTTCTGGGGCGCCTTGGCAAAGTAGTCGCGCTCAGACTGATCCAGGTACACGAAGTTCGACCAGGCCTGGAACTGGAGAGAGCTGTAGGTGGTGGAGGTCTGGGCAGTGCCAGTGACGAAGGAGACGGTGAGGTATGGGGGAATGGATGTCGCGCCGCTCGTCGCAGGGAAAGAAATGGTCACGTTGCTGTTCGCAATGTTCGACACGCTCGACACGTACACTGGACCGGTCATGGGCAGACCAGCCACGTACTGACCCAGCTGCACACCACCCTGGCCGAGAGGGCTCACGACCTGGTTGAGTGGAAGGGACAGAGAGCTGAGGCCAGACGCCACCTGGATGGTGGATCCAACGTTGATCTGAGCAGCGCACGTGGGAACATACAGGCTTGCGACGTTTCCAGTGAGGAAAGCGGTCGTCATGAAACTGTTAGATGCGTTGGAGAAGGAAATGACCACGTTGGAAAGGTAGCCCTGTCCAGTCACTGGGGTGAAGGCGTTCGAGAAAGACTGAACGACAGCCACGTTGGTCTGCAAATTGGCAGTCTGGCCAACCACGAGCATACCTGGGAACAGGGGCCCGGTCGTCTGGGTCAGAGAAATGTTCGCCAAGTTGGAGCTCAGAACCGTATCGGTCAGAATGTTTGCAGTTGCCTGTGGCTGAGAGGGAAGCACGGGGGTGGTCGTGTTGCCGATGGTGATGTTCTGGCTCAGGTACGGAGACCAGGTGATGCGAACCTCCACATCGTGGAACTGCAGGCCGATCAGGGGCAGACACACGGACCAGTCCTTGCAGAAGAAGAACTTGAGGGGCAGGAACGTGTTCTTCTGGTTATTGAAAGTGGTGCTATTCAGGTTCAGGTAACGCTGCGAGTAGTTCTGGGCGCCGGTGATGGGCTCGATATCCGTCATGTACTCGATATCCTGGGTGTCCACAATCTGACCGCCGATGAGGAGCTCAACCTTGTCAATGACCTTGGTCCAGTCGAGATTGACCATCTGAGCTCCGTTGTTATCACGGACGGTCAGGTACACGTAGCTCAGCAGATCACCCTTCTTCTCGAATCGGATTGTGGAGATGCCACCGGCAATGGGGGCGCCCTGGATCACCTGGCGCTCCACCGAGTTGGAGTAGTGCGTGTAGCGCTTGTAGTTGGACCGGTAAAAGGAAACCTCGGGCTTGCCGGTCAGCCAAGCGTCCTGAGGGCCGACGGCGACGAGTTGAACAACACCTCCCGACATTTAGTACTAGCCCATATTTTTTTGCCGTGTCTTAGTTCACGGAAACCGCCGCGTTAAAAGGAGATGTTCCCATGGCTGGGTCGGGCTTTTTGGGGTCGGCCAGCGAGTATGCCAAAGGATTCTTCTCGAGCTGCTGGATAGCAATGTCCAGGAAACCGTTTGAAGCACGCGGATTGGGGTTCGACTTGAACTCGTTGAGTGGGTCGTCGAACTCTGGAGGCACGACGCCCCGGCCCTGGTTCGAACCTGTGATGGCCATGGGGCCTGGCTGTTCTGGTCGGGCCTCGATGCGAAGCTGAGTTGCAGATCCCACCTGGTTGACGGGGTCGTCGCGAACGTTCATACGAGCAGCATTTGCGGCCCGGTCTGGCTTTGTACGATACCCAGAAGACCGGGTCAAGTCCGTGTCCGTGTAGCACGTCTTGCCCTCCGCGTACGGCTGAGCAATGTTGTATTGTGGTGGACCGTCCGAGAGCGTATCTGTACGCAGACCCGTCTCCCCGCGGATCGTTGGTTTCTTCGTCTTGAGGAAGTTTGGCCGACCCTCCGGTGCAACAAGAGCACTCTGAGCACCTCCGCCTCCGTACGCCCCTGGTGCACGGAAAGCAGTCTTGGACGCCGCCGCCTCCTGTGTAATATCTCCGATGTATGCAGCCCCTCCGCTCTTGACGAAAGGGTTACGAGGACCTGGGCGTCCCTCAAGTGTTGTGAGACGCTCCTCGTTGATGTTTGTGGGAAGTGCCCGGAAATAGTCCTGGAAACCACCCGACGCAAGCACGTTCGGACCAACACCCAGACCTGGACCGATGGTCATGGGGGCTTCGAGAGGCGACACGTTGTTTTGCTTATTCGTCACGTACTCTCGGTTATAAAGATCATACACGGGCTGACCATACGGAAACCGGGAGTTGGTCGGAGTCACGTCCTGAAGGTTCGGAACGGCATCTTTGGGTTGGAGACGCCAATCATTAATACGGCGTCCAAAGTTTGGATTCGTGTTCCGGAGATCGAAAGCATCTGCGCGGTGACCGACTGAATCAGCCATCATATCGATCTGGCGACGGGTCAAGGGGGGTTTCGTGTTTGATGGTTTAGGACTAGGAGCGGCGGAAGTGTCATTTCCATCCGCCAGAGTCTTCCCGGCAAACACAAGACCAACAACGGCGGCCAGCGCGAGGGGGTCCATCGCTACTTATGCTTATTCATTATTTTTTTAACGATTCCACGTCTTGAGGTCCTTGTTGTAGTACCGCTGGGCAAAACGGTCGTTCTGGTACTCACCAAAAGTATTTGTAGGGTTCCATTCAAGCACGCGCAAGGGCAGATTCACATACGTGTTGGGGAAGTCGTAGGTCTGCTCGGACCATCCCTTCTTCCAAGAGGTTGTTGGTTGTTCACGGAGAGAGTCTTCAACACTCGTCTTATCTTCGAGAACAACCTGGGCTGGGCCATACCACACGCCCTTCTCGTTCACGAGGGGCAGATAGCTAAACTGTGGCATTATTATTGTATTCGCATATTTAATTTTAATTGCCAGCCTCCATCTGGACACGCTCTGGGAAGGCGGAGTAGAACCGATCTGGATCACAAGCCGCCCCGCCTTGGTCGTGACACTTGGCGGCAAATGGCTTCCCGTAGGCCGCCTGGGCAAAGGCTGTTTGGTCGTTTGGAATCGTTGTTGCGGGCATGGAGTAGAAATTACGCTCGGCATCACGCTGACGCTCAAAAGGGTGAATCTGGCTCCATGCAGCCTGGACCTGTCCGCGCACGCTTGGGTACCACGCCGCCGCCGGGCGGTCTGGGTTATCGACGTAGTCGCTCAAAAGCACGTTGCCCATCGAGTTTTCAGTCGTTGGCATTGTAACGTTTGGGCGGAATATAGTGGCGTACCGAGCGTCTCCTATAGTTGAACGAAGATTCCCGTCTTTGACCATGTTTGTGGTCCACATATAGTACAGAATTGCGAGGGACACGAGGCCAAGTGCAAAGACCCGTGCATCTCTGTTAATAATATACACGACGCACATGGCATACAAGATGAAACGGGTCGTAGCTGACACGCGCTGGTCTGCCGACTGCGTGGCAGTGGGCCAAAAAGTCAAAAGGTCACTCGACTTGAAGACACTTGCGGGATCCATTACTTCTTCTACTTGCGGAGATTCTTTTTCTTTTTGCCTGAAGGTGGGAGGGCCTGTCGGCTCGGGGTTGGAGGTGGCGCCATGGCGCCGCCGAGTAGAGATGCAAATGGGTTTCCAGAGCCACCGCTCATCATCTGACTCAACATACTGTTCACGCCGGCCATCAGAGATGCTTCGTCTGGCTGACCGTTTGCCCCCAACTTCATATTCTTGGCGCAATTCTCGGCGGCCGCCTCAATGGCACTGAGCGTCTCCGGAGGAAACATGCTCAGAGTTGTCGCAATCATATATAGAGATGAAAGATACTGCCAAATAGCCTGCTTTGTGTTTGCTGAGCAGTCCGCGCGTTTCCAAATAACATGTAGGTCGAGGTTCTTTGCAAACTCATTCTCGTCACAAAAGAAAGACTCGTCGCGGGCCGTCATTTGACCGGCCCACGGTGCGACCTGCTTCATAAAAGTTTTACAGTCTGGACCCGTCTTGACCGGCTCTTCGGGAAACACTGTGTGAAGCTCCCCGAGGAACTGCGTCATCATCTCATCGAACGCTTTTACGGTGGTCATATAACCCAGTTAAAAACCCAAGTTTTTAACTGCCCCGTCGTAGCCAGTTTATAATTTTAAAAAGGCTCCTTCAAAATTGGTCCAGAATCACCCTGACCCTGACTGACGATAAAATACACGAGCACGGCGACCAAGAATGCCGGCTTGAAATAATCAGAGTTTTTCAGCTTTCCTTCGTTATTAAGTTTAGACTTGGCGAGTATGTAACCAGCAACCAGACCTGCTGCAATGACGGCGGCACTCATAGGCTCTCGAAAGTATTGATCCATTCTCCTCCTGTTATTACGAGTGGTTTAATTTTTGAATTTTTGTGGGCGCATCTGAAAACAGGGACTCGCCTTCATCTTCCACTGGTGCGGGTGTTGTACCTGGAACGCTCGGTGGCGTCAGTGAGTTATTCACCGTCACGGCGGTATCAACACCGCCTGGAGTTTTACCAAACTCCATGTTTCCCGTGTTTTGGGGGAGAGTATCAACGTTTTCCTCTGGCGGTACATTATCTGCGAGGTCGGGGATGTCCTCTTCACCCTCGGGGTCCTCCTCATCATCATGATCCATATCCAAGTCCTCACCGGTTGCAGGCAAGGGCAAGTACGTATTGAGAATCTCGGCTGTTGGAATCAAGTCTTCAATAACTTCGCCAATCCTCTTACAAAACCGGGCAGTCAACACCTCTTTTCTTTCCTCCTCGGGTTTGTTGTCCACGATGATGCTGGGGTTCTCATACAGGTCCTTGGCACACGCCTCATAACACCGTTGGACAAAGACGTCATTTGCCGGAAGCTTAATGCTAATCTTCTTGGACTTTCGGTCGGTTCTGATAGCACTCAGAATCTTAACATGAATCACAAAGACAGCCGCCAACAGATTGGGAAACAAGGACTGGTTCTTGATGATGGCTTCTGTATTTTTGAGTGAAATTGAAGAGTTCCAGGTCTTGACGCCCCGAAGGAGCTCCTGAAACACACGGGTCGTGTTCTTGCCCTGGGACTCCTTCTTGGCCTCGAGCCAAATCTCCCAGAAAGCTTCAATCATCACGGGAATCATAGCATCACAGAGCTTCTTGGTGAACCGGCGCTCCGACTCGTTCAACAAGTCCATTTAGTACATACAAAGGACTTATTTTGGGTTAATTGACGTACACGCCATCCATCTGCGCCTTCCAGTAGTCCCTCTCATTTTCAAGATGGAATATACGATTAAGGAGCTCAACCTCGATAAGTTCCTTGTGCGTCAGGCGACTCTTAAGTCTTTCAATTTCGTTTTCAAATTGCTTTGAACGTACCTTGTCCTGCTTGTTTTCCTGTAGAGCCTCCCATGTCTTGTGTATCTTGGACCTTTTGTGTTGGACAAGTGACACGGCATTTTTATAACAAAAACCAGGACGACACGGACACGTGAGTTGGACTGAAACCTCCATTGAAGTCTGAAGCTCTCGAAGCTTTAATGCTTTTTCGTAATCCTGAGTTTCTCGGCCGTCTTTTTGAGGTTGACGAGGCTTGGGAGATATACGCCCGGATCAACCTCTTCTTTTTCCATCTCCGTGTCTAGGGCAACTGCCTTGGTCCACTGAACACGAATATCAAGGGGTCCCACGAGGTTCACTATGTACCCGAGCCTCTGGAGTTGGCGACACATGTACCCGACGGTCGTTGGAAGGTGGTACCTGGGAAACCCAACAACAAAGGGAGGTACGGTGAGTATCGCGTCTCGACTCCCGAGCTCTGAAGCCACCTTAATTTTACGACAAAATTGCTCAAGAAGGGCACGGTAGTACTCTTTTTTCGCAAGGTCTCTCTTCTTTTCAGAGGCGACAATTTGTTTGGCTGATACAGCCATCTATTCTAGATCGTTAATTTTGGGACGGGACCGTTACGCGGGGGGCCTACTCCCGAGTCTGCAAATTGGTCTGGGTAGATATCATATTCTGCTGATACGCGGCTGGAATACTCGCCAGGTTGGGTTGGGGAGGCTGGTTCTTGTAGCCCTGGAGAGCCCCCTCGAACTGAGAATCCAGGTTCTTCTGGACATCGACCCAGTTCTGGTACGACCCGGGCTTGTAGCCCATAGTTGCTTCCACGGTGTTGGTGTCACCAATATTGAGTATGTTTACTGAACCATCGTCGTTGACCTTGGCGTTAATATCAAACTGAGTTCCAAAAAAGTGCTTTGTATTAAAGAACAACATACGAGACTTGTAACTGCCGTCGGGCTGGATGTTTACAAAGACTGTATCTATAGGCGCCAGGTCGGGTTTCATAGACTGGACCTTTTCGATAATTGCCTGAACAATCAGGGGAGGGACGGGGGCGTCGAGAACGACATCACCCGCCTCATAGGTCGAGGTTTTCCCCTGACGTCCGTTCCATATGAAGAAAAGGACAAGTATCACGAGAACCAGAATCACTAGATCCTTCATTACTCTACGCAAACAAAAAAGGTGTGCTCGGGACTGGGTACTGCGTTACCCAGTCCCCCCAAAAACCCTCAACCTAGATTAGATGGCACTTTTGGTCTATTCAGATAAGTGCAAGTTTTCACAGGAAATTATAAGTTTCATCAAGACCCAGCCGGCCCTCATCGAAATTGTCAGGTTCCATAACGTGACCACGTCTGGCGTACCCTCCAAAAAGATTACGAGGGTCCCAACTCTCGTCACAAACGAGGGGACCATGTGTGTTGGCGGAGAGGTCAAGGCGTGGCTCACGTCTATGATCCCGACCGAGTTCGAGTCCTGGGACTGTAGCGGCGGTCTGTGTCAGAACCTGGATGGGTCGGATAACCCGGGACTCTTTGAGCTAGACAGGTACGGAGAGTCTCTTCAGCCAATTTTGACTCCTGAATTGGAGGCAAAGACATCCATGAGTGTTATGGACGCATACCAGGCGCAGAGGAAATGAGGACCAGTTGCGCAGCAGCCCTTCGAGTGTGATAAAGGGATAACGCACTTTGAATATAAGATGCATTTTCGCACCATACAGGCATCAGCACTCAAATCGGTCTTTGAGGTTCTGAAAGATATCATCAATGATGTGAATGTCTACTTTACAAAAAAGGGTATTCACATCTTGACTCTAGATACGGCTCGCGTGACCCTCGTTCACATGGACCTGAGTTCTGATAACTTTGAAGAGTATGATTGTCCTACGGATATTGTGGCGGGTCTGAACATGGCTAACGTGTACAAGCTCCTCAAGTCGGTCTCGGGTCAAGATACCCTCTTTGTTCGCATTGAAGGTCGGGACTATATGGAGATTTTCATAGAGAATCCAGATAAGAAATCTTCGACCAATTTCAAACTGAAATTGCTGGACATTAATGAAGACATACTGGAGTTTCCGGATATTCACATGAATGTCGTGACCACTTTGCCCGCTATTGACTTTCAGCGTATCACGAGGGACATGGGCAACCTTGCGACCGAGATGGATATTATCCGTGAAGACAACAGGCTTGAGCTCAGTTGCAAGGGTGACTTTGCGGACCAAAAGACGGTCATCGAGTTTCCCGAGTCCGTCAACCGCACAGGAAGCACCTTCAGTCTCAAGTACATTAACTTGTTTACCAAGGCGACCAATATGTGTTCGAGCGTTCAGCTCATGCAAGACTCTGAGAATGAAAACATGCCAATCATTTTCAGATATACAATTGCAAATCTCGGAGACTTGAAGTTTTACTTGGCACCTAAGGTTGAGGCTGACTAATTAAAGTTTATATATGATAAAAATATATGGAGGCCAGGTACGAGGAGAGAATACGCGCGTGTACGTCAGAGGATGAACTTGCGGAATATCTTCTTTCGTGTGTTCCGGTTATAAAGGAATATACGAAGGAAATTGAACAGGCTCCAACAATGTCCACAAAAAAGGTGGCCGGAGTACAGATATCATCCCGTAAGGGTGTTCAACGAAACGATATTTACAAGAAATATCTGAAAGAGGTTGAAGATGGATACGATTATGGACCAAAAGAAAAGGAGGCGCACGATACGCCGTGTCCCCAATGTGGAGCCATGTACGCCAGAGTGTTTGACGAGTCGGCGTCCGAGGAGATTTGTAGGGAGTGTGGAGCGGTCGAGTACATTCTCGGCGACGAGGTGGGTTTCAAGGAGGAACAGGAAATTGAGAAACACATCGTGTATTCATACAAACGAGAGAATCACTTTAACGAGTGGATTAGCCAGTTTCAGGCAAAAGAGTCAACGACCGTCCCTGAAGATGTTATTGCAAAATTAAGAACGGAATTTAGGAAACAAAAAGTCAAAGACCTTTCAGAGATTACTCACGAAAAGGTGAAAGGTCTTTTGAAAAAGCTAAACTACGCCAAGTATTACGAGCACGTTCCATACATAGCAACTATAGTCAGCGGCATCACTCCTCCAACGATGCCTCAAGCGCTTGAAGACAAATTAAGACTCATGTTTCACGCCATCCAAGCACCGTTCGAGAAGCACAAACCCCTGAACCGTAAAAACTTTTTGAGTTATTCATTTGTGTTGTACAAGATGTGTGAGTTACTCGGGGAGGACCAGTACCTCCCGTGTTTCCCACTCTTGAAAAGCCGTGAAAAGTTGTACGTCCAGGACCAAATTTGGAAGAAAATTTGTGATGAGTTACTTTGGCAGTTTATTCCGACTGTATGAGGACCCCCTCCTCCTAGTACATGGACAGAATGGGTACGGGAGGTGGGTCGTCTGATTGGATCCTCTCAAACTCGAGGGATCCCAATTTATCTGGAAAATTGATGAGGTATCCCACCTGAAGACCCAAGAGGGTCAGGTAGTTACGGGTCTGAATTCTGTATGTCTCATTGAGCTTGCTTACAGACTTGAGTTCAATGACTATTCGTCGATCAATAATCAGGTCGGCTCGGACATGGCCCACATTCTGACCCTGGTAGTATACTGGTACGATACGCTCGGTCTCATAGGGGATCTGTTGATCCCGAAGCGCCACCTCGAACGCACAATGGTACACAGACTCCGAGTACCCAGGACCCAAAGAGGACCAAATGTCTTCAGCAATACGATGGAGGCAATTTTCCATTAAAAGATAATTGCGCGTCTCTTTTAAGGGGAAAGGAATGCTTTGGCCTCAACATGTGTTTTGTACCCAACTCGTCTTTGGAGCCGTGTCGTGGCGCGACGCCTTTTGGTCCGTGGCCCCAGACATTCCCATGATCTTTCTCGTTCCATGGATACCTTCGTGGTCTTACATACAAGACTGGTGGGTCTACTCGGTCTTGTATAAGGTTCCTCACTCCCTTTTGTTCCTAATTTTGATCCAAAATTCAAGGATCCGAAACGTATGGGCCTTGCATATCCTCCTTGATATACTGAGTCATACGGGTCGATGGTCTATTGAACCTTTATGGCCTTTTGGTGGGTCCGTATCGGGTCTTGGGGACGCCATCGTATGGACTTAGGCGGCCATCAGGGCCGGCAGGGCGACACGGTTCGCGGAAGGCGTGCGTGCCCCACGCCGCTTGGGCTGCTTTTGAGACTCGACGAGCATTTCAATCATCCGAGTCTGTGCAGCCAGCTGTTTATTCATGAATGACGCCTGCATACGCGCCTTTCCATAGTCGAGAATCTGCTTCACGAGGAAAGTAATGACCACAAGAGTCAATATAAACTGACCCCATGGATCGGACGCAACTTGACTCGCGATCAGGGCGGTCGTTGCCGTTCCAGACCCCGTAGAATACGCAACGGCTGCGGCCGTGCCCGAACGAGACAGTTGGGTCGCAACACCCACCTCCTTCCCCTTGAACGCCTCATACCAGCGCCGAGCCTTGACGGGCGCGCTTGGTGGCACGCCACCAATAGCCCCGGCGTGGTTAATGAACGCCTGCGTCGGTTGGGTCGCCATGATGAGCAAGAGCGCAAAGAGTGTGAGGCCTCGCTTCCCCATCTTGTAGAAGGTCATGGGGGTCGTGGCGCGCAGGGTCGAACGGGCCTCAGTCCTCGTCATTTTGAGGATTGACTCTTTATCGAGAGAAATACGCGCGGGTGCTGACCGGGGACGGACGGACGCGGTTCGGCGACGCGAAGTCGCTGTCGGTGCCGACTTGGGTTTGATCGTGGTCGTTGTTTTACGCGACCCGCGGACGTTTCGCAGGGACACCATTTATATTTGACAAAGAAATTAACGGCGCGTACGACCAAACATACTGGACCAACGCTTGTGGACCCATCGAGCGTCCGCCTTGTATATGCGAGACGCCCGGGGCAAAGTCCGCTTGGTGAGCGTGCTGATGGCAACGAGACGGCGAAGGACGGCGTGTGGGTCCTCGTGCCCCTTGGTGACGGCACGCACGAGCGCCTTGTGACGGTTGGTGGTGGCCTCGACGGGGTGGTAGTGGTACCGGGTCAGCATACCAGCCTTGAGCTTCCCAATCACCTTGGGACCTTTGCCGATCGCACCCACATCCTTGGTGGGTACGGGGCGCACGCGGGTCACTCCCGCCTTGCGGGTATACGTGTACGTCTTGCCACCCTTCCTGTGAACTGTAATGCGCTTCGTCTTGCGATGCTGAACGTAGCCCGAACGAATAATGGTACGCATTTGTGTTACCTTTAGTTGGGAAAAAAGTTCGGGGAGGCCTCCGGCCTCGGGCCGCTCTAGCGGCCCTCGCAGGTCCCGAACGCCCCGGCAGGCCTCACGGCCCGCCCCTACCGGGCCGTCTGCTCGTACCCCTTGAGAAACAACTTGAGCTTCGTATCATTTGTCGCACCAAAGTCAAACATATCTTCACCATTTATACCGAGATCTATTGAAGGAAAATCATATGTATGTCTTAAATTCATAGTTGAATAAAGAATATTTATTGCATACGTCTTGAGATCCTTGACCTTTTCAAAATTGCTCCATGCAATTTTCAAAACAAAAGCCTCTTTACCTAGAAAAGGACCACCCGGAACAAACTCGGCAGTACCACCATCTATATAGTTCCATCCATCCTTCAATTTTACACTTGAAAAGAGGAACGGTACGGCTATAGAGGCGCACACAGCTTCTAATACGCTCATGTTTGGAGTGGACTCGGCCGAAAAGTACACAGACTTCATAAAGTCCACACAATATGCGGATATATGAAGCTTTATAGGGTACATCTCATAAAGTTCCTGAAAAGTCACATCATCCTTTCCTGTAAAGGTCCGACACGCGTCAATAAGGACTTTTCGTATTTTTGTATTCGGAATGAGACCATAGTCTTTTAACAAAGACTTGATATTCGGTTTCATAATTTGCTTTAAAGGAACACTCAAGGAAAAGTCTAGAATCTTTGCAGTATCACCTTTTGTGAAACAATAAAACAACCCAAGAAGAGCCCCGGCCGATGCTCCCGAAATGGACTCGAGATCGTCAAGTTGGCCGTCTCTCTTGAATTTCGAAAGAACCCCGAGGAACATAAAGAACCCCATAGCCCCCGGACCTATAATGAGGTTTTTCATACTCTAGTAGAACTGGGGAAAGAAACCACGCAGACTTGCCCACACTATGGAAAAGACGAGTGTATGGACCAGAATGGGTACAATACCCGTCTGACCCGAAAAGAATATGTTACTACCGTTTGGTGGTAAAGACAGAATCACGCCTGGAGTCAAGAGGACAAAGAGGAATGCGGGAACAATCAAGTCGGCCGGGGTCAATGTGAATTTGAAACCAAAATTGAGAATGGCCCATGACATGATGGCCAAGACCAGAGCGTGGAACAAAACCTGTATCAAAAGTCCAGAACCTGGTGGGAGGCTGAGCAAAAGCCCTGGACTCAAGAGAGCAAAAAGAATCGTCGGCACGAGCACCTTGGGTGCTGTAATGTCGATCATTTGTAATAAGCTCACATATTTGTGAGCGCCCCTGGAGGGTCCGGTTCAAGTAAGCGCTCGCAGGTAGTACTGAGCCCACGCGTGAAACTGGTCCTCCCATACACGTTCAACAATAGTCTCAATAGTTGAGATTTCGTTCCACAACCGCGCGTGTATCGGTTTGGGGTGGAGGCGTGCGGGACCCCACTTCCAAGGCTCCATAACAAGGTCAACAAACTGCGAATACTTGACAATGTGTGTCAAATAGTTGCGCTGAAGCTCATCGTAAATAATCAACCATGCATTCAAAAGGTCTTCGGAATAGACGGCTTGCCAATCCTCTGGGTCGAGTTGAGAATCAAAATCATCCGAGTCTTCATCCGAGTTCCACGTTTGCTCGTACTGGTATGCATCACGTGAGTACTCGTCACCTTGGCCCATTTTTACTTCCCTATTCAAGGCGTCAGCTCCTTAAGTCCTGATACGGACACGGAAGGCGTCTCCTTGGTCGGTGCCGAGTCCTGGATGGCGTTCCAAGCACCTTCGACCTGAGCCTCGTTTCCACCAAAGAACGTACGAAGTCCCTTGAGAATAACCTCCTTGGTAATAGAACCCCTCGTCTTTTTAAGCTTGAGATTGACCTTGACCTTGTCCTGGACCTTGACGGTATCAATCTCGTTCTGCTGCATGTGCTGCGTCACAAACTTGCGAAGATCCTTTTCACGTGTATTCAACGTTCCGAGATCTTTGCGAGCTGCGGCCAACTGGGCCTTGAGGGCGACCCACTCAGTCATAGCGGTTTTAAAATCCATTTTCTGATAGAATGGACCATTTTTTTAACTATTCGAAGGCGCGGGAAAACAGTCGCTGCGCGACTGACTAGGAATACTCGTAATCGATCTCAAACTTAGGCCGCATGACGTCTGGGGGAATCGTGCTGAGGTTGAAGATGCTCACTGGGTTGCGGGGGTTCAGGGGCTCGGAGCGGAAGTCGCGGTTGGCGTTACGCAGAACACCTCCCAGCGTCTCGGGGTAACCAATCTGGCTGCGGGGGTCCAGGTAGTTCTGGTTGCCCAGAATCTTGTCTGGGCTGAACTGACCAAAGTCCTCGGTGGCCACAACGTCACGGGGGATCAGGCTGGCGGACGACACGGTCTGACCGATGTTGTCACCCATGGCCATCACGGAGCCCGGCTCCAGCGGCGCCTGCTGGTTCACGCCACCGGTGACACCCCCTGTATTCACGGCGCCGGAAGAGATGTTCATACCCATCACACCCCCGTTCTGGCCAGTGGTGCCGAACCCACTCTTCCGGCCACTTGACAGAAGGAACAAAATAATGACTACGAGGACAACGATCGCCAGACCCTTGCGATTCATTTATACTAAGTTGGGATATTTTTTCCGCCTAGTCCAAAAAGTCCGCTGGGTCCTCATCGTCCTCTGGCTCGTCCGTGAACATGTACTCCTTGGGGGTCGGGACGGGCGCCACGCCTCGGACACGCACCTGGAGGACGCGCCAAATGGGACCGAACGACTTTTTCAGGAACCACAAACCGGCCAACTCGAGCACGACATCACACTTGGACTCGGTCTTGACGGCCTGGAGTTCGACCGGGTTCTTTTGCGTATCAAAAGCAGTTGTGGTCACCTGACCCTTGACGGTCGCCAGCGATGCATCCAGAACCCCGTCCGTGACGCTCTCCTGAAAGGCATTCAGGATTGTCTCGTCCGAGAGCTCCTTGCCGAACCACGCCACCTTGGACGCCTTGGCCTGGGCGACGAGCTCTTCATCAATTGCCCTGAAAATATCTGAAGCACCCTCTGGAACATTGAACTTGACCGTCTTTGTCTCGAGTGAATCTTGGAGTACAAGACCATTCACCTGCTGAGTCTTTCCAGCAATACGCAGGAAATATCGCCCATCTGGAAGCTTCTGAGGGTTTCCGTACTCCATCTGTAATACATATACAAAAATAATCTTTAACTTTAGTAGTACATGAATTCCTGTGGAGCTCAATACATTCTAAAAGATTGTACATGCCTGGCTGATCCTCTCAATTTTTACTCAAATATGTGTGGATATGTGAGCAGGCAGAATGGGTTTGTGTACGCATGTGACCCTGGGTGTTGTCTTGGCAAATGTGCAAATAAGAATCCTCCAACCCGTGTTGAAGTAAGACCTTCGGCCGGTATAGACCTTCCTCCTGGGTACGGGGACAACATCCCCCAAAGTGATAATGCATCCGGCTTTCCTGGTGCATCTTCCTTTAACAACTCAAACAGACCTACGTACACGGTCGGGGACGTTATTGCAATTGCTGCAACTCCTGTCGCAATGTCACTCGCCTTGATGCTCTTCCTTGCTTAAAGAGACACGTCTCTCCTATAGTACAAACACAGATGGACACTCCTGTGACTCTCGAGACTCTGAACGCCGCCCTCGACGCCATTGCCAAGGAGCAGCGCGCCCTGCGCAAGGATGTTCGCAAGATTCGTCAGTACATTGAGGACCCGACTGGTGAGAAGCAGGAGGCCCGGGCAAAGAACAACGGCTTCAACAAGCCTCTGGGTGTTTCCGAGAAGCTGCGGGCCTTCCTGGGTCTTGCAATCGATGAGAAGATCTCTCGGTCTCAGGTGACTCGTAAGGTGAATGAGTACGTTGAGGCGAAGGGTCTGAAGGCGGGTCAGAACATTAGCCTGGATGCGACCCTGCAGGACATTCTGCAGGTTCCTGAGGGTATTCAGGTGACTTTCCTGAACATCCAGAAGTACATCAACCCGCACTACATTAAGGAGGAGAAGCCCCCCGTGGAGAAGAAGCCCCGTGCCAAGAAGGAGAAGGCGCCAGTGGCGGAGGGGGAGGCCGCCGCGGCAGGTCCTTCGGACGCTGCCGCCCCAAAGGAGAAGAAGATGCGCCCCAAGGTCGCCAAGCCCGCCGCAGCCGCGACTGCCTAGATCCCATGACAAGACACTTAAAACAAACCCTCGTGTGTAATATAAACTAACCATGGAGACTACACGAGTTGAACAAGCGCCTCTCGTCCCCCCTCCAGAACTTTCACGTGATGTCGTGAATGCTCTGGTCGGGACCAAAGTCAAAGATCTTGCATTGTATCGTCGCGCATTTACGCACAAGTCAGCCCTGAAACGCTATTCAGGCCTGACTGGTTCTTACGAGACTCTCGAGTTCATGGGTGATTCCGTACTTGGATTCATCATTACCAAACACCTTTTTGATCTTCACGAAAAGGAACAAGAGGGGTTCCTGACCAAGGCCCGTACGAAGATGGTCCGTGGAAAGACTTTGTGCGAAATCTCCAAGGTGCTTGGTCTGAACACAATGATTTTGATGGATGAAAAGGGTGAGCGAAACGGCTGGAACACCAACGAGCACATTATGGAGGATGTGTTTGAGGCCTTTGTGGGTGCCATTTACTTGGACCTCGGTATGGTGCACGCCAAGAGGTTTGTCCTCGAGTCATTCACAAAGGTTCAGACGTCCCTCGTAGATGATAATTGGAAGGACCAACTCATGCGGTGGTGTCAGGCCCTCAAGTACGCCTTGCCCGAATACCGTATGGACGGACAAACCAACGGGCAATTCTTCATCACGGTTGTTGTGGACGGGATGGACTGTGGGTCTGGGTTTGCAACGACCAAGAAACAGGCTGAGCAAAACGCCGCGGAGATTGTACTTAAGACGGATCCACGTTTCAAAAATAAGAAGATACCCGTGAATGGAAAGTCCAACAGTTCAGAGAGCCCGTGAGTTGATTGCGCAAGAATACGCCGAACAAAGGTCTCAGGAATGGTTAGACCTCCGTGAGAATATGATCACGGCGAGCGATGCTGCAAGTGCCATTGGTGAAAGTCGTTACGAGTCGGAAGATGCATTTGTCAAAAAGAAGGTTCTACGGACCAAGTGGGCCGGGAACGCCGCAACAGAACACGGGACCCGTCTCGAGCCCTTGGTTCGGGACTTGTATGACGCAAAATACAACCGAAAGTCCCACGAGATTGGTCTTGTTCAACACAGGGACTACCCGTGGCTCGGCGCATCTCCCGATGGCGTCACGGAGGATGGAATTTTGGTCGAAATTAAGTGTCCTCTGAGTCGCAAGATTGAACCGAACGTTCCTAAACACTATTGGCCACAGGTCCAGCTTCAGCTTGAGATTACAGATTTGGAGGAGTGTGACTTTGTTCAGTATCGCCCCGCCCGGATCGAAGACGGAGTTCTTCGATCCCCAGAGGAATTCGTGGTTGTCCGCGTCCACCGTGACCGCGAGTGGTTCGCCCGGGCCCTCCCTGTGCTCGAGCGTGTTTGGCAGCGTGTGCTCAAGGGGCGCGCCCATGGACTGTGTGAGATTCTGGACGAAGAGCCTTCCCACTTTAAGAAACAAATTGTATGTGAGGTACTAGAAGAGGATGGACTCGTACACCCAAATCTTCGGAAAGAAACCCGAGTGTAAACACAAGAACCGGTTTCTCAAGTGTCGCGAGTGTGAAGGGTCCTTCTGTTGCAAGTGCATTCAACTCGAGGTGCACTGTTGCCCCAAGTTGGATGAACGGTCCAAAATTGAAAAAGAGAATTTAGCAAAGAAATTGGTCAAGGTGGTCGCCCCGAAAGTCGCTACATTTTGAGCCGGCTCAGAACGTAAAACACAAGCACCAAAACCATCAAAATAAACAAAGGGCTCTTTGTGATCTTGAATTTGCGAGGGCCGCTCTTCTGGTTCCCGCCATTCATCCAGCACCACGGGAGTTGAGGGCGGTACCACGTCACAGTACCGTCCGAGTACTCGTATTTACGTGTTGGGAACGCATCGTGAGGTGCGTAGTTGGGGCTGATGGTCTTGAGGTGCACGTTCCCTGAGAGATCTCGTGGCTTGAGGTTATGGTCCAGATCATCACTGTAATCGACTGGCTCTTCATCAATGGCTCTTGTATACGAGCCATCGATAAAGAGATCCTTACGGAACCCGTCGTGGGGGATGCCAAAGTCACCCGTCCATGTGGTCGGGTTGAAGAGGTCAATCTGCAGACGGTCATCTATCATAAGATTTGATGCCATTGTTCTAAAATACGCTTACATTATTTTTGTTGGGAGAGTAGACTTTGGTCTTGACCTTTTGCTGGTGAAGGTCCCACATTTCGTCCAAGTCTATGTTCAACATGGCTGCAAGTTGGAACAGGTAACTGAACACGTCACCCATCTCCATCATGATATCTGTTCCCCTGTCCTTCTTGAGTCCTGTCTTTTTGTAGATTTGTTTCTTCTGCCTGATACTGGACGCAAGTTCGCCCATTTCTTCATTAAGGAGCATCCATACGATGCTGATTGGAGCCTTGTCCCACCCCTTTTGATGACACATGAGTGCAGTTTCATCTCGAAACTTATTCATTGAGTATAAAACGCCCATCTCTTTTAAGTGATGAGCCGAGCGAGAGGCTTCCTGAAGTAGACGACGACGAAGCACGCGGCAACGAGTAACACAAACTCGGCGCCGAGTTTCCAGTTTTCAACCACATTCTCATTGCTCGTCATCTTCTCGGCCCAAGGCTCGATAATGGCGTTGCTGGCGAGGCGCACGAGGCGCTCGATGGCAAAGAATATAAGGAAACCCAGAAGCAAGTCGTCGAGAGCTCGCATATTTAGTAAAGGAAAACATTGTTTTCCGTCGGGCCTTTCAGGCCCTCCTTCGCAGAACTTATTTACGGCTACGCCGTAACCGAGTTCCTTCTGAACTCCCTAAAATATTCCAAACTTGAAGTTGCTAGGGATCTTGTTACCGTATGTGCTGGTCTTGATTGGTATATCAATTGGGACGGGGTTCTCGGCAATGTCACGCAGGTACACCAGCTGCTGAAGCATACCGGTCGAGATGGTGGATGTTGCCCGCTTGATAACCTCATCATTCATACGGGACACCTGACTCCGGACGTCCGTGTTTGGGTCCTCCACGAGGTCCGTGTACACAACACGCATCAGGGACTGGAGCCCTGCATCGTTCTGGCGATCAACCTCGTACCCCGTCTTGGACTTGATGACGTCAACTATAGATGAGTGAAGGCTCTCACGGTTGAACTCTGAAAAGAAGGCGTTGCCGAGTGGAGTTGGCGTACTCAGACGAATAGGCTTGACGTCATATGTTCCGAGAGCACTCATTACTGTTACTCAAGTTAAAAAAATAGGACGCTAAAAATACAATGAAGGTCATCAAGCGGAATGGAGACTCGGTCGAGATGCTGTTTGACAAGGTGACCCAACGAATTTCAAAACTAAATATGTCCCCAGAGTTTGAGGTCCTGAATGTTCAGCCGGACAAGGTGGCCCAGAAGGTGTTCACAAGTATGTATGATGGTATCTCGACAAGTGAGATTGATACTTTGAGTGCTGAGGTGGCTATCGGTATGATTACCGAACACCCAGACTATGAGACGTTAGCCATGCGCATCACCGTCTCGAACCTCCAGAAGACGTGCCCCAAGACCTTTAGTGATTGCGTCCTGGCCCTCAATGCCAAGGGACTCTTGTCTAAGGAGTTCTGTGATGCTGTTCGGCTCGAGATGGACGGATGGATCCAGCCAAAGCGCGATTACGACTTTGGATACTTTGGAATCAAGACGCTTCAGAAGGGGTACCTCCTTCCCGGGGAGACACCCCAGTACATGTTTATGCGCGTGGCTCTGGCTATTCACGGGGCGGACACTGAAAGCGTTCGCCGGAGCTACGACCTCATGTCCCAAAAGTATTTTACGCACGCGACCCCGACCCTGTTCAATGCCGGAACCAGTCGGCCTCAGATGTCGAGCTGCTTCCTGGTAGCCGCCAAGTCCGACTCCATTGAGGGTATTTACGATACTCTGAAGGAGTGTGCCCAGATTTCCAAGTGGTCTGGCGGTATCGGTTTGCATATCAGCAACATCCGCGCGAACGGCACACCCATCAAGGGGACAAACGGTGTAGCTGATGGTATCGTGCCTATGCTGCGCGTATTCAATAACACAGCCCGGTATGTCAACCAGGGTGGTGGGAAGCGCAAGGGGTCCTTTGCTGTGTACCTGGAGCCTTGGCACGCAGACATTTTCGAGTTTCTCGAGTTGCGTTTGAACCAGGGTGACGAAGAGGCTCGGTGCCGCGACCTATTTACGGCCCTCTGGATCCCGGACCTGTTTATGCAAAAGGTCGAGGAGGACGGTGACTGGTACCTCATGTGTCCCAACGACTCCACCCGCCTCCAGAATGTGTACGGTGACGAGTTCAACGAAATGTACCGTGAGTACGTCGCACAGGGGCGATACAAGAGGAAGGTCCGTGCACGTGAGGTCTGGGACGCCATCCTGAAGAGTCAGGTCGAGACTGGGACCCCATACATGTGCTACAAGGACTCAGTCAACAAAAAGTCGAACCAGAAGAATATCGGGACCGTCAAATCGTCAAACTTGTGTACCGAGATTATGGAGGTCTCAACACCGGACGAGACGGCCGTGTGTAACCTGGCCAGTCTGTGTTTGCCCGCCTTCCTAAAGCCAGTCAACCAGGTCGGACCTGAAGGTACACCGTGTTTCACCTTTGATTTCGATAAGCTCCAGGAGGTGACCCGTGTCGTGACTCGGAACTTGAACCAGGTCATTGACAAGAACTATTACCCGACACAAGCGGCCAAGAACAGCAACTTGCGTCACCGGCCAATCGGTCTCGGCGTTCAGGGTCTGGCTGACGTGTTCCAGTTGCTTGGTCTGCCCTTTGACTCACCCGGGGCCCGGGAGTTGAATATTCACATTTTCACAAACATCTACTTTGCAGCGCTCCAAGAGTCGTGTGCCCTTGCAAAGGAGTTTGGCAAGTACGAGACGTTCACGGGGTCGCCCGCGTCTCAGGGGCTCCTTCAGTTTGACCTCTGGGGAATCAAGAAACCCATCTTCAATGACTTGAAGGACAAAATAGCCACCTACGGTCTCCGGAACTCTCTTTTGATTGCACCTATGCCCACCGCGTCCACGTCACAAATTATGGGGAACAACGAGTGTTTCGAGCCGTACACGACCAACATCTACCTGCGTCGGACCCTTGCCGGTGAGTTTGTGATGGTTAATAAGCACCTGATTCGGGACCTCCAGGCTATTGGCAAGTGGAGCCCCGAGACCAAGACGGAAATTGTACGAAACGGAGGCTCAGTCCAGTCTCTTGATATTCCAGATAAGCTCAAGGCTGTGTACCGGACAGTCTGGGAGATTCCGCAAAAGAGCCTGATTGATATGTCTGCCGACCGCGGGCCATACATTGACCAGTCTCAGAGTCTCAATATCTTCATGGAGGATCCGACAAGCGCCAAGCTGACGAGTATGCACTTTTACGGGTGGCGCAAGGGACTCAAAACAGGAAGCTACTACATTCGAACCCGCCCGAAGGCTCGACCAATTCAGGTGACGGTTCCAGTGGGACCGCTGGTCCCACTGTCCACGGGGCCCACAGAGGAACAGAAACTCGCGTGTTCCCTTGCGAATCCCGAGAGTTGCGAGATGTGCTCGGCCTAGCTAAAACTCTCAGTGAGTAATAAGGATGAAGTCCTGTTGTAAGGCGGGCCCCAAGAACAAGGTTTGTATTCGCTTCACAAATAAGAAGCTTTTCAGTCTGCCCCGCAAGTTTTCCAAAGTAAAGTGCATGATGGGAAAAATAAAAGGATTCACAATGCGTGCGAGTTGTGCACCATTTAAAAACTGTAAAAGAAAGTAAATAAATGGATAGTCAAATTTGGAAAAGACTTCCAAACGACCTTATCAGGTGGATAATTGAACACTCGGACCCATCTATCGATGTTCAATTAGCTTTTAAAATTAAACCCAAGAGACTGGACGAGGCAAAGAGTTGGCGACTCTGGTACCTTCTCAAGTCTCACGACGGGATCATATACAACATGGAAACGGAAACCTTACACTATCTGAGAATACATGGGTGTCACATCGTTCGGTCTCCTATAAAGCTCAGTTACCATACGGCCGGTTTCACTATCTTTAACGAAGAGGAGGCTGATCACGTGGTTGAATATACGTGTCCGTGTGGGTGTTTCTGTGCCCTTACAAAAAACGAATCGTGGTCTACAGATTTGCGTATCCTGTTTAAAGGGGCACGACCCTCTCGGGAGCTCACAGTCGCTGACGCAGAGGTGATCTTAGGCCACTCAGGGACCGACTCAAACGCCTGACCGTGCGTACATTTCCTGCCGCGTTTGCCCGCTTGTACTCGTTAAGGAGTTTGCGTTTCAAGTTGTTGCGCAGTTGGGCGAGGCCTGTGAGGGCGTTGCTTGATGGTCGTAGCTTTTGCCTATTCTTTTTGATACTCTTTGTGAGTTGAGACACCATTTGTTTCAGTTGATTGTTTGCCTTCCGTGCAGCCTCTGCCCTGGCGCGTATTTCACTCAAGGCTTTCACAAAGTTATTATACTCGGCACGATCCCGCGCCTCTATACGCGCGTACTCCTCCCCGAAATTCCTCTTGATATTGTTTTCACTCTTGGTCTTTTGGCGAATGGCCCGAACGTATTTGTCTATCAAATTAGATAGGTTCCGAGTTCCCCGTTCCGTACGTAGGGAGTACCCATAAGAATAATTGGCACTATATTTGTTTTTGGACTTTTGTTTCGCAAATTTCCAAGCGCTTTCCATTTAAAAAGGAGTGAGACTTTTATTATAAAGATGGTCTTTTGGTTCGATATCGACATGAACCAAATAGAGACGGTCTCTACGACGAAAGACCGAACACGGTTCAGATACAACAGAGGCCCTCTCCGGTTCCAAGTCCCCCGGGGTCTGTGTACTTGGGGTGTAGGCGGGTACAATAGTTTTCAGGTGAGTATTTCCGACACTGAATTTCTTCAGTGGTGGCGCCAGCTCGAGTCCCACCTGTGCCCTGGCGTAGCCCCCTTTAACTCGAACCTCAAAGAGGGGGTGCTCCGTATCAAGATTGATGACTCGGTCTATATTTTTGATCAAAATTCGAAACAAATCAGCCCTGAGGTCCGGGAAGGTTTGTTTCGGGGTCAAGAGCTTTCGTGTCTCATAGACGTAGACTCGACGTATTTTTATAATGAAAATTGGGGTCTGACTATCCGGGCCCACCAAGTCAAGACCTTGACCGATGCGCCGACCGCCGAGGAGTCGCTCCCCGTCGAGGAGACGTCTTCCGCCGCACTGACGCCCGGGGTGTGCGCCTTTTTACCGATTTCTTGAGAATTTTGTTCACGAGAGACTCACTCGTCGCATATTTGAGGCCAAGAAGTGGCATTTCTATTTACTTGGAATAAATCTCACGAGCCCGCTTCAGAAGCTCGCCCTGGACCAGCGCAAAGCCCGTGATGCCGAGCTCCTTCTTGGCCTTTGCGACCGCCTTTATCCAGGGATTCGTCTTCGCCCCCTTGGCCTTCTTCTTGGACACAATTTCACCGTCCTTCATCTTTAGGTCCTTCTTCTTGAGGCCACCTGCCGTCTCGGTGGCATTGCCGTGGTACACCTGAGCGCGCGAACCAACCGTCATTTACTTTCTATGTTTATTTTTTTTGGAGGGGGACTTGAGATGGGCTGGAAGGGCATTGTACATGGCGGCTAGGGCAATTTGTTGGACGAGTGCATTGAACCGCCTTTTCTCCGTGGCGCGGCGAGTAGCCTCCGACTTGGCGATACTGAGAGACCGGGCGCGGTTGGGTGTTGGAGCCATTGCTACTACATTACACGGCGAAAATACGCTTGAGCACTTGGATGTTCATCTTGGTCGACTTGGGCACTTGGGTCAGGACGCGGGGGTCGTTGAGCACCTCGGCGCACACTTGGGCCTTTGCCGCTTGAAGCTGCAGGATACTCTCCTCGACTGAGTGGAGCGGCCTCGGGTCTGAACCTGCGGTTCCTCCCTCCACCCCGGTATACACGAGGCGGCGCACCACCACCTTCCGGGTCTGACCCGTGCGGTGGGCGCGGCCGATCGCCTGGAGCTCCGTGGCGGGGTTCCACGTTGGCGCGGTGATATACACGCGCGTCGCCTCCTGCAAGTTGAGGCCAACACCCCCCGCCTTGACCTGGATGATGAACACGGGGGCCGGTGATGACGTGGCGGCCTTGAAGGCGGCTATGCGCTCCTCTCGAAGCTCCTTGGAGACGGACCCGTCTATTCTATGGACGGGGATACCCGCCTCTGTCAGCATCTCTTGGATCCGGTCCATCTCACCCATAAACTGAGTGAACACCAGCGTCTTCTCCTTGGGGTGAGTCCTGATCAGACTCGAGAGCGACTCCATCTTGCGCGACCGGCCCGTCCACGGCTCGGGGTCCATCCCGTTTTTGACCGCGATACCGTCCAGGTACATCTGGGGCCACGTCATCACTTGACGCACGCGCAGGAGGCACTCCAGAAGCTCCATCTGGTGCATAGCCACGTTTCCCGCCTTGAATATGGAGCGGACGACCCCTTGACCCTGGTCGAACACGTCACGGTACAGGTCCGCCTCCTCGGGGTACATCTCGAGCTCCAGGTTCTGGAAGTCACACGGCGGCAGCTCGAGGCGCTTGTTTCCAGGGACGATGCATCGTCCCTCGGCGTCGTAGACGCCTCGGGCCACGTCAGCCTTGGTCCGGCGGAGCACGTACGTCTCGCGGATCTTGTCCGTGTACCCCTGTACCACATCCTTGGGGATGCCCACGAAGGCACACAGAGCCACAAAGTCGCGGATCGAGTTGAAGATGGGCGTACCCGTCACGACCCAGCGGATCGGGGCGCGCAGCTCCAGAGCCGCCACGTGCGTTTTGCTCTTGCGGTTGCGAATCTCGTGCCCCTCATCCAGGATGACGCGGTCCCATCTGACCGTCAACAGGGCGCATCGCGCGCCGCCCTTCCGCTCCCCCAAGACGGAGTATGGCGCAACCGTGACGTTGGGCAAAGCGCCATAAGGCAAAGTGCGCTTGGGCCCGTCGAAGGTGCCCACCGTCAAACTGGGCGCAAACCGCTCGAGCTCATCACACCACTGACCCACCACCGACTTGGGCACAATCACGAGCGTGCGCGGCTTGGGGTTGATGAGCATAGTGGCGATGAGCTGAACCGTCTTGCCAAGTCCCATTTCGTCACACAGAAACCCACCTGGGAGGGAACTTGAAAGTTCCCTCTCCACGAGCCACTTGACGCCATCGTGCTGATAGGGTGAGATGAGGCGGGTCTTCAAGAGCGTGGCCATGTTTCTTGGTTGGTCCATGGCGTACCCTTCTAAACCTTTGAGCCGGACAAGACACGTTTTTTGTTACCAGCCCCCTTGGGGCTGTTCCCCGCACCGCGCCCCCAATTTGGCGAACAGCCCCTTCGGCGCTGTCTTTTTATCCCAGCACCTAGTAGGCCATGTCGAATAACGACGCACTTGTTCAAAGAATCGTCGAAATTATTCGGACACACGTCAACCCCAAACAGGGTCTTGCGAATCTGAAACAAAATCAGAATATCGTGCCTGGTATCATGGCCATCATCAAGAAAGCTGTTGATCAAAATGCGGTCAAAGTTATAAACTACGCTCCAACAAATGACGTTGCAAAAGCCGTCACAAAGATCATACAGAACAAAGTCAAGCTCTCGAGCCCCGTCACGGTCGCGGTCATTCCACCCCTCGTGACAGGTGGTCAGACCTCTGCAGCTGTTCAAGTTATCAAGCAGGCAAACGCGAGTGATGTTGCGACGGCTATAACAAAACTGATCCAAAATAGCGTGCGTATTCCCCGGCCAGTTGCAGGTGCGGCTGTACAAACCTTACAGACGGAACCAACCCCCGAACACCTGAGCCTTATTGAAAGACTGAAACGCATCAAGTGGCCTTGGTCTGGTTTTTTCTCAGGGAAAGGTAAGATGGCTGCAGCCGCGCCTCAACCAAACTTTGTTGAACCAAATAAGAACAATCGAGGTCGTTTCAACCCGCCACCGCCCGGCTACATTTTGACGACGCGCAACGGCAAGACGGGGTGGTTCCGGAACAAGGGTCCCGGTGTTCCCCTCGGCCCCGCGGGTCCTCCGGCCCCCCGTAATTACACGAAAATGACTATCCGTGAGCTTCTGGATGCGTTGCGCAAGTACCCCGAGAACCGCCCCATAATCTCCGAGGCTCTCCGAAAGGCCCTTGAAAAGGAACTCAAGGATATAAAGTACGAGTATAGCAAGTCCCGTCGGGCCCGTAAGCTCGGGGACCTTTTGCGCCTTTTACCTCGAAACTATAACGGCCGCCGGAACGCGTCAAGCATTGTCGTGGATGATATACGAAACACTCGGAACGGCCGCGAGCTTTTGAACGTGCGTTCAAATTTGGGGAAGGTTCCAAACGAGAATATCCGCCGGGCGTTCGAGGAACAAAATCGGCGATTCAGACGCAACAAAGATCGTGAAACCACAGAGACGGGCCGTGGCACCCGCCGGGTTACACCTGTGCGTCGGTTTGGCGAAAGTAATAACAACTACAATCGACGTGTAAAGAACACAGAGGGTGAACGCGAACTTTTGGAACTCATGCGTCGTCGGCGTGCAGCCTATCTTGGCGGCGGCGGGAACGGTGGAGGTGCGTACGCGCCACCGCCTCCTCCTCCCATCCCTCTCAATCAGCGTCAGGCTATTAACAACGCTGGAGGTGTGAACAGGGCAGTGAATACAGTTGTCCAAGTTCCAGGTGGGGCGCCCGAAGTTGCCAAGGCGGCCGAGGCCCTCAACGAGGCAAAGGGAAACACGACATATGCTATTACGGTCAAGGGTGCCAGTCCGGCAGCGGTGAATGCCGTTCAGAAGCTTGGAGGACCGAACAACGCCGTGAACGTCCTTGAGGGTCTCAACACAATGGCTCAGACCCACGCGACTCGGCGACGCAAGGTGGTAACCCGGCGTTCTAAAAAGGTCCTTCGGCCCCGTGTTGCAGAGCTGAACCGTGTTATTAACGCCGTCAAAAAACAACGTCTGATTTCCCTCGTGGCTCATAACGTCACAAAGACCCACAATATCCACCCGAACGATGAAAAACTCAAGAAATATTACAAGAAGGTTCTCAAGGCGAACATTCTCCGAACACCCTTTGTCAAGATCGCCAAGCGCGCTGCGAAAAAACGTGGGTGAGGGACGCCCCGCGCCCCGACCCTGGGACACGTTTAGAAAACGTGTCCTGTCCGGCTTAAAGGGTCGGAGGGCTTAAGGAGTGTAGAGCAAAATGAACGGAGTCCACTCTCTCGAGACATTCAAGTACATTCGGAACTTGAACGCCATCCGGGCACACCTGATTCAGGATCGGGCGAGGCCCGCCCCGTCATGGGTCCGGATCACAACCATCACTATGTGTTCCAAATTTCTTCAGGATATTGACTTGAAGAAATTTCGAGAGAATTTCGCCAAGCTGGGGTCCATCACAGTCCGCCGACGCGGGTCGCGGTTCCGCGGTTTCGAGTGGAAGATGAAGGAGACTGCTTTTTATAACCAGGTGACAATTGGCTACGAGGATGTGTATTCGCGCAAGAGTATCAAGTTGTTCCCCAATGGATCGATTCAGGTTGCAGGGTGTTCAGACTTGTTTGACTGTAAGCGAATCCTGGGTCAACTCGCCTTTATTTTGAAGGTGGTTCTCGATCTGAAGGAGCTCCCGCCAACCAAAGAAGCAAGTATCAAGATGATCAATACCAATTTCTCTTTGAACTCGTCCGTCAACTTGAACAAGGTTATACAGAAGTTCTCAAGTCGGTCGGGAGGATCGGGGTTGGACTCTCCGAGTCCAACCTTCAAGGTGACCTTCGACCCCGATAGATACAGCGCCGTCAAGGTCAAGTTTATACCCAAGCCCGACCAAAAACAGGTGACGGCCAGCATCTTCAGCACGGGCAAGATTATCGTGACGGGTGCACAGACACTGGACGAGATTGCAGGGGCCTACGAGACGATCAACAAGGTGATCACCACAGACGCACTGGTCAAGGAGGTCGCCGAGCCCGAGTTGTTTAACAATATCATGGGCACGAGCTTCGAAGAATGGGAGCGCGTGTTGAGGAATAAAATGTAGTGTAATACCAAATGTCACAGCGTTATGGCATGGCCGATGGTCGGTGTCTGACGGAGTTCACGTCTTCCCGCATTCTGAATGACCAGATTATGGCCGAGAAGAATATTGCTTTCCAGGACAACTACAAGTACCGTTCGACTCTTCAGGCACAGGGCCCCGATGCCTTCAGCCTCCCCGTGAAGAACGCGGCGTGTCGGACGGGTAAAGTGGTCGTTCTCGTGGAAAATGAATAAAATATCTCAGTAGATATAAATGTCTTGGGTAATCGTGCTTGTGCTCCTGGTTTTCATCGCCATATGGATGGCCCTGACATTTACCAACACCCTGTGCACGGGTAACGTGGGGTTCGGTCTGTGCTACAAGTCGGCGAATGACCCCGCGTGCCCAGTGTGCCCAGTGTGTCCACCTGCGCCCGCACCAGTCCCCACTCCTTCAACGGTGTCCAACTACATGCCCGAACCCGTGGAGCCTTACCTAAAGGAATAAAGCACTTTTATCATATGAAGATTGTTATCGACGGTAACATAGGGTCAGGAAAGACGACCCAGCTCAATTTGCTTGACAAATTGGGATACAGAGTTCGCCGGGAGCCCATTGATGATTGGCCTCTCGAGGAATTTTATAAAGACCCAAAACGTTGGGCATTCTATTTTCACATGGTTATTCTTCAGACCCTCCGACCTCTCAAGACTCGTGAGACGGTCATCTATGAGCGGTCCCTCCTCAGTTCCAGGTGGGTCTTTTGGTCTGTTCTCCTCAAGCAGAACCTCGTGACCCAGAGTGAGGACGCCACCTATTCCAAATTTTATGATCAGTATGCCTGGTTTCCAGATGTTTACATTTTTCTTTCAAAATCACCCGAGCTTGCTTGGGACCATATACAGGCTCGGCACCAGGCTGGTGACTCTGGCGTGACCCTCGAGTACTGGAAGGAACTTGACGTCGAGTATCAAAAGCTTTTACGAAACGTTCCGTGTAAGGTTCACGTAGTTGACGCGAACAGAAGTGTTGAGGAAATCCATCAAGAAATCTGTGAGATCCTATTAGACCATGAATTGCTCGGCCCTCACTCGGAACGGGACGAAGTGCAAACAAAAGGCCGTAGAGAACGGGATGTGCCGTGCCCATCTTTCCAGCACATGTGCTGTGTGTCTTGAGGATACCAAGCGGACTGATAAGAAACTCAAATGCAAACACATGTTCCACCCAAAGTGTATTATGAAATGGTTCGAGACGAGCATTGAGTGTCCTCAGTGTCGGATGGAACAGGACGATGATCCTATTGTCGTGTTTCGCAAAAACGTCGAGGATAACATACGTGAAAGGTACCGCGAGGCTGTTCGGTCCCTCCAAGAAGAGGTTCGGGCTTACGAGGCGGCGGCGCGGCGCCCACGCTAAAAAGTTATACAGGTCTAGACTAATGACCGAACCCCGCCGGTGTGGAGCCTGTACTCTCACAGGGGGGTCGTGTAAAACAATAGTAAGGGAAGCCGATCAAGAACGATGTTGGCAACACAGAGGGGCTCAGTGCTCAGTCTGTCTTGCGAACATGGGGGGTCAAAGTGTTACACGAAAACTCGGGTGTGGTCACGAGTTTCACGAAAGGTGCCTGAACCGTTGGAAACTGACGTGTCATGAATCACCCACGTGTCCCATGTGTCGCGAGCCTTTCGATGTACCCACATACAAGTGTCGGCTCATTATCGAACGTTCCGCCGATTCGTTTCGACACATAAATGACTTTGAAACTTCTAATATTTCAAATGTTCTAGATGGGTTTGGTCTTCAATTTCGGGACCTTATTCCACACCAGGGCGGTTTCATAACTGATATTCGGTTCGATATAGACCCCGAGGAGACGCTCAGAGATGTTCTTAGAGAACTCGGTTTACCCGCCCCACCCGAGAATTTGTAGGAACTTTATTAAAGTTCCGCCCCCGGTTACTATTCGTCCCCGTCTTGGCAAACCCACGTCGAACCCCATAGGCCGAACAGAACTTGGTATAGTGGAAACCGGGCTTGTAGCTCCTGTTTGCTTTGCGAGGGTCGGCGATGGTCTTTCCGGACGCATCTATGAGGAGAGGTCCACCGGCCCATCCCGTCTTGTGACTCCACAATCTGACGGGAATTTCAATAACTCGACCCGGAGTCAATCTCGAGTTATTTGACTGGGCATTGTATCTTTTGAGGACCCGGAGTGCATCAGCCTGACGCGTCGCACACTGGGACCTTTGAAGGGCCATGATATTGTACTTTCCCAGAACATGGAGATCTGTATTTCTGTTTGCAATTCGTCCATTATTTGAGTTTGTTGAAGTGCGACCCTTGGCGAGGGCCGTGAGCACCACCTTGGGTGTGACCCGGAAGAACCTCGCCAATCCCAGAACCGTATCTCCTGGACGTATTTTGTACTGAACTGCACTAATCTCTTTGTACCAGTGGAAGTCGCCCGTCGAGTCTCCAAAGTCGTTCGATGGTGCGACGAAACACATGACCTTATAGAACCCAGGCTTGGGTCTGGCGTTGGGGTTTTTCATCTTGTACACGTTCCCTGGGTTATCAGCCAAGACGCGTTTGGCAATTCCAGCGCACGACCGAAAGTTCAGACCGTTTGATGAAATACCGCTACGGTTTCCAGGGACGCTCTTTGACTGGCGTACAGGGGAGAAGGATCCGAACGCGTAGTCATAACAGTTGTCGTGAACGACCCCAGTTGTTCCCCAGGGTGCCCATGTATATTTTGGCGCATACGGGTTTGGCGCCTTTTTGGGCGCGACCCGTCGCCGGACAGGGCGGACCATCTTACTATTAGGAACTTTTTTTCTGTGTTCCTAATAAAAAGATGTTGAGCCTTCTCCAGTCCCGTAGCAAGAAGGAGCTCCTTTACAACGCCGTTGTTCTCTCCATTTACATTATCATTTTGACTATCCTGCTCCGCTTCCTGTGGAACAAGGCCCTCGTCAAGCACATTAGCATCCTCAAGCCAGTGGATACCCTGTGGCACACCTTCCTGCTGGCAGTGGCCGTGGCCGCGTTCAAGGGTTGAGTGCGAAGCACTTGTCAGATCCGCCACTTTAATTTTAAAACAAAAAAGACCCTTTCAGGGCTGAGGAGACGGGTCCGGGTCCAAGTGTGAAGCACTTGCCCTCCACCCGTCCCCTTAGACCTCCGTGTACCCAACCTTGATCACGTTATCGACCAGCAGGGTAGGGAACCCAGATACGTAATCTGGGCACCCGCCGTCTTTACAGTCAACGAAAGTGTATGGAAGACCATTATCAATCAGATACTTCTCCTGCTTCTGACACCATCCACACGTCTTGGATCCGTAGACGATGATGTCACCCTTGTCCGGGGGCGTCAAGGCATCACCTTTCGACGTCGCCTTGAAATAGAACAGGCAAATAACGACCAAAATAAGTACGCCCAAAAGGATATCCTTCGTCTTCAGCATTTAAACTATGCTGAGAAAATCCTTTGAGCAATATTCGCCTTTGAACGAAGACCCTTTATGTTTGCGTTGACCATTTTCGCCAGACTCTTGAGGTACTTGAGTGAGATGGACCCGCCATCAGCATACACGAGACGGCCTGAATTGGGTGCACGAATCTTGTACCGACCAGACTTGGGGCTCCGCACGTGTTCCATGGCTGACAACTTCGCAAAACCATGAGGCCGAGGGGCGGCGACGGTGGGTGACAGTGACAGACCCTTGTTTCGAACGATGTTCAACGCCTTGTTTCGTGCACTGGTCCACCCGTTATTCGTCAGGTTTCCCGAGTTTCTCCAGATCTTTTCAATCAGCTTTTCAAATTTGGCAGATTTAAGAATGGCTTGGGGAACTGCAGGGAGTTTATTCGTTCGAACAGGGCTTGGAGTCTTTGCCTTCTTTTTCGGTGGGGACGCCACCTTTGTCCCGGCCCGGAGCTTGACGGCCCGGGCCCGGGTCGCTGGACTTAGCTTAAACAACTGGTTCCGTGTAAGGGCAATGAGTTGAGCATTCGTATACGCCTTGGGTGGACTCGGTACCCGAGCCCGAACATGTGCGCGTCGTGGTGACGAGTTCCGCGCCGGTGTCAATTTCCGACCCGTCTTTCGGAGACGCGCCTTGGCTGCCACCAGGTTTGGTGAAGAAACGAATTTTGTACGTAAATAGGGAGTCTTGAAAAGAGAATCAAGGGTTGGGAGACCTGGACACGGGTCTTCATATTTAAGACGGAAATCATTCACGTGTGTATCATTCTTCCCCCTGTACCCGGATGGTACGGCTTTGTTCAAAAACGCAAGAGTCTTGGGAAACTTGGACGGTGTTTTCATCACGACCCCCAAGAGCTCGTTTAAGAAAAGGTGTTGGTCGTACCGTGCATCCGTCTTGGGGCCAACACCATAGTGTGAAGCAGTCTCGGTCCCATTGGCCGTATTGACCGCCGGGTTTGTCCCCTTTTCTTTCAAACGAGCCCATCCAAAGTCCGCCATGAGAAACCCTCGTTTCCTGGACACGAAGATGTTTGCCGTGTGCAAATCGTTGTGACGGAAATAAGGGTACTTGGCCTGTAACTTGCGAAGGGTCGTTAGGACCTGTTTGATAATCTGGTGCATAGTCCCATCTGTAGCCGCGTTCTTTTTCAGCCAATCTTCAAGGCTTCCACCTTCACACAGTTCCATGACGATAATGTTTTGCTTCGAGTGATCAAAGTGGGGCTTGTTCAGGTTTGGAATATTCTTGAGGTTTTTGGCCTGAACAAAGTCCAATGCGTGGATATGCGAATAGACCTTGACGACTCCTTCGGGGGCGACTTTCATACACTTGGTATTGATTTCGTACTCTATGTCCCCGGGTTGAGGCTCGCCCCGTTTCTTGGCGAGCCCGTCGTATGGGGCCACCTTGAGCACGAAACGCGCCTTACCTTGGCGGACAACGTAGGCCTTTCCTTGTCTCCCCGAACCGATACTGACTATGTTCCGAAGACTCTTTTTGAAGTTTGAAATAGACAAATTCGTCTTGGGCGTGCTCGCCTTGGCGGGGCTCGGGACGCCTGCGTACTTGGGTGACGAGTACTTAAAGAAGTTGTTGGGGCTCGTGCGGGTGTTTACGAGTCCTGTATTAAAAGGGTTATAGGCTTTGTGGTAGACGGCCATCGGTCGGTTCGCGCGTTTCCCCCTGTACCTGTTTGGCTTGGCCACCTTGTTTGGATGGGCCTTGAGCCAACGCACAGCCTCCGCCTTACTTGTGATTGTTTTGGGGATGTTAATCTCTGTGTTACCTGCGTTGTTACGACGAAACACATAGTGACGACCGTTACGGTTTGCTATTTTAAACTGTCTGGCATTTACCCAGCTCATTTATATTCATTACACATATTTTTAGTTTCGGGTCTACATTTCAAATCTTGGAATTCGGGCCGGGCGCAGCCCCTTCGACTCTTTGGGGATCACGAGTCCTACGGACTCGGTCTCACTGCTCCGGATCAGTCTCGTACTCGATGTCGTCGGCAACCTCACTCCCCTTGTCGGAGACGGGCTCGTCAGCCGGGGCAAGAAACGCACACGGCTTCAGCTTGTTGGTCGGAGCGAACATAACCTGGTGGACGCGGATGGAAACACCAACACCAGCCGGCGTGCGCCAAATCTGGTTGATCTCGATGATGGCACTCAGAGCCTGACCCTTCTCCAGGGTCGTCAGAGGCACGGACTCGCGCTGTGCGTTCCAGGCCTCCGTAGCAACCGAGCCCGTCTTGGGGTCGGTGACCACCTTCAGATTCAGAATTGGCGCGTAGCCCTCCTTGGTGCTCGGCTTGACGGGCGACTTGTACATACCCTCGGAGATGACCTCGCGAGACATCTTCTTGCCCAGAAGCTCCTCGCTGTGCTCGGTGATGAAGTCCAGGACGCGTGCATCCAGCTTGGAAAACGCCTCGAGAACCTCGGGCTTGTCCAGACTCAAAGGCAGAGTGTAACTGACGCGGCCAGACGCCTCATCCTTGTACTCACTGAGACCAAATGGGGCACGAAGCTGAGGCAGCTGAAAAATCAACTTGGAACCACCAACCTGGTTCAGGTACACCGCCTTGCCGCCCTTGGCATTCTTGCGAACATCGCTGAAGGAAACGTTGGAAGCATTGAAAGCGCTAAACATCTGGAGGGTCGCCATCTCTTGTGTGTTCTACTGTATTAGGGTCTCGAGCCTCTAAGCCGTGTTTGGCACCTTTTTTCTCGGTACTCAGTAAGACATCATGCCAAACGCAACTGGCCTGTTCTCCAAGTTCCGGCGCCAACCAGTGACCGTGAACAATGCGAACAAGAACCTCGAGCGCAACGTTGGAATCTACGTCCAATCGTACCTGAAAAATCGGAACGCGCCAAACAAGGTTCCCCCGATAAATAATTACATGGCACGTGCGCTCCACAAGTACATTAACACCAAACGCGCTCGTGTGGCGGGGGCCGTCGCAGCCGCTACTGGAAACGCTGGAGCCACTCCGCCGGTGCAAGCGGCTGCGGCATCGGGTGCGGCGAGCACACCGCCAAGCGCGCCCCCTTCCAATGCGGGGAAAAATGCGGCGCGGGCTGCACAACAAGCGGGGGCCACCCCTCTTCAAATTACCGCGGCTGCCGCCGGTGCTGCTCAGCAACAGGCTATGGGGCAGAACAAGGGTCCGAACGCCGCTCAGCAGGCGGGCGCTGAGGCTGCTGCCAAAGCCGCCCAGCAAGCGCGTCCCAATGCATCTGCGACACAGCAGGCTCAAACGGCCGCCGCCGGTGCGGCCGCGGCAAACGTGAACGCCAAACGCGCAGCTCTTGAAGCACTCTTGAATGGCGTGACCAATAACAGTATCACCAATCCAAACGGAAAGAGTATTGCAGAGGTTGAAAAGCTCAAGGCGAACCTCGAGGCTTTGAACATTAACAACAACCGAAAAAAGGCCACTCTGAATCTTATTAATAAGCGTCTGCGTGAAAACGTTGTACAAGGTGGAAGTGGAAGCGCAAATATGAACAGTCTTCGTGGTGCCGTCAATCAAAATATAAATTTTATGAATACAGCTCAAGCGGCCGAAGAACTCCGCCGGCTCAATGTTCTTTTGAATAAGGTGGGTCAAGTGAACAACGCAAATTTGCAAAAGAAAATCAACAACTATCACCGCCGCCTGAACGCGAAAGTGAATCCTTCAGTCCCCTTGACCCGTCGCCAAGCGTTATTTCAACAGGGACTTGCAACAAATTTGAATTACGCTCGATTTGCTCGCACACTCGTGAACACTCCAAACAGTACGAGCATCATGGGGGCAATTGCAAACGCCAAGTCTAAGAATATAAGGTTCAATAGAAATAAGCTCGTCACCGCGGTCGAGAAACTCCGAGGGTTTGGTCCATATGCGAACAAAAACCAGAAGATAACCAACGTTGTTGATCGATTGAGTTCTATGAACGCTATAATTTAAATTTCTTGGTCAATAGTACCAAATGGATTGGCAGAAGAAGATTGTACCCTTTGCCGTGTTTTTCGTCGTGGCCAACCCCAAGACCTTCAAGCTGACTCGGTCCCTGGCCGGTAGCTGGGTCGCAGCCGCCGACGGTCTGCCTACGACCGCGGGTCTGCTTCTGCACGCCCTGGTCTTTGTGATCGTGGCCCACTTCGTGTGGCGCCTGGTCTGGGGCAAGAAGAAGTCGGGCTTTGGCGGCTTCCAGTCCAAGATGAGCGGCAACGCCTTCACGTCTCAGCAGCTGTCTGCTCAGAGTGCACGCGCCGTCCAGGGCACGGTCGGACCCGAGGAGATTGACGGAGCCGATTGTCAATAAAACTCTCGCCCATTATTAAATGAGCCTCAACTACCTGATTCCCTTTGGCGCCTACGTAGTGATTGCTAACCCAGCAGCATACAAGGCGGTTCGCGGGATTCTGGGAAGCTGGGTCGCGAACGCAGAAGGTCTGCCAACAAACGCAGGTCTTGTGCTTCATGCAATTGTTTTCATACTCATCGTCGGTTTTCTGATGCGTCTTTTGATCCCCCACAAGTCAAACTTTTACGGTCCAAAGATGGCCGGTGAGTATTGTGATAGTGGTGATGAGTGCTATCACACGTGCTATGGTGGGAGGTGCAACTAGCCAGGGAACCCGAAGGGTTCCCCCTGTCCCGGGCGAAGCCCGGGGTCACAGTTGCGAGCGGCACTGCCGCGAGTCGTTGCCTCGGCAACTCCTGCGCAACTGGTTCACTGTGACACCCTCGGTGCAATTCCCTGAACATCCTGGTTGATACAGGTTGGTTGACAACACTGGGCCGGACACTTGTACATGACGCCGTTGTTGAGCATTGCACATATCTGCGTAGGCATGTCGCTCGCCATGGTAGCGTCGGGGTTTGGGAAACACGTACACCCAACAGGACACTGTGCGCCTATCATTGTACTGTCAGGAAGAGGGAACCCGGAGTTTGTCTGTGGAACTGGTTGTGGTATTTCACTCATCTGATACAGTACAATTACAGTAGCAGATACGAATAGAACAAGGAAAAACATAAAAAGAAGAATGGCACCCTCTTCCATTTAATTTGTAACAACATATTAAATGAGTAGTCTTCTTACTATACTCGTCTTTGCGGCCGTGGCAAGTCCCGTGTCGTACAGGACGACCCGTCAGCTTGGTACATGGATAGCCGGCCCAGACGGTACTCCAACCATCCCAGGTCTCCTCCTCCATGGTCTCGTCTTTGTGATTCTCATGGCTGTTCTGACCGCCTTGTTTGGTCGGCGCTCAGGGTATCTGAGCATCGATGGCCTCGCGTTCGAGACCCGGGACGACCAGGACGACCAGAACACCAAGCACTTCCAGGAGGATCGGTTTGTCTACGGTGTGACTATCTAGAAGTCCTCGTCAAACCCAATCGCCTCTTCGCTCGGCATGAACTTTGAATAATCACCGACTCGCTTTTCGAAAAAGTTAGTCTTCCCTTCCAACGAGATGTTTTCCATCCAGTCGAAAGGGTTACTCTGACCGTACAGGGGTTGACACCCAAGCTGAGTCAGCAAACGGTCCGCAACAAACTTGATGTATTCAATCATAGAATCGGAATCCATACCAATGAGGCGACAAGGTAAAGCCTCGGTAATAAATTCCTTTTCAATGTCCAGGGCTTCAGCGACGATGCGACGGATAGTCTCTTCGTTCAATTTTGTTTTCAAATTGCGATACAGAGTCACGGCAAACTCTTGATGGAGCCCCTCATCCCGTGAGATGAGCTCGTTACTAAACGACAGGCCGGGCATAAGTCCCCGCTTTTTGAGCCAAAAAATAGCACAGAAAGACCCACTGAAAAATATACCTTCGACACAGGCAAAGGCCACGAGGCGCTGGGCAAACGGGGGGAGGGTTCCCATCGAACCCTCCCCGAGCCACTTCAAGGCCCACTCCGCTTTTCGTTTCACAGAGGGTACAGTCTCGATCGCCCGGAACAGACTCGCCTTTTCGGAAGGGTCCTTGACGAGCTTATCAATCATCAAGGAGTACGTCTCGGAGTGTATACTCTCGTTGAATCCCTGATACGCATAGAAAGACCGAGCCTCCGGGATCTGAACATCCTTTGAAAAGTTCAGATCGATATTTTCCATGACAATTCCGTCTGAGGCGGCAAAGAAAGCCAAGACGTGCTTAATGAAGTGTTGCTCATTGGAATTCAGTCGCTCCCAGTCCTTGAGGTCCGAAGCCAAATCAATCTCCTCAACAGTCCAGAAACTTCCAATGGCCTTTTTGTACAGTGCCCACAAGTCTGGGTACCTGATGGGAAAGGTTGTGAAACGGGATGTTGAGGGAGTGAGAATAGGATCGAAGATCCTATTCGCCGGGTCTGTCATTGATAATAGAGCGTCAGACTTTTTTAAGACGGTCACTTAGAGATAATCTGTGTACGTATCATAATGGACGTGGATCTCCGCCGTATTGCCCTGCGAATCAAAATGCACAACGTCTCGGGGAACGTTGTGCATCATAATGCGCTCCTGAAGCGATTTTTGGAACAAAAAGGAGTCAAGTGTGAACTCGTCAAGGGGTATTGCGTCATCCGTGAGACGAAGGAGGCGTGTGAGCACGTCTGGGTCCGGGTCCCGGGTCCACAGGGCCCGTCCCTCGATCTCGATCTCAGTTTCGAGGTGGCTAAACTCAAGAGCCCCGAGCTCCAAGCTCTGTATCCGGCTCTTCTGGAATCGATTGAGGGGATTCCGAACCTGATCCGTTCGGACGAAAAGGAGTTTGTAATACGTCACGAGAACGAGCGTCTCTTTGAGCTCTTTCAACGAGACCCCAAAGCCTTTTGGCGCGAGGCTCCCCAAGACGTGAGAGATTTCCGTATGACGACTCCGTAGAGTCCTTCCGGGGTGAACCCGTCACAGCCGTCGCCGCCAATGCCAAGAGGTTAAACTTTTCTTTCTTTGGAACTTGTGTAAAAGCCAGATGATTCTCTAGGCCTTTTTCAACCGGGTTTCCTTGTTCGAGCGCCGTGTTAAACTCGGCGAAACAATCGGCCAAGAAAGCCTGTCCATCCGTGACGCGATTCTCGGGGTCTATGCTCAGTTCCTTGGAAATCTTAAGGGCCAAACGCTTCATAAGAAGTGAAGCCCGGATCGAGTTGGTCATTTTCTCGTTAATTTTGAGGTACAATTGAACAGACCCAAGTACTCCCGTACCGGCCGATAGGATGGCGTTCAGAATACTCACGTATTTTTGTGCCAAAAAGTCGTTCAGAGCAATGGCACACAGAGAGTTCAGAGCCGAAACGACCAGGATGGGAACGTTAAACCTCGAAGCGAGTTTTTGGTAATACATGTGGTCTTTATTGTGGTGTTCCTGGTACAGGTTACACTGGTGTTCGAGCTTGGCCAGGAACTCTTGCTCGTCTGGGTGCCACCGAGACACGGTTGCAGCCATATCTTAATATAACGCACCTAAAAAAGTCACGGAGTCCCGAGTTTCATTAGGCTCCGCTGAAGCCAGTGAAGAGTCGCGCGCGACTCCCCTGCCTGTCATACCTAAAAAAACTTCCCGTCATTGTCAAATTCGACAATATCCTTGATCCGATCGGGTAAACGACTCTTGATGCTCCTATAGACCATGTTGAAAATAGGGTTCGAGTTGGTAATCTTAATCTTTTCAAGGAGTCCCTTTTCCGGTCGAATATCCGCCACGAGTTTCATGAGATGGATCGCCGTCTCTGAATTGAGTTTTGAAATTGGGACCCCCTTGAGGTTCAACTCGACAATCTCCTTGAGTCCATGCTTCTCCACATAGGCATCGAGTTGCTCAATGACGGGCTTGATTCTGAGTGAAAACTCGGCCGCCTCAATAGCATTCTTTGGCTGATTCTCAATGTATTTTCCCCCAAGGAACTCTATGTATAGATGCTTCCCCTGTGGGTAGAATATGAGGAGGTCCATTCTTGAAATTCTTGTGCCTTATTTTTTTATATAGAAAGAGTAGATGCACGCGTATTGTATCAACCTTGAACGCCGACCCGACAGGCGCCAAGATGCTCAAGACGAATTTGAAAAGTTTGGTATTGACGTGGAGTTTTGGAAAGCAACAGATGGGAAAATTGGTGCACCAGATGGTCTCGCCATAACCGGCGCCGAATGGGGCTGTGCCGATAGTCACATACGTATATGGCGGGACATTGTTGAACAAAATTACGAGATGGGTCTCGTGTTTGAAGATGATGTGAGGATTCTTCCTAATTTTAATGAAAAATTGGTTCGGGTACTCCGTGAAGCACCTGCAAACTGGGACCTTATAAATCTTGGGTCTCTTGACGGGCGCGTTGGCACAGAGCGCGTGTCACCCTCACTTGTACAAGGGGCCGCCTACGGGACGCATTGCTATCTCATCAGTAACCGTGGAGCGCGGAAAATGGCTATATGGGACGCGAAAGATCTAAACTATGGAATAGATCTTCAAATAGCGAGGAGCCCTTATAAACTTTATTACACGAAAGATGCGCTTGCAAATCAGGTATCTGCAGGGAGCAGCACGTTGGGCGGGTTCATGTCATGGGTCCAAGGTGATATAGGCTTTTCTCGAACACGTGACTGGGACTTTATCCTTCGTGAACAGCTTCAAAAAGTCAACTGGTTTTTCGTATTGGCATCTACAGCGTTAATTTACGTCGTTATTTCTCCAACGAAAAGATAATGAAACTCGAACTTTCAATTTTAGGAATAACATACATTGCATATGTCGCCCTACAGGACGTCCACCTGGTTCGACGTATTCTATGGATACTCTTTCCTATAGTTGTTCTCAGATTCGAGCCTGATAAAACACGTGCACTCATACTCGCCCTGATCACGTGGAACATTCTCGATGCGTTTGCATTTTTTTCAAAAAATGACGATATGTATAAATGCACGCATACTGCATCAATCTCGAAAAACGAGACGACAGAAGACAACGTGCTTTGGCCGAGTTTGCCCGAGAAGGTCTCGATGTCGAGTTCTTTCCCGCAACTGACGGTCGAGTCAACACCCCCCAAGGACTCTATGTCAACCCCGCAGAATATGGATGCTCAATGAGTCACTCTCGAGTATGGCGGGACATGGTCCAAAAGGGGTACGAAACAGCTCTCGTCTTTGAAGATGACGTATGTCTCACGACGAATTTTAAAACAAAATTAGATGAAGTGTTTCGAGACGTGAAGGATATTCCATGGGATGTTATCCATCTCGGACCACTTTTACCTATAGTCAAGCAGCAGTTAACACCTGGTATTTATGAGGGACAACCACTTGGGACTCATGCGTACATTATGAGTCTCGAATGTGCCAAGAAAATTGCACCCTTTGACGCGAGTCTCATGAAGGTCTCAGTGGACTTTCAACTCAACAGATTTCCTTTGAAAATTCTGTGTGTCAATGAGCAACTTGCTAAACAGGTTTCGATAAAAGACGCACCTATTATTGGTCTCATGAAATCAGCCTTTGACGGGGACATAGGCCTTGAACGTACATATGATTTCAATTACTTTATACGGTTTGGGTTCCAAAAGTTTGGTGTCCTTATAGGACTGGTCGTCGCATGTATTGTCCTTTTTCTAATGAGAATAAAGTGTCGCGACATTTAAATGGACGACTTGACCTTGTGTAAGGCCATGGCCGTCCTCGCAGTATATTGTGGAAACAAAGCCGAAAAGATAATTCATGCCAAGTATGACCTTCCAATGGAGGGAGTTCTGTTAATCGTTTTTCATGAACTTGTTGCTATGTTTCTCATATTGGGTATGTTTTTCCAGACGAGACCCTATATTATGTTTCACGTCATTGTTTCGTCATTCGTGTTTTGTCTTTGGTTCGCACTTGGACGCAACTGTATTCTGACTCTCATGAAACGTCAAATTATCCCATACACCGACGAAGACTTTGAACTTATATATGGAAATGAACGGCAAAAGGTCATGACCTTTGTATCCGTCGTAGGGTTTAGCCTAAGTGTGAGTCTGTACAAGCTTTTTATCAGGGATTAGTGTGATCATACCTCTCATAAAGGGCGGGAGGAAGCCCCGGACGCCTTCTACGAGCGTGTTGAAGAACTGTCCACCCCCTGACACCTCGCATTTTGAGAGTAAAATACAGTTCTTGGTGTGCTCATACACATTCCATATGATACGCATCATGGTCAAGGGTTTGATGTTTCTGACCTTCACACCCTCGAGGTTTGCTGTACAGACCTGTCGAAGGCCATGGGTCAGACACACCGTCTGAATTTGGTCCAGGACTGGGTACAAGTCTTGGCACATAGCATCCGTCTCTTCGGTCGTATCAGGTTGTATTTCTATGAGTTTTCCAACCAAGATGTCAACATACAGAACCTTTGCATCTTGGTCGGGGTTGAATCTGAGCCAGGAGCTCATCTACCCTCTGAATTTATTAAATAAATTGGATCATATCGCGAAAGTACTTGGGTATGGCTAAACTGACGGGTCCATAGAGGGTTCGAAAGATGAAACCAGCCCCCTGGATCTCTATTTTTCGTAGTAAATTGTCCTCTTTCGTGTACTCGACAACTTCCTGAATGAGACCCATAATCTGTTTGAACCTCTCGATACCAACGAGGCCCACACCCGAGAGGTCTGCTCGTATGAACATATCCGTCGCCTTTTCACGAATAGAATTAACGAGCGGTTTGAGATCCTCAAGAAGGACGCCTTCGTCTGGGAAATCTTTTACGAAAATGAAGACGCGGGCAACTCGCACCTCTTCCCAGTCGCTCTTCATGAGTGCCACCTCCCATTCACATTTCATAAAGTCCATTACTTTATGAAAAGGGAAAAAGGTTCGCCCTTTTGCATCAGGTGGGGTTCGAACCCACGCGTTCTTGCGAACAATCGGTCTTAAGCCGATCTCCTTGGACCAACTCGGACACTGATGCTCGGGACTGCTCTCGCTGGGGCTTGAACCCAGAATCTCCAGTTCATAAGGCTGGGGCATTGACCAATTATGCTACGAGAGCGGAGTTTTTCTCTCGCGAAAGAGTAATGAACAAGCAAGTCGTCAAGACGTTGGGTGTTGCGTGGGTCGGGATTGCCTGTTTCGTGTTTGCGTACCTCGTATCCATGGGGCTCGACGCACTGACCCCTGAACTTGATGAGAGTAAATCGAACTTCAAAATATTTTTGGAAGTGAGTGTACAGTTTGGAATTATAGGTGCGATTATTTATGGTTCACGTGTTTTCATTAAGAATATCCCCTTCCCACTCGAAGGGTGGTACGGCTACGAGCACTCCGCACTAGGTGAATTACGGAGCTTGCCTTTAATGGTCTTCATCTTCATGTTCTTCCAGCGTCGAACGCAGGACAAGATGAGACACCTTATGGGTGTTCGGCCGTTCCCGCGCCTCTGACCAGGACCAGATGGGCTTCTTCCGGCGACACGCAGGGGACCGATCCACGCGACACGTGTTGTTCGAGTGCCACAGAGCACCGCGCACGAGGTGGCGGGGAAGACCGAGACGCTTCGATATACACTTGACCGTGACGGGACCACGCTCCTTCAGAAACTCGAGCACACGGGGTTCCAAGTCTCCAAACGTCATTTATAAAACACGCGCCCAAAAGCTTTATAAGTATATAGTAATAAATGCCTAGGTCGACGAATTCACATTCGCCCTACACCCCTTCACGTCCGAGTATTTCACCCGTTGTGATGCGAAGTATCACCCGAAATCTCAACAGAGAGTTTGCAATTATGGAAATGGCCCAAGAGTTTCGCCGACTCCAGTACCTGAATATCAACTCGTTCCCTCGGTCGTATCAGGCCCTTGCAAATTCGTTTGCACGCAACGTCATCAACGGCGCGCGGGGCAACCATGCCGCCTTGAACCGCGCCCTGAACGCCCTCCCGCGCGTCCGACGCATAGGTGCGGGGTCTCCCAGGGCGCACGCGGCCGCAACCACGATACAAGCACGTGCTCGGGGTATAGCAGGCCGAAAACGTGCCAAGGCCCGTGGGACCAAACTCGTCATTGGACCGGGTGGGAACATGATGGTGGCTGTTCCAAACAAAAGACGGTGAAAGCAATTTTTCATTTGGGAAAACCAAATGAAAAACGCTCCCAAACAGGTTTGAACTGTTGACATTCAGATTAACACATCAGCTATTTTGTAAAACAGTGTCTGACGCTCTACCGACTGAGCTACGGAAGCACGGGGCGGAAACCGCCTGCGCGCATCGGGAATCGAACCCGAGCTAGCACCTTGGAAGGGTGCTGTACTACCACTATACTATGCGCGCTCCTTCCGACCTACCAGAATCGAACTGGTATCAGCGGGACTACAATCCGCGGTTCTGCCATTAAACTAAGGTCGGGGGAAAAGTTTAGGGACGTATTCAGGTCCGGGGAGGAGAAAAGCTGAAGCTTTTCGACTACATACTAAAAATCTTCTTCACACCTTGAATGTCGGTACGACACCCGGGGCACGTGCGTTTGACGCGGGTATTCGTCCAGCACGTCGAACAGACCGTATGGCCACATGGGTCGATAAATAGGTCAATAAGCCGGTCTTGACAAATCAAACACAAAAACTTGGCGTACCTTTCAGCCTCGGTGTTCTGCAGCACCTCCCCCATCGCTTCAACCTTTCCCTTGAGCTTCCCACATTGTTGAGTCAGGGCGACAATGCCCGATTCGGACTCGTAGTTGTCTACGACTGATACGAGCTTCGCCTTTAAGTCCTCAGAAGGGACTGTATCTATAATCAATTTGGAAATTTGAGCACTCTTTTGAAGTTCCTCAAGTTCGCTCAGCTTGATGCCGAGGTCACGCTTCTCCTTGGCGAATTTACGTTTAAAATTACCAAGTTCCTTTTCAAACTCTTTCCAGGACTCGTCAAGTTCACACGGAATGGTTGGGACGTCCGGGGATTTCATCTGGCGGCTTACAGGAGCGAACCCACCCATAGCCTCAAGAGTCATTTCAAGTATGGCCTGTGACGGATCAATGTATGCAAAGGCCATCTGACCTTTGCAGAGAGTAGTTTTCTATTTTTTATCCGCGCTCTTAGTAAATATGGCACTCTACGATACCCTGATTTTTGTAGTTTCTGTGTCAATGATCCTCATTGGTCTTCAGGCTTTCCTAGACAAGGATAAGCGCCGAGTTGCCTCCGAGGTGATCAGAGCGACGTTCCTGATGGTCACCGGCCTGTA
>Ga0316221_1000307_pt1 | contig 67285 bp, 79 predicted proteins | sample TBH18007metaG_FD_206003 | JGI IMG/M metagenome (GOLD analysis project Ga0316221, IMG submission 206003) | Freshwater microbial communities from Trout Bog Lake, Wisconsin, USA - TBH18007 | ecosystem: Environmental > Aquatic > Freshwater > Lake > Hypolimnion/Profundal zone | place: USA: Wisconsin... | reverse complement strand
TGAAAAACAAGTAGCGACTAAAAAGTTCTTTGGCACATTGCTTACGCATTTGGTTGTAGGCGGATACGCAGCGTTGCCAGCATTTGGTTTGGTTGTGACCGCTGTTAGCGCAGCTATGAGACACTTTGCCGACAGAGACCCAGACGCGCCTGAAGATATGCGGGACAAAGACGCGGTGCTTTGGTTCCGTGAAGTTTATATGCCAGAGCTTCTTGGTGATACAGGTTTGGCTAAACTTGTAGAACGTGGACCAATTAACTATTTAACTGGGTCTGATGTATCTAGCCGCATATCTTTAAACGACATGTGGTTTAAAGAGCCAGCACCGGGGGGTAACGACAACGCAACATTGTGGAACTGGGCATTGGCACTTGGCGGCGCAGGACCCAACGCAGCACTGAGCTACTATCGCGGGTTTAAATCATTCCTCGATGGCGATTACCAAAAGGCTGTAGAGCAATTGGCACCGGGTTCTTTGGCTGGTCTTGCATCTACTGAAAGAATTCGTGAGCGTGGTTTAACAACCAGTCAAGGCGATCAAATTCCTGGTTACGAAAAAGGTAACGTACCTACAAGCGTAATGGCTGGGCAGGCAATTGGATTTAGACCTGACGTAGTTACTAATCAGCAAAACAAAGCTTTTGAAACAACTGCCGTAGAAAGACGCGTGGGCATGGAAAGGGCTAACATTAGCGCCAAGCTCAAGAACACGTTTATAAAGTCAAACGATTACAACTTGTCCGACGCAGAAAGACAAAGATGGGGTCAAAGATTCCAAGATGCAATTACAGAAGCTGGAGAGTGGAGTCAAAAGAATCCGACGCATGGGTACGAAGAGCAAGAGATTAACGACCTGCTCAACAAAGCCATGGAGGATAAAGCAAATAGAACAGAGAATGCTGGTATTGCTTTGAACCAAAAGAACGCTATGTTAGCTGCACAAATATCTGAACAACTTAAAGCCGAAAGAGAAGTTAAAAAAGCTGGCGGCGGTTCAGTACAGAGTTTTGCTGGGGGTGGTTTGGTTAGGCGTTTTGACGAAGGTGGGTCAACTAACAAATATCCAACAGCGCATGAGATTCTTCAGCAAAAAATTAATGAGCTTAAAGAACAAAGCAAACAACCTTGGGACCCGGTACAGGAGTGGAACCAAAATGTTCAAGGCGCAATTAAAAGTACAGCAGATACTGTTAAAGGTTGGAAACAACTTGTAACTGATCCACGTGCGTATTGGGAAACTTTAAAAGAAAACGTTAGCAAAACAACACCCGAACAAGTTGCAGCGGCGTTTAACCCTAGTCATATTGGTTTTGTTGGTGCAATGAGGCCAAATGTTTCTAACTTTGTGCAACCAAAGCCTACACCTGCTTTTGTACCAGGTATTAATCAACCCGTTGGAACAATTGAAAAAGCTCTTGAAAACAATTTGCCACCTTATAGTAAAGAAGATTTACCCATGTTAGAAAGGGGAAAAAATAATGCTAAACAACAACTACAAGAACAATGGAATAGCGCTGAAATAGACCCTGAAAGAGAACAAGAATTGATGCACCATATAAGGGATATGGAAGAACACATAAACAATATCCCTAAATATGAAGCACTTTCAAATTGGGTGAAAAAAAATTTATATAACTATGTTAAAAACGAAATGGGTACACCAGATGATCCCGTTCGTAAATTAGCGGATCAAGGCGTATTGCACACTGATGCGGCTTTTGGGTTAACCCACCCAATGTCATATATGACAGAAGCGAGAAGAAAAATAAGCGGGCTGCCAAAAGAAGGTTACGCTACTACTGCTTTAGGTAAACGTTGGGAAAATATAACCGACGATATGCTTATACCGGTGACTAAAAAAGAATTAGAAGATGCTGCCGCAGTAGCTAACTCCAACCCAAATGCACCCATGATAAGAGGGGATCGGCAAAGAGCTTATACATACCAAGATAATCCTTGGATGAAAGATAGACCAGACGACAGTCGGTTTTTTATGCTGAACACAAATTTATTCAACAGGCTTGATTTTGACCATGTGGTTGATACACTTCGAGAACAGTTGCATAACGGAACAGTTGCACCTGAAAATTTAAAAAATATTTCAGTACCACAAGCGGTGCGTAAAACTTTCGAAGCGCAAGAAAGAGATCGTAAACTAGAAGAACAACAAAAGCAGGACGCATTAAAACAAGTTTTAGATGCTTCGCCCGTAAAACAATACGATAACGGGCATAAATGGATTGCTTTGCCTGACCCAAATGAATCTGATACAAATATGAAATTTTGCAAAAATATTGGCGTGAGCGGTGGATGGTGTACAAAGGAAGAAGGTAATGCTAAGCATTACGGTAATTCTGCTCAAGGACGCCAGCTTTATGCATTGGTTGACCCAAAAGGTAAAGCCCATTTACAAATTCAAACAACAGCATACCCTTGGGAGCAAGATGATTTACTTAGCCGTTTGGGGGAACCAAAAGCTGAGGAGATATTAAACAAAGTAACTGATGGTATTATTTCCGATTCTCAACAACTTAATGAAGAAATGAACAAAGCATTTGGGCCAAGACCTCCAAATGTTACTGAAATAAAACCGCCAAGCAACAGTTGGGAAGGTTCTATATCTGAGGGTAGAATTGAAAAAGATCCCGACTATGTACAAAAATATAAACCGTACATTGCAGACTTTTTAAACTCGGGTGACTGGGGTAGAGTAAACAGAGCTGATTTATTTGAGCACGCAGATGTGTACGATTTAAATAATTATGGCGAACTTGCAACGCATGGTGCTGGTTTGGGTTTAAATTTACCTAGGTTTATTGACAGACCCACACTTCTATCTTTAACAGATTCATTGTTGATGGGGGATGAAGCAGCACCCCAACCGATGCCTGATCCGCTAAGGCAATATCAAACGCCGCCGGCGCAATAGGTAAAAAATAGCCCCGACCAGCGGGGCTAAAATAAGAGAGGAAAGGAACAACTTGCAAAAAATCCAAGGTTAGTATAACTCAGACCCTCCAGATTCGCAAGCCTTTCACCCCCTCTTCAATTACTACTTTTGTAACATAATCAATCTTCAACCGTTTCATGGTTTGGGCTACGCTTTTTTTAGCGCCCACATGGTCAATGCAGGGTACAAAAAAAGAATAACCCACCCTAAACTTAGACCAATTAATGTTGTAATTCACCGACTCTATCTTCATTGTTAACGATCACATCCAAGTTAATCAAATCAGACTTATTTAAATTAAACTTTAAAGCACGGATTGGGGGCGACACAACTGCCATGCCTTTGGACATGCGCTTATTAATACCCTCTACAAACACCTCGGCATCGGTCATTTCTTTAAGGATATTCTTGTAGTTGTATTGGTTTTTGACGCAGAAGTCTTTAAATGGTTTTGCGGCAATATACAGTTCTTTAGTATCTGGCTCGTAGCGTACGAGCAATTCACCCCTTGGTTCCCTGAGCGGCAAAGAATTTAAACCGCTTCGTGCGTCAACTACGCCATTTACTACGAGCATGTTGTTAGCAACGTGGGCATTAATAAACTCACCCAGTGGGGCTGTGGGTAAATCTTGTGGGGGCTTTACGTCTTCCTTAATACTCTTAAGGGTTTTTACGCACCACTTGTAAATAGCTGCCATATCAAAGTCGCATAGCCCTAGATGCTTGGCAATTAACCCTGCGGAAATAATACATGCACACTGCGCAGACCAAAACCTCTCGGCTGATGTGAACTGCACATCCTTGTCTAACCTAGCTTGGGTTTTTTTGAGTAAATCATCCTTGATGTACTCAAGATTGTTAACGCAGTATTGTATAAAAATCTCGCCAGCGTGTCCGTAATTCTCAAATAACTGGTGGTCAAACATTTGCTTGCCTTCGGAAACGCTAATAGCATCGCTTGGCTGGATTTCATACTCAAGCAACCGCAACTGTTCGGCGTTCGCTGCGCTTTTAAATGAACTCATCTTCTCGTAGAAGCTAGAGTTGGCTGAGCATAAAGTCATGCAGGCCCAAGTTACATCGTTAGGTCTAAGTGTATTTGTATGCGCTGAGGCTCTGTCTTTATCTTTGCCGCCTGACGTACTGTACGCATAGTTAGAAAAAGTGTCGGCGGTCATGTTTGTGATCTCGTCAACTAGATTAGGCATATGACACAGAATGCCCAACTTAATCATCTTAGCATTGATCGTGTCTTTAGGCGTAGATACCAAACTTCGGGGGTTGCCCCATATGCTAGCCGCCATGTTAAGGGTAGTTGTTTTACCAGACCCACCGTGCTTGTAGATTACGTTCACTATTGCGCCATTTAAACCTGTGAACTTGAATATGGGGGAAGCAAAACCCACCAATGCGGCAAACGCATTTGCCTCAAGCCCCGGTCTGGCGTACATGTTAAACACTTCTTTCCATTTTTCAAGCGTACCTTTGGGGTGTATATGGGGGACCATTGCCTTGGTTGCAGAAGATGGCGGGCTGTAAAACACACCATCCTTTGTTATTTCTTTATCACCCATAATGAATCGACTGTTATTGTCGCACCAACCAAATTGATTTCTCATGATCTCTGCCTTTCTTTGAAATTGCATATTCTTAATAACCGTTACAACATAACGAGCGAGTAGCTCGTATTCTTTAGCATGCGTAACAACCCCTTGTTGAGCTAACTGTTTGCGTAGCTCATCCTTTGACGATATAACACTCGTCGGTATCGTGAATTCTCGAACGCCATCATGCGGCAGGTGTAGACGAAACAACGCAATCTCACCTAACGCAGTGTCGCTCATTCGTTTGACCACATAAAAATCGTGCTCATAAACTAAATCTGGGTCCTCTTCTTCATTCTTCTTATAGATGCCGCCGTTCTTGCCCCTGAAGTACGGGAACGGATACTCTGGTATCTTGATGACTTTGTCTTTGACGACAACTTCGTTGTCCTCTTTGGTTGCTTCGGCTATCTCAATACCCAAAACAATCGGTGATTTGATTTTTCCTTTGTGCACACACTCATCGCATCCAGTCGGATTAAGTTTCTCGAACTGTGCACATGAGTGGGGGCCACCTGTTTTGACGATGTAGTCAACTTTTTTATCCACTTCGGCTGGGTCATAGCCTTCGTGCTTGTTGGACATCTTATGAGATGCCCAATCTTTATCTACACAAAACGCTGTGATAGATAAGGCTGAACGCCACAATGGTTCCTCAATGCTATTTTGATTTTCATAGCAATGTATAAGCTGATTGCACTCAGCTTTAATCATGATGGTCTTAAACCGTTTAAGTTTATTACCAATCATAGCCTCCATCATGGGGCTCATCTTACGAGCAAACTCAGGTACTTCATCCTCGGGATCAGGAGCACCGAGAATTTCTTTGACCTGCTCGTAAGTCATCCGTTTTGACTTCTCATTTATAACCATAACCTCAAGAGGCTCGGCTTTAAAGTTGAACGTACCCGGAATTCGTAACACGCGAGATGCTTCGAACACTGACGCATCAACGATGAGTCCATGCTCTTGGCTTAGATCACGCAGTCGGTGTGACAATGGTTGCCAATCCCTGCGCTCTATAGTTTTATCAAGCAACCAATAGGCATGAATGCCGTTGCCTGAGTTGATGAGTACCGGCTTTGGTAAGCCGACCGTCATGCAGAACTTTTGAAGTTCAACCAACCCAATCTCTTGGGTCAGATAACCCTTGACTATGCCGTCTTCGTCGGGTATCCCCTTCTTTGGGCCACAATCAATATCCACCCATAAAGCCCTAAAGTAAACAGCATTCTCATGCGTGCGGTTGTTGGCTGGTCCAAACTTAGCGCATCCATAATATGCATCGACTTTGTTCTCTACAAATTGTTTCGTTATCTCTTCAACTTCTTCTCTAGTATCTACAAATCTTTGGTCAGGAAATTTACCACCAAGCCCAAGTACACAATACCTACCCTCAGTGGGTAGAACGGTGTCTAATAGGTCGAACATTTTGTTTGCGTTTCCTCAAGAATTCAATGTAATCTTTGATGCGTAGATGCTGATATTGGTAAGGCTGCGATGTGCCTTTAAACCAATTGTAGATAGTAGCCCTGCTCACGTTGAGCTCTAGGGCTACCTCCGAAACTGGAACACCTGCCTCAATACAATGTTTCCCCAAAGATACGCCAAGTTGCAACTTACGAAGGCTGGACGCCTTCTTGTTTGCTTTTACTAATTCTTGGCTGTATCCGTGACTCATATTAATCCTCTTCGCTCCATGCTTTTACAACGGAATCCAAGTCGGGTTTAGCTTTGGGGGCTTCATCCTTTGTTGCACTTGGACGTTTCTTAGGTTCTTCAACTGCTTCGACTTCCACTTTTGGTGCAGCTTTAGGCGCTTCGATCTTAGGTGTACGACCAGACATGTCGGCTTGGTACGCAGTCATAACAACCATCTTCTGCACAAACGGTTCTTTAGCTTTAGCGCTAGAGATTTCATACTGATGCTTGTTGATGAAGCCCATGGGTGTAAACAACACAGATTGGTTATCGTTGTCTTCGTTGAAGCTAATCTGAGTAACAACGTAATCCAAACTCCTGCCGTTGTTGGCTAAGTATTTGGAGTAGTTCTCAAATGTATGCGTATTCTCACCAACGCTATCACCAAACAAAGACTTAGATGCTAAGTTCATTTGGTAAACTTCACCCTCAGATGGAGTGTTGAAGTCTTCTTCAAGCATTATTGCGACCCTACGTGAGTAGCGGCAAGACTTAGATGTACCTTGGCCTGATCCTTTGATGTTGTGTTTGCAATTATCGCACTTGTCAGACTGTGGGTTGGTTGCTTTTTCATCGGGGGATTTACCATCGTTTGAGAAGCACTCAGGCGCTGTAGGTTCAGAATCTGGTGACCATGCTTGCGCATAATAGATGCGGCCTACATGAAGTGACGCATTGATAACGATGACGTTAATCTTCTCTTTAACTTTGCCCATTTCTTTGCCGCCAACTTCTTTGCGGAAGATGCCGTTTTTAGGGACAATACGTTTAACACCCCCGCCGTTACCTGCAAGTTGTTTAGTGAGTTCACTAATACCTGCATTCGCTAAAAAGTCTGGGAGTTCTTGGTTCAACACTAATGCTGTCATTTCAATTTTCCTTTGTACGTCTAACAACCACGGTATATTCCCTATCAATGTTCAAGCCCATTGGTAGTAAATCTGGATTCTCTTGGAGAAAATTCTTTGTATTGGTTTGCGCAATACGTTTCTCAAGTAGGCCGAATGCATCATGTTCTTTAATGAACTTATACATTGAATCCCAATCGCTCGTCCAATACCGTGACTTAATCGAACGAATGATTGTGCCGCTTTTTGTTTTGATACTGTCGGCGTTGATCTGCTCACACTTGTTAAGCATCGTCGCCTCAATAACATCCATCTGTTCCTCAATACCCTTGTCGGTTTCTTCCCATTCTTTTTTAAGTCGGGCACGTTTATCCCGCATCTTCAAATAGATTTCAGCTAATTGGTCAAGGGGTACGTCTGGGGTAGCTTCGCTCTGAACTGTGTCGTCCATGATATGTTCCTTTCTTTTTTAACACTATACACTGTCAAATGTTAATGTCAAGCTCTTTTTTAAATAAATTTATTGTTTCTGTGTGAACGTTGATATTATTACGCAAAAGCCAATAGACTCTAGACTCAATTGAACTTCCAGTAATATGTACCACTGTCATGTTGTTGACTTGGCCCGGCCTGTCGATGCGGGCGTTGGCTTGTAGATACGTCTCTACACTGTTGCATGGAGCGTACCAAATAATTGTGTCGGCGGCAGTAAGGGTTAGCCCGTGTGATGCGGCCTTGGGTTGAATGATTAATACTTTAACTTTATCGTTGGATTGAAACTCCTGTACGATCTCATTACGTTTATTAACATTCACAGAGCCGTTAATAACTTCACATGAAACATGGTGCTTGTTTAAATACTTCTGTAGCATTTCTATCGTATGGGTATACGGTACAAACACCAGGACTTTATTTGATGTCTCGTCTATGACCTCATGCACAACTTTCAAGCGCGGAGTTATGTCGAACTCTATGACTTCTCCAGTATCCGTATACACAGCCCCTCCAGAAATCTGGAGTAGTTTAGTCAACATTGATGCGGCGTTAACTGCGGAGACTTCTTCACCTGATGCGGCAATAAGCATCTCCTTCTTGAGCTTGGCGTAATACTTATCCTGTTGCGGTGTAAGAGGCGCATCACGATCAACAAAGGTCAACGGAGGCAAATCAATACACTGACGTTTCTCAAACCTGATTGCAGGTTGCAGAGCTTTGTGCACGATGTGGGTCGCCGTCGGTCTTGGTTTCCACTTGTATTGTGTAACCTGTTGCATCACAAGATCTTTGAAGTGCGTGAAGAACCGAGGCACGCCATCGGGATTGATGAGCTTAGCCAATCCATAAGCGTCGGCGGGGGATTGAGCCGCAGGTGTGCCTGTCAGCATCCACAAACCTTTGACCACTTTGTTTACATCACGGAGCGTAGCCCATCGGTCTGTCTGCGCGTTCTTGTACGCAGATGCTTCGTCAACCACAATCAAATCAAACCCACCATCCATCACTTGTTCTTTGATGATGGATAGTCCGTCGAAGTTTGTGATGACAAACTCAGCCATGTGCTTGTTGACAATTTCTTTTCGCTTGCTTGCATCGTTATGATAGGCAATCGCTACTGTGCGGTGCATTGCAAACTTAAACAAATCGTTTTGCCACGCCGACTTCATGATCGACAAAGGGCACACAACTAACACTCTTCTAATTACGCCGAGAGTCATAAGATAATCAGCCGCCCAAATTACAGACGCAGTTTTGCCTGTACCTTGTTCGTTAAAGCAAAATGCTTTTCTCTTACTAATTAAAAACTCTGCGGTTGTCTTCTGATGCTCAAATGGTGTGAAGCCCGGGGGTCTGGGCCACGTATACTCTGATAGTTTCATTTTCCTCTAATCACTTTGCTGAGTTTTTTCTCCCCTTTCTCCTTGCCTTTTTTAACCTCTCGGATTAAGTTGTGCTTGGAGTCACGGTCGAATGTTCGGTTGCCATGTGGCGTTTCAATGAATACGCCGTTCTTGTTTGAGCCTCCTTTGTCGAGAGCTTTGACGTGTGCAACGTCTTTGCCTTCTCTAATATCGGCTTTGCCGTTCTTATTCCGGTCAGGGAACTTCTTGTCAACTAACGCCCGAGCACGTTCTCTTTCAAGTCGGCGGGGGCCTTCACCACGAGCCTTTTGCTCTTGGTATTCTTTTTTATAGTTGCGGTCAGCAGGGTTTTTGTAGGGCATTTAGGTTCTCCATAATTCCTTTTCGATACGATGTTTATCAATATCTTCTTTGGTTAAGCCAATATCCTCTGGGGTTGTTTCCCACAAAGGTTTACGAGTTTCTTTATCAGTCTGTTGCAACACTTTACCAAGGGCAAGTGTGATTTCCATCATCATGGATTCTTTAGTTTTGTTGATTTCTTTTTTGACCAAGTCACCCACAGTTAGGGCTAACTCAGCACGTACAACTTCCTTAACTCTACGCTTTAATTCGTTTTCAAGCAATAGTGCGGTGTCGGTTTCTTGATTTGTCATTGCAGTCATTAAAATTTCTCCATTTGTTTTTTGATAACGTCTTTAATTCTTTGTTCTATCGAATAACTGCCAAGCACTGCGGTGATAATATGGTTATGTAAGGGGCTCCCATAGTTTTGTAATTCTTTATATATGGTGTCAATTATCAGTTGTTTCACGTCTTCTTGCAGTTTTAAATAAGCCGCCGCTTGTTGTTCTTTATCTTCAGTCATTTAATATTCTCCTTGTTCAATAGTCGCACATGGTTGGCAATCGCCGTACCCAAATATGATCTTGGGTCTTCTGTAATATTGTCTACCACCAAATCAAGAATGTAGCTAACAAAAGATGGTTCCATGATAATAGCTCGAATCTTTTTTTTTGCGATTTCTCCAACCAACTCTTCCACGTCGTCTTGTAGTTTTATGTAGGCTTCTGCCTGTTGTCTTTCTTCGTCAGTCATTTCAACTCCTGTTATATTCGCACGTTTTCACGGCACAGAATCGGCACAGAGGGCCTGTGCTTGGATTCCAAACTCCACTTTCTTTCGCTTTCTCAATCCGTTCTACATCTTGTGCAGACTTCTCAATATATTTTTCAGCCATTTCACGTTCGTGCGTAGCCTTAACGAACTCCTTCGATACGACATATAGAAGCGCCGACTTCACCTTCTTTACTTGTGGGAATTTCGCAAAAAGCCCACAGGCTACAAGATCCAATTGCTTGACGTCCGCATATCTCGCATTCTTTGATGTCTTGTAATCCACCGAGTGTGCCACCCCTGTCTTCGGATTGATAACCACCAAATCTGCTATCCCATGCCACCATACATTCGGTGCATCGAAGTCGCATGCTTCCAAATTTTTCGTCAAGCCAAGTCGAACTTCGCAATGTTTTTCTCCTTTAATCTTGTTTAGCTCATCGAGCAAAGGTTTAATAAAAATGTAGCGTTGCGGTATAGGTATGCCATCTTTTATGTATTCTTCAGCAACAAGATGCACTGCTTTACCGTACGTAGTCGCAGGTGTGTCTGGTTCGACAACATCCTTGGCAACTTTGGTGTGGTAATACTTACGAGGACATTGTTGAAACGTCTTCAAACTACTATATGACCATACTGTACTCATTCTTCGTCCTCATCTGATGGTGGAAACCTAACCTCAAAATAGCCCCAACGATCACCCTTGTCCCAACGAGTCCAAGAGTAATGCGCTTCGCCCTTTCTAATGTACTTCCAAAGTACTCTCAACGTTTCATGTTCCTAACAAAGATTGCAAACGAATGTGCGGTATCGCCACCATTCTTCATCTTGTCAAACTCTTTAGCAACTTCTTCAAGAACTTCATTTCGCTGAGAGATCTCGATGGCGTTCTTATCCACGCCATAATACATGCAAGAGCATCCGTTCTCAAAGCAATAGCGATCAATGTATGCGCAAGTCATAATAATGCATCCTCCATTTCTTTAACACTCTGTTGTTTAACTCTTTTGTCGGCTATCGCAAGCAATTTGGGGTCCACTTGGTCAAAGGGCCACCACGTATTGTCAACCAGCTTCTGAATAATTTCTTCGTCAGTCATTCTTGTCCCCTTGTTAACTTTTGCAACAAGTTTTTTTGGTTAATTTTTATATCAGCCCTAAGTTCAGCCGTTGCTTTTTCTGCTACCAGTTTGGCAAAGATTTCCAAAAAGCGTTTAGGCACTGGGTGCGCCGTTTCTTCTGGCGTTGGATATTCTTTTGCCCATTCTTTACTGGTTTGATGAGCCATCTTAATGATTTCTTCAGTATCCATTTTTCTCCTTCAGCTTGGATTCAATTGCTTGATAAAGTTGATACGAATTCCCCCAAGGAAAAACTCCACACTTTACAAGTTCCATTTTTGTCAATCCTACCCATGTGCGTTTTTGTTTGTTGTATTCAAGGATTGCTCTAGCAAACATTACAGGAAAGTCAGCCGTGCCATTCGCTTCAACCAGCCCCTCTGCTTTGCCACTCATGTGCAAATAAATGTTGTGTATTTCTTCGTTAGTCATCAGCAATCTCCATAGCTATTTCCCGAACCGGATTCACAGTTGAGCGGTAACTCCGAAGCCCAGTTGGGGCGCAGGCGCATACACAATTCAACATATTCTTTAGCAGTCTCAACTTCCTGCTCCGGGGCGATACAAGCAATCGCATCGTGCACAGTCATGACGACTTTGTATTTCTTAGCGATCATTAGCATCTGCTCGCCAATCACAATACGAGCTAACGCCTGACATACGTTCTCAATGACTTTCCCACCATAGATACGTGTCGCTATCATCTGCCGACCCCGCTTGGTGTCGTAGACCAATTCACTTTTATCTTCGTTCTGAACCACACGCAGGTTTGGGTACTTGATGTAAAGTCCGTTGGGTAACTTGACACCCTTTTTACCCTCTACGTCCAGTATCCCAAGTTTTGTGTGCTTATCATTCATGATGGCTTTTAAGGCTAAAGCCCCTTCTTTCCATAACTCAACAATCTTAGGGTACGTCTCTCGATATGTCGTGATAATCCTTTTCGATTCAGCCTCCTCAATCTCCACGCCAAACGTTTTAAGTTGCGCTTTAAATTTAATTGCCCCCATGCCGTACCCCGCACCGAGAATTGTCGTTTTACCAACGAACCTTTCGTCTTTCGTGATTTCTGCTTCTCCCTTAGAGTAGATAGCAGATGCCATGATCTTGTATACATCTTGTCCATTTTCAAATGCCTCGACTAAATCGTTTTGTTGAGCTAACCATGCCAAAGTACGAGCTTCAATTTGAGATGAATCAGAATCAATCACTACGTAACCATGTGGAGCTAAGATAGCACCCTTAAGAAGTGATGTTCTTGGCAAGTTCTGAAGGTTAATCTTATCGTCGCCACCCCAACGCCCTGTGTGAGCTGCATAATAACGCAACATGACTGGTAACGTACCTCGATTCGCAATATCCAAAAACCTTTTTGTTCTTGTTTCTTCTATCGTAGACTTAGCGCCCAATCTGGCTGCCACAACCGCTTGCACAAATTGAGATGAGTGTTCAAGTAATGCTTTAAATTCCTCGTCGGTCTTGGCGAATGCGTAAGTTTCTTTGCCAGTCGTTTTGCTAGTTTTGGTTGGGGGCACGACACCGAAAGATTTAAGTATTTCGGCAAACTTATCGTTGCTCATCAACTCATCTTCGTTGTATTGAGCAATAGTATGGCGTCTAGCGTTTTGAACTGTGATGTAATAATCTGTGAGGAATAATTTATCCAACAAGAGCGCAGGCTCGGTAAACATCCGTATGGTTAAGTCGATTAGGTTATGTTCGAGCTTTGGCAACTGACCCTGCATCAATAGGAACAACTCCCACGTGAGCTTTACATCGTTCTTGCAGTACTCACCATAGGTTGCTAGATGTTGCGGGGTGAAATTAGCACGTCGGTATCCTTTCGCATCTTCAACCTCTGTGCCTTTGACGCCAACGCCATAATGCTCGGCTAATGTTTTAAGACTGCCTCCCACCTCTGTGCCGATGAGCGCCCGCCCCATACTGAGAGTGCAAGCCCACTTCTTAGGTTTAATCCCGAATCTCCAGTTTAAAATCGCCCCGTCGAACTGAGCGTTGTGAGCTATGACTACGGAGTTATCCCAATCGTATTGGGCAAGGAACTGGTGCAACTCGTTGAAAGATCCAGAGAACCACGTTGGCGCCCCATCGTTTACGGCTACGGCTACGCCAATAACCTCAAAGAGTTCATCTCTGATGTACTCCTCGGTCGTGAGCTTAGTCAAACTAAACTCAGACGAGTAGTATGTTTCAAAGTCTATGGTTAAAAAATTCATTTTTTTCTTTTCTTTGGGATCAACTTAGTAAGTTGCTTGGCGTAGTCTTCGAGCTTGATACCCATCTTCTTGGCTACATGCACTTGAGCGGGGTTTAGGCTTATTGAACTAACAGGTTCCTCTTCGTGATGTTGCAGGTCTAGGCGTTGCCCATATACCGCTCTTGGATCTGTCCAATGTCCAGCAGGTTGAAGAAGACCTTTTTGCACCATGCTTCTTAAAGCCATCTTTTCTTCTTCTCTAGATACATCCTCTTTAAATATGTCGGTCATGACGGTTTCATGCCATTTTTTTCGAACAAGCTCTTTGGCAGATTCCGTGAGTAACGCTTTCTCGGCATCATTCAGAAACCAAAACAACCTAGTAGGTTGACCTGATACAAACTCCTCTATATCTATTAAGGTATGTTTAAATTTACCAGTATAAAAATCATCGGGGTTGGACTCCATGCGGTTAACTAGCGCTTGTACGCTAGGCATGATCTCATTTGAAAGCGTTTGTTCTTTTTGCATTGTGTAGTTCCTCTAATGTTTTTGCCATTTCTTCAGTAACGCTAGTATTACCTAGCATCAAGTTATTAGCCGTATGCCAGCCTGTTGCACTACGATCCTCTTTAAATATGTGTGGGTGGGATGACATAGGCAAATGCAAATCATTTTGTGCATCGGTCTTGAGTATGGTCTTCATCACTTTGGTTTCAAACTCTTTGCGACGCACTGCCTTTAGCGCAGTATGTATAGCCGCTTTTTCTGGCTCAGTCATCACATCTCTGAACGACTCGCTATAAATAAACGACCATTCGCTTTCTTTCTTAGGATCAAAGAACTCCTCGGGGTTCGTATTCATTCTGCTCACTAACGCTTCTACACCTGCTGATATTTCACTCATTGTTAATTCCTTTTAAAAGTTTCATAATCCCTTGTGCTTCTTCTTTTCTTAACCCTCTGGCTAGGGTTGTACTTATTCTTCTACGATCCTCATAATCCCATCGGTATATCGAGTATTTGCCGTATCTCGACCTCATGTGGTACTCGGTGGGTAAATGTGATTTGTAGACCTCTTCAAAAATTTTGGTCAATGCGTCAAGCGTACCTTCTTTAAATTCTTCAATTGGTGACATTTCCCTATACCCCCTTGATTAGTTTTATCGTACCCTCTAGAAAATCTATGTTGCTCTCGTTAATGACAAGCGCATAGCCCTGTGCTTTGATAATGTTCTCTAGGTTTTTATACTGAAGTGCGGTTGGTTGGTTGCTACCAGCCTTGGCTTCAATACCCATGAACTTACCATTGACGCAACAAAGAAAGTCTGGCACGCCCGCATTGCCGTAGCCTGACCCAATCGGCATGGCGTAATATACGTCATACTTCTTGAGCATTGCTTTGATTTTGTTTTTAACTTTGACTTCGGGTGTTTGTGCCATAACGTAATATAGCACTACTTTTGACTTTGTCAATAGTTAGGACGAAAAAAAGCCCACAAAAGTGGGCTAGGGTTTTCCTGACATTTGTCAGATTTTTTATGTTGATGCTATTGCACGATCAATATACCATCGAGCTTTCTTTAAGTCTTCTACTCGGTTGCCCTTGTGGTCTGCACGGCTTATGTATTTCACCGCATTGCCAAGGTTGTAGTCCAGCTTCTTCGCTTCGATAAAGTCAATCGTTTCAATACCGCCAACTTTATAGTGCGATGGGTGATTGACCATATCACTTGGCTCATGAACCACGGGTACAGTCTGAGGTACACCCTTCACACCCTCACTTGTTTCTACAAGCACACCCACAGGTGGTTGCCATTCTTTAGCAATCTCTGTCGGCACAATAGAATGTGTATGAGTGATGAGCTTGTTCAACTCAGCGAAAGACTTTACCGACTTGGGTGTTTCGACTGGCTTAAACAGCTTCTTTGCTTTGTACATAACTTGATATACAAAATCAGAAGTTTCGCCCAACTCTTTAGCCACTTCCGCTAAGGTCATAGTGGGGTGACCCGCTACAAATTTACGCACGATACCTGATCTAGAATTAGCTTGTAATCCCATTTTCTCTCTCCTTTTGGTTGTTAACATAGTTAGTAAGAATTTCTCTCATTTTGGCTTGCTTGGTAAACGGGTGATGCTCAGAAAAATAATCCATTATCTCTTTGCTCAACCGAATACTTGTACAAGTGAGAGCGGGCTTCTTACCTGCGCCCCTACCCTTACGTCTTAGTTGTTCTGACATCAACGTTCCAACCCATTCGCTAATAGGTATTGTTGAATGGCCTCAGCCAAAGTTTGTCCTGCCTGTACGATGTAATACTCTTTGGTCCAATCAGGCCCACGATTACTAGGTTTGTACTTAGCAATTTCTAAAACTTTGCCGTTTGACGCGTTGATTACACCTATCTTAATATCCGATATAGAATCAGGCTCAGAACTCGAAAGTATTTCAGATACTGCTATTGATGGCAGTCCCATCAGTCTTCTTAATGCGCTATTCATTTTGATTTGTCCTTTGCTTGGTTATAAATATCTTTGACTACTGAAGTGAAACGATTAATCGCTTCGTGCTGAGACAGCCCTTGTTGTTCAAACGCAATCGCTAAATCCATTGCCAGTATGAACGTACCCTCACCTACTGTAAACCCACCATCATGAAATTGTTGGGCGATTGTCTCGCCCATCTCCTTCATCTCTTGCATAGTTTTACTCATATCTTTTCCCCTGTATAGATGTGATTAAAAAAATAACTGATTACTGTTGTCGGCACTTGAAATGCTTCCGCAATCTCTCGATACGACATACCTCTTTTGCGTAGAGTGATAGCTCTACTCTCGTTAATCGGAGTCCGCTTTCGACCCGATCCTTTCCTCGCTCCCCCCTTTGTGTGCATGTGTTTCGCTTTCCTGTTTTGTTAATAAATACAATTTACAAACTGTACATAGCCAAGCAGGTTTAACCAAAGTTACGACCCACCCTTCATGCACATTGACCAACCTACCTTCGTAGGTGTTCACCTGTTTAATCATGGTTCAACAATAGCCACGTGATCCAACCCATTGCCAATGCTATGATTGCTAAGACAATCGACTGGACAATTGCAAATATAATTATGATTAAATCGAGTGTAGTCATTACCATACCCTTAACATTAGACAGAGTATAAAGTATACCGCAAATAGTGTGCAAGCTATTTCGATAATATCTTTTACCTCGATCTCACGCTTTATACCTAGTAACGCACTCTGTAACCAGTCTTGATCTGGACTGTAATAGACCTGCTTGGGCTCGTAGTACTTACCGATCTCAAGACCTGATCTGGTTTTATACACATTCTTCATCGTCACCCCCCAATGCAATTAAAAATGATGTGGCATTCATGCGATAGCCAACTGTGGATACAAAGTCATTGTCGCTAGCCAACTTCATAAAGCCGATCTTAGATTTTATGTCTTGTGGTAAGTCATCATCGTTATACATACGTGCGCCTTTGTTAACATACTTGCAGAGATACCTACCATTGTCAATTACGACAATCACGTAGTGCTTAGCTTCGGCAATAGCATTCATCATGTTGTATTTCTCCATTAACTCACCTTGCTTATCTAGATGGAATTTACATTGTTGAAACATGTATGTATTATTCTCTTTCAAAAAGTTCATAAACATACTGAATCCGTCAGTACCAACAGCCCAACTTCTTGCATGGTCATGCACAACTCTAGCTTCTGCGTTCGCATCGCTACGATAGCGCCTGAGTGCTAAGTTTATTTCGTGTACTATTTTGTTGCTTGCAGTTTCTACACGTTCGTTGATAGTTGTAGGAAAGAAGTTCTTCTTAATTACACTAACCGCTTTGTTGGCATCTTTTGTCGCATAGCCCGATCCATTTGATCTGCTAGCTCTAATACGTGGATTATCAACCTCAATTTTCCAGTCGCCACGGGCGTATCGTCTTACGATAATACCAAGAGATTCGTTGGTAGAGTCAAAGAAAACTTCGACCGCTTGTATCTTTTGGTTGTACTCGCTCGCCATCTCAAAACGCCACATTGGATATAGCTTTGCCACTTTCTCAACGACTTCGCCTAAGTCCGCATACATCTCTAAGTTCTCTTTGGTTGCAGTCGGCATATGCGCAAGTAGTTTCTTGCTTACGATCACATTGGGTAAATATTCAAACATGTTGTTTCCTTTCCTGACATTTGTCAGAAATCAAATTTGTTGAGGATTGCATCGACCTTCTTCTTGAGTTCTTCACGCTCGTATCCGCTATCTTTGATAGCCTCAACGTGCACACCCACCATGGTGCGCTCAAGCTCTTGCCTTGCCTGTTCTAACTTAGGATCATTGGTCACGTTCAGCTTAGTCAATAGCTCGCACAGTTCTACTGGGTTAGACACAAACGAATCGTGGAACCGCTTCTTCTCGTCGTCCCCATTGTCCTTTAGCTTTTCTGACATATCCGTAAGCACACGATGTAGCTTCTCCCATGGAGCCTTCATTGCATCGGCTAACCGTTCCTCAAACTTAGTCTCGTAGTCCCGCTTCAGATCTTCTAAATCATGCGACGGTATATCTAAGCGAAAGTCACCAGACTCGGGCAAGGGGTTGACGCTACGTCTGAACCCAAACTTATCTTTCACCTCGTCAAGACTGGGGTAGTCACTCGCTTTGAACATAGAACCTAAGTGCATCGGTGCTTCAGCCACCAATCGGTCATAGTCGGCAAAGAAGTTCATGCACATACTGTTGAACGTGGCTTCGTATGCTTTGATGTTAGTCAAGTATTCCATCACTAACTTAGTAGGCAGTAAGCGTTCGCCTTTGTCAGCCCAAGGTAGTGTGTGCTGATTGTGATACAAGCGTGCTCTCGCAGCGAACTTCTCGATTTCCTTGCGTGCACCAGTTCCTGCAAACAGATTCTTCTTGGTCTGCGATGCGTCTCTGCTTGCTGACGCATTGGCATTTACCTGTTCGGTAATATCCCTATCCACCTTCGTGGCGGGCCATACGCTGATATTCAACTCTACTAATAACGCTGATTCACTAATACTCATGATTTTTCCTTTCCTGACATTTGTCAGATTAATTAAGATAAATTGTTTTGCCGTTGTCCGCAGTAGCGTGGTTGGCTTGTGTGATTGCCCATATGGTTGGTGCAGTCCAGTCACTACCCCAGTCATCGCCCACATAACCATCGGTCAACATAATGACGCACTCGGGTACGATCTTCTGTTCGTTGAGATATGTGGATACGCAACTAGGTGAAGTCCCGCCCCCGCCAGCGGGCCTTGTTGATTCGATGATTGTGGATACTGTTGATTCATCATACGTCTCGTGCGATGCTACTTCGCTATCCCAATAGATTAGATCTACTGCGCTAGGATTAACCTCCTCGGCAATAGCTTTAACCTCAGATAAAAACTCAGCCAACTCATCGTTACCGATAGAGCCTGATGTGTCGATACCAATTACCAAGTGACCGACCTTCTGTCCAATCATGCTTGGCATGTACGTACCTGTGCCCAAGAACCTACGATTGACACGACGCCATGACGATGTGTCTTTGGCTTTGCATGTAGACTTAACGAACTCACGCAGTAGATCTCGCCAGTCCACTTTGGGTTGCATAAGATCCCCAAGCTCACGATCCATTCCACCTGCGCCACTACCCACATTCTTCTGATGTGCCATGAGTCCTTGGCGAATAGCTTGGTCAACCTCACGCTCAAGAACCTTCTTCTCCTCGTCGGTTAGATTCTTCGCACCTTCCCAGTCGTGAATGTCGAACCCTTCATCGTCACCACCCTCACCTTGCTCCTCCCTGAGTATGTCAAAGACCTGCTTGGTGTTCATGCCTTTGAACCGCTCGTCGATAAGACCCATGAACTTACCCTTGTTCGGTCCGCTCTTGAAACGTGGCATAGCAATGACACTCGCAGTCGGATCCAGATCACAGAGCATCAGGTTAATAACGTAGTCACAAGCCGCATTGGTTAATGCTGGATCAATCTCATGCAACTTAGTCCACGTTGTTAAGTGTCGATACATTTTGTGTGCAGTCTCGTGAGCAATCACAAAACATAACTCAGCATCGGATAACTCTTTGACAAACTGCCTACCATAGATCTCGTCACGACCATTGGTACATGCACTTGATACGTCATCACGTACGTGCGTACGACCAATCATCATCACGCCCTGCAATAAAGCAAACTTTGGGTTACGCATTAGTGCGATTTTGCACTTCTGCAACTTACGTTCTTCGTTCATAATTTCCTCCATACCAACTAATTTCTTCAGTTACTTCTTGTTTTGTGCGACCGTTTATCAGTAAGCACATGTTGAGGGCTTCGTCTTTCGTATCGTGAATTGATACTAATTTGCCTACTTGCCCCCAACCAGATTCGGTAACTACCACTTCGTACTTACCTGTAAAATACAAACCGTTCGATGTTTCATCAATGCCAGTCTGTCGTCTAACCCATGCAGTTCTTACTTCTGACATTTGTCAGGATCCTGAGTCAATAAGTAACCTAACCATATTTGCTAACTCCTCTTTGGTTTTGAATTTGGCTATCGTCTCGGGCTTAACGCTACCCGAGTCTTGGTGTGGTACACGCACAAGCAAATACTCATCGCCAACTATACCCACGGAGTAACCCGCTCTGTATAGCTCCATTAAGTATGGTGTTTGTGTTATCCAACCATCTATAGAGTAATCAAATAATTCTGACATTTGTCAGCTTTACAGTAAGTCTTGATTCTTAGCAACCCAATCAGCGAACGCTTTGCATGAGAACGCAATGCTCTGCTTAATTGGAGTCTTCGCAATGTTGATAGCGAACACGGCTTGCCACTCGGCATCGAACCGCTCTAAGTAGTCCATGAATGGAGTAATGGTGTTTTTGTCCACTCTACTGATAGCAGAGAACACAGTAATCGCACAAGCCCCAGGTGATGTGGGAACCTTTGTGACTGTTGGCGTAGCTATAACTTGCTCCCATGTTGGCAGTTGATCTGCGAACTCGATATACGCTTGCATATCACGAGCACCAGCTTCACCGATTGCACCTGACAATGCAGATATAACAGAGTCGGCATCATTTTCTCTGCGAGACTTCACGATATTCGAAGCAGTCTCAAGTGAACGTGGAGATACAAATGCTCCAGTTGTTTTCTTGGGGTTATAGATGTAGGGGTTATCATTTTGTCCACCATCGGTATACGATGCTAGAACCTGTGGGAACCGAGACACCCATGCACACACCTCGGGCTCGATGCCTTTGTTGATAGCCCATGATAACCACTCGTCAGCAGTTGGTTTGGATATTTGAATAGGCACAAGACGGTTTCTGCTGTGCGCTTTCATCGTGTCCCCTACTCCGTCAGAGCTAAGGTTACCAGTCAGAAACACAATACAGTCTTTATGCAATGACACATCACCGCATCGTGGGTTAGCCTTCTCAAGCATTGGGTGTAGCATATTCTTTACTGGGTCAGCACCCTTGGTAAACTCGTCGAGCATAATTACCAATGGTTTGCCCTCATGCAACTTGAACCTAGCATTAGGATAGTACCTAGTAGTCTTGGTATCGTGGTCAATGACTGGCATCGCAATGTCGCCTAAGTCCATGTTGGGTACGTCAATGTATGCGTACTCATATCCAAGCCCCTCGGCAACGTCTTTGAGCAATGAACTCTTACCGATACCTGGCTCGCCTAATAGACAGAATCGAGTCTCAGGATTGGTGCGAATCAATGTGGCTGCTTGCTTAAGGGTAACTGTTTTACCGAATCTAACTTCTGACATTTCTAACTCCTCTAATAAAATCTGACATTTGTCAGGAAAAATATATAGCAGACGAATTTCTACTATATATAACATTGTAACACAGTATAATAACTATGTCAAGCATTTTGGCTCATTCTTGGGGCAACCAACCGTCGTACCTGTTGTGTGGGAGTTTGCCAATCGGCAACTTAACCCATTCGAGGCATTCTTTACGATAGTGGTAGTAAATAGGCTCAGTCACTATTGATTTGAGTCTAGCCACAGTCACGTTGAACGATGTCAATTCTCTGCGTATCGCATGATTAAGTGAAGTAATTGCTAACTGCAACATGGCTTCGTGATACTTAGAAGTGTCACCGCTCTCCAATAACTCCATGAATCTGAACGTATGCAGTTCTCGATCCGCACCACCCAATAGATATTTGCAATGGCTACGATCTAAGTGAAAATATGCGTTACCTGCTGATGATGGTGATAAGTCAAAGTAATCTTTTAGTTCATCATAGTAAAATGTAACAATCTCTTGGTCCACTTGCCTTGCATAGTACTGATGGCTTGAATGTGTAAGTGTGTGCTTGCGCAACTTAATCATATTTCTGACATATGTCAGAAACGGAGCATAACGCTTACGCAAATCACGAGCTACGTCCTTCTTCAGTACCAAGTCAATCACGGCCTTTGGGTCAATCACGCTCAGCCGATCTTTGCTCAACACGTTCTCCTCAACCTTCAGATTGACCTCGTGCTTGTAGATGTACTTATTGCCGTTGGGCAATTGAATGACGTTGTTAAAATCCTCCTGATACGCACGCAGAGCCAAAACCTGTTCAAAGAGCTGATTACAGTTCGCACTATCGTAGTACATATTGAGCTTGATGGTGTTGTCGGGTCTAAACGTAATGACTGGGCGACGATAGTGCACTATCTGTACGTTTTCGCCTTCCATGCGAATGTTGTATGCGTCGGCATCTCTGCGATTACCGAGTGGGCGCATGTCAGGTCTACCTCGTAAGGGCTTGATAACACTGTGGAAATGCAATGCTTCCGAATAGTTCCGTATAAACGGACACGCTTGTACTGTTCTATATCCCATGTTAAATATCCTCTGTTATAGCTTGCGCTAGTCTTTGTGTTAATAAACTACGAACCTTTTTGATGGCTTGCATCGGATCTGACGCATAAACGTGCATCTCACGAAAACTCGATTCAGTTTCCCATTGCACAATATGTAGAACCTCGCCCTCTTTGCCCATGTCGCTCTTGTTAGCGACTCGTGCGTAAAACTGTGTCATCATGTCCTCCAAATAAATACATCTAATAGCACCACGATAATGGCAACTAAGAAAACAATGCGCATGATGCGCTCCTCGTGCGTGAATAAACTCATAACTGAACCTCCTCGTGTTTAATGACAATGTTAACTTCCATGTTCTTGATCTTGGTCAAGTCGTCACGGGTCAACGTCTTCTGACCTAGCATGTCGGCAAATTGATGAGCCAATTTGCACTCAGGATAAAAAACCGTTTTGCCGTATGTGTTCTTAACTCTTACTGTAATGTCCATGTTGTTCCTTTACTGATGTTATGCTTTCCTGACATTTGTCAGATTTTTGTTAATCATTCTCTGCACCGATATAGCACCCTGCAAAGTAGTGCGTATGTCCGAACGCTCTAATCACGCCAATCGGCATTCTTCTGTTGAGTTTTCTAGAACTCCGCTCAAGTTCAAGTTCGTACTTGTATGCAGATACAGAACGTCGTTTCAAGTCACGCTTGTATGGCTTTAATGCTTTGACCAAGTACTTATGGGGTATTTGTGCCTGACCTAGCAATGGTTGTGTTGAGGTAAATTTAAAATGTGCCATGATGTTAAATCTTTTTGGGGTTAATCTGTTTCACAGTTGTAGGTGCTTGCGTAGATGTAACAAACATGTAGCCACCTTTGTTGTACTCTTGGACTATCGTCCATGATGCACGTTCGGCACGAGCGTGGTCTTCACCACAAAATAAGCAATGACGATAACCTAATGACCATCGTTCTATGTGTATGTCGTCACCGCAAGTGTGACATTCTTTCCAGTTGTCCATGGTACTAACTCCTCTAATAAAATCTGACATTTGTCAGAAAAACTAACTGCTCTGATTATGATGGGTGATCTCCCACCATCTATATAGTATAACACAATGTTATAGTTATGTCAAGTGTTTTGAGCCGTTTTTGGCGCAACACGATGTTACGCATATGCAATGTGAGCGTAGGGCTAAATCACGGAACTGGTTCAGGTTGTTACAAAATGAATAGGGTCGATGTGATAATGTTATGTAACATTAGGGTAAAACGTAACGCAAAACGTAACGCCGTAAGTTGTTGATTTGTAAGGTGAAAATATGTGTTTAGGTATGTAATGTAATAAAGTTATAAAAAATAGAAAATAGAGAAAACGGCGCCAAAATTAAGTTATGCAGATTTGCTCCGCACTTGCCGAGAAGGTCGAGCGATTACCCGCTTATTCAATTTCAAAAAAAAACGTAACATATAACATTGCTTTAAAATCAACAACTTAGCAAAAACAAAACGTAACAAAGCCCTAAAAAACGTAACAAAGCATGAGCTAAAACATAACATGCGGTAAGGCCAAGCCCGAGCGCTGGCTTGGGAACTGGTGCAACATAGTAAACCGAGTCACCATGTAAATCAATAGCACAAAGAATGACGATGTTACAGAAACGACAAAAGCCCACCGAAGTGGGCTAAATGTAACAGAATAAATTTTAGTTAAACTCGATTCGCAATTTGCGCTCGATTGTGCAGGTTTCTATCAAAACGCAAATCGTCAGCGAATGCAATCCAAAACGACGTGACGTAACTGTAAGGCAAACCATGGATTTTGAAAAACTGAGCCACCTTTGCACGATATGGATTAGTTCTTGTATTACCTTGCAAACCTTCAGACTTTGTTGCGCTCATTCTAATGTCATCAAGCAGTGCTTGAATCATTCTATCCTGAGCATTACGCTCTGCTATATTTACTCTGTTACGCATAGTTTCCCCTTTGAACTAGAATCTGACATTTGTCAGATTCTAGAGAGTGGTTAATTAGTCCTTGTATACGTCAGCCAATGAACCAAAACATACAAACGCATTCTCTAAAGCTTCCAAAGCTTTGAGTGACTTAGGCATATACTCTTTGCCCTGTTCGGCTTTCTGTATGCGACGTAATATCGTAGCTAGCTCTTTCATTGTCACGGTATCGCAAGATTTATCGGCTTCGCTAGAATCAGACTCTGACTTTTCTTTGCCCGCCTGTTCTTGTATCCTTTGCCATACTTTGTAAGCATTATTAGCAGTTAAACCCGATTCATCTTGCAAACGTCTTTGTAATATTTTCTTGTACTCTGCGACACCTTTGCCAAGATTACCAGTCAAAGCAAACCAAGCTTTAAACACTTTCCCATTTTCAATGCCTGCCTTGTAATCCTCGATTGTCTTAAACTCAGCACGATTAGCGCCCTCAGTTAACATAGTGAAACGATGGTGCATGGATAGCGCCACGTTACGCTGTAACTCGCCAGTCTTACCAAACGCTTTAACTAACTCATTGGTATCTTTCTCAAGCATACCGTCGTTAATTGACGATGTTGTATTTTCTACTTGCATTTTCTAATCCTCTAATGTTGATTAACTTACTTTGTAAATCTGACATTTGTCAGATTTTCTTTTATGATGCTTTTGTTTCGCATCATGACTATATTATAACACAATGTAATGATAATTGCAAACATTTCGTGTTTCATAATTAGCTTAGGCAAAAAAAATCTTTCTCCGACTAAACCACGAAAAAAAAACCGTTTTCGCCGACTAGACCGCGTAAATACCCCCATCACCCCTTTTTATGGAAAGGGACTCCAGCAGTGACATACACTCTAATCCGCTCAAACGATTACATCAAAAAGTTTTCCAAACACCCCCCCGTCACTTTTTATTTTGGTACCATTTGCGTACTATATATTTCTATGTTATATTTCGCCCAACCCATTAAACTTGGTGCATATGATTAACGTAGAACCTACTGCCGATCACCCGATGCCGTTCGACATGTCCGATGAGGAACCAAAGACTCATAAGGACGCCGTGTCTATTGCTGTTAACACAGTAGACCTAATGGAGAACTTGGGACCTTCGATCGACTTTGAGAATTCTGATCTATTTGCAGCACAAGATTTAATAACGGGCGCGGAGAAAAAATCCAAGCCTGCAACTACTACAGTACTAGCACAGGCCAAAGCTGCCCAGGTGCTCATTCGAGAATTTGATTTCCAAGCATTCGCAGACGTACATCAAGCCCGAAACTTTGTAACAAATAAACTCATTCAGTTAGCTGACTGCGGTGACATCAAAGTTGAACTCAAGGCATTAGAATTGCTTGGCAAACATTCCGACATTGGACTCTTTACAGAACGCAGTGAAATCACCGTCCACCACACAACCTCCGAATCCCTTGAGAAGTCTATTAAGGAACGCATCAAACGTTTGCTTAATTCTGACGTAACAGATGTGACACCCTTGGATGACCTAGATGCACAGTTAGGTCCACCCATCGAACAAGAATCCATTCCTCAAAGTGAGGACAACATTGAGTAATCTTACGCTTAAGGATATTGAAGCAGCCATAAACTCTGGCAAGCTTTCGGAATCCGATTTGCGGGTGTTGGAAGCGTCTCTCGATAAACTTGAGAAGCTCAAAGAAAAAGAATTAGCTCAAGAAAAGTTCTTGAAGTTTGTCAACCGTTGTTGGCCCACGTTTATTTCAGGGAGACACCATGCGCGTATGGCTGATGCTTTTGAGCGTGTTGCTCGTGGTGAGTGTAAGCGCCTTATTATTAATATGCCTCCTCGACACACTAAGTCAGAGTTCGCGTCTTATCTACTTCCGGCTTGGTTCTTAGGTAGATTCCCACACAAAAAGGTGATTCAAGTTGCGCACACTAGCGAATTGTCTACGGGTTTTGGTCGTAAGGTTCGAAATCTGGTTGATACTGAAGTGTTTAAAGAAACATTCCCAGGTCTAAACCTGCGAGCAGACTCAAAAGCTGCGGGTCGCTGGAACACCAGCGAGGGCGGAGACTATTTTGCTATCGGTGTCGGGGGAGCAGTGACTGGTAAAGGTGCTGACCTACTAATAATAGACGACCCACACAGCGAACAAGAGGCGACGATGGCGGCTTCGAACCCCGAAATCTTCGATAAAGTCTACGAATACTATACATCTGGACCTCGCCAACGTTTGCAACCTGGTGGTTCCATTGTAATCGTGATGACTCGCTGGGCGGCAAGAGATTTAACGGGTCAAGTGCTAAAAGCTGCGGCTTTAGGCGCTGATAAGTGGGAAGTTATTGAGTTTCCAGCCATATTGCCCTCGGGAAATCCGCTTTGGCCCGAGTTTTGGAAGCTATCAGAGCTCGAAGCCATCAAGAAAACCATTCCAAACAGTAAATGGCAGGCCCAATACCAGCAAAATCCCATCGGAAATGAGTCCGCGATCGTCAAAAGGGATTGGTGGCAGTGGTGGGAAGAGGAAGATCCACCCGAATGCGAGTTTATTTTGCAGACTTGGGACACGGCGTTCGAGAAAAACAACCGTGCTGACTACTCTGCAGGCACAACTTGGGGTATTTTTAGCCACCGTAAGGACTATAACCTCCCAAATATCATACTTTTAAACACTTATAAGAAGCGTGTTGAGTATCCAGAGCTCAAAAAAGACGTGCTAAATGAGTACAAAAACTTCGATCCAGACGCTGTTTTGGTCGAAAAAAAGGCTTCTGGGGCCCCATTAATCTACGATTTAAGGGCCATGGGCATCCCTGTACAAGATTACACACCGTCAAAAGGTCAAGACAAAATTGCCCGTTTGAACTCGGTTTCCGACATAATTGCATCTGGAAAAGTATGGGTTCCACGGACCCGTTGGGCTGAAGAATTAGTTGATGAGATTGCGGCGTTCCCCTCCGGCGAGCATGATGACTTGGTGGATGCTACTACGCTTGCGTTAATGAGATTTAGGCAGGGCGGCTTTCTGCGTTTACCGACTGACGAGCCCGAAGATATTCAATGGTTTAAAGGCCGTCGCAACAGCGAACGGTACTACACAGTTTAAGGACTATCATGGCAACAAGTAGTATTGACAAATCTCCGTATCAAGCACCGATGGGTATTGGTATGGCACAAGAACCTGACATCGAGATTGAGATCGAAGACCCCGAGTCAGTTAAGATGCACTTGGGCGAGTTTGAGATCGACCTCGACCCCAAAGCAAACAAAGAGAAAAAAGGCGCAGATAAATTTGACGCCAACTTAGCTGAGTACGTTGATGACAGCGCGCTTCAATCTTTGGGCATGGATCTTGTCGAAGATTTTGATAAAGACATGGGTGACAGGCGTGATTGGATCAAGACTTACGTTGAAGGTTTAAAGCTATTGGGCCTTAAGTATGAGGACCGCACTGAACCATGGCAAGGCGCGTGTGGCGTGTTTCACCCCATGTTAACTGAATCAGTTGTGCGCTTCCAGTCTGAGGCAATGATGGAGACCTTCCCCGCCATGGGGCCTGTGAAAACAAAGATCCTTGGATTTGATACGCTTGAGACGCAAGAGGCCGCTGCGCGCGTGCAAGAGGACATGAACTACGAGCTCATGGAGGTGATGTCTGAGTATCGCACCGAGCATGAAAAGATGTTGTGGAATTTGCCATTGGCTGGGTCTGCATTCAAGAAGGTCTACTACGATCCTGCTCGTGGTCGTCAAGTAGCGATGTTCATTCCCGCTGAAGACATAGTTGTACCTTACGGCGTGTCAAATCTTGAGACCGCCGAGCGCGTCACGCACGTGATGCGTAAGACTGAGAACGATGTTAGAAAACTGCAAGAAGCAGGGTTCTATATGGACATTGAGTTGGGCGATCCATCTTACGACATTGATGACATTGAGAAACAAAAGAACGAAGAGATGGGCATCACCGCGTTGAACGATGACCGCTATCACATCTTAGAGATGCACGTCCACTTGGACTTGGATGGCTTTGAGCACAAGAACAAGAAGGGTGAGATGACCAAGATTGCTCTGCCTTATGTTGTGACTGTCGAAAAGGGCAGCCGTAAAGTTTTATCCATCAGGAGAAATTGGCTTGAGGAAGACAAACTACAACTTAAGCGACAGCATTTTGTCCATTATCAATACATCCCTGGATTTGGTTTTTATGGCTACGGTCTTATCCATCTTATCGGTGGTTACGCTAAGTCAGCTACTATGCTTATTCGTCAGTTGGTTGACGCTGGAACTTTATCGAATCTGCCGGGCGGTCTTAAGTCGCGTGGCCTCAGAGTTAAAGGCGATGACACACCGATAGCACCTGGAGAGTTTAGAGATGTAGACGTACCCAGTGGTTCAATCAGGGACAACATTCTTCCGCTCCCATACAAAGAACCCAGTCAAGTTCTGTTTGCACTGTTCCAAAACATCGTGCAAGAAGGCCGTGCGTTTGCATCATCTGGCGACATTAAAGTTAGTGACATGTCAAGTCAAGCCCCTGTGGGTACGACGTTAGCCATATTGGAGCGCACGCTTAAAGTCATGACGGCTGTTCAAAGCCGACTGCATTATGCGATGAAGATGGAGTTTAGACTCTTGAAAGAGTTGATCGCTGCCGACACTCCAGAAGATTATGACTATGAGCCTGAGTATGGTACGAAATCAGCCAAGCGTGCTGACTATGACTTGGTGGACATCATCCCCGTGTCAGATCCCAACGCAGCAACCATGGCTCAGAAGATTACGCAGTACCAAGCGGTTCTTCAGTTGGCTCAGTCAGCTCCCCAGTTGTACAACTTGCCACTCTTGCATCGTCAGATGATTGAGGTGTTGGGCGTGAAGAACGCAGCCAAACTTGTACCAACAGAGGACGATGAGGTACCAACAGATCCTATTCAAGAGAACCAAGACTTGTTGACCATGAAGCCAGTCAAGGCGTTCATGGAGCAAAATCATCAAGCTCACATCACAGCGCATATGTCATTGATGCAGGATCCACATATGCAGCAGTTGATGGCAAACAACCCACAAGCTCCTCAGATCCAAGCTGCATTGATGGCCCACGTCAACGAGCACTTAGGCTTCGAGTACCGCAGACAAATCGAGCAGTCACTGGGCGCTACATTACCAGCTAAAGATAAAGAGGGTAACTATCCCAAGGTTGATCCAGCAATGGCAGACCAGATCGCGGCGATGGCAGCTCAAGCTGCACAACAGTTGACTCAACAGAATCAGCAAGCAGCAGCTCAACAGCAGGCCCAACAACAAGCTCAAGATCCGATCGTTCAGATGCAACAGCAAGAGCTTCAACTCAAGGCGCAAGATCTTCAGCTCAAAGCTCAGAAGCAACAAGCAGACGCGCAAGAGAAACAAGCACGCTTGGCAATCGAGCAGGCTCGCATTGAGACTCAAAAGCAGATTGCTCAGATGCAGGTCGCTGCTCAGACTACGATCCAGCAAGAGAAAAATATCAGAGACTACGACATCAACCGCGCCAGATTGACTTCAAGCAACAAGCTAGAGGGCATGAGAATTGGCATTGATATGCAGAAGCACAAACACTCAATGGCTGTGCAGAAGCACAACATTGACAAACAGTCTGAAGATAGAAAAGCTCAAGCTAAAGCAGCGGCTAAAAAACCAGAACCAAAAGGTGAAGAATGAGAGAACGTGCTAATTTCTCTGCCCTGATGCACATAGAACGCCAAAAACAGGTGGACTTTGTAGCGAGTGGCAGATGCGTTGATTTCGCCGAATATCGGCACATCTGTGGGATTATCCGGGGTCTAGAACTCGCAGATCAAATTGTAGACGACCTCGTGCAAAAAATGGAGAAAGACGATGACGAGTTTTGACGTATCCGCTGTGGACTTATCTGGGATCCTTAACAAGGGCACCGAGGATAAAGCCAAACAGTTGCCAGACCCTAAGCGATTTCATTTGCTCTGCGTGGTTCCCGAAGCTATTGAGGAATATGCGGACTCTGGGATTGTAAAGTCTAGTCAAACAATGCACTATGAAGAAGTACTGACCCCAGTGTTATTCGTAGTCAAAATGGGCCCCGACGCTTATAAAGATACGACTCGCTTTCCTAGCGGTCCGTCTTGTAAAGAAGGGGATTTTGTTATCACCAGACCTAACTCAGGCACCCGCCTGAAAATTCACGGTCGTGAATTCAGAATCATCAACGATGATTCTGTTGAGGCCGTTGTAGAAGATCCACGCGGAATTTCCCGCGCTGCTTAAGGAAAAACCATGGCAACATCATTTGAAGAGTTTAAGTTCCCCGACGACGAAGTACCAAAGGTTACTGCAAAGGAACCCGAGGATAAGTTTGAAGTAGAGATTGAAGACGATACACCTCCCGAAGATCGCGGTCGCAAGCCTATGGCTAAACCTCCCGAGGATCCAACGGAAGATGAACTGTCTAGCTACGACGAAAAAGTTCAAGCCAGAATCAAGAAGTTTACTCGTGGTTATCACGACGAACGTAGAGCTAAAGAAGAAGCGCTTCGTGAACGCCAAGCCGCTGAAGCCTATGCACGTCAAGTGCTGGAGGAAAACAAACGTCTACAGCAACAGTTGGCTAACGGTAGCAAAGAGTACATTGAGACTTTTAAACAAGCCGCAGAAGCTCAGCTTGCCGCAGCCAAAGACAAATTTACCAAAGCATATGAATCAGGTGATGCACAAGCGCAAGCTGAAGCTCAAGCCATGATTGCAGCGGCAACAGTAAAAGCTAGTCGTGTACAGGATATGAGACCTGTGCAGGTCGAGGAACGTGAATTTAAACCAGCGCCTCAACAACCCGAAGCACCACGCTTGCATCCGCGCACTCAACAGTGGGTAGACAACAACAGCGATTGGTACGGGGTGGATGAAGAGATGACTGCATCTGCCGTGGGGCTTGACAAGAAACTCCAGCGGGAGTATGGTCAAGACTTCATTGGTACTGAAAAGTACTTTCAGCTCATTGATAAAACAATGCGCAAAAGATTTCCTGAGCACTTTGAAGACGCTCAGAGCCGTTACTCCGACGAAGAGGATGATGAACCACCTCAACGCCGTGCCTCAAAACCCGCGTCTGTTGTAGCTCCCGCTACACGCAGTACGCCGCCGAGTCGTATTAGATTGAAAGCCTCAGAAGCCGAGATTGCTCGAAGACTTGGAGTGCCCATTGAACAATACGCAAAACAGGTTGCTTTACTTAGAAAAGGTGCTTAATCATGTCAGATAAACAAAACCGCTTAGACCGTGAACTCGATGACCGAAAAGCTGTTGCTTTTCGCCCAGAAATGTGGAAGCCCCCGGAGCTTCTGCCCGAACCTAAACCAAGGGACGGCTGGAAACATCGTTGGATTCGTATAAGTATGTTAGGTGGAGCTGACGCGACTAACATTTCATCTAGGTTACGCGAGGGATACGAGCCTGTTAAGGCGGAAGATTATCCCGAGTTAATGATGCACGCCACTCAAGAAGGCCGATTTAAAGGCAATATTGAAGTAGGTGGTTTGTTGTTATGCCGTATTCCAGCAGAGTTTGAGAAGCAGCGTGATGAATATTACGCCAAGCAGAATCAAGCACAAATGGAGTCCGTGGATAACAGTTTTATGCGCCAGAATGATCCTCGTATGCCTTTGTTTGCAGAGCGCAGATCGAACGTAAGTTTTGGCAAAGGCTCTTAAATTTTTAAGGAAATAAAATGGCTTATCCAGCAATTTCAGCCCCTTATGGGTTCAAGCCAGTCAATTTGATTGGCGGGCAGCTATTCGCAGGTTCAACCCGCATGCTGCCAATTCAGTACGGTTACGCAAGTAACTTGTACAACGGTGACTTAGTTGAGTTGGTTCAAGGATTTGTTAATCAATCCACGATCACTAGCTCTAACGGTCAAACCACTCCTGGTACTACAGCTCCTACAAATAACATCGTTGGTGTTTTCTTGGGTTGTAACTACACTAACCCCAGCAACAAGCAGAAACAATATGCACAATATTGGGCTGCTAGTACATTGGCTGGTGATGGTGTAGCTGTTGTAGCTGATGATCCTGACCAAGTCTTTAAGATGGTTGCACTCACTTCTGGTGGTGCTTTGGCTTCTGCCGCCGTCCCCATGATCGGTCAAAACATCGCTATTAACCGTAGCTGGGCCGCTGGCACAGGTAACATTAATACAGGTGACTCTTATGTTGGCGCAACTTCTCCATCTTCACTCAGCACAGCAGCTCAACTGCCTTTGCGTATAGTTGGTTTGGTGCCTGATACAGCTTACGCTGTTTCTGCAACAGGTTCTTCAAGTTCAACAACCATCACTTTGACTGGCGCTGGCTTGCCCTCCGCCATCCTCCAAGGTGCTGACGTTGCTTACTTGGCTCCTAATGGTCAATTGATTGAGACTGGATCTTTTGTGACTTCAGCTTATGCTGCTGGTACAACTTCCATCACAATTAACGTGGCTATTGCAGTCCCTGGTGGTGTCACTGCTATTCCTAGCGGTTCTACTATCGTGTTCACTAATTATCCTGAAGTTTTGGTTAAATTTAACCAAGGCACACACGGATACTATTATCCAGTTTCAGTATAAGGAGTAACATAAATGGCTATTTCACGCGCACAACTATTGAAAGAACTGCTCCCAGGCTTGAACGCATTGTTCGGTTTAGAGTATGCACGTTACGGCGAAGAGCACAAAGAGATCTACGAAACAGAAACCTCTGAGCGTTCTTTTGAAGAAGAAACGAAACTGTCAGGTTTCTCTGCAGCACCTGTTAAAAACGAGGGTTCAGCCATCGCTTATGACAATGCTCAGGAAGCATGGACAACTCGCTATAACCACGAAACCATCGCCCTTGGTTTCTCGATCACTGAAGAAGCGATCGAAGATAACTTGTATGACTCTTTGTCTGCTCGTTATACCAAAGGCTTGGCTCGCGCCATGGCATACACCAAGCAAGTTAAAGCTGCTGCCGTTTTGAACAACGGCTTCAACGCAGCCTACACTGGCGGTGACGGACAGTCTTTGTTCTCTACTGCTCATCCCTTGGTGAATGGTGGTAACAACGCCAACACTCCTTCTACTCCTGCTGATTTGAACGAGACTTCTCTTGAGAATGCCGTTATTCAGATCGCTGCATGGACAGATGAGCGTGGCCTCTTGATCGCCGCTAAACCCAAGAAGTTGGTTGTTCCTCCTGCACTCATGTTCGTTGCAACTCGTTTGCTCGACACTGAATTGCGTGTTGGTACAAACAACAACGACATCAATGCAATTAAAAACAATGGTGCCGTTCCTGAAGGTTATACAGTTAACCACTTCTTGACCACACCTAATGCTTGGTTCTTGACCACAGACGTGCCAAACGGACTTAAACACTTCGTTCGTACACCTCTGCAAAACAGCATGGATGGTGACTTTGACACTGGTAACGTACGTTACAAGTCTCGTGAGCGTTACAGCTTCGGCTGGTCAGATCCATTGGGAATCTACGGTTCCTATTGATCGGAAAGGGGCCCCCAAAAGGGGCCCTTTTTTATTGTTGACAACACTAAAAAATAGTGTATATTGTGAGTGTCTGGGATTTTTTTCTCTTGTTGCGACTGGCCCAGCAGACGATGCAACGATTAACAAGAGACTTTTGCATAAGGAATTATCATGGCACGTTCCACGTTTTCTGGCCCAGTCATATCTGGTGACCAACGCTTTGGCCCCCTCCGTAACATCGGTTACACAGTTTTAGAGCAAGACGCTTACATTGACTTCGCTGTTACCACAGGTAGCGGTACACCCGGTTATGCTGGTGGTTCTGGTCAATTCGTCAACAGCAACACAATCCCCAATTTGCCTGGTCAGCTTTATACACCCCAAGCTGGTGTGTTTAGCGCTTCTGGCCCCACAACTGCAAATCCTCCCGCAGATACAGCTACTAACGTCTATCGTGGCGTTATCATGTATTTGCCACAGAATTGCCAGATTTTTGACTTTATTGTTGACATGCCAACAGTAATGTCAGGTATTACAGCAACTCCTACTGGGGTAAACCTGTATATTTCTAGCGGTATTACAGCAAACGGTGGTACTCCCACATACGCTTCTGTTGCCCTTGGAACGACAACTACAGGTTCTGCTGGTCGTCAAACCGTTACATATTCAGCAACTCAGTTGAATAACCTGTTGTCTACAACTCAAGACATCCAGAACCCCCAAGTTGGTACACAACCCGCATGGTTTTCTCAGTTGGTATTCACAGTTGGTATTGCTGCAGCATCTGGATTGACTGCTCCTACAGCAGGTCAATTTAATTTTGTCGTACGCTATGTACAACCTGATTTGAATATCGGTAACACTACAACTTACCCCTACGGTAACTTCGATTAATTTCCTGGGGGCTTCGGCCCCCATCTTTGAATTTAAAGGAGATTAATATGGCAAATGCTGCTTTATCGTCAATGACCCGCATGGGTAAATACGAGCCATTTGACTTGCAAGTTGCACGCGGGCAAGTTTATGGGCACTCAACACTGAGTCTTTTTGGGTATCAACCTTCAGTTGGTACAACTTCTATTCCCATTTGGGAAAATGCAACAACATATACCTACCCAGTTTCTGCTGCCGCAGTGACTATAGCGAGTAGTTCTGCATCTGATGTAGCACCTGCAGCCGTGCTGATTAATGGTTTGGATGCTAACTTTAACCCCATTTCAGAAGTTATTACGCTTACTGGTCAAACAGGCGTGGTAACTACAAAGTCGTATTTGCGGGTCAACAGTTTGTTTATGGTTGGCGTGGCCTCGGGTCAAACGTCAAATGTAGGTACGATTACTGCTAAAAATTCAGGCGGAACTGCGACTTACGCACAGATTAATGCGGCTATTGGTAAAAGCCAAAGCACCATTTACACTGTTCCAGCAGGGTACAGTTTTTATTTGGATCTCGCAGAAGCTAATACTTCTAACAGCTACACAGGTAGTACGATCGTTACTTACAGTGTGCAGGCTACCAATAATGTAACTGGAGTTACGATTAACGTTTTGCAACAACCTTTTGTCTCTATTTATACAGTTAATAGAGCTTCTGAACCATTTGTTTATACAGAAAAAACTGATGTTCAATGGCAGTTGAAAGCTAGTACAGGCACAATTGCTGCTGGTATTGTTATTGCTGGTAAGTTGATTAAGAATTCTGCTGATGCAGGAAGCACCTAATCATGGCAAAGTCACCAGCATGGCAACGCAAAGAAGGGAAGAATCCGAATGGCGGTCTAAACGCCAAAGGTCGTGCTTCAGCAAAGAAGGAGGGGATGAATTTAAAGCCTCCCCAACCCGAGGGCGGCTCAAGGAAAAAATCCTTTTGCGCAAGAATGTCAGGGATGAAGGCCAAGTTGACGTCAGAAAAGACGGCAAAAGACCCGAATTCAAGGATTAACAAATCACTAAGAGCATGGAAGTGTTAAATGGACACGACGATGTGGAATGCAGTTCTCTCTTTGCTTGTCGCCTTGCTAGGTTGGGTGTTGAGAGAGAAATCAGCAGAATTGCAACGCGTAACTATTTTGCTAAATCGGACGAGGGAAGAGATGGCAAAAGAGTATGTGAGCAGAGCCGAAGCCCATGCCGATATAGGCAGAGTGCTGGATCGGCTGGACCGGTTGGAAGCAAAGATTGATAGATTGATGGAGGCCCAGCATGCCCTCAACTAGCAAGAAGCAGCATAATTTCATGGAAGCAATTGCGCACAATGCGCAGTTTGCAAAGAAGGCTGGGGTACCCCAGTCAGTTGGTAAGGACTTTAGCGCCGCCGACAAGGGTAAAAAGTTTGGGAGCGGCGGAGTGTCCCGTCCGGATTTAGAAGGTGTTAACAAAGCCAAAACGAGACACGGCGCGATGGCTCTCTTTAAAGAAGGTGGACTTATGAAAAAGAAAATGGCTATGGGTGGCGGCGTTAAAGAAAAGAACGGCCTGACCACAGAGAAAATGGGCGCAGTTCGCACTGGCGCTCCTAGCAAAGACGGTATTGCTGAACGCGGCAAAACCAAAGGCACAGAAGTCAAAATGAATGGCAGTACCGGCATGAAAAAAGGCGGTATGGCTATGAAAAAAATGAAAAAATAAGGAGAACTTTATGAAGATGGATCATCCCCCACTCATGAAAGAAGAGACCCCCAAGCACATGCATCATGTGCACCATGTGGAAAAAAACCACAAGGCTGGAGGTCATGTTCATCATCACCACCACTATGGTCAGCACGCCGCTGGTCATATGAAAGAGCATGAAAAAGTTGAAAAACTTTGCGGCGGTGGAATGGGTAAATACAAATGAAAAAGAAAAAAATCTCTGGTGTTAGTCCAGCCCTTGTGCAAGCTATGATTGCGCGTAAAAACGCAGTAGCTCCTGCTGGTAATATGCCCGCAGAAGCACCAGCGGTTGGTCCCGCTGGAGGTCCACCTGCTGGGCCTATGCCCCAAGCTCAACCTGGTGCTGGTGGTCCACCCGCTATGCCTGGTATGAAAAAAGGTGGTTCAGCTCATTCCCGTGCTGATGGCTGTGCTGAGCGAGGTCATACAAAAGGTACTTACCTATGATGGCAAGTCGTGGCATGGGTGACATCAGCCCGTCAAAAATGCCTGGTAAAAAGACTATACATCGCAAGGATAAACCCCAAGATGTAGATATGTATAAGCGCGGCGGTGAAGTGTGGGACACACCTAACCCTGCGAAGAAACATAAAAAGCTGAACCCAGCCAAGAAAGCCGCAGCGAAAGCCGCAGCTAAACGGGCAGGGAGACCGTACCCTAACCTAATTGATAACATGAGGATGTCAAAATGAGTTTATTAGCCAGACTAGAAGCCGAAGCCGAGCATTTGTATCAATTGCTTGACCATATGGCAAACTTCCAACGTATAAACTATGGTGGAGTTCAATCCAAAACACAGGCGTTGTTAGATGATGTTAAAGCACATATGGATGCAACTAGAGCCCCAGATGCAGATCCTATGGTTCTCACCATTTATGGACCTGAAGGCGCTACTGTTAATAGCCCTATTGAGCCTGCTCCTGCTCCTGCTCCTGTGGACCCTGTACCTGCTCCTACGCCTGACGTGGTGCCTGCAGCACCAGCCGCAGTACAAGAACCTGCAGCACTTCCTGCAGCAACAGACACCACTGCACCAGCCGCAGTACAAGAACCTGCAGCAACAGGCACCACTGCACCAGCAGCTTAAAAAATGAGCTTAACACCCACGCCCGGTCAATATACCTCTGGTTCGTCTTCGTTCAATCTTCAACTGACAGAGTTGGTTGAGGAAGCATACGAGCGGGCCGGGCGTGAGTTACGCACAGGTTATGACTTGCGTACTGCAAGACGTAGCCTCAACATTATGTTTGCTGATTGGGCCAATAGAGGCATCAACATGTGGACGATTGAACCCGGGACAATCTCCTTGGTTCAGGGTCAAAACACTTACGCGCTTCCTAGCGATACGATTGATTTGCTTGAGCATGTGATTAGGACTGGGGCAAATGTTGCTTCAACCCAAGCAGACTTAACAATTACTCGTATCAGTGTTTCTACATACGCTACTATACCTAACAAGATTCAACAAGCTCGTCCAATTCAAGTTTGGATTCAAAGATACGATGCTGCTTCAACCCCAACCGACGGGTTATTGGTGAATAATGGGGTATCAACTACCCCCGGAATTACTGCGACTGACACCACCATTCAGTTATCTGCAGTTGATATGCTCCCCGCATCTGGGTTTATCCAGCTTGACAACGAGATTATCAACTACAGCTATATAGTAGGGACTACCCTATACAACTGTTTTAGAGGTCAAGCCAATACAACAGCCGCAGCACATACGGCTGGCGCTGTTGCAGTTTGGGCCCAACTCCCAGCCATTACTGTTTGGCCTACTCCTGACAATGCTCAGCAGTACACATTTGCCTACTGGAGACTGCGCAGAACTCAAGACGCATCCCAGTATGGTGGCTTGGTTATGGACGTACCTTTTAGATTTATTCCTTGCATGGCAGCAGGATTGGCTTACTATATTGCTCAAAAAATTCCCGAAGGTATGCCCCGTCTGCAAATGCTCAAAGCTGAGTATAACGAGGCGTGGGGTTTGGCTAGCGATGAAGATCGAGAAAAAGCCGCTGTTAGATTTGTACCAAGACAACAGTATATTGGTGGGTCGTAATGGGTAATAGATTTGCATCAGGTAAATGGGCAATCGCTGAGTGTGATCGGTGTGCGCAAAGGTATCTGTTGAAAGAACTTAGACGTGAGATCATAAAAACAAAAAATTATGATCTTTTGGTTTGCCCAGAATGTTGGGATCCTGACCATCCACAACTACAATTGGGTATGTACCCAGTTGATGATCCTCAAGGGTTGCGTAACCCAAGACCTGATCGCAGTTATGTGGTGTCTGGTACAAGCGGATTACAGATTGATACGCAGGTTAATCCAAACGATACATCAATCCTAGGTACGGGTACGAATGAAGGCGGTAGTCGAATTTTCCAATGGGGATGGAATCCAGTTGGTGGGTCTCAACTTTTTGACCGGGCTTTGACTCCAAACAATCTCGCCTTGACCGTTTCATTGGGTACAGTTACAGTTGCTATTACTTAGGAGTAAATCATGAAAAAACACGATGACGAAGCACAAGATAAAAAGCTTTTCAATAAGCTCATCAAAAAGGAAGAGAAAAAACTCGCTCCTAAAAAGATGGCAAAGGGTGGTGTAACAGGTCAACAAATGCGTGCAGTTGGACGCAATATGGCCCGCGCCAACAATCAAAGGGGTAGATAATGGGTAAGTTTAGCAAAAAAATGGGCGGTAAAGAAGTTGGTCAAGCCGACGTCTATGCCAAGCCCCATACTTCAGGGGGTAAAGACCTTGAAGAAAAAGACATTGGTTTTTCTGTTGAAATGCCAACCCGTAAGAACTGGACACCTTTGAACGGTACAGTTTCTATTGGGCACATGGACAACATTGAATCAACCGGTATTGAGACTCGCGGTAACGGTGCTGCTACCAAAGGCCGCATAGCTAGAGGACCGATGGCGTGACTTACACTGAACTTGTAACTGCAATACAGTCGTACACTGAGAATCAGTTTCCAGTCGTCTATTTGGCGGATGGAACAACTGAGTCTACTACTTCGCAGATTAACAGGTTCATTGAGCAAGCCGAACTAGGTATTTACAACACGATTCAGTTCCCCAGTTTAAGGTCTAGCAAAATAGGTACTTTAACTGCGGGGGTTGGGTATTTGTCTTGCCCAGATGACTTTTTGTCAGTGTATTCTTTGGCTGTATATCCAACCACAGGCCCTAATGCCAACACCTATACGTTTTTAATTAATAAAGATGTTAATTTTATACGTGAGGCTTACCCAAATACTGGGTCTCTTTACTATTCAATGCCGCAGTACTATGCGCTGTTTGGCCCCCAATCAAATAATATTAACGAGCTTAGTTTTATTCTTGGGCCAACTCCAGATCAAGCGTACGCTACTGAGTTAAATTATTACTACTACCCGCCATCAATTATCCAAGGTAATGTGACATCTTTGAATTTGGTCACGGCGGGTTCGGGGTACGTAAATGGAACTTATTATGACGTGCCTCTCACAGGTGGTAATGGTAACTCTTGTATTGCGATTATAAAAGTAACAGCCGGTGCTGTTGCATCTGTGACAGTTACCAGCGGTGGAGCTTTGTATATTGTTGGAGATACGTTGTCCGTAGCTTCATCATATATTGGAGCCAGCGGTTCAGGTTTTACCGCAAGTGTAATTAGTGTTGGTAATGCAACGGGTACTAGCTGGCTTGGGGATAATTTTGACTCTGTACTTTTGTATGGTTCTTTGGTTGAAGCATACACTTTCATGAAGGGCGAACAAGATTTGCTTGCTTTGTATGAGACTAAGTACAAAGAATCCCTTATGGAAGCTAAACGTCTTGGCGATGGCCTTGAAAGACAGGATGCCTACAGGTCTGGTCAATATCGTCAACCTGTTACCTGATAGGAACAAACAATGGCTTTTACGGGTAACTGGGTATGTAATACGTTTTTATCGGGCTTAATGAGTGGGGTGTATAACTTCAACACGGGCACGACGGAGACGTTTTACATTGCGTTGTACACCAACGCAGCAACACTCAACCAAAACACAACAGCATATACTTCCGTAGGTGAAGTGTCTGCAACAGGCTACACAGCAGGTGGTCAGTTATTGACCATCAACCAGGTACCAGCAGTAGATGTAAATACGCAGATTGCGTATATTTCATTTGCTAACGCTGTGTGGAATGGTGCTTTCACTGCAAGGGGAGCTTTGATATACTTAAAGAATGGAACAACAAACCCAACAGTTTGCGTTCTTGACTTTGGGTCTGATAAGACTTCGAACAGTACTTTCACGGTTCAATTTCCAGCGCCGACAAGTTCATCGGCAATCATTACAATTTCTTAAGGAGCTATCATGACTATCGAACATCAAGGATGCGGAGACTTTGCAGTTGCATCATATCAAGCAAATGCACAGATCGAAAATTCAGTGGGTATTGAAGGTTTTTGGACAATGACTTGTTTAGACGAAAACGGCGACGTTAAGTGGGAACAAGGGTTTGAGAACCAAGTCATGCAGGTTGGAAAAATCCTCATGATGAACACAACTTTGTATACTTCTTCAGGCTATACATTGACTGGTCCTTACCTTGGTTTGATTACTTCAAGCACAGGGTATTCACCTACAGACACAATGGCATCGCATTCTGACTGGGTGGAGTTTACTAACTACACTTACAGTGGTTCTGCTGTTCGTGCTACGATCGCTTGGAACTCAGGTGGTTCAACAGGTAACAACAGCACCACAGCAGGTTCTAACGTTGTGACTTTGTCCAACTCTTCAGCTCCCGCCGTGTACACCATCACAGGTGCTGGTGGTACAGTGACAGGTTGTTTCTTGGTGACGGGTTCAGGCGCTTCTAGTGCTCAAAGCTCGACCACAGGAACATTGTGGAGCGCTGGTGGATTTTCTACTGCTAAGACTACAACAGCAGGTGACACTGTAACTGTTACATACAACACAACAGCTACATCCTGATTGGGGTCTTGAATGGCTCTTCAACTTGCCGATAGAGTCCAAGTAACCAGCTCAACGTACACAACGAGTAGTTTTACTCTTGGGTCCGCTGTTGCTGGCTATCAAAGCTTTACCGCATTAACAAGCGGAAACACAACCTATTATGCGGCTACTGATGGTAGCGGCAATTGGGAGGTGGGACTCGGCACGTACACTACGGGCGCACTCGCGCGAACAACCATTCTTTCGTCCAGTAATTCTGGAAGCGTAGTTACATTTAGTGGAACAGTTAACGTATTTATTACATACCCTGCTGAGTACGCTATTTATACAGGTGGCCCTCTTGGTACACCCAGTTCAGGCACGCTAACTAATGCAACGGGTTTACCCATATCAAGTGGCGTATCTGGTTTGGGTACAGGCGTAGCAACCGCGCTAGCAGTTAACACAGGTTCTAGTGGTGCGTTTGTTGTCAATGGCGGTGCTTTGGGTACACCAAGCTCTGGAACACTTACAAACGCTTCAGGATTGCCTTTAACAACAGGTGTAACTGGAACTTTGCCAATTGCAAATGGTGGAACGGGTCAAATAACTGCTTCATCTGCTTTTAATGCTCTTTCACCAATCACCACTACGGGTGATTTGATCATTGGAAATGGTACAAACAGTGCAACAAAACTTGGAATTGGCACTAGCACTTACGTACTTACTTCAAACGGTACAACAGCGAGTTGGCAGCCAGCTTCTAGTAGCGGTGTATCTACTTTTTCTGCTGGGACAACAGGCTTTACCCCTAGTACTGCAACAAGTGGGGCAGTAACTCTTTCTGGTACTTTAAATACCGGAAACGGGGGTACAGGTTTAACTACGTTTACTGCTGCAAACTATGCCCTTTATTCAACATCCAGCTCAGCTTTAACAGCAGGTACTTTACCTGTTGCAGCAGGTGGTACTGGCACAACATCATTAACTGCAGGGTACATACCTTACGGTAATGGCACTTCACCTCATGCATCATCATCTGCATTTACCTATACATCAACAGGTTTATCTCTCACAGGATATACGGCAAATACCGCTACCAGCGTTGGTTGGTTAAACGTTGGTAGCGGTGGGTACAGCAATTCGTTTAGCGGTCAAGTTGCATCATTTTCTGGTGGCGACACAGGAAACTTAAACGTAAGTTTGGTCAACACCAGCAGCGCAAATACAGCATATGCAGCTTATGCCGTGGGTAATAATAACTACGGTGCTACATACTATATGGAGATGGGTACTAACTCGTCTGCTTATAGCTACTCAGCAGCAGGTTATCCTAATAATTCTTTTAGTTTAGCTAATGCTAACTTTATTGAATCTGGTGGTGGCGACTTAGTTATTGGTACTTGGAGCAGTAATCCAATTCATTTTTTGATTAATGGTAATACCAATACAACCGATGCAATGACTATTAATACGTCAGGGGCTTTTGCATTTAACGGGTCATATGGTAGTTCCAACCAAGCTTTGGTCTCTGCTGGTAGTGCAAGCCCTCCAACATGGACTTCAGTGCCTTTGTTAAGCGCTGCAAATACTTGGACTGCCACTCAAACATTTAGTGGATCGACAAGCACTTTTGCTTCCGTGTTACTAAACACCGCTGAGACAGTTAACGTTCAATCTGGCGCCCCAACGTCTACTGATACTTTTTACTTACAAAGCGGAAGCGTGTTGTATTTTCAAACTGCAACATCTACTTCATGGACACTCAACGTTTCTTTTAGTAGCGGTACAACTTTAAATTCTGCTTTGGCAGTTGGACAGTCAACCACTTGTGCTTTATTAATTACACAAGGTTCTGGTGGTGCAAGTTATTACCAAACGGGTTTTCAAATTGATGGAAGCACCTCTGGTGTGACAGTGTATTGGCAGGGTGGGTCTGCGCCTGCAAAAGGGTATGCGAGCGGTATTGACGTATATACTTTTACCATTATTAAAACTGCAAGTACGCCTACATATACTGTACTTGCTTCACAAACTCAGTTTTAAAGGGTAATCGGATGCCAACGATTATTACCGCCGGAAACGCTGCAGCAAGAGGATATGGGTTTGCAGGCGCCGCTGCCGTTGTACCGGGCCTGTTTACTTTTACAAATTTTTCAGCTGTGAACGGTAGTGGTACCGTCAACTATTTGTGCGGTATTAGCTATAACCCATATTATGGTAGATGGGTTATTGGCGGTCGAAGTAGCGGTAATTTACCTTCATGGGCTGGTTCGGCTGACGGTGTTACTTGGACAACACCTGCAACTGTTGGGTCTGTTCAGTTACCCAACATGACTGGCGTTAGCCAAAACTCCAGTACAACTACTAATTACATGGCAGTTTTTGGAGCTACTGCTACGGGTACTGGGGAATACATATATACAAGTAATGGCGGAACAAGTTTTGTAGCATCATCATCTATTATTTCTAACGCTTTTTTAGTTACACCAACGGTTGCTACTAATTCTGCTTCTGGATCGGGTTTTGTAGGTCGTGGTAGTTCTAACGGGCTGCCATACTTTGTTCAAAGTGGATTCAGTGGCACTGCTGGAAGCTGGGCAGCTATCTCGTCGACCGCGTACACATTTAATTGTGGAACACCCACAAGTACTCGTGGAAGTATATTTTATGGAAACAGCCCATCAACGGGTTATGTGTATTACACGCAAACAACTCTCTATTCCACATTTACTGCGCCTGCGATAATAAACTCAAATACCGCAGTGGCTCCTATGGTAGCCGCAACAAATAATGGATACTCAAGTGGTACCCAAATGGCAATCTCGTCTAACGGCTATGTTGTAAGTGTGGGTGCTTCTGGCGGTTTCAGCGGTCCAACATTAGCACTTCCTAGCGGTGTTACTTGGTCTAAACTTGTTTATTGCAGCGTTTCTGGCACTGGGTATTGGGTGGCTATTGGGATAAATTCTAGTAGTTATCCTGTATATAGCTATTCAAGTAACACGGGTTCTACTTGGTCCGCTGCCGTTGTTGTGCAAGCTACCAACACTGTGACTGTTACTGGGGCTGCATCAGATGGTTCAAAAATAGTTATAGTTGGATATAATTCTAGCGGTATACCTGTATATTCACATTCATAAATAGGAGGTACGTAAATGTTCGGCACCTCCGCATTCGCCCAAACGCCGTTTGCGGCATTAGTAAAAACAAGTACTAACTACGCTCTTAGTATTTCGGAGGACGCTGGTTGGTCTGAATCTGAAACGGGAACGTTTAGTCTTTTATTTAGCACATCAGAGGATGCTGGTTGGGCTGAAACCGAGTCAGGCGCATTTAGTTTTTTATTTAGTACTTCAGAAAACGCTGGCTGGGCTGAATCTGAAACGGGAACGTTTAGTCTTTTATTTAGCACATCAGAGAACGCTGGTTGGGCTGAAACAGATTCAGCTTCTGCAAACTTTCCGCTCAGCAAATCCGAAGATGCTGGCTGGGCTGAAACAGATTTAGCAACAGCTAATTTCCCGCTAAGCAGATCTGAGGATGCAAGTTGGGCTGAAACGGATTCGGCTGCGTTTGTTTTTTCTTTTAGTGTTTTTGAAAATACAAATTGGGCGGAGTCAGAATCTGCAAGTATTAGTTTTAGGTTTAGTACAACAGAAGATGCTGGTTGGGCCGACGCTGAATCTGTCGCGGAAATATTTTCTGTATCTGTATCAGAGAATGTTGGCTGGGCTGAATCTGAATTTATATCAGAAGTATTCTTTGTATCTATATCAGAGAATGCGGGATGGGACGATACCCGAGTTATTTCGGAAGCGTTCTCTTTGTCTGTATCAGAAAGCGTTGGTTGGATTGATTCAGAATCTGCAAGTATTAGCTTTGTATTTAGTACATCAGAAGATGTTAGCTGGGCTGATACTAAATCTTTAATCGAAGCTTATTTTGTATCTATATCAGAAAATACTGGTTGGGCTGATTCTGAGTCTTTAGCCGCTGAGTTTTCTGAATCTATTTCAGAAGATGCTAGCTGGGCTGATTCTGAAACCAATACTGCAACGTTAAGTGTATCAATCTCAGAACCCACAAATTGGGCTGAATCAGATTCCGCAACGGCTAACTTCCCACTAAGCAGGTCTGAAAACACGGGTTGGGCTGAGTCTGAGTCTTTTACAATTTATTTTTCAGCGTCTGTATCTGAAGACGTTGCTTGGGCTGATTCTAATTCTGCTGGCAACAGTATTGCCTTAAGTATTTCCGAAGACGCAAATTGGGCTGAATCGGAAACCATAACCGCTTCGTTTGCAGCGTCTGTATCTGAAGACGTTGCTTGGGCTGAAGCTGCAACAACATTTGCTGTTATTCTATTCACAGCAGCTGAAGATGTTGGATTTATAGCTTCAAATTCATTCCAAGAGCTTTTACAGTTTTTTATTACTGAGGGGTTGCAAGTAGATGACTCAGAGTCAAATACTGCATCGCTTAATGTATCAATCTCGGAAGACAGTCAATATAGCGACTCGGAGTCTAGTAGCAATCAATTCACTGCTTCAATCACTGAAGACCAACAGTTTGCAGATTTTTCATCGCTTCAGTTCCTGTATTTCCTTAGTGTTACTGAAGATCAACAGTACAACAATTCTGAGTCTAATACTGCAAACCTCAATGTATCAATCACTGAAGACCAACAACTCGCAGATTTTTCAGCGCTTCAGTTCCTGTATTTCTTCAGCATCACTGAGGCCAATCAATTAGCTGAGACTGAAGCTAATATAAACACATTCCCATTTTCAATCACTGAAGACCAACAGTTTGCAGATTTTTCAACGCTGCAATTCTTGTACTTCCTCAGTATTACTGAAGACCAACAATACAACAATACTGAGTCAAATGCAGTCGCATATAGCGCTTCAATTGTTGAAGCTCAACAACTCGCAGATTTTTCAGCTCTTAACTTCTTGTATTTCCTTAGCATTACTGAGGACAACCAACTAGCTGAAACCGAGTTCAACATTAGTTTCTACACCGATTCAATTACTGAAGACCAACAGTTTGCAGAAACCGACGTAATTAATTCTTTGTATTTTCTTAGTGTTACAGAAAATGCTCAATGGGCAGATGCTGAAGACGTGCTTGGGGAATTCAACGTTTCAATTTCTGAGGACAGCCAATATAACGATAATTCGTCTACATCAAACGCTTTTGTAGCTTCTATTACTGAAAACAACCAACCCGCAGAATTTTCAGCTCTTCAGTTTTTATACTTCTTAAGTATTACTGAAGATAATGAATTAGCGGATGCAGAATCAAACACTGCAACACTAAACGTATCAGTATCTGAAAATACCCAACTAGCTGACACAGAAAGCGTTCTTGGTGAATTTTATGTTTCTGTTTTTGAGGATGCTCAGTATGCAGATACTGAATCTAATAACGCGACGCTTGATTTGTCGATTACTGAAGACCAACAGTTCACAGATTTCTCGGCCCTTCAGTTTTTGTACTTCTTAAGTATTATTGAAGACAACCAATTGGCGGATTCGGAGTCAAATACTGCCACCCTTAATTTGTCAATCACTGAAGACACCAAATGGGGAGACACAGTATTTGTTTCTGCTGGATTTGCCGGTTCCGTTACAGAAGGCCAACAATTTGCTGAATCTTCAGACCTGCACTTTATATACTATTTGAGTGTTAGCGAAGATGCCCAGTACGCAGATACAAATGCGACAAGGTGGGACTGGGTTAATTCAATCGAAGAATCGTACAATATTTATGATGCGCCGTTATACTTAAATTTAGCTGCAATTGCGAGCATAACTGAAAACGCTGGGTGGGCTGAGACTGAATCAAATTTAACTAAATTCTATGCTAATGTAACAGAAACCATTACACTTGCAGATGTTTTAAGTTTGATTGTAATTTGGAACGTCACAGATGGCATGTCCATGGGTGATGCTGTTTTCATATCGGTTGCAACAGCGCTTTCGATTGTTGAAGATTTTCAATCAATTGAGACAATGGATGAGACAGGCTTTGGGACAGTGGTGAACGTGCAAAACGCTGATTGGCCTACAGGTAATGGTGGCGCGCCATCCCAGTCTGCTGGTTGGCCTACAGGTGGCGGCGGTGCGCCAGCTCAATCTGCTGGTTGGCCTGATACTTTTGGTGGAGCGCCTGCGCAGTCAGCAGGATGGCAAGCGGTTAACAACAGTACTTAGTAAGGGGAAAAAATGTCAAGTACATATTCACAAGATCTTAGAATTCAGTTAATGGGTACTGGGGACCAGGCTGGAACCTGGGGTGCAACCACAAACAATAACTTTCAGTATATCTTAGAACAGGCGATTGCTGGTTACCAACAAGTATCAATTACTTCAAGTAATCAAGTTCTAACTTACTTGAATGGTGCTTCAAGCACTGCGTCACAAAATCAATCCATCTATGCTGCACTTCAATTAATTGGAGCAACAGGCGCCTTTAATGTATTTACTCCTAACTCTGCAACCAAGTTGTACATTTTTAATAATGCAACGTCTTATGCAGCAACCATAGCTGTTAGCTCTTCTGGGTCCCCAACAACTCCTGCTGGTACTACGATAACTATACCTGCTGGCCTCACAGCAGCAGTGTATACCGACGGTACCAATTTTTACACTCAACATAATTATCTGCCCGGTAATGTATCAGTTGGCGGTGTGGCTAGCGCTACTTCTTTTAGTGGGGCTGGTACTGGGCTGACTGGTACAGCTGCATCGTTGAGTATTGGTGGTAACGCAGCCACTGCAACAACAGCAACTTCTGTAGCCAATCTTTCTGGCGGCGCTGCGGGTGAAGTTCTTTATCAATCAGCTGCTAATACAACAGCATTTACAACGGTTGGTACTAATGGACAGGTTTTAGCTTCGGCTGGCGCTGGCACTCCATATTGGACAACCAACATAAGCGGTAACGCAACTAATGTTACCGGTACTGTAGCAATTGCTAATGGCGGTACAGGTCAAATAACTGCAACTGCAGCTTTCACTGCATTATCCCCGATAACCACAAATGGTGATTTGATTATTGGTAACGTTTCAAACGTACCAGCCAGATTGCCAATTGGTGCAAACGGTTATGTATTAACCTCCAACGGAACTACAGCAAGTTGGCAGCCTTCTAGTACAGGCGGCACTGTGCCAATATCTCTTGGCGGTACAGGCCAAACAACCGCAACTGCAGCTTTTAATGCGCTTTCTCCCATCACCACAATAGGCGATTTAATTATTGGAAACAACACCAATAGTGCGGGTAGACTTGCTATTGGTGCCAGTGGTTATGTGTTAACTTCAAACGGAAGCAGCGCAACTTGGCAGCCAGTCAGCGTAAGCGGAACCGTACCAATATCTAACGGTGGTACAGGTCAAACAACTGCTTCAGCAGGTTTTAATGCGCTTTCCCCAATCACTACAACAGGTGATTTGATTATTGGAAATGGAACCAATAGCGCCACAAGGCTTGGAATTGGTACAAATGGGTACGTACTAACATCTAATGGAAGCACTGCAACTTGGCAACCATCTTCTGGCGGTGGTGGTGGTGTAACTTATTTCAGTGCAGGAACCACAGGGTTTACACCTAATTCTTCTACTTCAGGTTCTGTAACGCTTGCAGGCACTTTAAATGTTGCTAACGGTGGTACTGGATTAACTTCAACCCCTGTAAACGGCGCTATCGACATTGGTAACGGTACGGGATTTACACGTACTACGTTAACGGCTGGTGCAAATGTAACCATTACAAACGGCGCAGGTTCCATCACAATTGCAGCGTCAGGTAGTGGCGGCGGCGGTGTGCCATCGGTTACAGGTACTGCAAATCAAGTTCTTGTTAACGGTGGTTCCGGCACAGCCGTTACCACTGCGGCTACATTAACTTTAGCTTCTACCATAAACGTTAATACGACTGGTAATGCTGCTGGTGTTTCAAGCGGCAGCTGGACTATTAGCATAAGTGGTACGAAAATATATTTTGCTTACGGCGGAACTAATAAAGGTTCGCTGGATTCTTCTGGCAACTTTATTGTGACTGGTAACGTAACAGCATACGGAACACCATAAGGATTACTATGACACTACCAAGTTACGGAGTCTCTTTGGGGATGCAACAAATTGCTAACGAGTTTAGCAGTGGTACTGTGTACCCAATGAATCAATATTATGCTGGTGGTAGTTATGTACCTTCAGGTACAAACGGTTACCCAAGCGGTGGCTCAGCTACCCCAATACCAACAAGCGGAACGATCACCATAAATAATTTTTATGGGTCGGCAAAAAGCACTGCTGTTCGTTGGGAGTATGCATTTGAAGGTATAACAGGCGCTGATAGCTACTACAACACCATTAACACTGTTGGGGTTGACACTACTGGTAACTCATATGCGACAGGATTTGCTGCTGGAAATACCTCAAGTAATAATATTTCAGGTTTGTGGGTAAAGATTTCACCTTCGGGGTCCATACTCGCTGCTAATAGGCTGACAAGTGCTCAGAATTACCAAGTGGTTGCGGGGGCAACTGCGCCTTCTGGTAATACTTATGTGGCTATGGCCCAATCAGTTACTTATGCTGGTAATACCTACATACTTAAAATTGATTCTAGCGGTAACATTGTGTGGGAATATTCAATTATTAATAACCAGCCTCAATTTTTAGGCTTTGTAGTTGCACCATCGTCAGAAAATATTTATTTTTTGACATTTAACACAGTGCCGTTGTCTATATTTTTAACTAAAGTAAATAGTTCGGGTTCTGTACAGTGGTCTCAAGAGATATACCATGACCCAAATATACTGCAAAATAGTTCCACATTATCTCTTGATGCAAGTGAAAACGTTAGTGTATTAGTAGCAGCAAATAATTCTACTCATGGCGCGGCTTGGTATTATTTAATATATAACTCAAGCGGTACCCAAACAACAGCTCAGTACTACTATACAAGCGCTTCAGGAAGTACTTCAGGTATTGCTGGCGGTCGTTACAGTTTTAATACATATTCGTATATAGACTCCAGTACTAATCTTTATCTTTGTTTGCCCCTTACAACAAGCGGTGGTCAAACACAAGTGTATGTTACTAAATATGGGGTTTGGAACTATACATTTAATTTACCCGCTTACGGAACAATAAACGGCATGACCGTAGATTCGTCTGGCAATACTTATTTAGCGTACGCTTCTAGAAATTATGCGCTTAGTATTATTGTGATTAATGCTGCAGGAACTTCGTTTACACAATACGTAGCAGGCGCGTACCAGGATAATTTCTCATACGGTATACAGGTGCTTTCAAACGGTCAAATTTTAATTGGGTCAAATACAACTACCACTGGGTATTTTTACCAAGCGGGGCTTTCTCAAAACTTTACCGCACTAGGTACTCCTGAAGTAACCACTGGCAGCCTTACTTTAACTGCGGGTACGGGATCTGCTTTGTATACGTCTGTGTCGTTGTCATGGAGTTCGTCGTCGTTTATCAGCACGAACTCGACGTTGTATGTTTCTACAATAGCGACGTTACCATAATGTGGACCCATTTACCCTTGTTGCCCTTGCGTCTGGCGCTTTCAAAATATGCAAAGACGCTTGTGAAATGTACAAAGAAGGTCGGCAAATTATTGCTGACGTTGCCCATGAAGTTGATGGAATCGTCAAAGACGTTAAGGATGTACAAAAAAAAGCGAAAGGACTTTTTGGGTTCCTAACGGCAATCTTTAGCCCTGCCAAGACGGAAGAGCAGCCACAAGCTGCTCAACCCGCCAAGAAGGTCAAAAAGAAAAAAGAGCCACCGCCAGAGTTTGACGAGAACCTCATTTACCAACAGGTCAGTGATGCTCTCATTAAGTTCTTTCAAGCGTATAACTCATTGAAGAATTACGTTAAAGAACAAGAAGAATTTGCTCTCCACGCAAACAGCGACGAAGGTCAAGAAGCTGCAATCAAGATTACGATCGCCAATTTGCAGATGGAGAAGTTGAATCAGGAGCTGAGTGATTACATGATATACCATGTACCTAATGAATTAAAGGACTTGTATACTCGGGTCAACCAGCAAATTGGTCACATTGCCAATGTGCAAGCGCTAGCGAGACGAGAGGAAATGTTAAGGGAGCGTCGGGCAAAATGGCAACGGGAGCAAAAAGCGGATCTAATCAAAGGAAGAATGGCGGCTTCAGCAATTACAGTGCTGATGCTGATGTGGTTATGGCTAATGATTCTCAGCATGACACACTCGCCATCATATTGATTGTTGTGCTTTTGGTCGTGCTTTTGTTGATAATACCGTTGATTGCATGGATGTATGTAGATGTTAGACAAATGGAGCTTCGTGTAAATAAAGCTTTAACGAGGATTGAAGGAAAATGAAATGGTTGCTTTTAACTCTTTTATTGGTGTCCTGTGAAGACAGATACAGATACCACTGCCAAGACCCGAAACACTGGGAAGACCAAGACTGCAAACCTCCCTACTGCGTCGCTACTCAGACTTGCCCTGAATACTTTAACAAGCCAAAGAATGCAACAACGCCAACAGACCCCTGAACAAAAAGATGCCGATACTCGGCGTTTTGTTATAAGAGCCTTTGCAGTAGGGCTGGTGGGTCTTTTGTTTTTATTTGGTTACAGCATCGTCTATACGGAACAACCCTTATTTAATGAGGCTCCCGCAGACAAAGCCATTTTTGCTGTGCTTACTTTGGTAATTGGTCAGCTCTTGACCATCCTAGCCAACTACATATCCCGCACGCCGCCACCAAGCACACAATCCTTTAACCGGTGTCCACCCGAAATTAAAAAAGAAGTGATTGTAGAAGAGATTAAAACTCCCACACCGACGGCACCAAAACCAATGTTTTCCCCCAAACCCTTTATGCCCAGCGCTAACGAAAGGCCACCATTATGATTTTTAGCCCCTGGTTTTGGTTAGCTGCGGCTATCGCAGTAGGTGGAGCTTATGGTGTTGGGCACCATAAAGGCTATGTTGAAAAAGATCAAGAAGACCAAGTCATTATTGCAAAAGCAAATGAAGATGCCCGCAACAAAGAACAGGCAGCAAATAAAAAAGTGTCAGACATTGAAACCCAACGCAGAAAGGATAACGCCCGTGCACAAACTGAAATATCTAAGCGTGATGCTGCTATTGCTGATAACAAGCTGCAGCTCTTCATCCGTACCAAAGCTAGCGTACCAACCTCCACAGATGCCAAACCTACCGGAGGATCTGACACCGGCACAGCCCAACTTGACCCAACGTTTGCTAGATCTATTGTCGCCATCACAGACGACGGGGACACAGCCATCCGTAAACTCAACGCCTGCATTGCAACCTACAACCAAGTAAAGGAGCTTATAAATGGAAGTCAATCAACTCGCTGATGCCGCTGGCATTGACCCCGGTCATGCTGAACAATTAATCGACGGTATCAATGGGGCCATTCAAACGGCCCAACTAGATACACCTGAACGCTTGGCTGCGTTTATTGCCCAGTGCGGGCATGAATCTGCTGGATTTAAATTTTTTGAAGAAAACCTCAACTACAAGGCTGAAAGCTTACATCGCACATGGCCTTCCCATTTTCACACCATGGAGATTGCAAATGAGTACGCACACCAGCCAAAACGCATCGCTTGCAGAGCCTACGCCAACCGCATGGGGAATGGAGATGAAGAGTCTGGAGACGGTTGGTCCTACAGAGGACGAGGAGCCATCCAGCTTACAGGAAAAATTGCTTATGAAGAAGCATCACGAGATTTGGGCTTCGATTTTGTTAGCAATCCAGACGCCGCCTCGTCGCCGGAGGGCGGGCTCCTCACAGCAGCTTGGTTCTGGGTTAAGCACAACCTAAACTATCACGTTGATAATAATGACTTTGAGGGGCTGACAAAAGCCATTAATGGTGGCACAATTGGGTTAGAGGATCGCGTTGCTCGGTTTAACCACGCCATGTCCGTTTTAGCATGAGGTAGATTGTGCCTTTAACCAAACTACAGTTTAAACCAGGCGTAAACCGAGAAGCCACCTCCCTCGCTAATGAGGGGGGTTGGTTTGACTGCAACAATATTAGGTTTCGTTCTGGCTACCCTGAAAAAGTAGGCGGTTGGGTAACTGATACTGGGGCTGAATCTACGACTCAAACGTCACCAGCGCCAGCAGCAGATTCTGGCTTGCCGACTGCCACCCCACCCACAAACGTTGCTGTTTTTTCTGGGAGTATTCTTGGAAAAGTCTTGACTGTTTATTCTGTAAGCAGTGGAACAATTAACGTCAATCAAACGCTTACGGGGACTGGAATTCAGTCTGGCACAACAATTGTAGGGGGTAGCGCTACTTCTTGGATTGTTAGCATATCTCAGACTGTTACAACCACTACTATGACTGCGGGCAGTATTCAATCTCCGTCGTTTTGGGGCGTATGTCGTAACCTTATCGCTTGGGTTAATCTCTCTGGGTTAAACCTGCTTGGGCTTGGAACACATCTAAAGTATTACATTCAGAACGGTGTTGGTGGTACATTTTACGATATAACTCCTATTAGAAACGTAGGGGTTCCAGGGTCTCCCATTTTTTCAGTGTTATCTAAGACTGGTAGTGCCGGAGTAGGTACAACCATATTGACTGTTACCGACTCAAGTAATGGTGCGCAAGCTACTGATTTTGTAACTTTTAGTGGCTTTACAGCTACTTCAGATACTTACATTACGGCGGCAATTCTTGCTGCTGAGTTTCAAATTCTAACCATTCAATCGGCAAATGCGTACACAATACAAGTTAATGTTTGCGCGTCTACGGCAGTAAGTTCCAATATTACTGTGACCGGTACGGCGGCATCTTATTATCAAATTACCACGGGTAGTTCAATATACACACAAGCGCTAGGCTGGGGCGCTGGTGGTTGGAGCGGTGTAACTGCTGGAGCTTCGTCTACAGGCTGGGGCCAAGCTGCTCCTGCTGGTCAAGGCGTTGGTGTTCAACTGCGTCTTTGGAACTCGGCGAACTACGGTCAAGATTTAATTATTAATCCCGCCGGTAGCGCAATGTACTATTGGGCAAACAGTGGCTCATCAACCGTATATAACCGTGCCGTTTTGCTTGGCGCAGGGCAAACAATTACTACTACTTCTGGCAGTTTTACTGTGGACAATAGTTGCCCTTCAGAAGTTAATTATTTGATGGTTTCGCCGACTTCGTATTTTGTAATCGCTTTTGGTTGTAATGACCCATCTGGAGCGGTTACATCCAGTCAAATAGACCCTTTGCTTGTTAGGTGGACCGACCAGCAAGCAGTTCAAACTTGGTTGCCAACTGCTACTAACCAAGCGGGTAGCTACCGATTATCTGAGGGTTCGTCTATTATTGTCGCTGCTAATGTGCAGCAGGGTATTATGGTTTGGACTGATACATCTGCATACATCATGCAGTACGTTGGGCCACCCTACGTTTGGGGTTTCCAGATTTTAGCCAGTAATATTTCAATTATTGGACCTAACGCTACGACCAACGTTAACAATACAACCTATTGGATGGGGTTCAATAAGTTCTACGCCTACAACGGTGTAGTACAAACTCTACCATGTGCGGTACGTCAGTATGTGTTTGATAACATCAATTTAACTCAAGCAGCGCAGGTTTACTCTGGTAGCAATGAAGCTTTTAATGAAGTGTGGTGGTTCTACCCCTCAATTACTGGGCGTAATTCAGACGGCTCATTGGGCACTGGCACTGCGGCATCTCCCAATACTTTGACTGATTCCTATGTAGTTTATAACTATTTAGATCAGACTTGGTACTATGGAGCATTGCAACGCACTTCTTGGTTGTATTCACCATTACGTTCAACACCTGTAGCGACTGATTACTACGGGCATTTGATTTACCATGAAAATGGTGTAAATGATGGAACAACAAACCCACCAACTTCAATTAGTTCTTATGTTCAAAGCTCTGACTTTGACATTGGAGATGGTAATAATTTTGGTTTTATTTATAGGGTTATCCCTGATATAAACTTTACTGGGTCCACTGGTAACAACCCAGTTGTCAATATGACGCTTTTACCCAGACAAAACTCTGGTGCGCCATATGGTGCTTCCGACAACGAACCGATTACAAGTACGCAGGATTACACAAACCAAAGAGAGTATATTGTTCAAACATTTACTCAACAAATTTACGTGCGGGCTAGAGGTCGGCAAATGGCCTTGGTAATTTCATCGCCTTCAGGCACAAGTGGCTTGAATGTTCAATGGCAAGCTGGCGTACAACGCCTTGATATTAGACCTGATGGAAGAAGATAATGGCTGTTAAAGCACCTAATACTGTCGTTGTTCCTGCGGTACCACAACTTAATGTTCCGCCAATTAGTTACGACCAGCAATACGCAATGCAATTAAATAATGTATTACGTTTGTATTTTCAAGGTATGACTAATGCGGTACAAGTTAATGTGAACGCAAGCGGGTCTAATACTGTTTTGTCTTGGATGAACCTATGAGCTATCAAAATGTAATCCCCGCTCAGTTGGCTCTGACGCCTTTAACAACGACAATTGCAACGTTGTATACGGTGCCGACTAACACACGAACGTTTGTTAAAGACATTAATATTTGTAACACAACTGGATCCGCAGTCAGTGTCAGTGTGTATTTTGTACCATCGGGTAGCAGCTATGGAACAGCTAACGCGTTCCTTTTGTCTTACAGCATTGCTGCTAACACCACATATCACTGGACAGGATCGCAAATTCTTTTATCATCACAAACAATCCAAGGGCTCGCAAGTGCTACTGGATGCACAATTATCATTGGCGGTGGAGAAGCATCCTAATGAATAATATATCTCTTAAGGAAATATCATGAGCTTTTGGACAAACCCAGGAAAAAGTATTAGCGATGCTGTTAATGGCGTTGTGCAGGACATTTCAAGGATTCCACAAGATGTTCAAACCTTGGTAACTAACCCTGCTAAGTTTATTGACCAAACGCTTTCCAATCCTGGAGCTTCTGCTCTTGCTGGCGCAGCTTTAACCGCTGTTGCTCCCGGTTTAGGAGCGCTTACAGATGCTGCAATTGTTGGTGGCACCGAAGCTCTTGCGACTGGTAATCTTCAAAAAGGTCTAATGACTGGTATTGGAGCTTACGGTGGATCAAATATTGCAACCGACGCTTTAACTGCAGCTGCTAATAATGGCAACGCTAGTTTGTTAGCTAACGGTGATACTGCTGGCGGATTAAGCGACGCTTCACTTGCTTCTACAGGCAACAATCTTTCCGCTATGGGTTCAACATTGTTGAACAATCCCGGTTCTATATTAGCTGCTGCAAGTCCTGGTGGACTTGGTAAAGATGCTTTGGCGTTGGCTGGTAGCGTAATTCAATCTGGTTCAGGGCCTAATGGTAATGCGGTTATTGGGTCCACAACCAATACTGGGACTGGGTCTACAACTAACAGTGGTACATCTAATACCACTTCGACTGGAGGCGGTAAAATAACAGACCCCACAGGATATACAGCTACGCCGGGGGGAAATCCAACCGGATATTACTATAACCGTAACCCAGTATCGGCACAAAATTTAAATTTAATTGGTGCTAACTATACGCCCGGGGAAAATGTCGATACAAGTGAACGCACTTATTTCAGCCCTACGTACTCAACCACACAAGGTAACCCATACACAAATTATTCAAACTCGGATATGGCGTCGTATGCTAAAGATACGGGTTTAAATTTAAATGACCAAAATGCTGTAGCAAAGGCAGTAGCTACAAGTAATAGCAACCCCGCAGCTGTCGCAGATTTTATTGCTTCCCAAAATTTTGCTGCTCAGAATAGTAATTCTGGCCCAACGCTTAATTATGGTGACGTATCTAAATCTGCTATGGGTGGGTTGCAAGCAACTCCACAAGCCCAGATGGTTAACATGCCAAACCCAAATGCCCCTATGGTTCATAATTTAAGTGATGCATACCACAGGCCGTTTGCGCAAGCACCAGTTCCGCAGCCCGTAATGATGGCTAGCGGCGGTTTACCCAAAGGCAAAGCAACTGCCGAGTCGTTACGTCCAACAGTAGCCACCATGCATGGTGTTGAGCATTTAATGAAGTTTGATGATGGTGGTTCAACTGATCCAATGGATTATGGTTCTGATCCTGTTACTAACCTACCCAGTGCGGGTGTTTACTCGGTAGATCCAAGAACGCATACGCCCTATTCGCAGGACATAGGACGTGAAAATATGTCAGGCAATGCACTGCTCCAGCTTCTTGCTCAAGAGAAAGCAGCGCAAACTGCGGCGAGCCAATCCATTGCAAATGACCCTAACGCAGCCCCAAGTGTAACTGCGGCTAGAGGTGGTGCTATGGGTATCTCCGCATACGCAGATGGTGGAGGCATTTATAATCTTGGGGGTTATTCAGATGGTGGACGTTTACTACGTGGCCCGGGAGATGGGGTATCCGATTCGATACCTGCTACTATTGGTCATAAGCAACCTGCTCGTTTGGCTGATGGTGAGTTTGTTGTCCCTGCTCGTATCGTATCTGAACTAGGTAATGGCTCTACGGAAGCCGGGGCTCGTAAACTTTACTCCATGCTTGATCGTATTCAAGCAGCCCGCAATAAATCTGTGGGTAAGGGTAAAGTGGCTAAAGACACTAAAGCAGATAAATATTTACCTGCGTAATTGGAGAATATAAATGACAACAACATTGACCACAGGCTCACCATCTACGACCTCAAGTACCACAGGTACGCCGTCGTATTTAACCCCGCTGTTAACGCAAAATCTTGCGAACATGTGGGGGCTTTCTCAAACGCCCTATCAACCATATCAAGGTCAGCAAAACGCTAACTTTACTGGGTTACAAAATCAGTCATTTCAAGAAGCAGCTAATCTAGGATCCGCTTCCCAGACAGCAATGGCTAGCCAAGATGCAAGCCAAGCAACTAACAATTTGTTGGGTACTAATTACAACGGCATGCAGGCCGGGTATCAAAACGTTAATGCGCCCCAACTAAACAACTACCAGATGCAAGGGCCTGGTATGGTGGGCACGCAAGGGTTTAACAACGAAGCTGCTGCTCAGTTAATGAATCCCTATGTCCAACAGTCATTAGATCCACAAATCCAACTGTTGCAACAGCAGCAAGGAATACAAGGGTCTCAATTAGCAGGTCAAGCTACTCAAGCTGGTGCTTTCGGCGGGTCTCGTTTTGGTATTCAGCAAGGTTTACAGAACCAATCTAACCAATTGGCAATGAGTAATTTAATTGGTCAAGGGTATAACACTGCGTTTAACAATGCTCAAAACCAATTCAATACACAGCAGGCTTTGGGTCTTCAAGCTCAACAATCTAACCAAGGTGCTAATCTTGCGACTGGTGAACAAAACTTAGCCGCAGCTTTAGGTGTGCAGAGTTTAGGCGCACAACAAAACTTAGCTGCCCAACAAGCTAATCAACAAGCGGGTTTGACTGCGCAACAAGCTAATATTAACCAACAACAGTTTGGCGCAAACCTTGGGCAATCTGCTAACCAAGCTGCGATTAGCGGGGCAAATACTTTGGGTCAGTTAGGCCAAAATGCCTATGCTCAAAATATAGGAACAATTGGATTACAAAACCAAATGGGCGCACAACAACAAGCATACCAACAAGGTTTGCTTAACACGCAGTATCAGAACTATGTTAACCAACTGAATTACCCTTACCAACAAGCATCGTATTTTCAAAATGCGATCAATGGGTATCCAACAACAAGTTCTACTTCTACTACACAACCAAGTAGCCCTTCGTATTTGCAAGACTTAGAAGCTGTTGGATTAGGTGGTTATGGGTTAAATAGTATTACTAATGGCGGTGTTACTAGTTTTCTTAGTTCCATTGGTAACTCTTTGGGTCTTTCAAATCTTGCAGAAGGTGGCGCTGTTGGATCATATAAAAAAGGTGGCGCTGTTAAAGGTTACGCTGGTTCTAATGGTTCTCTCACTAGCATTAGTAGTGCGTTAAGCCCTTTACCAACAAATAACCAATCAACGCTACAAAAAGCAATTACTGACGCTTCCGCTCGTGGCGATACAGAAACTGCCGCAGCATTACAAACTGAGTTAGATACCCAAGGTTACATTGGTCAGCAAACTGCAAAGCTAGGGCAGGTTGCAACACCAAATGCGCCACAAGCTGGCAGCTACGGCGTTAATCCTAATGCAAATCCAATTACACCAGGTACAGGCGCTGGGCGTTCTGGCGCTCCTAGTCCTTCATCAGCTTCAGGAAACTCTAATGCTTTGCCCAGTTTAGAAGATATTCTTAAACTGAAGCAAATGGCTAATGAGTCAAAGATCGCTGCTTCATTGCCAGACACACAAAGTATTGCGGCAGATGCTAGCAACGTGCCTAGCTTAAACACAAGCCCACCCGCAGGATTAAAAATGCCTGGCGTGTCGGATAGCGCTCGTGGTGGATTGCAGTACGTACCGCTTAGCGATAGCGTATTGCCAACTGTATCTAAAAAACGTGGTGGTATTACTGACGTAGCTGGTTATGCTGGCGACGAAACAAGTTTGACTGAGTTGGATACTCCAGTTGAGATGTTTAAAAGCCCAGAAGCTAAAGAAGCTGCATTGGCAAAAAGCATTTCTGATGCTGCTTCAGCAAGTGCTGCGCCCCAAGCTAGCTTTATAGTTCCTCCCCCACAACCAGCAATGCAAGCACCTGCACCTGCTTCGATGGGGCCTGGACCTGGACCAAGCAACGCACCCATGCCAGCACCCGCGCCTTCTCCCGCACCTAATGCGCCAGCGCCAATGCTGGCTAGCACTAAGCCACAAGCGGTACAACAAGGTATTCAAGGTTTGTCCCAAGCCGTTGCTGCGCCCACTAGTTATGCGTCCATGATGACTCCTGAACAGCAAGCTGCTATGCGCCAACAGCTAGCAGCAGAACGTGCACAGTCTGCCGGACCAGCGCCTTATACTGATGCGCAAAAAGCACTTGCCGCTAAGATAGCTGCGCATCCCGCAGAAGATCAACGCATGCAAGGATTTGCTGCGCTTATGGCTATACCTGGTATTTTGTCTGGCAATCAAGCCGGTCGTGGTACAGCTCAAGGGCTTAGTGACTACGCTAAGAACATGATGGCTCTGAAAGCTGACCAAGAAAAACGTGACCAAGCTGAAGTCGCAATGAACTTGCATTTGTCTGAGGCTGAGCGTGCCGACAAACTTGGCAACTGGACTTACGGTATGCAAGGTACCAAGGACTATGTTAAAGAAGGCCATGACGTTGATACGCTCAATGAAAAAATTCTCAAGGATAAAGCTGAGATGGCTAAGTGGGAGGCAGTTGTTGGCAAACCTGATAAGACCGGTGGTGCTGGGCATATGACTGCCGCTGAGTTAACATCGCAAAACCAAAAAGATATTCAGTACGCACTAGACCATCCCGAAGACAAAGCTGCGCAGACCAAAGCAAACTCCATCATGCAGCTTACTCAGGCTAAACAGTTTGTTCCCGCTGAAACCAACAGAGATATTAATTTTGATAAGATAACGCAGAAAAATGCTGAAGAAGCGGAAAAAGCTTGGGCAGGATATGAAAGCGCGTTGTTTGGCGCTAAGAAAGCAACTTATGAACGTTATTTGAAACAAGCAGGTAATGATCCATTAAAAGCCAAACAATTGTTCATTGCGGACTTCGCTAAAGACCAAGCGCAGCCTGTAGCTACCCGTCCAACAAATACTCCCGTAACTCCTTCTGCAAAACCAGCTGCAGCTCAGCCGGTTACGGATAGGCACGTACCTGCTTCTCTGCCACCCTTAACAGTTATGTATCAAGGCAAACAATTTACATTCCCGGATAAAGCAAGCTATGATGCGTATATGGCTAAATTAAACGGGCGTTAATAATGGCTGAACTTGATCCAACACAATTTGGTGCGGTAGCTGCGCCTACTGAACTTGATCCAACACAATTCGGTGCAGTTGAAGCACAACCTGTAGCCCAGCCCGCAGTTGAACTTGACCCTACACAGTTTGGTGCAAAGCCAGCCGAAGGGCCTGGGTTTGTTACGCAATTGATCCAACACAGTGCACTTGATCCACTCAAAGAGTTTGGTGCGCCTATAGTTGGGGGTATTGTTTCGTTACCACGTTCGCTTGAAGAAGCGGTAAGGGGTGGCATTCGTGGTGCAGCTAGAGGGGATGTTAGTAGTGTCATGGCTCCCGGTGCGTATATACCGGGGGTAGATACTGACGAAACAGTATATGGGCCAGAGACTGAGGAACAAAAAGCGCATAGGCAACTTGTAGCTGAACGCACTCTTAAGGCTATACCTCAAGTTCCCGGGCTTAAACCTTTGGCTGACATTGGGCATAAAGCCCAGACGTCAATACTTAACAGTATTTCACCAGGCGCTAAGAAGGCATTACAAGATTCCCAGATCACCGGTAATATCTTTAAAGGTGAGATTGACTTTGGTAAAAACCCAAGCCTAGAAGGTTACGCACTGCAAACCGTTAACATCTTTGGTTCTATGGCGCCTGTGATTGTCGGTACGATGGTAACCAAGAATCCTGAAACAGGTGCGTTAATTGGCGGCGGCATGGCTGCGGATGAGGCTATTGGCAACGCAGTGCAAGCAATTAACAGCTTAGATGACAAACAGCTAGCGCAACAAAGCCCGTTCTTTGCCCAGATGATGAAGGGTGGTGCAACTGCCAAAGAAGCTAGAGATCTAACTTTGCGAAAAGCTGCTGAGACTGGAGCAGCGCTTCAAGGCGTAGTGGGTATGTTTGGCGATGACGTGCTTGGTCGTTTTGTTTCTGGGGCTTTTGATAAAGCGCTAACAAAGTTTGCCGGTAAATCTATATTAGCGCACACTGCTGTCGGCACTGGGCTTGCTGCTGCTGAACAGGGTCTTTCTGAAACCGCAGAAGGCGTAGCTTCTGATGTCGCCAATAAATCTGTTTTACCAAGTACAGAACTTGGTCAAGGTTCCGCTGCAAACTTCGTTGGAGGTATGTTAGGGGGGTTGCCTGCTGGTGCAGGTAGAGGGTTTGTAACTGGACTAAATGCTAAACTACAGCCCGACCCTAATGCACCCGCTGGTACACCTAAAATTATATCGCCCATAGACTTTGGTGCGGTAGAGGACCCAGCTACTGTCACAGACAGGGAAGCCGCAGTTAAACAAGAAACCCAAAGACTGATGTCTCAAAGAGGTTTCAGTGAAGAAGTTTCACGTGGTATGGCTGAAAAGTCCATTCCGTTAGCGGCGTTTGCCGAAGAAACTAACGAACCAGAGGAAGAAGAAAATGTTGCAGGACCTAACGCAGAACCAGCTGGAACAAGCGTTTCAGTACCTACAGGAACCGATACCACTGCCACCACCGGAGGGGCTGGAGAACCTGAACGAAATGGAGTGGTTTCTAATCAGCAGAATGTTGCAGCTCCTGTTGCAGGAGAAAGAGTCGAGCAACCTGCAATAAACCCATTGCCCAAAGAAGAGTTTGAAGAAAAGTACAGGGACTTAACTGAGCGTATCAATGCGTACAACAAGATTGATCCTGAAGATAGAACTCCAAGGCAAAACGCAAATTTAGAAGAAGCTCAAGGGCTACTTCAGAACTTAGTAGATGCTCAAGGATACTTTACGCCGCCTCCACAGGCTGCGAGTGTTGTTCCGACGGTTAATGCAAACGAACCAATTCAAACTCCAGAAGGCCCAGTTGAGCACGCTAACCTATACGCGGCTAATGAATTTTCAAATGAAGTTACTCCAGAAGAACATGCTGGCGTAAACCAAGCTGCGGCTATAGTAGATAACCCACAAGCTGCGTATGACCAAGCGGTAAAAGATGCGGCTGCTGCCAAAGAAAACTTTAATCGACTAGATCAACTGTTTAAGTTCCCTGATATAACTGCTGAAGAACAAGTTACACAGGAGCAAAGGGACGAAGCCAAACAACAGTTGGACGATGCTTTACTAAAAGCTGACCAAGCACAAGCTGCGTTGGAGGAAGCACAAGCTGCTGCTAAAGAAGCTGCAAGACAAAGAGCACCTGGCGCTGGTCGTAAACCTGCGGAGCTTACACCTGAACAACAAGCGGCTAAAGCAAAAATAGCTGCGGATGAACAGGCTGCTAAAGCTGAGGTTGAAAAAGCTAGACGTGGTGTCAAAAAAGCAGAAGCGTTCTTGTCTGAAGGTCTTGCACCACTAACTGAAGAGCAAATGAAAGACCCCAAAGGGCAGGCTTTTCATGAGAACGACAAGACCGCAATGATTGATGAAGCCACTCGCATGTTGGCTGACATTGTTGATAATAGAAATCTTAGAAACAGACCAATCGGTAAAAGAGCAAAAGAGATTTTGCAGAACAATAACATAACTGCTGAAGACATCAAGCGAGCAAGAGCTAAAAAAGCAGCGTCTGAAAAAGCGATTGAAGATTTGTACAGGCAGAAACGAGATTTGCTTGGGTCTAGTTCTTACGATCAAGTATTTGGTCCATCCTCAATGTCGGCAAGTAATGTTGGGCAAAGCGTACCTGCGTTTAGCGGAAACAAAACTGCGACTCAAGCAATCAGCACCATTATGAAATTTGGTGATGAGATTCAACGTTATTTTGCTAATCACTTGCGTGGGTTTGTTAAGGACGTTAAATTTGTTGTGCTTGAAGTTGGTGATGAATTACCACCCCAATTAAAAAAATACCAAGCATGGTGGGACTTATCTCGTGGCTTGTATATCCCTGAGAATGGAAACAAAACCATTTATGTTCGTGGTGAAAGTTTTGGGCCGCATAGAGGTAACGATATTACAACCGTGCTGCACGAGCTTATCCATGCTGCTTCGGTTGAGCGTATATATGTAGGGCAGAATTCACCTAACAATACTGAGTTGTCCCGTGCTGTTGCAAGCATCGACGATATGCGTGAGCGAGCAGCAAAAGTTTTTGAGGCAGGTAAACGCAATCGTTTGTTGTCTCAGGACTTAATTAATTTAATACAAGATGTGCCTGACATCTTTACCAATAACGACGAGTTTGTAGCTTACGGTTTATCTCAACCAGAAATGCAAAAGTTTTTGATGAGCATGCCATCAGATCCAAAGCATTTTACAGAGAGTATGTTTAACAGATTTACTCGTGGTTTGATGAACATCTTGGGTTTAAACTCAAGCTCCAAAGAAAGATTGAATGCGTTTACAGACTTGGCTATGGTGACAGACAAAGTTCTGCAAGCTAAGTATACAAATGCGGAGCGAGCAATTGCGCAGAAGTACAGAGAGACGCCTATGCAAGCGTCTCCCGCAACTCAGCGGGAAATGTTTGGTAATCATCAGCGAATTAATTTAAGTCGACTCAAAGCCGACACTCTAGGTCACAAGACTCCAGAGCAACAGATTAAATTTTTTGAGAACGCTAAAGCCGAACTGGATGCCGAGCTTGCCAAAGGCGATGCTGGTAGGTTCAACGCTAACTGGGCAAGAGACATCGGTAGTAGCAATATGCCCAAAGGCCAAGCTATTGCGCAAAGGGCTCAGCTTGCAGCTAAGCACGTAGAGGCTTTAAAAGAACATTACGATGATGTAATTAATGAGATTAATCGTGGGGTAGTAAAAGCACCTAGCCCTTCAGCTAAACGTAGCGAAGCAGTAACTGAAGCTAAAAAAATCCAAGCGGTTACAACCGAAGGACTTAAAGCAGTTCAAACTAGCCGTGAGGGTAATGAGTTAGGTAAAGCCGTTTCTGTTCTACAACAAGTTCGCCACCCCAATAATCTTTGGGGCGAGATAAATTTAATCCTTAGCAGCGGTAACGAGAAGCTCAATGACTTTTTGTCTTCTTTCTATGATGCCGACGGCTTAGCTAGAAGCGGTCCCAATCTGCAAATCAGTGCGCTGCAAGATATTTATAAAAATATGCAGTTGATGAACGGCACTACGCAGAGGATGCTGAGCAATGCGGCAAACGAGATCGACGCTTTGCAGACGTTCTATAGAGAGAACCCAAGCCTCAAGAAACCGTTTGAAGACTTTGTTAACGCAACGACGTTTGATAAGTACAACCCTTTGAACCCAAAAGAGAAGGGCACTCCTAAAGCTAAGGTGTACGACGAGAAGTTTAAACAGCTCGGACCTGATGGGCAGGCTGCGTACAAAAGGCTTTATCAGTACTACAAAGATCTAAACAACTACAAACAAGAGTTGCTGGAAAGATCTTTAAACGACCTCGACCTTGAAGGTGAAGATCGTCAAAAACTACTTAAGGGTTTTAGAGAAGCGTACGAAAGCAGTGATGTAATCGACCCCTATTTCCCATTGATGCGTTTTGGTGACTACGTTCTTAACCTTGGCAAAGGTAAAGATAGAGTTGCTTTGCGGTTTGAAAGCAGCAAGGAACGTAAGCGTGCGCTTAATGAATACGCCAAAAAACAAAACACAACGCCAGAAGCGTTAATCAATTCTGAAAAAGTTTCACTTGTAAACGACACAGGCGGCGCAAAGATGCGGGGTACTATTGAAGGCACCAGCAAGCTGCTCAAAACTATTTACGACGGCATCAATAACTCTAAGTCGGATGAGTTGACCAAAGGTCGTTTGAAAGACATGGCTTATCAAGCCTACTTGCAGGCAATGCCCGAGCAAAGCGTTCGTAAATTATTCCTGCATCGTGAAGGCTATCCTGGATTCTCCAGCGATTTGGTTCGTATCCTTGCATCTCACTCAGTAAAGGCATCGTCACAGTTCGCCAGGTTAGAGTATGCAAACCCCATGCGTAGAGAGCTGGAAAGAGCTTACAGACAACTCAAAGGAAACGAACAGTACACCCCGTTCGTAGACCGCATGGCTGAGTTTGTTAGCGAGATGGTTGCTCCTGTGCCAGCAGACCGACTACAAAAAGCTGGGGAATGGTTTGTTAACAACTTGATTGTGCGCCCTTCGTTCCTGCACTCTCTTACTAGCTGGTCGTCGGCAATTATTCAACCTGCTGATATATTCTTAAAGGGTATACCCATACTTGCGGGTAACCACAGTACTGCGGCTGCTACTGCTGAAGTATCTAAAATGTTAAAAGTGTGGAACCAATTGGGGGTTATAGAAACTCTACCCGATGGAACCAAGCGTTATCGCGCGCCAAGTATTGCGTTTGCTGAAGGGTTGACTGCTGACGAAAGAGAAGCAGTTAGAGCTATGGAAGATGCGGGTGTAACTAGAGATACTGTTGCTAACTCCGTATACAACTTCAGTAATAAAGGTAACGTAAACGTGGATTCTAAAGGTTGGCAGACTGCAAAGACTGTCGGTAAGAATGTATTGTTTGGTGGAATGATGCACCACACAGAACGTTTGTCACGCGAAGTTATATTTATGGCTGCGTACAGACTTAGCATGAAAGACTTGGCGACCACCAAGATGCCATTTAAAGAACGCCAGCAAGCGGCTATCAATCAAGCTATCTCAGAAACATTTGAGACCTTTGGTAACTACTCAACATATAGCCGCCCCATGATTTTCCGTGGTCCTGTAGGTAAATTTACTTTGCTCTACAAGTTTTTCCCATACGTTACCACTAAAATTCTTTTGGGCAACGGGCTTAAGATGCTGTCGTTGACAAACTCAAGGGTTGAAAAACAAGCGGCTGCTAAAAAGTTCTTTGGTACGTTGCTTACGCATTTGGTTGTAGGCGGATACGCAGCGTTGCCAGCATTTGGTTTGGTTGTGACCGCTGTTAGCGCAGCGATGAGACACTTTGCCGACAGAGACCCAGACGCGCCTGAAGATATGCGGGACAAAGACGCGGTGCTTTGGTTCCGTGAAGTTTATATGCCAGAGCTTCTTGGTGATACAGGTTTGGCTAAACTTGTA
>Ga0316221_1000304_pt1 | contig 67518 bp, 50 predicted proteins | sample TBH18007metaG_FD_206003 | JGI IMG/M metagenome (GOLD analysis project Ga0316221, IMG submission 206003) | Freshwater microbial communities from Trout Bog Lake, Wisconsin, USA - TBH18007 | ecosystem: Environmental > Aquatic > Freshwater > Lake > Hypolimnion/Profundal zone | place: USA: Wisconsin... | reverse complement strand
GATACTGATGAAAACGGTATTGTTCCACTGCTTAATGTAGTGCCATCGCCAAACGTAATAGATCCGTTATTTAATTTTGTCGACATTATTCACCTTTAAGTCGTGCAACTTCTGCTGATAGCTCTTTAACAGCTTCTACTAATAACGCAACTACACGTTCGTATTTAATGGCTTTATAACCTTCATTATTCTCTGCAACAATTTCCGGCAACACTGCCTCAACCTCTTGAGCAATTAAGCCTACGTCATGCTTGCGTACAAAGTAACCGTCCTCGCCACCGTGATCTGCAATATACTTGTCTGTCCAGTCATATTCAACACCGTTAAGTTGTTGTAGTTTTGCCAATGGATTTACGATATTTACAATATTTTCTTTTAAACGTTTGTCAGATGAATAGTATGCAGTAATTGATGCCGTAGCACGAATTTCACCAGCATTAGTAGATGCTGCTGTGCCTATACCTAAACTATTAAATTGTGGATTAGATGTTGTAGCTACTGCTTGACCAATACTAAACGTAACAGATCCGGTTGATGCCGAAACTGACACTCCAGTTCCACCAGTCGCTGATGTTACTGCAGTAGATAAGTAACCGTTGGGATTACTTGTTCCGTTATATGGGGTATATCCTAATGCTGATGTAACCTGACTCGACGATATTGCTCCGATTAATGTTGTTGCATTAACTGTGCCGGTTGTAGTAATATTTCCCGCAGTAACATTATCTGATACAGTTAAACTACCTAATGTGCCGACTGCAGTAATATTAGGTTGACTGGCTGTTTGCAGTGTACCTGTAATTCCGCTACTTGCTGTAACCGTAGATGCTGTTAATGTAGTCAACGATAGGGTTGTGGTATTAACTATACCAACCACGTTACCATATAATGCGCCACCTACATATAAATTACCTGCCACGCCAGCACCGCCTGCAACTATTAGCGCACCGCTTGTTGGGCTTACTGCTACTGTGGTTCCTGTAATAGATAAACTATTTGCTGTTAAGTTTGCACCCGTAGTAGAGTTACGTATCCACGCTGTTTTGGTACTATTGTAAACATAGGTAATACCGTTTACTGTAGCTTGGGTTCCGTTTGATGGGCTTGATGGAAATGCCATATTAGATTCTTCCTACTACGATTTCAATAATCGCTGTTTTATTTTCTAGCATTGTTTCTAGACTCTTGCCTATTACACAACCAGGACGCCACTGTGTTTCATCCAAACGTTCTGCCACTCCAGGTGTATCACTGGTAACTAATAAATCACCTCGATTAATAGGACCGTGTACTTGACATGGAACACGACCTAATAGAGCTACGGCTGTCCCATCAATACCGTCATTCATTATATGTGCTGGATTTGTAGATACAACTCCGGCTACTGCAGTGTCATATGCTTTATATGATTGAGTAACTTCTTTACTACCGCCGAATACTAATACTGTACCGGGTTCATAGTCAGAATCTGCTAGGTATTTTTCTGCCAAGTCAGCGTATTGTGATGACGTTGACTTAGCAAATATAATATTAAATGTTCCTGTAGAACTACCAATATTACCTACGCCACTTGTACCACCGTTTATTATAGCACCCGGTGCACCGTTACTATTAACCGTTAATGTATTACCAACTGCCAGATTTGTACCCACACTGGCATTGCCTGAAGCAGATATTTGGGTATAGGATGCTATTGCTACGTTAGTGTTTAGCGCCACTGAACTGATATCTACCCAAACATAGTTAGTACCATCAGAAGTAAATTTAAATAAAATGTCTGTGCTGGTGTCGTACCACTGATCACCAACTGTTGGATTACTTGGAGCAACATTGGCTGTAGTTTGTCTAACTCCGCCAGCAATAATATTACCTGCTGTAATATTACCTGTTATAGTTAAATTACCTAATGTCCCAAGTGCAGTAATATTAGGTTGACTTGCTGTTTGTATTGTACCGGTTAATGTTGCACCTGTGTTACCAATAGTCGGGCTATATAATGCACCTACGTTGGTATATCCAGTCGCAATAACGTTACCAATTACTTTAAATGCTTTACTTGCATTATTAAATCGAGCAATTTCATTACCTGTATCACCACCACCTAAACTGAATATAATATCAGCATTAGAGTTGTATGTGCTCAATACTAGATTACCGCTACTTATACCAGTGTTGCCAACTACATAGACATAACCGTCGTTCGGCCCAGTTAATCCATATCCTGATTGATTGTACGTACTTGAGTTTATACCTAGGTCAATAAAACCAACATTAGTATTACCGTTATCAGCAGTTGCAACAATATCTGAACTGGCAACGTTTCCAGGGTTCGTATTTTGTAAATTAATCTGCGCATAACCGTTATAATTAGCGGATAGTTGAATAATAGTCTGTGGTTCAATTGTGTAACCAGTACCAATACCTGCATACAATGCACCAAATCCTTGTGCATTGCCAAAAAACTGTCCACTATTGCCAGTGATCTGTATTTGATTTACATTACCAGCAAAGTTAATATCACCCGATACATTAAGGTTTCCGGATACTGCAATGCTTCCACCGTTACCGATATTAGTTAATCCAGCAAGTGTTGTAATGTTAGGCTGACTTGCTGTGCTTAATGTACCAGTTAATGTTGCTCCTGTGTTACCAATAGTAACTGCATTTAAAGTGCCGCCAATAAAAGTATTTGAATTTACATTGCCTGCACTTAAATTGCCTGCAATTATTTCGCTTTGATTAATAATTTCTGTGTTAACCGCAGTAGTTGTTCCTAACACTGTTAAGTTGCCACCAACTACCATTGCACCTGATGTGTTTAATGTATTAAAATATCCTGATGTCCATTCTAATGTTGGACTACCGACAGAATAGGTAACATTTGCACTTGGCAATAAATTACCTGTAACATTTACATTGGCAGTATCTAAAACTACTTGTGTTACACCATAACGTACAGACGAAACAGAAACTGCGCCTACTGCAATGTGTCGAACTTCGATTGAATCTGTAGATAACGGAACTTCACTAAATGTAATAGCATTATTAGAAACTGTGTAAGAAACATATGGTTGTTGTAATGTACCGTTAATACTAACTAATACACCATCAGTAGTTGCAGATGAACTCAATGTATAAACATTACTTGTTCCGTTAGGAGAGATTACATCCGAACTAATTGTAGCTTGATTAGGAGTTACCCATGCATTTCCATTCCATGATTCAAGTTCACCAATATCGGTGTTGAAACGAGTAAACCCAATTTGTGGATTTGATGGACGTACAATTGAGTTACCATAAGGTATACCTACTGCGCTTGAACCAGATACTTGTACTATACCATTACCGGTAGAATTGATAAAAATATTACCCGATGGATCTGATGTACTAATAACATCGCCAGCAATCGTAATATTGCCTAAGCTAGGAACAACTGGAAACCCGAATGCACCAGAATAAACTGCACCACTTACATAAACACTGTTACCTGTAAAACTTACACTTGGTAAGTTAGTACCAATAAAGTTTAAGATACCTGCTTGATAATCAAAGAACCATTCATCGCTGTTACCTGATCCTGTAGCAAATATCTGTGTTCCTTTTGAAAGCACATTGCCGGGTTGACCAGTAGGACTAATATAAACCTTAACTTGATATGTTGACCCAAACTCAGGAGGTATCCAGAAAGACAATCCTGTTTCCCATGACCTGTTAGTGCTTGCTCCTGTATCAGCAATACATTGTACTGGTGCACTGGTTGTATATACACTAACTACACTGGTATTGCTTACAGGGATAACATTAGGAATTGATCCTGATTGTTGTAAAATTTTATCAGCACGAATTTGTAACGGACTTGCAAATGGTTCGTTAGTTGCATCAAGTACTGTAGGTATATCGGTTTTAGCAGCACCGTATCCTATCTTTTTCCATAAATAATCAACCTGTTGGCCAGTGGATATTGTCATATTATACTATCCCCAAAGCAGTTACAGTTTGACCACTTACCAATGCTAATCGAACTAAGCATACGTTATTCGTAGCGTTAGTTAAGTTTTCTGTTCCTAATGTCATTTGATAATTGCCATTTAATGCCGTATTGCCTGTTATTTTATCGCTACCAGTAAACGCTACACCATCAGATCCATTGCCACCATTGCCTGTATTGCTACCAGGTTTACCACTACCTGCATATTGAGTATCACAACGTAACCAACCATTTAATCCACTGGTATTATCTAATGTAGTTCCTGGAGCAGCTATCCATGCACCAGCAACTCCTGATGGTGCTACAATATTAATATGGAAACTTGCCACTGCTTTACGTTGGAAAGCAAAAGTAAAATATTGTGTACCTGTATCACCGCTACGGTTTGGTCCAACTGGTAAGTAACCACTACTATAATTTGTTACATTATATCCAAGTACACCTAAACGAATAGTTGCTTCTTTAGTGCCAGCTACACCAGGGTTACTTGCTTCCGAGTATACTGATGTAGTATAGAAGTTTGTTGAGTTTACATAACTAGGTGTATTTGTAGTTGCGGCATTAAAATAGAAACTACGCACGCCACTAGAAGTATACGTTCCATCACCTAAACTTGCGTTAGCCGTAATAGCTATTTCGCTGATACCACTTTGACTTGCTGTATGTACTGCTACGTTGGTTGTACCGTATTGTGTTGCCGCTGTTCCATTTACATTTGTTACATACATGCCGATATTAGCAATACTTCTAATAGAGCTAGATGTAATAGCTAATGTTAAATTAGCAATAGCATAAGGACTGGCATTACCGGTATTTGCAATCGGTGTACTACCGTTTAACATAGTAGCACTAGAATTGCTAAGTTGTGTATAAGAATAACTTGTACTATTAACTACTGCACTCGATGTTCCTTCTTGGTATTGACCAGTTAATACCTGTAGTGGATTTGCTACACTTGCATAAGTTTGGCCAATCCAGTTAGGACCGATAGTAACATTCTGCACCCAAAGTGTCGGACTGCCGCTGTTAAAATATGGTATACCTGAAATATATCTATAGGTGCCTGCAGTCTGAATAGCTATGTTGCCTACTGACAAGGTCGGAGTTGAAGTGACATTGTCTACAACAAAGTCTACGTTAGGTGTAGAACCAGTAATTGAATGTACAATTTGTGCTCTATTAACTCCAACAGGTAGTTTGCTACCCGACGTATATACGTTGGCCTGGAATCCGTATCCCCAACCAGGATAATAAATCGAACTGGCAAAGGTTGTTGCGGCACCTGATTGTGATACTAGATTGTAATCACTAAGAGCAGACAATCCTAAATTTCCATATATACCAGTAGTCTGTGGTAGTGCTAAATTAACATTACCACTGCCGACATTATTAATTAACGCTGTTAATATGCCTGCGTTAGCAGTGTAGGTATATGTGTTAGTAATTGTACCTGTGTTAATCAGAATTGTAGCTTGATTGTATGTAGCACGATTGACTGACGATCCTGCCGTTAATGTTGTACCACCGGTATTATCTGTATATCCGTATGCTAGATACGGTGAAGTTCCTGTGCTGGTACCAAATCCCAACGATCTAGTACTTGTACCGTACGGAGTTGGTGGCACGTTAGCATAGACTTTTAATGCCTGTGTAGTACTCATTGGGATAATCGCCGGATTGGCTAGATTATCTGTTAACAAGTTCAATGTTACTGTATCAGTGCTTGTTCCGCTATTACTGTTATAGGTATAAGATAGGTTAGCACCCAATACACCACCCGAATTACTGTTGCTGGCTATGTTTGATGTTGTGCCATCACCCCATAGCACACTCCAAGTCACTGTACTTGTAGCTGTGTTAGTTGTGGTATTTTGTAGGTATACTGTATTACCTTGGATAACATATAAATTGTTACCACTAAGAACAGTACCACCAGTGTTGGTTCTATATAGGTTAAAACTCATTACTGGATTAGGGCCGTAAATTTGAATATAACCAGGAATAGTTGCTGTAGCTGTATTGCTGGGCCCAGCACCATTGGTATTAGATGCTACTACTGTAACTGTAAACGGGGTACCTGCGTTTGTAGCATATTGATGTGTAGCCGTAGTAGAACTTGTTGTTGTGTTTGCGGTTCCGTCGCCCCAATTAATTACATATTGATTAACGTTGCCTTGTGGCACCATTGTTAGTAATACATCTTGGCCTGCACCACCTGCGGTAGTATTAGCTGAAAAACTAACACTACGCACAAACGTATTTGTAAATAGGTTTTCAGTTACTGAATTTAAAATATCAATAGCATCTGTAATTAGTGTACCAGTAGTGAATCCTAAATAGGCTGCGTTGGCCTGTAGGTTACCACTATTAACTGTTGGCGTACCTAAAGGAATTAAGTTTCCTGAGCTTTCTGATGCAATTGCAGAATCAACATAGGCTTTAGTTGCGGCATCTGTGCTTGTTATAGGAGTACCGACATTAATAATTCTATTATTACCAGCATTTAAATTACCAGTAATATTAGCATTAATAGTACCAGAAGTAATAGATCCATTAACAGTTAAATTACCTAAAGTACCAATAGAAGTAATATTTGGCTGACTTGCGGTTAATAATGTACCTGAAATACTATTAGCATAAACAGTATTCCATTGGTTAGTAACGTTACCGATACTATATATTAAATTACCAGTCGATAGTATATGACCTGCTTCTATTAGAGCATTGCCATTTACTACTAAACTTTGACCAAAAGAGGCAGGATTAGCTTCATTTATACCTACACTGAAGCTTGAAAAGTCCATGTAGACTAATGCGTTGCCGTTCGTTGTAAATGATAATGGATAGCCTTGACGATCAAGATTTGATAATAATGACGATCCTGGTATTTGTGCTAATGCCATAACAACCCCTCTAACTAATATTTAGCCGAAGCTGTTAAGACGCTACTGTACTTCCGAGATTATGAATTACACTAATAGTTGCCCCATTCAATGGAGCCGAAAGGAATTGTATACTATTACTGGTCGGAAAAGTATAATTAGTAGTAGGTTGTTGAATAACTGTGCCAACAAATACTACCACATAATTTACCGCAGTAGTTAGTGATATTCCGCTATATGACATAGAAGAAAACGTAAATGTAGTTTGTGTACCATTTCCAGTAAAACTATCACGTAGAATATTTGCATTTCCTTCACGAGATATAACTTGAAATGTAGGTGTGCCACTAACATTACTATAAAATTCTAATTTTTGAGTATCGTCATTAAAACGCACTTGTCCTGTTGTTGGAAATGCTGGAATTACTGTACTTGAGCCTTGCGGAATCCCTATCGCATAACTACCATTTTTAAATACGGTATTTTTAATCATGCGTCCCATTTTAAATTCCTACGTAGCTAACTGTCGAAATAACTGCTAAATTAGCAGCTGTTGAAGTAATATTTGCTCTTAGAGAATCTCCACTGCCTAATACCAGTTTTTCCCAATCCATAACAAATGTATCACCAGATGCTATTTGTACATTATTATATATTTGTGTAGATACATTAGCTGAACTTCCGTAAGGTACTGCATACAAATTAAAGAAAATCGATGATGAATATGTATTACAGAAGTAAGTAACTGGAATTACCGTGTTTCCGGTACTAACGTATATATTTGCTATATTTGTTGTTAATTGGGTGTTAATTAAAGACATCTTGTGTTCCTATAATAATAATGAAAAGCCAAATGCTCGTGCTTTGGTAACTAATTCTTGGTTTGCAGCCCCTGAGCTGACTACATAAATTCCAGATGTACCACCACCTACATTGGCGGCATAGATAATCGTATTACCTAAGCTATATGCAGGTAATGAAGTTTGATTAACTAATTGTAAATTACCATTAAAATTAATATTCCCAACATTTGAAAATATCTGATAGCTTTGAGTATTTAAATTAGCGTGTAATGTTGGACTTGGATCACCAGCTAGGCCTCCACCGTAGATATTAGCAAAAACACTACCTGTAACATCACTAACTTGCCAAACGTTTGCACCTTCTTGCCATTGCAATTTTACATTAGCACGTGTACCGCGATCAACAATAATCCCAGAAGTTGTACCCAATAGGCTAACACCAGGACCTGTTTCACCTGCATTTAATGTAACAAAGTTATCAGTAATGCTCGTGGCATTTGATTCAATTTGTGATGTGTTGCCCAATACTACTAAATTACCTGTGACAGTAACCAAACTACTGTTTAAGGTAATTCCATCAGTACTATTAATAGTTTGTATGGTATATGGTGAACTAACTCTTTTAACTATTGCCATTTAAATCATCCAGTTTCTATTATTTATGCTAAAAGCAATATAGAAAAAAATAGCACCCGTAGGTGCTATTTTCATAACTAATAAAATTAGTTGTTTTGTGCTAAAGTCACGCTTGTGTTAAGAACAGCCGGACCATTGAATACCCATTTTACTTTTTGATAGTGAGTAAATTGTGTACCAGTTATCGGATTCAAGGTAGCTGTACGATCATATAGTTTTTCAACGAAATAAGTACCACCAGCTGAATCTGTTGCTGTAATAGTCATTTGACCTGGACCAATTGGACCACCTGCTGCTACTATAGCCGCATTACCATATAGGTTAACTAATGCTGTACCATCTGCATTAACTACTTTATAACGACGTGCGCCTTCTTGTTTAACAATGTCAGCAATTTTACCAATCGTGCCACCAGTAATCCATGCGTTAGCTTGTATTGTGTTAGCTGTAGTGTTTGGACTTGCTAATACCGCAGTAATTGCTGCACCAGAACCGATATCACCGAAGCTAATTGGTGTACCACTTAATGCCGCAGTGTTTGAACCACTTAATACAACATTTGAGTTAGCTGTATAAATTGTAGTAATGCGTGCAGTTGAACTAAATCCTACGTTAGCCGCCATACCAATATATAAACCTGTCGTAGTACCTACTGTAAGTACATTGCTGGCTGGATAGTAACTTGTAGCTGTAGTAGCAACGTTACCTGGTTTGTTGATTGTAACTGCTGGTGCAGTATCGTAACCTGTACCACCATTTGACACTGTGACTGTCATGATAGAACCGTTAGCAGCTTCTGTGTAACTATCTAATGCTGTAGTACCACCAATTGGACTTGGTGCTACACTTAATGTTACACCTTGTGAATAGTTACTACCAACGTTAGTAATAGTAAAGCTAACTACGCTTTCACCACCAGTACCGCTGTATGATTGGCCGTCATTAACGTTACTAACACCAAAATATTTTCTTTTTAGAGGACGTCCCATTTGTTTTCTCCTTGTATAAGTTTAGCGTTCTAGGCTATACGCGGTGGGGACCGCATAAACCCTTCCGATTAAGGGCGAACACATATATTTATCTAAAATGGTTGACAACCAGCTTAGATCAGTGTATTATTAACATATTGCAGTTGAAGCTGATCGAATAGCAAGAGCCTCTAAAACTCCTGGTAACGGGTTTGACTCCCGTCAACTGCACCAAAAGGATTATATGGATAAACAATACGCTCAACTTACAGCAAAAATTTTACTTAACGAGGTAGTACCACGTGCTAAGAAGTTAGGAGTAGGATTTGAAGAAGTTTGTTCGCCACAGGATTTGTCTAGTTTAGTAACAGCGGAGTTACACGGTATAAATACCAGAGCAGATACAAGAAAGTATCTTGATAAACAAGGAGAGTAATAACATGTTGTAGATTGAATATAGTTGTAAAGACGTAGTTTTTCATTTTAACAAAAAACACCTAGAGGATCCAAGTGTTCCTATGTGGTGTGTCAAAAGTCATGGTATTACATTTTATGTAAATCATGTATCAGCAGAAATTCCCTGGACTACTAAAGAAACTCCAGACAATCCAAGTACCAAAGGTAGTATCAAGTTTAAAGACTGTAAGCTAAGTATTGACCGCGATAACAATGCTACACTCAGCAAGTTAGGTCTATTAGATAAACGTTTACCACACCCATTCATTGCTAATCGTATCATTGCCGGCAATCGTGGAAATTTTCATAATGCTTTATTAGCAGATGAATTTCAACACAGCGAGATTAAACATGTTCATGGTGGCTGTGGCAGTAGCTTTATTATCTGTGACCTAACAGACAAGAATGAAGCACTCTTGGCTGCTCTTAAGTATGCTGGTCAATTCCGCTTGTTAGTACCCAACGAAAAATATTACTTTGACTATGCCAGCGGTCAAGAAATTTGGGAGTATGAAGACGAGGATCTAGACAATGATGACGATAACTATTAAACACAATGAACTACGTGAGTTTCAACAGATCATCAAAGATAATAACGTCAAGCACGGTCCATTTCATAAAAGTTCTCGTGGCTACACAATAGATATTATAGAACCCGGCATAACTGAAACTTATTTTAGGTTAAAGTATGCAGACTTGACAAATTAACTAAACTATAGTATAATTGCATTTCATTTGTATAAGGAGTAGATTATGACTTGGTATACTGCAAAATATAAAAAAAGTAAACCTACTTTCAGAGGTGGTGCTACTAACTATAACAGTGTTAACGCTACTAAGAAATATGTAGAATACTTTTTAGATATACAAGAAATGAATGCACTGCTTTTAACTACTAAAAGTTTTGATGTTAAGATGGATTTACTTTATTGTTTAGATAGGGCAGAAAGTAAAAAACAGTGGCACTTTAGACACCCGAACTTTGATAGAAATGATGCTAATAAAATTTTACAGTTAGTTAAAAATATTCCTCGTACCGATACACTAGATTACAACGAGAAATATTAGTCACAAAAAAGCCCCTTGCGGGGCTTTTTCTTTATCTATACCTTTAAGGTTTTTAATCTTATTGGAATGATAGGTTTGAGATACCGATTGTTTCTAAGTAGTCAGCTGCGTTACCTAGTGAAGAAGCAGTATTTGTAAGCTCAGCATAACCATAACGTGTCATGAAGCCTACTACTGGTTCGAACGTGCTAGGATCTAACACAACACCAGAACTCATTAAAGGCACATATGGGCAATAGAACGCAGCTGCATCAGCTTCGCTAGAACCTTTGTAACCTACCAATACTGAAGTACCAGAAGCAGCAAAGCTGTTTACATAGATCTTCATAGCATTGTTTAATGTACCAACAAATTTTGTGTTTGTTGGAGCTTCGAAAGTACCTTCTGTACTACGAGCAAAAGCTGAAGTAGTTGCAGATTGTAATACTGTTAAAGATTCTGGACTTACAACTGCCCAGTTAGCAGCACCACGACGTGTACGTTGTGCAATCAAGTTTGCAGCACGGTTGATAACAACTGCAAGAGCAGCATGTTCGTCACCAACGAATGTAGCAGTACCAGATACTGTAGCTTGGTTGAAGTTATATGTGTTACCAGCAAGAGAAGCTAAACTTGCCAAAATTTCTTGGTCAATTTCAACTGTAATTTCTTGCGCTAAAGCAGCCATAATTTCAGCTTCAACGTCTAGACCGTGCATTGATTGTGCATCTTGTGCAGCTTCAAATGTCCAACGTGCGCTTAATTTACGTGTTTTAGCTTCAACAACTTGTTTCAAGATTTGAACGTTAATACGATTACCTGGCACACCTTCAAGTGTTGATGTTGAAGCAGCTAAACCTGCTGTTGTACCAGAATACGCAGTAGCGATCTTGAATGGTGATAATGCTTCATCACCTGGAGTAGTGCTGTCACCTGAAGAAGCACTAACTTGGTCTGCATAACGCACACGTAATGTGTGAATTTGTGCAACTGGACCAGTCATTGGTTGTACACCAACGATTTCGTTAGCGATAACTGTAGGCATTACACGACGGATTACTGGAAGAATCACGCGGTTTAATGTTGCTACGTTACCAACTGCTGTAGCGCCAGCTGTTGCAGTTTCCATCAAGTGTTTCTTAGTGTTTTCTAAGATAATTGCCATTGTAGTTCTTTTAGAACCTTGTAGACCTTCTAACAGGGCGTCTTTGGTCTCGTTCCAACGGCCTTCTAATAGTTGGGTTGTCATTTCTTTATTTTCCTTAATAAAAGTGTGTTACTATTTTAGCCCTGCTAAACGACGAATTTCAACAACATTGTTGTCAGATTCTACGTTTGCTTTAGCAGATTTATCACCAGTTACTTCTTTGCGGCTTTCAGCGATCATTACTTTTTCAGTTTTGACTGCCGGAGCATTGTTTAGAACTGCTGGTAGATACTTGTCGTATGCAGCCTGAAGTCTTTCAGTTTGCACACCTTCGAGTAAACTGCTCATTACTTCAGCTTTCTCTTTATTTAACGTTTTAAGTAAACCATTTAGTGTCTCCTTGCGGTTAACACTTTCTTTGATTACTCGAACTTCACGGTTCTTAGATTCAACTAATGCTTCTTTTTCTGCAATTGCTTTCTTGCTTTCAGCTAACTGTCGGTCTTTCTTAGCTAATTGAGCTTGAAGTTTAGCAAATTCTTTGTTCTCATTTAAGTGAGTTACAGCAAATTCACTTGCAAATGCTTCAAATAGGCGACGACCAAACATGTTCTCACGAGCAGCCTGGATGTCTTCTTTTAGTTGAGTCAATTCTGACCCTAGATTGTTTGTTACTGACTCTTTAACAAGAGCTGCACTGCGTTTAATAAATTGACTTTGTAGTTCAGCTAATTTAGTATTAGCTTCAGCAACCAGTTTCACTTTAGTTTCAACTACAGCTTTCTTGTCTTGATCAAACTCTTTGATTTCTTCAGCTAACGCTTTGATTACAAATTTCTCAAGTTTAGCAACGCTTTCTTGTTGAACTTTGCGATCTGTACGTAACTCTTTAATCTCTTCAGATAATTTACCAATCATAAAATTGTTAAATTTACCTGCGCTTTCTACCATGTTACGTTTAAATTTAACACGGTCTTCAGCTAGAGCTTGTTTTTCTTCGGCGAACTCTTTAAGTTCGGCGGTAAGACTTTCAGTAACCATTTTGTCTAGAGCTTCAACCATTACTTGTTTGTCATGATCGTAGCGACGAGCAAATTCTTCACGCAATTCTGCGCGAACAACTTCACGTGCTTCATTAATTTGTGATTCCCAAGCTTCTGTAATAGCAGTTTGAGTTTCTTCGTTAATGATGCCACTTTCCAACAATGGTTTGATAGCGTCTAACATTGTGATCTCCTATTTAATTTTTAGATCTTTGATCAAGCGAGTAACCTGCTCTCTCAAATACTTCTGTACCTTTTGATCTGCGCTTGCTTCACGAGCAATTTCGAATGCCTTAGCACCACCACGCATATTCATCAGTCCTTCGTAAATCGCTGTCGGATACGCATTAGGTGCGCTTGGTTGCGCAACTACATCTACTGTGACTATTTCAAAGTCACTAACTTGGCCACTTCCTTCGCTAACGTTTCCGCTACCTCTAGAACTAACGCCTAGTTTTACTCCACTCTCTAACATGGTTTCTACTAACTTACCCATAGGAGTTGGAAGAATCTTTAATTTACCAAAGCCATTAGGACCGTCCATCCACATATCAGTAATCATATGGCTTACACGGTCTAAATTAATTTTCAAATCATCTGGGTGATCTACTTCGCCTAAAACGCTGTAGCCACCCTTGATTTGTTCCATAATTTGAGAAACAGCTTTACCAATCTCTTGAACAGGGTATACACGCTCATTATGGTTCTTTACGCCACCTTGAATGAATATTCCTTTCATATAAAGATTCTTACCTTTGCCGTCATGTGAGTCCTCAGTAAGAACTTCCATTCTTGCAGCATCATAGGTTAAGTTTTCTTTAAGATATAAAGCCATTGCTGTTTCCTAATTAACGAGCTTTTAATGGGCTCTTTTTATTGATAGGACGACTACCGTCATTACCAACTAATTTACCTTCTGAACCTGATTTCTTTTCAGCTCCGTGACCGCCATCTCCGCTACCATCCCAAACTTTCTTTTTACCTGGGGTGTTTTTGAATTGACCAGCGTGTGGTAAATCGCCTTCATTTTTGCTATATTGATTGCTTGGTTTTGGAATTGCTTTACCATCTGGGTTTTGACCTGCTTTACCAGTAGCAATGTTGCGAGCATTAGCAGCACCGGCACCAATTGGATTTTTACCAGCTACAATACCCTTAGCATTAACTACTGGAGCATCACCGCCTTTACCAACTGTACGACCTTCAGATCCATCTAATTCGCCTGAGTAAGGTTTGCCAACTAAATCAACGTATTCGCGGATAACTGATTCATCTAGTTCTTCACTATCTTCTTCGTCATCTTCTTCGTCATCTTCTTCAGCTGACTCATACATCATACCTTCCATTTCATCTTCTTGGCCATACTCTTCTTCGCCGCCATGAATTTCGCTAAAGTCTGGATCATCAATACCATCATGATGTTCTGGCTCGTGTTCTTCGTCAGCCATTAATGCATCAAATTCAGCTTTAAGTTCGTCAAGTGCATCTTCTAAATCAGTGATACGCTCTTCATCAGAAGCTTCTTCGTGTTCTTCGCCACCAAATTCATCATGGTCAAAATCACCGTCTTCATCTTCTTCTGAATCAAATTCTTCTTCTTCAGCTAGGCCTTCTTCGTCCATTTGAACGTCTTTAACTAATCCTTTAACTTGGTTTCCACCAACTTCTTCTAAGTCTTCTTGATCGACTAGGCTTTCATAAATGTCACGTGATTTTTCAACAACGATATTGTGGAATAATTCACGAGCCTTTTCAGTTTCATCATTAATGATGAATTCAACTAATTGTTCGTATTTGTTCATGTGAACTCCTTAAAATGAGTAAGATAATACATATCATGTATTCTTTGTAATAATATTTACATATATAAGACAAAAACTGGGTTAAATGCGTGTTTTTTGATTGATTCTGAGAGATAATTAAGCAGACATTCCGCCTTCTGAACTTTCTGCAGGTGGTTGAGCATATTGTTTTTGAACCGATGTTATTTTTTGTTCATATTCAAGTTTACGCACATCATTCATAATACGTAATCGATTAAGCTGTTTTAACGTAATTTTAGTCTTACGAAGATCGCTTAACTTTAAAGGAGTATTATCGTCCTTTTCGTTATAGTATCCAGGCAAATCGCTTTCATTAAACATTTCTAATAGGTTCATAAAGTTATTTACCAAAAAAGATTAGATTGCGCCTGAGCTAACACTATTAGGTCCACCTGGTGGCGGTGTAGCAGCTGCTGGATTACCAGTTTCTGCTGGTGGTAGATTTCCTGGCTGAGTACCACCTTCTGGTGATAGTGTATTCATATCTTGTTGTAGACCTGCTGTAGTTACACCAACTGCACGTAAACTACTTTTTGGAACTTCAGTATCTTCAACTGTACCGTTTTCTTGAGCCCACAATTCATCATTGCGTTGCATTTCTTCTTCGCTTAAATCTAAATAACGCTCTAATAAAAAACGTTTACTTAAGTAAGGAATTTGTTCTAGTGCAGTAAATGAGTTAATACGTGCTGTGTCTATTTCAGCTTGACGATATTTTGCAAAGTTTTGTGGTTCATTGAAACGTAGTTCAAACAAACTACTATCAATATTAATACCTCTCCAACGCATAAACATCTTAAACTCAGAATCAAGTTTTTCAACTATTAACTTTTGCAATCTCATACAATATTGGTTAAATCGCCATTCTTGAATCAATGCTGTAGTTGTTTTACCATCACTAAATGTACGCTCACTTTCATCTGTTCCAGTAGGCAAATAACTACTAGGAATACGTAAACCACGGAACATCTTGTTCGTAAAGAAGCGTAAGTCTGTAATTTCACCTAGATTTTGACCACCCGGGAATGTATCTATGCTAGATCCGCGCCCGTCTGCTGTAACTGGGAAGAAATAATCTTCGTTTGTACTTAATGGATTATATGTAGCATCCATCATGTTTTGTCCGCCACCTGATTGCGTTGGGATTCTACGTTGATGGATTTCATTTTTAATACGGTCAACATAAGCCATAGCCAAGTGTGTTGGCATATTACCTACGTCAATCTTAAAGATACGACGTTCCGGAGCACGTTGTATGCGATAGATAATAATAGCATCTTCTAATAGTTCTTTTTGTTTAAAGATCTTAAAGATACTTTCTAACACACTGTTACCAAAAGGCCAGTTTAAGTCTAGTCCCTCTGTTAAACTTAAGTGTACTACGTGTTCTGCATCAATAACAGCTTCGTTTTTAGCATGACTAAAACGGCTGCCACCACTATATGGAGTTTGTGGTTGTACATAACTTCCACTAGGTCCACCAACTTGTGGATGATTAATATATGTATCGCTACTACTTAAAGCTGTAGCAGTTAAATTTTGGAAATTAATGTTAAGATCTTTAATAACGTATTGCTCTGGTTCTTTACCTTTAGCTTCGTTAACAATAACTTTAGTAACTTTAAACATTTCTGTCCAGAACAATTTGAATGTTTCTGGATCACGTAAAAATACCTGATCGCCGTATTTGATTACATTGCGAACTAATTTAAACAATCTCTTGTTTAAGTCGTTAAGACTAACCCATTGTTGTAGTTGATCTTTAAGGATCTTAACTTCGTTATCTGTTGGGTCTTCTTTAAAGAATAAATCAAAACCTGTACCGTTTTCGATATTGGGCTGTGTCATAAACTCAGCAAGGATATCTAATGCCGCATTAATTTCACTGTCCATATCCATTTGTTCATACTGGTTGTAACGCTCAGTGCGATTTGGATGACCTACATATACTTCCGGCAATTGACTGGCAAAGTTACTGTATTTTGCGTCTGGCAGGTTAGTGTTGTTATTACCACTACCACCCAACGGACTCATCATACCGCTATTATTTGCGGTCTTAAAATGCTTTTTCCAAGACATATTCTATTCTCTTTATGATACTATATTTAACCTTTTTACATTGAGTGTTGCAATATTCCATTTGTTATTTGATTATTTTTTAACATTGTTGTTAATATTTGCTGCAATAACTCAATTTGTTGCTGTACGCCCGGTGGTAAATTAGCCGCAGGTGTAACCATAGCATCTTTTCTTGCTTTTTCTTCTGCTTGGGTTGTTGCTAATGCTGCAGAAGCAGTAGTAACTGCATGATCTGATGTAGGTGGTTTAGGCGCAGTATTTTGTACACTAGGAGAAGGATGTGCAGCTGGTGTAGTTGGTGCGGCCGGTGCAACTGGTTTATCTTTCATAACGGCTTTACCTGCCATTCCGCCAAGTTTACTACCACCCCAATAACCCAATGCCCCACCAAGGGCTCCACCAACTACAGATGACATACCAAATGTAAATGGATCTAGTGCAAGTGCAACAGGATTAGCGGCACCTAATGCAGCTCCGGCCCATGCACCACCAGCACCACCTAGACCTTCGCCAACAATACCACCTTCTTTTTCGTGTTTTTGTCCTGTAGTTAATTTAGTATCTTTTGAAGTATCGTATAAGTCTTTAGCCATCATACCAAGACTCGCTACAGCACCCGCAATACCTAATGCCTTACCACCTATTTTGCCAAATTGCTTAAACTTGCTCATTACTCCACCAGCTTGCTTGGCTTCTTTTTCTGCCAGATGTTCAGCAATTTCAGCTTTGCTGGCAAACTGACCTTTTTCATTGCGCCATTTACCTGATTTATCCTGTGTTAGCCCTTTACCTTTGCCACCTTTCTCTCCACCGCCAAGGTCACTTAAATCAGGCCCGCCACCGCCACCACCCATGGTAACGTGCATTGGATTTCCTGGTGTGCCTAGTACTCCAAATTTTCCGCCAGCAAACTTTGACAATAACATTGGTCCCACAAAACCAAGTATAGCAGGTAGTGCAGCTAATATACCTGCTTTGATTGGGTTTTCCTTAGCAGTTTCAGCTAATGAACCTAATGCTTTTACTGCTAAAATTGCAGCTTTTTGTGATTCTTCTAATGCTTTACTAAACAATCCTAGATTTTTTGCTGCAAGTGCCTGCTGTTCTAGCATAAATTGTTGTTGTTGTTGTTGTAATTTTACTTCATCACCGGCTTGACCTGTCTGACCTTTTTTCTGTGCTTCTGCTATCTCAGCAGCTACTTTTTGTGCATTACTAAATTTTTGACCGTATTGATTAATTTCGTTCATTGATTTAGCAATTTCAGTAGCTGGTCCAGAAGTAGCTAAACCAATGCTTGCGCCAGCTTCATCAGATTGTTTTTTCATGTCAGCAGCAGTATCATGTTGAATTTCTGCCATTTTCTTAGCATCTAATGTATGATTTTTAGATGCTTGGAATGTATCATTAAAGTTTTTAGCAATAGCTGTGTTAGTTGCCGCTGTACCAGCCAAATCTTTACTAATAATTGTGCCGTATAAATGTTGTTCGCGGAATGCACGTTGTTGGTCTGCGCTCATTAACATCATAGCATTGTTTGTTGCAGCACGTTCTTTTTCGGACATTTTGTCCAATACTGCGTTAAATGCTAAAGTATCGTTATCTTGTCTTAATTTCTCTTGCTTTGCTTTAGCATCTTCACCTGTTATGTCTGATACCATTTTAAGAGTTTTTGCATACTCTTGTGTCTGTGCCGCTACTTCTGCATTGCTGGCTTTTAATTGACCAGTTGGACCAGCCATAGTAGCCATTGTTTGTGCATAGGCTGCAGCTTGGTCTTCCATGCTCATACCTAGAGCAAACATGCCTGCTTGAGCGGACTTACCGCCTTTTTCCATAGCGCCAGCCATGCGTTTACTTGCATCACCTACCCCTAGGCCCGATTTAGCTAATGCTGTTGTATTACTTGATACTGCTTTGGAGAATTGATCAAGAGTCATTCCTGCGGTTTGGGCAGTACTAATCATTTCTGTCATACCGCCAGTATATATTGCACCAGCAGATGACATTGCATTAAAGCCACCTATTAACTGTTTAGTCTGACCTATCATAAAGCCGATACCGGCTTTAGCTAATTCAGTCATTCCGTCACTTAATGCGCCTAGTGCTGTACCTGCAATCTCGGCGCCGGCACCTAATATTCCAACTTTACCACCTGCGCCTGCTGTAGCAGCGCCAAACGATTTAAGTGCATTAGCACCACCTTGATTAGCTGTGTTGATAATATCAACACCCGCAGACATTAGACTACCTGCAACTTCAAAACTATCACTACTGGTTAATGCAGATCTAGCCAATCCACCTATTGCTTTAGCAATACCTGCACCCATGGCTCCTGCTGTTTGAAAAGCACCATCTTTAAGCACAGCACTGGCTTTATTTTGAGCATTTAGACGCTCAAGGTCCATTTTTTGATCTAATAGAGCTTTTTTCTTATCTTGCTCGATTGTTTTATCGACTTCTTTACGCAGTGTTTCTAATCTATCGCTAAGTTCTTCAGCCGACATTTCTCCAGCATTAAGGCTTTTTCTAATAGACTGCATGTCTCGATTAAGTTCTTGAGCAGTTTTCTTATACTGCTCTCTAGACTTTTTGTACATTTCAGTATATTTTACTACTTCTTTTTCAGCATCACCCCAAGATTTGCTACCTACGTGACGACGCTTGATTTCATCCTCAAATGTAGTTCCTAATTCTCTCAGGATATCATTAATCTTATCAATTTGATCCTGGTCTATTTCGTTATTTTCAGCCATAAATGTTTACCAATAAATATAAGGTATATCAATTATATTTATAGGAATAAAACCATGACTCAACAAAGCAATAACCCATTAGCGAAACATTTTCGCCAACCTGCACTGTATATTAAATTAACCAGCCGCGGACGTTATTGGAAACAAGGTTCTTTAGATTTGCCAGTCACTGGAGAAATTCCTGTATATCCAATGACTACACGTGATGAAATTACACTACGCACACCTGATGCGTTGATTAACGGCACCAGTGTAGTAGATGTTATACAAAGTTGTTGCCCGAGTATTAAAAATGCATGGGAGATGCCTAGTGTAGATGTAGACAGTACATTAATTGCTATACGTATTGCCAGCTATGGACCAAAAATGGCCATCGGTTCTATTTGTCCACAATGTGGAGAAGAACACGATTATGATGTAGATCTGCCTGCTGTACTTAGTTCTATTACAATGCCAGACTATTCTAAAACAGTCGATGTAGAAGGTTTATCTATTAGGCTAAAACCAATGAACTATCTGCAGGTTAGCAGAAACGGCAATTCAGTGTTTGAAGAGGAAAAACTAATACAAACTCTAGCAGATCCAGATTTAGACCCCGATGTTAGAAAATCACAGTATGAAGCACATGTACAAAAAATGATTAATCTAAATTTAGAAGCAGTAGTTAATTGTACAGAAAGTATCTCAACCGAAGATGGGCAAATAGTTACAGATCATAATTTTATTAAAGAATTCTACGCGAATGCCAAATCTGATGTTATGCGCCAAGTGCAGACTGCTATTAAAGAAATATCAGACGCAGTTACTATTAAACCAATAGATGTTGCTTGTACAGCGTGCGAGCATGAATTTAAATTAGCTGTTGACTTTGATTATGCAAGTTTTTTCGGTCAAGGCTTTTGATTTTAGATAATGAAGAAATTGTAGCTTTACTCGAAAGTTACGATAAAGAATCAAAAGCCTATAGAGACGAGGCATTACGTATGTGTTGGTATATGCGTGGTGGATTGTCTTATGAAGATGCTATGTTATTGACTAAAGAAGAAAAAGATATTATTAGTAAAATTGTTAATGATAATATGGAAACTACTAAGAAATCGGGACTACCATTCTTTTAAGTCATATTTATCCTTAAAGTACATATTAAAGGCTATATTCGTATAGTCTTTTTTATTGACTACTTGTTTAAGATGTCTTGCGACATCTGCATTATCGCTATCGCTCAATGCATTTCTTTTTCTTCTAATCTAATTAAATTAGTTAATTTGAACTATTGTTTGTTCTTTACGTATTCATCTAGATTTGGTCATACTTCACCTATCCGAGGCAAAGTACAAACCGATCGCTTCATCTGAGTCGACAGTCAAACTAACTAAAAGAGATTGTTATCATTAACACGGAGGCGGTCAGCCGGTACCCCCTACTCTTGCTTCTTCTGACGGATGCTCTATAGCCGTAGTTAGCCAACTATAGTAGTCACGTGGGTTGTATCTTTTTCTCAGAGCCCACATCATTCGGCGTTTAAGCCTAATTGATCGTCGGTGCCATCCAGTGTGTAGTCTACTCTACACGTTCCAAGCGCGGCCATTACGCGAGCGCTATCTCCTCTAGATACAGTTTTAAACTGCAATTGCGGCTAATTTACTTCTTTATTACTAAATCTTTTACTGAATTTTTGCCAAGTTTGATTTGGATAATGCCATTATAATTGTCTTCTCGTAACAGCACATTTTCTTTAAATTGATAGTATGCCTCTAGATAATTTGTTTCGCCCCTACTTGCACATAAGTGAATTATTTCGCGAGTAAAGTTTTCTTTGCCATGTGTGTCGATGTCTGCTTGCAGTCTCGGACTAGATCCCCAGTAGGTCTTCCAATCTGTTTCTACAACTTCACGACGTTTGTTTTTCTTGCCTTTTAGAGGTGGTCTCTTTTTGATTGTGGTAAAATATTTGCGGCCAACATAATCGTGACCATTTATATTATTTGTAATTCTGTAGATAAAACCATAATAAGTGCCGATATCCTCGGATTCAAATGCTACACCGTTATAAATCCAAGGATAATCGTATGATGCCATAAGTTATTTAGCGGCTTTAGCTGCGTTTTTCTTCTCTTGAATTTCTGCACGACGAGCTTTGGTTAGTTTACCTAGGTCGCCTAATGCACCACGAGCACGTGTTCCTGCCGCTGCTACACCTTTTTCTTCAAATTTAGCATGTTCTGTTAAGTATGCTTCATATGCTGCTACGATTTGTTCATGATTTGTTGCCATTTTTACTTCTCCTTGTGAAATTACCATTCTGTTGCGTACTGCTGATTTACCACTGATATATTACATTTAGTCCTACATTCGGTCCTGGAGAAAATTTCAAACTCTTCGCTCCAATACTGGTCATTTAGGACCTCATTTAATGATCTTTGATTCAGATCAAACTGGTTCTTACTTACATCTAACCACTCGTTGTTATGTGAATATCTATTTGCTACCCAACAACAAGGAAATAAATGTCCTTGACTGTTGATAAACAAACCCTTATTACCGATTCCACATAACGGAGTTACTTCGCCAAACGTTTCTGCTTGGTTATATAATCTTAAATTAGTTTTTGCACCTACTGTACTTTCTTTACGTTCATTGAATTGTGTAAAAATCCGTTGGAATCTGTAGTTAGTACTAATTAAGTTATCCTTGGGCTGTAATTGGTCGCTTTCTGGGTATATACTATATACTTTATTAAACTTTGTACTTAACGTCAACTGAAATTGATCAAACCCTAGTTCTTTGGCCAACAATTTCATATCATCTAATTTATCTTCGTTAAATTTAAATGCAATAGCATCCCAGGTCATATAAACATGACTGCTATTGCGTAAGGTAGTAACGCCTTGAATGATACTCGACCAATTGCTGTTTATACGATATTGTTCGTTACTGCCTTGATCCCATCCATCCAAACTAAAGTGAATATGATCATTATGATCTAATGCTTGCCCTAGTCTAGCCCACCAGTCAACATTTTTATAGCTACCGTTGGTAACAATAACAAATTTCACTGGTTTAACACTTTTAATATATTCGATCACGTCTATTAAGCTATGTGCATATATAGGATCACCATCGTCGCCACAAAACGTAATCTTTTCTACGTTGTCTTGTATAAATTCTGGAGTAAAATTCTTCTTAAAGAAATTTAAACTTAATTCTGTGTTTACTAAGGTGTCGGGAACTTCTGTGCGAGCACAGCGCGGACATTTTAATGTACACTTACTGGATATTTCGATATGCCAATGCCACGTTGCTAATTTCAAAATTCGACCTCACGTTGCCATTGGTTTGAGTAACTTGTACCTGTTGCATTTTTTGTACAAGTTTGTTTACAGATAATATTGGGAGTAGCGGCCCAAGATTGCTGTATACTATTAAAAGTATCTAAAGTATAATTAGTATTGCCCAACCAGCAACACGGATACACTATACCCTTGGTAGAAATATATAGACTTTGTTCTTTAAGAGCAACACAATCAATAGTTCCGATATTTACACTAGGATTTTTCCATCCGGTAGGGGGATTTAAAAAAGATATAGGGTGATTAGTATGCCGACGACTAACTTTAGCTCGAAACCATTTAAATCCTAATTCTTTTGCTAATGTTTGTGCTTGATCTACCTGATGTTGGTTGTGTTTGAATACCAGCATCTCCCAGTGCGCTCTACCACCTGCGGCTATAAATGCCTGCGCATTTTCTATAACCTTATCCCAACCAACATTTACTCTGTATATGTGATTGGTATCGTTTAATCCGTCGATACTAAAAATTACATAATCTTTCTGATAAGATAACATTGCACCTAAAGAACTCCACCAAGCAGTAGACCGTAGACCTCCATTGGTATTCATACCCAATGTTATTGCGGGGTTTAATTTACGAAAATATCTATAAATTTCTAAGGTGTGCTTGCCTGCAGCAGGATCACCATAATTTCCACACATATACATCTTGTCTAATGCTTTGATGGTATCTTCTGAAATAGCATCTGCTATATTATCTACAGTTAAATGGTGTAGCACAGACTTATCAAATGTAGGATCAGTTTCTCTGCTACATTGCGGACACGCTGCATTACAAGCATCTGTAGGTTCTAGATGTAATATTTTAGGTAACATCGACATCATTGTTATATGTTGTGAACCCATTTTCTTTAACTACTGTTAAAATATTGTTTACACGACCTGCTAATTCATCTTTATGCGATACTAACCAAATACTTTTGTTATTCTCTCTGGTCATTTTCTTAAGGATAGCCAGTGCATTTTCTACACCTGAAGTATCCATGCCCGAATCAACAAGCTCATCAATAAACAATAAGTTAATCGGTTGATATAGACTTTCCCACACATCACGGAATGCCCATGACAGGCTAAGGATAAGTCTATTACGCTCACCACGGCTTAGGTTATCAAAATCTAACTCTCTACCTAGTTCTTCAATTTGCACACTTAGGTCATTTTGGAACTTAACAGTGTGCGGTAGGCCAATCTTATCTAAATAATAACTCAATCGGGCATTTAAGTAGCTTAAGTTCTGGTCAATGATACGTTTACGTATAAACGAATCTTTGTTTGTTAATAGTTTTAGTAAGAATTCTTGGTGTTCTTTGACACGCATTAGTTCATTCATTACTGTATAATCAATTTCAGCTAAGGCAGTGGTCTTCATTTCCTCGATCTGTTCACTATAAGGATCAGTTTCTGCAGTTTTGCTGACTAATTGTGTTTGTAAATTAGCCACAGTGCTACGATGATGGATAGCATCCTCTTCTTTATCATAGTAAACTTTAGGCTGTTGACCTAATACACCTAATGCTGACTTAGCATTGCCTAGCTCTAATAGTAATTGCTCTGCTGTGGTATATGCAGTTAACGCTTCTTGTAACGCATTAGCCTTGCTTAATAATACTTCTTCGTGCTTGCTGTCGTGCATGTCTTGTCCGCAGGCATAGCATTTGTGATTGTTTAGGTCAGCAATTTCTTTATCTAGTTTTGTAACAGTTTTTTGTTCGCGATCCATATCACTGCTGGCACGCTGTAACGCTGTGTTTAAATCAGCAAGGTCTCTACGTTTTTGATTGTACGCAGTTAGGTCTTTGTGTGCTTGTATTTCTGCATCAATATCTAATTTTTGCAAATCGTCGATAGAAGTCTGCAATCTACTGATATCTTCTGTGTGTTTAGTAGTCCACAAGGTTTGTCGACGTTTTAGACTCTCAATTTGCTCTTCGATACGTTTATTAGCATCAGTAATCGCTTTAATATTGAACTCTTCTTGCTGTATTGCGTCCTTAGTAGCTTTACCCTGCTCTTTAAGAGAATCTGCTTTTTCACTTAACAACGTAATACCAAGTAACTGCTCAATAATAGTACGTTGATCGTTGGCTTTAAGACTTAAGAACGGTTCAGTGTAGGTGTTTAATGCTACAACATGTTTAAACATGTCATGGCTCATGCCTAGCAAGCGTTCGATTTCTTGCTGGGTTTCTCTACTGTCACCTTGACTGTTATCATCTTTACTTTCACGTTCTACATCACCAATGTAAAATTTAAGTACATTGTGCTTACGTCCACGTTCAATACGATAGCTTTCGCCATTAACTTCAAAGTCAATAGTAACTAACATGCCTTTAGCGTTAGTTTTGTTGATTAAGTTATCTTTCTTAATATTAGTAAGTGCTGTACCGTATAGAGCATAGCTTAATGCATTGATAATAGTAGTTTTACCTGTACCATTACGTGCGCCACTGTCATCTCCGCCCAAGTCAATGTTTTCACCTAGGACTAAGGTTAAGTCTCTACGGTCAAACTCAACGGCCTGTGTAGCATTGCCTACACTCATGAAGTTTCTTACTGTAAGATTTTTTATTCTAAACATAGGTTATAGGTGTCTGTAGATATCAAGTAGTAGATTGGGATCGTAATGTTCGCTGTTGATGTTGGTTAATTGGTTGGTAACAATAGTATCAATGCTTTCAAATTGAATGTTGCCTAGAACAATGTCTTGTCCAATATCCATACTCTTAACAGGAATTAGTGTAAGTTCGCGCAGATTGTAGGTGCCAACAAATGTTTCTTTAATAAATGTAGCTTCTTCGTAGGTAATATCAACATCTATATTAACTCGACAGTGCATATCGGCTAACAATAGCGTTTCTGGTGTACGTAGTACATCACTAAGACTATACACACGATACTTAGGCTGCCCTGGCCATGCTTTGAACACAGGTTCTTCTCCCCAGGCAAGTATCATCATACCACGTTCATCATCGCCGGCATCGGCGTAGTTATGCGGGAAAGCATTGCCGATATAGGTAATGTTCTTGCTGGTTTGACGTTTGTGAAAGTGTCCACTAAACATATGGTCGATGTGGCCAAAGTGTTCACCACGTAGTTCACCATGCTCTGGCATCTGTACCATAGCATTCATAAAAAAGTGCGGCAATTCAAAGTGGCCAAACATATACTTGGCATTGATCTTAGGAATCTTTTTGTGGTCATCGCCTACTAACCAAGGAACAATAGCAACATCACCTTCACTGTAGAAATCGTTGACAATTTCAATATTCGGAATGTGTCTAGCCCACTCAGCTGATTGTATATCACGCTTGTCGCGATAATATAAGTCATGATTGCCTGGAATAAAGATAACACGGTCAAAGGCTTTACCTAACAGTTCTAGTGCTGTTAGGCTGTAGTTTAAGGTAACGATATTAATAGCCGCACGGTTGTTGTGCCAGTCACCTAGCATAAAGCAAGTATCACATCCTTCTGCTTTTGCTTTGCTAATGAACCACTTGACAAAATTTAAACAATCGTCGTTGTGTTGTTGACTGTTAGACTTTAGACCAAAATGAATATCCGTAAGCACGGCTGCTTTTTTAAATAAATTTGCCATAAGTTTAGTATATGTTAATTAGAGATTAATTCCAATTGTTTTGATAAAATTATTAAATTGATCATAGTACATTTTATTTGCTAAAACCCCGCCATGTTTTTTGTCATCGGCTAGATCAACCATATTAGAAAACCAATCTTGCTGATCTAAATTAACCCATCTAGCAGACGTTAGTTTAGACATAGCATCATATTGATCTCGCAATGGTTTATAATAAGTATCAATCTCCCAGTCAGGTAACTCTGATCGATGTAACACTATATCTAAAAAATCATCATCGCTTTGATGCCAGACTGGGTAGGTTAAACTATTTAAAAAGTTTTCGCTACCTTTGATAAAGACATAGTTTAACTTACGTATTGTTAAAAAGTCAGCCATTGCTGAGATTAATGTTAAAAACTCAGATAACGCAATCCTAGGATGAATAAAATTTTTCTGCCATATATCGTAAAACTTATCATAGTCTGCTGTAGGGCTATTTAACGTTAAATGTACAAAATTTTCATATATTGTTAATCCTTTATTTAAACTTAGTCTATATAGAGAAGTCCATTGTATTACAATTAAGTCGTAGTTAAGATTAACTAATAACTCGGTGCACGCCTTAACAAATATCTTATAATTGCTGCATCCTCCAATTGATAAATTTGTTACATTGTGGGTTTTAGGTATGTGATGGTGCCATACCTTACCAGTAGGTTCAGTAAATCCACTACTATCAGAAAACGAACAGCCTACAACTAATATATTCATTACTCGTCTGCTCCCCAGCCACCACCACCCCAGTCTCCTTGGCGTGTGTATGAGGGGGTATAATTATTAAGTTCAAGTATATCATCGCGAATGTTTTGATTACGCTTTTCAATGTTTAAAACACGTGTAAAGCTATTGGTAATTGCCGCTGTGTAGTAGGCAAATGGATTTTGACTTTTGCTTTCGTCAAACTGTAGACCAATTTGACTTAACTGTAGCAATGCTTGGCTACGCATCTCATCGTTATATGTATAACCTCGCCAATTAGATCTAGTAGCATAGCGTTCACATAATTTAACAAACATGTGTGCCAATTTAGGTGTCATCTGGCCATGATCTTTACTAAACTCACCTGGATTTAGGCCATTAGTCCAGTGACTCTTGCCCACTACGTAAGGTTGATAGTCTTCATTAACACGGAAATGTTGGAAAGGAGGAAAATTAACCTTAACATACTTGGTAGCACCTTTGACTACAACGGGTTCGTCGTATTCTGTTTCGAAGTTATCTTCGTCCCATTCTTCCTGGGCTTTGGCATCTGCTTTCTTTTGTTTAGCGTCGTCGATTGGTATATGGTCCCATGTCATAACACGAAACACTACATCTGTAACTGGGATATTTTCTACAGGAATAGCAAACTCATCTAATTTACGTTTGTTGCCTAATGCTAACTCTGCATCTTGTGCTTCTTTAGCCAGGCGCTCGGCCCGCAATCTACGTGCTTCAGTGACATTCTTTTTAGTAATTGATGAAACATTAGTAACGATAGTATCGTAACTGGTAACACTTGGATCTATAAAACTACAATAATTTAACTTACTTTTGTGAATTTCTTTTAAAATATCTTTATTATTTAGATAATTTACCTTTCTCATTGGTGGAGGTTTCCTTTTAACTACTACTATTATATAGCCTATAAATACACTATACAAGAGGTTTTATGAATGAGTTACTTAACCGACCACATGACAGCACACACGTTAGTGCAGGATCCAACCACTGGGGAATTGGTTGAATACGGTTCACTATCAACAGCAGATCAACAACAGTGGCAAGCTGATAATGCTGCATCGGATGCTTTTTTCAATAGCGTAGCAACTACTGGTTCATACACTAATGTTCCTGCGGCCGCAGTTAATGGCCCAATTTCAGAAAATGGTGGATCGTACAACACTTCTACCGGATATGTAGCAACTGATAGTAGCGGAACCCCTGCAGATACTACAGCAACTAATAGTTACACCGAAGCACCTGCACCTGATTTCTCAGTAATTGGTGGGTATGATCCTAATGCCATTGGTAGTACAGGAGGCGGTTACGATCCTGATAATCCTAGTTATGGTAATGAAGCTAATAGTATCGGTGGTGCACCAGCAGTATCACAGGATAATACAGGTGCACCAAGTTTTGCTGGCGGATATTATGGTGATCAAACAGAATCAAGCGGCGGCGGATATGACCCATCAGTACAGGGATTGACTGATCCGACAAATCAACGATTAGCAGCAGCAGGTATTAACGCAGGCGGATCGGCAAGTGCGCCAGCCGCATCTCCTAGTGTATCTTATCAAACACAAACAAGTAATGGCACCACTGCTATGGCATCTGATTGGCGTATACGCATTAGTCTAGCAGACAAAGCTACTATATTCTATAATGATCCTAGTGGATCAAATTCTTTAATGATGCCGTTAAAGAAAACAAACGGTGTAATTTTTCCTTATACTCCTAGTATCACAGTTACACATGCGGCAAGCTACTCTGGAACAAATCCGACACATAGCAACTATCCGCAACAATTTTATCAAAACAGTGAAGTTAGTGATATAACTATCAGCGGAGATTTTACTGTACAAAGTATCGACGAAGGTCAGTATCTAATGGCAGCAATTTATTTCTTTAGAAGTTCTACTAAAATGTTTTTTGGTAGTGGAACAAACGTAGGTAATCCGCCCCCTGTAGTATTTTTAGATGGTTACGGTGATCATTACTTTCCACATGTGCCTTGCGTAATTAGTAGTTTTTCTCATACCTTATCACCTGATGTTGATTATATAGAAATACCTATAACATCAACTCTGTTGTCAACGAGTTCTATCAGTGCAAGTGGAACCAGTAGTTCAGGATCGACTGTAGCAACTTCACCTTTTGGTACAACTGCTTACGCAGGCCAAGTTGCTCCAAATTTTGCAACTAATACATCGGGTTCTACATCAACGCCATCCGGAACAACTGCAACACAGATAACTTCTAAAACAAGAGTACCAACAAGTAGCACCATTTCAATTACGTTAAAACCAGTGTACAGTCGTAAAAATCTACATGATAGATTTGATCTTAACAAATTTGCCGCAGGTCAATTGTTACAAGACAAAACAAATGGTTACGGAGGATTCCTATAATGGCTGTATCATATAGCAAAGCAAGTCCATATTACAACAATGAAACATTTGGAGCATTTTTAGATGTTGCAAATATTCCTAGCATACCCAATGATCCTACAGATGTAGTATATAAGATTGATATTATATACAAAAATCGTCCAGATCTATTAGCCTACGACTTATACGGAAGCAGCGCACTATGGTGGGTATTTGCGGTTCGTAACCCAAATACAATACAAGATCCTGTATTTGATTTCTTACCTGGCGCAACTATCTTTATACCTAAAAAAGAAACATTAACTGCGGCATTGGGATTATAATAGATGGCCTCAACAACTGTTACTGCTGGTTCTTCATCAATCAGTTATACTGCATCAAGTTCTTCGAATATTATTCGAGTTACTAACCCTACTACAGGTACAGGGCTGGCAACCAGCACAACAAACGCCGCTGATGCAGTGGCACAATTAAATAAGACTGTTGCTTCAGACAATCAATTGATTCAAGAATTACAACCACAGTTAGCTGAACAACAAGCACGACTTGATCCAAGCAAATCAGCGGCATATAATGCTCAAGTAACCGCAGATATTCAAGCAATACAGAATCAAATAACTGCAGCACAATCTGATATACAGGCTGCACAAGATGCCTCTGCTGAACTTTCGGCAAATGGTGATACAACATTATCTACATTAGCTTCACAAAATATTACTCCAACTACACAAGATACAGCACAGGCCAGCGTAGACAATCAAAATCCTAATGCAGCACAAGCCGCGGCAGTTAATCCTGCCAATCAATTATCTACACAAGAGCAAATTAATTTGAGCGGAGTTCCGTCAACTCAAATTTCGACAGATGCAGAATCAGCAGTAACATCAAATCAATCTGAAGTAAATGCAGTTGGCACAGATTACACTATTGCTCCTAATTTTAATCAAACAAATGGTCCACAAACCGAACCGGGTGGCGGAGGATACAGTGCAACCAATCCAGATAGTTCGGCGGCACTACAAACACCTTTAATGAATCCATTGCATAGCTATCCTAGTTATACTTATGGAATAAGCCTAGCAATGATGACTATAGACGAGTATAATCAAGTGGTTAAGACTCAACAGTATACTCCTAAACGAGTAATTATTGCCAGTGCCGGTAGATACAATAATACAAAAGATCCAAATGATCCTAATGCATTTATTCGTGCTCCGTATTTTGCTGAAGATTTTTATTTTGATTCATTGAGTATTAATACAGTTATTGGATTAAATGAACATAGTCGAGCAACGAACGCTATTAAAACATCTTTTACTATCATCGAACCGTATGGTATGACTCTAGTAGATAGAATTATTAAATTGTGCTCGAGCCCAGATGTTATGGCACGTAATTATGTTGAACAGCCTTATATGTTGCAAATTGATTTCTTTGCTACTGATGATACAGGTGTTATTGTAGGAGTTGTGCCAAATCAAACTAAACGAATCCCTATAAAAATATTATCGATGAATATTAAAGCAAGTAATAAAGGTGCAGAATACCAAATTGAAGCTGCACCATTTAATCACTCTGCATTTGATATTTCAACAATGTCAACTCCTGCACATTTTGAAGTAGTTGCTGGCACCGTTGCAAGTTTCTTCCAAAGTACAGAAAGTGAATCATATCTTGCATCTGCACAATCTCAACGAGAAACTGCTACATCACAAGGAATAGATGCTAACGGCAATAAGGTATTACCTGATGGTACTATACAACCTGTACCGCTAACAACGGTTAATCAGACTGTGGTTAATGTTATAAGTTCAGATCCAGTATATCGAGTAAAATCTTACGGAAGTGCTTATAATGCCTGGTTTGATGATATGGTTAAAACAAATAAGATTAAAGTTGCGGATAAGATATATTTTAAATTTGCCCCAGAACTACAAAATGCAAAATTTATTCTAGGACAAAATTTAAGTCCAAAAGATACACCTATGGCAGATGAAGCTACAGAAATATCAATGAGAGCCGGTAATGCAGGAGCAGTTAATGCGGCATTAGATTATAGCACACAAATCTTTTCAATTAATACTGGTACAAGTATTGATATGGTTATTAATTATGTAATACGTAATAGTGATTATATACAGAATCAATTAGTGGTACCGGAAGATTTTGGATCAGATTCGGCAGCCTATCAAGCTGCTAAACTTAAAAATAAAGATTTACCGTTAAAATGGTTTAAAGTTGTTCCACAGGTAACATTAATTGGATATGATATTATTAGAAAAGTTTGGGCCAGAGAAATAACCTATAATGTTGTAACATATGATATTTACAACACAAAAATAGCCGCAGCTCCTCAAGGTACATGGACTAAACCTCTTAAGTTATACAATTATTATTACACTGGCAAAAATTTAGATGTATTAGATTTTAATCTTGAGTTTAATGCTTTATATTATACTGCGGTAACTGCATATAAAAAGAATATGGCTGCTACATATGGGTTGACGTTATATGATGATCACGAATTAAATCCTAGTAACTATGATGGTATTGACGATCCTGCAAATGCAGTTCAGCCAATGAAAGAAAAACCACAAACACTTGATGCTAGAGCACGTGCAACTGGCGGAGATATTACTCCTAAAGATGCAGCGGCAGTTGATACACAAGAATCTTTATATACTTCGGCTGGTGGCGATATGCTTCAGGGGCAATTAAAGATTATCGGTGATCCACAATATATCAAACAAGATGATACGTTCTATGCACCTGTTAATGTTGTTGATCCATTATCTGGATCAACAAGTACGCCACCAGCTTCGTCAGATGATAGATTAATTGCTGATGGAAGCCTGCATATGGATCAACAAGAAGTTTATATACAGGTAACGTTTAGAACTCCTAGTGACCTTGACGAAAGTACAGGTCTAATGAAGTTTGATTCGGACTATCAAAAATCATCTTTATTCTCTGGAATGTTCAGGGTGTTAACAGTTGAAAGTACATTTAGTGGTGGTAAGTTTGAACAAACGTTAGACATTGTTAGACTTCCGAGACAATCAACACTTGATTATGTTGCAGATAATCAAACAACGCAACGTTCAGCTGATGGAACTGCTATTCCTACAAATAATGTTACAGTTGCTCCACCGACTACATCTAGTCCAACTACTCAGACAACTGGGGATGTTGTAGCACCAAACAGTGCACCTGTAGAAGATAATCCACCACCGATAACCACAGCAGATCAAATTAATCTATCAGATACTGCTAATAATGCACCAACACAAGATATTACTACTCAAAATGAACCACAAGCTGTAGTTAATACTACCAGCATTGGAACCAATGCTAATGCTCCTACAACTCCAGCGCAAGTAGATTCACAGGCTAATTCACAATATCAATCACAATTACAAAATCTTTCATCACAACTTACTGCGGCTATTTCGCAACGAGATACGTTAGCTGCACAACGTAATAGTGTTTCTTCGGCCTTTACTGCATTAGAAGATCAATTAATATCAAGTGACCCAACAGTTGCTGATATGAGCACATCAGAAATAGGTGCAAAATATCCACAGTATGCACAATTACAAGGTCAACTAAATGATCTTAGCAGTCAAGTAACAACATTAAATACTCAAATAAATTCTTTAGCAGATCAGGCATCTAATATTCAACCACCGCCAAATGCAACTACAGGGGTTGTGGTTACATACAGTAGTAATACTTACGGTCCTGCTCCAACAATTACATTAACAGGATAATCAATAAATGGCATTAGATTATAGACAGGGTAATAAGGTCATGAAAAGTCAACGCCGAGAGGAAGCTCCCGGCACGCGAGTTGACCCACATCCTTATATAGGTATTGTAATGAATAACTTAGATCCTACTAGATGTGGTAGATTGCAAGTATGGATACCTGATCTCGGCGGAGATCAAAACGATAGTAAAAATTGGAGAACAGCCAGTTATTCGAGTCCGTTTATGGGCACTACTAATATTACACCAGTAGGCACAAACGGTAGCCCTAATGAAACTAACAAATATGGCAATACACCCAATACCTACGGTATGTGGATGGTTCCACCTGACATCGGAGTAGAAGTGATAGTTGTATTCATTGCAGGTGATCCTATGCGTGGTTATTGGATTGGCTGTATAAATTCACATATCAGTAGATATATGATTCCTGCAATTGCAGGAAGTACAAATGTTGATTTATCAGGTGCCAGCGCAGACGTTACTAAATCGTATCAACAAGGTACACCTGCTCCAGTAACAGAATTCAATGAAAACAATAAAGATACATATCAACAACAATCTTTTACAACAAATCCTAAACCTATACATGAACCGCAGTACAATATTTTAAAAGTACAGGGATTAGATCGTGACACAACTCGAGGCGTTATTACAAGTAGTAGTCAACGCGAAACACCTAGCAATGTATTTGGAATCAGTACACCGGGTCGTCCTTATCCAGATAATGGAGCAGAAAATCCTGAGGCATTCTTGGCTAAAGTACAAGCAGGTACGTTAACAGAAGCAGACTATACATATACTACACGTCGTGGTGGCCATACATTCCTTATGGATGATGGTAGTATTACTGGTGTAGATCAATTAATTAGATTGCGTACAGGTAAAGGGCATCAATTGATGATGCACGATACAGATAACTCAATTTATATCGGTCATGCCGATGGAACAAGTTGGGTAGAATTAGATTCAAATGGGGCTGTGAATATATTTGCTACAAATGGGTTTAATGTTAGAACAACAGGTAGTTTAAACTTTCATGCAGATCAAGATATTAATTTCAATGCTGTAAACAATATTAATATAGCATCTAGTGGATTGAATATAAACAATTCTACGACTACTATATTAACCGGTGCACTTAATTTACAATCAAGTGGCAGTATAGGATGCAAATCAGGATCTACATTTATCATTGATGCTGGTGCTACAGTGAGTATTAAATCGGGTGGCACTGTTGCTTATGAAGGATCATTAGTTAAACAAAACAGTGGTGGCACACAATCTATATCGGCTCTGGCAAGTATACCTGTTAACAGCTTACCTGATGTAAGTTTAAATTCGGCTACTGGACTGTATGTTTCTAATCCAGGTGTATTGAATACTATTGTAACAGTGGCACCAACACATGAACCATATGCTCGTGGTGCAGCTCCTTATGCAGCAACAACTTCACCAGGATTACAACCTAGCACATATACCGGTACACAAGATGCAACAAAGAACACTGGAGGAACAGTTATTAAAAATCCTGCTACTGCAACTGATCTGCGCAATCAACCTAAGTGTGACTGTTCAGTTGGTAACTTAACTTCAGACCAATTAACTGCTTACTATACTACAATAGGCAAGAGCGAAAGTGGTGGCAAGTATGATGTTGTAAACTCAATTGGTTTTGTAGGTAAGTACCAATTTGGATATCCTGCACTTATTGATGGCGGGTATGTAAGTAAAACTTGTAAATCAAACGCACAACTTAAAAACCCTAATATGTGGAGTCCAAACAAAAACGGAATTGATAGCCTAACTGCTTGGTTAGCTAATGGTCCAGAACAGGAAGCAGCAATGTGTGCTTACACTAAGCGTAATTATACTGCAATGGTTAAAATTGGTGCAGTTACAAGTGATCAATCCCCAGCTGATGTTGCTGGTATGTTGGCTGTAGCTCATTTATTGGGTCCTGGCGGCGCCAAAAATTATCGTAACGGACAAAGCGGATCAGATGCTTATGGAACTACAGGGGCTGATTATTTTGCTAAAGGACAATATGCTGTAGCTGTATTAGCACCACAAATATCTACGTTAGATCAAGCACCATCAACGACAGTATAATTTTAGGATAAATATTTTTATGGCTACTATATATAAAGGTTTTAGTACATTAGTTGATAATAAAAAATTTCGTTTAACTGATATGGAGTTAGTTAAACGAGACATTATTAACCACTTTAATATCCGCAAAGGTGAAAAATTAATGAATCCTAGTTTTGGGACCATTATTTGGAATGTACTTCATGAACCATTTACAGAAGAGCTTAAAGGCGTAATAACTTCTGACATCGAAGCCATTGCTAATTATGATCCACGTGTTAGTTTCGATAACATAGTTGTTACAGAATTTCAACAAGGTCTACAGATTGTTTTGAACATCAGATATCTTCAAACTGACCAGTCAAGTGTAATGAGTTTGCAGTTTGATAACCAAGCAAATAGTCTATCAGTGACTAATTAACTACCCACTTTTTCCTTATAATAAATACATTATAACAGGAAATAAGCATGGCAACCACGACACGACAAACCAGTTTATTAGTCTCAGAAGACTGGACTAAACTATATCAAACCTTTCGTAATGCAGACTTTCAAAGTTACGATTTTGAAACGCTTCGCGCTTCGATGGTTAGTTACTTAAGACTATATTACCCAGAAGATTTTAACGATTTCATTGATTCGAGCGAATTTGTTGCATTAATTGATTTAATTTCTTTTTTAGGTCAATCTCTTGCATTTCGTGGAGACTTAAATACACGTGAAAATTTTATTGATACAGCACAACGCCGTGATAGTATCCTTAAACTTGCTCGTCTAGTTAGTTATAATCCTAAACGTAATATTCCGGCCAGCGGTTTTCTAAAAGTAAGCAGTGTTAGTACTACTGAACAAATTTATGACAGTAATGGTATCAATTTAAGCGGACTTGTGATTAATTGGGCCGATGCTGGCAATGATAATTGGTTAGAACAATTTACGGCTGTGATCAATGCCAGTTTGGTTTCTAATCAAATTATCGGCAAACCAAGTAACAGTCAGATTATCAACGGTATTACTAACGACGAATATCAAATTCGCTTAGTGGCCAGTACCGTAGCTACTTATAGTTTTACTACACAAATAGAAGGAACACAGACTGCTTTTGAAATGGTTAGTCCAACAAGTTCTGGCCAGAGTTATATATACGAAGCGGCTCCTCGTACTAATTTACCGTTTAATATTTTATACAAAAATGATAACTTAGGTAATAGTAGTCTTAACACAGGATTCTTTACATATTTTAAACAAGGTGGATTGAAATCTATCGATGTTGCTTTTCAAGAAAGTTTACCTAATCGCGTATACAGTATCAATGTCGATAACATCAATAACACAGATATCTGGTTATATAGTTTAGATTCATCAGGTAATCCTAGCGTATTATGGTCACAAGTGCCAGCAGTAGCTAACACTAATGTTATCTATAATCAAAGTACAAATAGAAATATCTATCAAATCAATACTCGTGCCAATGACCAGGTTGATTTAGTATTTGGCGACGGATCTTTTGCAAATATTCCACAAGGTAATTTCCGTGTTTATTATCGTGTAAGTAATGGATTAGATTATAAAATTACACCAACAGAAATGCAAGGCATTATTATGCCAGTTAATTATGTTAGCCGTACAGGACGTATAGAGACAATCACTATACGTGCCAGCTTGCAATATACTGTGGCTAATGCAACAAGTCGTGATACTATTGATGATATTCGTCAAAAAGCACCACAACAATACTATACACAAAATCGTATGGTTACAGGTGAAGATTATAACATCTTACCTTATACACTGTTTAATGACATTTTAAAAATTAAAGCAGTTAACCGTACAAGCTCTGGTATTAGTCGATACTTAGATGTTATTGATGTAACCGGTAAGTATTCAAGTACTAACATCTTTGCACAAGATGGTATACTATATCGTGATCCTTTTACCAATACATTTAATTTTGATTATTCTACAACTGCGGATATCTATAGAGTAATTTATAATCAAATTGCTCCTATTGCACAAAGTCAAACAACTAAACAATTTTTCTATTCTGAATTCCCTACAATATCATTAACAGATATCTATTGGAATTTATCGACTACTTTAGCTAACGGCTCGACTGGATATTTTGTTGATAGCACAGGTAAATTGTTGCAAGTAGGTTCATCGATAAGTGGGCCAAATAGCTACATAGTACAAGGTGCTATTGTTAGATTTAATGCAGGTGCTGGCAATTATTTCGATGCTCAAAATACTATTCAAGTTGGTGTACCATCTAATAGTGGTGACAAATATTATATCTATGCTGCAATGGAATTAATTGTAGGTGATGGTACTAATGGTGGTGCAGGTAACTTATCTAATGGTGTAGGTCCAATTACTATTAATCAGATTCTTCCTGAAGGTGCAATTGCTGATCGTGTATTTTCTGTACTTAATGTAGAATTTTCAAATTCTTTAGTTACATCGATGGTAAGTTATATACAGGCATTCTCTAATTTTGGATTACGTTATGACGTACCAACATCTAGTTGGCAAATAATTGGACCGCAAGATATTAATTCTAGCAATTTTAGTTTACAATATACTGGCAATACCAGTCAACAAAGTCTAGATGCCAGCTGGTTAATATTATTTCAAACAGTAGGACAAACCTATACAGTAACTTATCGTGGGCTGAATTACGTATTTGAAAGTGTATTAGAAACAGATTTTTACTTTGATAATTCAGTTAAGATATTTGATGCTACAACAGGATTAACAGTGTATGATCAAATTAAAATATTAAAAACAAATAGTAATTCCGATGATGCTAATCCATTGGCTTTAGATTATATCTGGTATGTATATGACAGTATTACAGAAGTTGATGGGTATCAAGATCCTAATAGGATTTTAGTAACATTCCCAGATACTAACAACGACGGCATCCCAGATAATCCTGAATTATTTGAGTTATTAGTAAATCCAACAGTTAATACTACTGAAAAATATGTATATCTATATGCATCAACAGGATATGATAACTTTGTAGTACAAACTCCTGTTGATAATAGTACTATTGTTTCAAGATACCCTGATTTTCAATCAGCACAAATTGCAGCTACTTTATACACTAACGGACAATTATTTTATCTAACAAGTGATGATGCATTCTATCAATTATCAGTAAACGGTTCTGTGTATACATTAAATCCAGTTACTGGATATACAGCTAAAGTAGGACGACAAAATTTATATTTCCAATATAGACACAATAGTCCGAATAATCGCCGTATTGATCCAAGTCCAAATAATATTATTGACTTATACATCTTAACAAAACAATATTCTACAGATTATATTGCATGGATACAAGATACATCAAATACTATTACTGAACCTACTGCTCCTACAAGTGAAGATTTAGATTTATCATACAATACCTTAGATAATTATAAAACTATTAGTGATACTATCATCTATAATCCGGCGGCATTCAAGCCATTGTTTGGAGCAAAAGCAGATACTTCTCTGCAGGCAACATTTAAAGTTATTAAAAATCCTAACATTGTTATCAGTGACTATGATATACAAACCAGTGTGATTGCAGCAATTAATAATTATTTTTCTGTTGACAATTGGGATTTTGGTGAAACATTCTATTTTAGTGAATTATCGGCATATCTACATACTACATTGGCTCCAAATATTTCGAGTATTATTATTGTTCCTGTTAGTGAATCGAGTGTGTTTGGTAGTTTAATGCAGGTTAATTGTAATGTGAATGAAATCATTACCAGTGCAGCTACAGTAGATAATGTGGAAATTATTACTGCGATTACTGCGGCACAAATCAACCAAATTGCGTTGGCTTAAATACTATATAACCTTTGAGATATAACGATGGCAGCTATAAAAACTTTAAATTTTCTTCCTGTAATATTCCAATCTGATACTAATCAAAAATTTCTATCAGCTACAATGGATCAATTAGTTAGTGAACCTAACTTAACAACATTATATGGATATATTGGTAGAAAATTTGCTCCTACATATAAGACAGGGGATAGTTATATCACAGAATATACCAGTGATAGACAAAATTATCAACTTGAACCAAGTGTAGTTGTTCGTGATTTACAGAATAATATTTCTTTCTTTAGTAGCTATCCTGATCTATTAAATAAAATCAAATATTACGGTGGTATTGTTAATAATCATAGTAGACTATTTGATAGTGAATATTATAGTTTTGACCCATTAATTAGTTTTGATAAGTTTGTTAACTTCAGCCAATACTATTGGTTACCTAATGGACCTGATCCTGTAATGGTCGATACCACAGGCATTGAATTAACAAAAACCTGGGTAGTAACACGTGATACAACCAATAACCAATATGTGTTTACATCCGAAGGAGAAGTTGATAACTCATTAACATTTGCACGTGGTGGTACATATACTTTTGTAGTCAACCAACCTGGGTATCCTTTTTGGATTCAATCTCAATTAGGAACCAGCGGAGTGTTATCTGCAACTCCTACTATTAGTTCACGTGATGTATTAGGTGTAACAAACAACGGCACCGACTCTGGTGTTATCACGTTTCAAGTACCACAATCAACGGCACAAGATGTATATTTGTCTATGCCTACAATATATAATGTAGATTATGCAACTCCATTAGCATATTCAGATTTAGAAAACCAATTTATAAGTCAATTCCTTGCGGCATTCCCACAATACGGTGGTATCACAGGCACCTTAGATGGAAAATATTTAATATTTGCAAATCAAGGGTTATTAGAAAATCAACAAAATATTTGGACTGCTCCTGCTGTTATTGATCCAATAACACAGGCTACTATTCCAGGATATGACGCAGGCACAGTAGTTCCGGATTCTGAACAATATGGAATTTGGCAAGTAAAACTTGTAACGGTTCCTGGAGTAACTGACAAACTAATTAGATTAGTATATATTCAAGATGTAGCGGTTAACCAAAAGGTTTATGTTCGCTACGGACTTGTAAATGCAAATAAAGATTTTTATAAAGATTATGATGGGTTCTTTCACCAAGTACCATTAATTACAGCAAGTGCAAATGTTTTGTACATACAAGATGGTATAAATTCTGATATTAACGATTCGATTAAATTAGTAGAATTTAGTAATTGGTCAATTGATGTCGAAAACGATATTTTAGGTAAATTAAATTATACCAGCCCTAATGGAGTACAATTTACTACAGGTCTAAAAATTCAATTTGGCACTGACGTGACTCCTTCAACATATCAAAATAATCAATATTATGTTGAAGAAGTAGGATCAGCTAACGGTATTCGTTTAGTAGATGTAAATCTATTAGTAACTCCAGAAGCATACCATAATGAATTGGCATTAAATTATCCGGACGAAATATTTCCTGATTATATTACTATTAATCGTAGTAGTGTTGATCTTAATGCATGGTCACGCAATAATCGCTGGTTTCATAGACAGGTTATTACTGATACAGCAGCATATAATAACACAGTTCCGGTATTTGATCAATCTTTACGTGCAACTCGTCCTATTATACAGTTTAATCCTGACATCTTATTATTAAATTATGGGCGCATCGGTAAGCAACCAATTGACATTTTAGATACTACTACATTGGATGCCTTTACGCAATTACAAGGACAACCGTTAACAGAAGCATTTGGTATTACAGTAACTGATGGCCTTCGAGTATTATTTGCTAATGACATTGATCCGTTGGTTAAAAATAGAATTTATGTAGTTAATCTAGTTCAATACCAAGTTGATGAAAATGGATTACCAACAGGTACTCAATATATCGACTTAACATTAGCTGATGATGGAGTTGCATCAGCATACGATACATTAGTAGTATTACAGGGCAAATATGCAGGTAGCCAGTGGTGGTATGATGGTGTAAATTGGAATGATAGTCAACAAAAAACTGGACTACAACAACCGCCATTATTTGATGTATTTGATTCAACTGGTAAAAGTTTTTCTACATATAACAGAAGTACATTTGCTGGAACGCAATTATTTGGATATTTAAAATCTAGTGCCGGTGTTAATGATCCTGTATTAGGATTTCCATTAAGTTATAGAAATTTAACAACTCAAGGTGAGATGGAATTTCAAACTTATTTTAGTACAGATACATTTAATTATGTAGATTCATTAGTGACTACTATGGATGTTTCGTCGGGATTTTTACAAACAATAGTTGATGCTAATACGTTAGAGCCTAGAAATACATGGCAAACTGTTGTAGAATATACAAAACAATATCAGTTAATTGGATATATCGCTAATGGCATTAATAGTGTATTTCCGATTGATGTTACACCAGATACACAAGCATCTATTCCGTATCTAAAAGTTTATCATAACTACACATACTTAGAACAATCACAATGGCTATATATCGGTAATAGTGTGCGTTTGACTATTGATCAAACATTTACTGGTGACGGCGTAACTAAAACATTTACTGTTACTAACGGCAATACTGTTAATGGTGTTGTAGTTATTGTTGATAATATTGTCCAAACACCATTACAATTTGGTGTTTCTGGGTCAACTATATTATTTGCTACTGCACCAGATGCTGGTGCAAACATTGATATTAGAGTAATTTCAGTACCGGACGAAGGCGATAAAATCGATATATTAGTTTATAGTTCTGAAGTAAGTAAAATAGGATCTTATCAAATTCCTACTAACTTAGAATTAAATGCACAAAATACTGATATATCAACAATGACTTTAGGTCAAATAAGAAACCACTTAGTTGCACTGGCACAAAATAGTACAACGGTAGTCGGCAATGTATTGGGATCTAGCAATCTTCGAGATATCGAAATTAATTCACAAGGTGGCACAATTTTACAAAATAGTGCCCCAGTACCGCATAGCGCAATATTTTTATTGGATAATACCGCTAACTTTATTGATGCTACTAGATATGCGCAACAAGAATATACTAAATTTAAAAATAAATTTTTAAACTTGAGTGCGTCATTAAATGGTATTGATCCAAATGATCCAGTATCTAGTGTTGATTTAATTTTAACAACAATTAACAGTATTAAAAATAAATCATTTCCGTGGTATTACAGTGATATGGTACCGTATGGTACATTGAAAAATACATTAACTTATACAGTATTTGATCCGTTAACCACTGATTACGAACTTACGACTATTTTCAATAACCAACAACTAAGCAATCTTGCTGTGTTAGTTTACTTAAATGGTGAACAATTAGTTGTTGGTATTGATTTTAATTTTAGAACTGACAGACCTTCTGTGACGTTTTATGATATTGTAAATCAAGTTTGGTTAACTAATTTTAATGTTGGCGATGTAATTACCATAGTAGAATACGCAAATACTGATGGTGCATTTGTTCCAGAAACACCTACTAAATTAGGATTATGGCCAAAATTTATTCCTGAAATGTTTCTAGATGACACATATAGATACGTTGATCCGACAACTAACATACAAGGTATCAATGTTATTCGTGGCCATGACGGTAGTATTACTCCTGCATTTAACGACTATCGCGATAGTTTCTTATTAGAACTTGAATTACGTATCTACAATAATATTAAACTACCTGACGTAGGCACATATGAAGATATTTTATCAGTAATTCCTGGCAAATTTAGAACAACTGACTATGCATTAGCTGAAACTACTCAGATTGTATCGCAAAGTTTCCTACACTGGTTAGGAAACAATAAATTAGATTTCTCTACTAATGAAACATTTGATAGCAGTGATGCATTTACATGGAATTATAGTAATTTTGTTGACCGTATTAACGGAGAACGATTACCGGGTAGCTGGAGAGCATGTTATCAATACTTCTACGATACATTCCGTCCGCATCTAACGCCGTGGGAGATGCTAGGATTCACAGCAATGCCAAGCTGGTGGGTAGAGTTTTATGGTCCTGCACCTTACACAGGCGGTAATAAATTATTATGGGACGACTTAGAAGCAGGAATGATTAGATTCGGCCCGCGTCAAGGTATTGATTCAAACTATGTGCGTACAGGACTAAGCCAAATTATTCCTGTAGATGATAATGGCAATTTATTAAGTCCGGCAGCAATATTAACGGCATCATTTAACTCAATTAAAGCAGGTAATTCGTGGTCAGTGGGTCAATATGGGCCTGTAGAATATGCTTGGCGTAATAGTAGTGATTTTCCTTATGCTGTTCAATTAGCATTAGCTGTAGCTAAACCTGGCAGATTCTTTGGCTTGTTGGCAGATACTTACAATTATACATATAACTACACAATAGGTCAATATCTAACTTCTAATACAAATCAACATCTAACTCAATTTGATGTAGATTTTAATGGTGATACAACATCAGGCACACCATATCGTGGTGCAGGTTATATAAACTGGATTGCAGATTATTTAACCAGTCAAGGAATTAATCCTGCAAGTTATATCACACCTTTATTGCAAAATTATAAAGTTGAATTAGCATATAAAGCAGGTGGATTCACTGACCAAAAATATTTACAAGTATTAGCTGAACAAGTAAGTCCAGCAAGTACCAGTAATAGTATTGTGGTACCTAATGAAAACTACAGTGTATATCTATACAAATCAACACCTATACAGACATTAACATATAGTGCTGTAATTGTTGAAAAAACTGAAAATGGTTATAGTATTCGCGGATACAATCTAAATGATCCGTACTTTACAATTATTCCTAGTGAAATTAATTCTAATGCTGTTGGAATTTCAGTATTAAACAACACTGCAACGGTTTTCAAAGATTATCAAAATTTAAAATTAACTGTGCCTTATGGATATGAATTTACAACACAACAACAGGTTGTAGATTTCCTTATTAGTTATGAACGTTATTTAATTGCACAAGGATTTACATTTACCGATTCGGATCCGCAATTAGGAGAAATACGTAATTGGACACTAAGTTCTAAAGAATTTTTATTCTGGACACAACAGGGTTGGTCAAATGGTAGTATTATTGTATTGAGTCCTGTAGCTAATGTGTTAAATGCTATTAGTATTAGTGCAATTACTGACGGCATCGAAGATAGCCAATACGGAAGCAAGGTTTTAGACCAAAACTTCGGTCTTGTTAAGAATAATAATTATGACGTACTGCGTAGTCCAAATACATTTAAATTAACGTTAAATGATAGTGCCAGTGTAATTGGGTATGTTGAAATTAATCTAGTCCAATACGAGCATGTATTAGTATTTGATAACACAACAGTGTTTAACGATGTTATCTATCAACCAGAAACTGGTAATAGACAATATCGTTTAAAATTAATTGGACAAAAAACTGCTTTATGGAACGGTAGTTTAAGTGCACCGGGATTCATTTATAGCAGTGGAGAAATTGATATATGGGATCAAGGAACTGATTATCTTAAAGGTGATATAGTTCAATATAAAAATCAATATTATACTGCATTGCAAAATATTATTGCTAATCCAGAATTCCAATTTCAATTCTGGCAACAACTTAATCGCACGCAAATACAAACAGGTCTTTTGCCTAACTTTGCAACATTAGCAGTTGAATCACAATCATACTATGATAGTTATGGCGAGATTAAAGATAAAGATCAAATAGAATATAGTCATGCATTGATCGGTTTTAAACCAAGACAATATTTAAGTGATTTAGGTCTAAGTGAAACTACTCAAATTGAGTTTTATAAAGGTTTTATTGCACAAAAAGGTTCTGCCAATGCAGTTAACCAAATGCTTACTGCTACATTTGATAATTTAAGTAGTGAAATAGCATTCTACGAAGAATGGGCAATGCGTGTTGGCGAGTACGGTGCTCTTGATAGTAACCCGTATATAGAAATTCCGTTAGACGAAAAAGCATTTGGTGTAAATCCTTCAATTGCACAATTTGTTGCAGGAATTAATAATAATACCGGTAATGGTATTACTATTTTTAATTCAAACCAATTGTATAAATCGGAAGGTAGTTATACTGGTAATATTGCATTAAGTAGAACTTCGCATAGTAATTATGATAATGATATTCCTACTGCCGGTTATGTTAATATTAATGATGTTGATTTAACTATATTTGATCTTGCTAACTATCAAGATTTAGATAACAACATTAGCCAAATGGGTAGTGGATATCGCATCTGGGTAGCCAAAGATTTTACACAGAATTGGAACGTTTATCGTGTTACTGAAACTAATAATGGTATAACAACTGTAAGTAATTCATTAAACGGATATGTTACATTTACAACATCTTCTCCGCACCAATTAACTTTAACACAGGTATTCATTGTTCAGAATTTTAATTCTGCATTTGATGGTTTCTATCAAGTTTATAAAATTGTTGATGATTATAATGTTATGGTTGCCTACAGCGGTGATACCAGCAAATTAACAACATTAAGTGGATCTGGCCTGTTATTGGTATTAGACAGTTTACGTTTTACATACATGGAAGATGCACGTATATTTGGATTAACTAATCCTCCTAATGGATGGCAAGTTGGTGAAAAGATTTGGATTGACGATGATGCAGCCACTACATCTACACAAGGACAACCATTTACTACAGTTAGTGGAACGTGGAAAGTATATGAAAAAGCCCATCCATGGACATTACAACAACCATTAACAAAGAATACTAATGAATACTTTTCTAACGATGGATTTGGTTCTAGCGTTAAGATGAGTGCAGATAATATGGTGATTGTATCTGGTAGCCCAACAAGTGGAAATACTGGTATAGTTAATACATTCCTTAAAGATTATCAAGGAAACTATAACGAAAACTTAAGTTTAATTCCAGATGCAGGCAATGTTATAACTCCGACTTCTGGTTTTGGTACTACAGTTGATCTAGCTCAAGATGCATTAAACAATACTATTCTTGCTGTAGGTGCTCCGAGCAGTTATAATAATCTTGGGTATGTTTACATATACAATAAACCAAGTGCGGCATATAAATTTGCTAAGGCACAGGTTATTGTTGGTAATGTAGCATCAACAAACGATGCATTTGGTAGCAGTATTGCATTTAACCAAGACGGTGAATGGATGTTTGTAGGTGCTCCTAATAATAATAAAGTATATGCGTACGGTTTAAATCGTTTTGTTCCTGTGCAAAGTACAATAATTTCTGTACCATCATCAACAGCGGCATTAACATTGCCATTTACGCCATATGCTACTAATGATGCAACTTCATTGTTGATTACAAGTAATAGCAGAACATTTATTCCTAATATTGACTATACATTATCAGGAAAAATTGTATATTTTACAGCACTTCTATCAGCCAGTGATATCACAATCGTTCAACAACCGTATTATTCATTAGTAACAACGTTAACAATTCCTACAAGCAATGTTAACAGTCAATTCGGCTATGCATTGTCAAGTAGTTTTGATGGCGCACAAATGGCAGTTGGCGCTCCAGGCGATACAGTAACAGACGCAAACGGCATAAATCAGCCAGGTGCAGGTAGTGTCTGGGTATATGATCGTGTAATCGAAGCATTTAACACGACTGGCGCTCAAGTATACACTACTAAGAATACGATTGCTAATATATATAAAGTAACACTTGATGGAATTGAAGTTAATGATTATTTTGTATCTAGTGCAAATACAATTACATTTGTTAGTCCACCACCGGTAGGCCATATATTATATATTGAAGTAAACCAATTTAATTTACTAGAACAATTAGTCGGAGTTGATAGTTTACAAGGCGGCCTACAAGCTATTCAAGCTAATGCTGCATTTGGCACAAGCCTAACAATCTGTTCAAATAACTGTGCAATTTATGTTGGTGCTCCTTATTACAGCAACGGATTAGAACATAATAGCGGTGCAGTTTGGAAATTCCATAATCGTGGAAGATTATACGGTACTAATACTGGATATCAATTAAATCCTGTATTTACTACAGGTGATACAATTCGTTTAAACAATTTTGAAGTTACTGTAGCTAACATAAGTACACCAAGTTCTAATGTTGCTTCATTAAATGACCTAGTAACAAATATTAATGACGCAGATATTCTAGGTATTAGTGCAGTAAATCAAGGTGGTTATTTAAGATTGAACTCAGATGTTACTGTATTTAAAGATCAATTGCGTATAGTATCAGGAGTTCGTCAACCAGGTAGTCCGGGAGTATATGTAGATGCCGACTTGCGTGTATTTGCATTTATGCAAATTATTATTAATCCGTACGGAATGTCTGGTGAATTTTTTGGTAGCAAAGTTAAATTAGCAAGCAGTGCCTACATGTTAGTAATCGGTAGCGGTAGAGGAACTACTAAGGCAGATACTACATATGATGTGTTAACAACAGCCTCTGGTACAATTTTCGATCATCATTCTACTAGATGGCTTGATGCTATTCCGTCTAGCGGTAGTGTTTACATTTATGAATTGTACGATGATCCTCGTAATGTTGTAGAACATCCAGGTCGTTATCAATTTGCACAACAACTAAATCCAGGTAGTTTAGTTCCAGGTGCAGAATTTGGATATGCATTAGATATCGAAGGACAATACATTACTGTGACAGCACCCGGTTCAACAGTAAATGGTGAGCCTACAGGTACAGGAACAATTTACGTGTTCCAAAACCCAACATTAGAAAGAGGATGGAATTTAATTAGATATCAACAAGATAAAGTTGACGTTGATAGTATTAGTAGAATTTATTTATATAACAGTTTATCTAATCAAATTCTTGAAAACTTACAATTTATTGACCCTGCTAAAGGTAAAATCTTAGGACAAGCTGAACAAGAAATTAGTTTCAAAACAGAATATGATCCGGCTATTTATAATAGAGGATCTAATCCGGCTGCTGATATCAATACTAATGTTTATTGGGGTACGATGCAAGTTGGTAAAGTATGGTGGAACTTAAGTCAAGTTCGTTATATTGATTATGAGCAAGATACCTTAACATATCGTAGCATTAACTGGGGTAATTTATTTCCGGGATCTGTTATAGAAATTAATGAATGGGTACAAAGTTCAGTATTGCCAAGCAAATATGTGGCTAATGGTGGTGATGGAGTTCCTAAGTATGCAGATGATAGCGCATACGTTGAAATTATTACTGTAGATCCTATTACTGATATTATCGGCAGTGTTTATTATTTCTGGGTAACGGGTAAAACTACTGTAGATCCTAACAACACTGAAAGAAGCATACCAACTACATCTATACAGGATATAATTTTAAATCCTAAAAATCAAGGTATTGCTTATGCGGCTGTGATACAAAATAGTGCAATTATCTTATACAACGTTGGATCATACTTATCAGCTAAAAATACTATTTTGCATTTAGATTATCAATTGTTGATTAATACAAATATTATTCACAGCGAGTATCAATTAGTACAAAAAGGAAAACCAAACGGAATAATTCCAGATAGAGTTGTTAATAAATTAATAGACAGCTTAGCTGGCATTGATAATCAGGGTGCTGCAGTTCCTGATCCAGGATTAAGTTTGGCAAATAGTTATGGTATTAGTATACGTCCAAGACAAAGCATGTTTGTGGATAGATTAACTGCATTGTCGGAATTAATTGCGTATGTTAATAGTATATTTGTTATTAATCCAATTACGGAAGAATTTAATTTAACAGCATTAAATGATCAAGAACCAGTACCTAATGCAAAATTAAATGCCTATGATTTAAGTATTGATACAGATGCTGAATTGGCTTATATTAATGTTAATGGATTAACTCCTGGATACGTTGTATTAGTACTAAACGATAGTACACAAGATGGATTGTGGGTATTGTATCAATTACAAGAAGATTTAACATGGGGAATTTACCAAGTTCAATCTTATAAAAATAGTTTATATTGGAGTTATATTGATTGGTATGCAACTGGTTATTCATCGGGTACTAAGCCAACATATTCAGTTTCTACTCAAGTTGATGCATTAAAATTATCATTGGCCATTGGTGATATTGTTAAAGTTAATAACTCTGATCGTGGTGGTTGGATTTTATTATTAGTTGAAAGTACGGCTCCTACATTTACCACTGTGGGCATTCAAAATGGTACAATACAATTAGATAGTTCACTTAGCGATTTTGCTAATAATGAAATCGGTTTTGGAAATCAAGGATTTTCAACTAATAGATACGACCAAAATCCGAATATTGAAATTCGCTCAATTGTAACTGCAATTAAGGATACAATTTTTATTAACCAATTAGAGGGAAATTTTAACAATTTATTCTTTATATTAATTAACTACTTATTAACTGAACAAACATACGTTGATTGGTTATTTAAATCTAGTTTTATTAGTGTAGTTCATCAGCTTAGAACACTAAGTCAATTCCCGAGCTATACACCAGATAATCAAACGTATTATCAAGACTATATCGACGAAGTTAAGCCTTATAGAACTAAAGTTCGTGAATATTTAATTAATTACAGTGGATCTGACACATTTAACGGCAGCATCACAGATTTTGATTTACCTTCCTATTACGATACTTCAACTATTACAAGTATTTTCCGTAGTCCGAGTGGAGAGTATCCGTATACGGCCGAAGATGAAGCAACATGGCAAACATTCCCATACAACCAATGGTATCAAAATAGAACTCTTCAAGTTGATAGCATCTTAATAGAAAATCCAGGATATGGATACACTACACCACCATCGATTACTATCGTAGGCGGTGGTGCTACCGCTGGTGGAGCAACTGCAAATTGTTACATCGACGGTAATACAGGAGAAATAACAGCAATTAATGTTATTACACCAGGTAGCGGATATGTTACAACTCCTACGATAATTATTAATGGTTCAGCTAACATTGCTGCAACTGCATACGCTACATTAAAAAATTATCAAGTTAGAAGTTTTGATACTACTATTAAATTTGATCGTATTACATATTCAAGTACTGTGCAAGATTGGCAACCTAATACAGCATATACCGCAGGTACTATTGTTAGCTATGCATCATCTGAAGGTAATACATCTATTAGATCAGCATATCAAGTTACAGAAGATATAACAACTGGTGCAATATTTAATCCATTGGATTACACTGTATTGTCAGCTAATTCATTTAGTAATGCAAATGATCGTATTATTGGTTACTATCAACCGAGTGCATCTATGCCAGCAAGAGATCTGACACAATTAGTACCGGGAGTTGATTATCCGGGAGTACAGGTGCTAGGTGCAGACTTTGATTTAAATCCAAATTACGGATCATTATTTGGCGGAATTCTAGACAATATCGATTACGATGACAATGGTAGTCCTATACTAAGCCAAGCCAGCCTAGACACTATTATTCAAAGCCAGTTCACTGATGCAGCATTAGGAACACGTGCAGAAGATATTAACGTTGATGGCGGTGCGTATGTTGACCAGTATGCAAGTCATGCACCAGAAGAACTTGTTCCGGGTATTGTATTTGATACATTAGATATGCGTATATACACTAAGATAAACTCTGGGGCTAATGTAATTGCATATAGAGTATTCAATAACATGTTAAATCAAACAAGTTATCTACGTATTTCTACTGCATATACTACAACATTATCTGCCAATTTAGCACTAACTGATACTACGATATCAGTGGTTAACGCTTCTGCATTAACACCGCCAAGTATTGCAAACAATACACCTGGGGTGGTATTTATTGGTGGTGAACGTATAACTTATTGGACTATTGATCTTGTTAATAATGTATTGGGACAGATACGTCGTGGCACACAGGGTACCGCAGCTGTTAGTTTATACACAAGTGGAACATCTGTGATTGATGGAGGTATTGACCAAAACATTGTGGGGTCAAGTAATTATAGTTGGACACCAACTGTTAATGTTACTGATACTACAACATCTAGTAACACATATACATTTATAGCAAATGTTACATATACTCGAAACTATGCAAATGTATTCTATAATCATGGTATTAGTACTGCAATAGATGGCACAGGATTAACTGGATCTACAACTCCTGCGGCACTGTTCTTAAAAGCATATCCTATAAGTTAGGCATTCTAAAAGGTATGCTATGATTGAAATAAATAACAATATGGATATGAAAACGAAAGAAAAAACTGAGCAATCAGTACAACCAACTAAGAAGCCAGATGAAAATTCTGGCATTCTTGTAGAAGGTTATATTAAGATATTTGATCCAAAGACTAAAGAAGTTTTTGTAAACGGGCGAGCATAAATGAATTCAACAGCAAATTTAAGCATTATTGGGTTTTTAAAAATCCATGATCCAGAATCACAACATACTTATGTAGAGAAATGCAATGCTATTCACTACGAAAACATGAGCTTGGCTCTAGCTCAAAATGTTGCTAACAAAAGCACAAACTTTATTACAGAAATGCACTTTGGTAATGGCGGTACTACTGTTGACCCTACTGGAGTTATTACATATTTGCCAACAAATACTAATGTACAAAATGCAGATTTGTATAATCCGACATATTATAAAATAGTCGATGATACAAATGCCGCTAACCCAGATCCAATTAATAATAAAATAACTGTTAATCATACACCTGGTTTAATTTACACTGATATTCTAGTTAGTTGTTTATTAGACTATGGCGAACCAAGCGGTCAGGCTGTTTTTGATAATAGTCAAAATTTAAATGATACCTTTACCTTTGACGAACTTGGTTTATTTGGCTCAGTATCAGGCGTAAGCGGATTAGGTGTAGGACTACCACTATTAACACATGTAATTTTTAGTCCAGTGCAGAAATCACTGAACAGACTTATTCAAATCGATTATACAGTGCGAATTCAAACTCTAACTAACTTGAGTACAAATGCATAATTAGGACATTAAAATGGCGTATACAATAACAACAACGAACGGAACAACATTAGGTACTATCCCAGATGGGCAGGTTAATGGACCGAATACTGCGGGTGGATTTACCAGTCTAACATTAGTTGGAAGAAATTATCCTAATTACGGGCAGATTATTGCAGATGACTTAGTAGCATTATTAGAAAACTTCTCCGATACAACTGCTCCTGTAAATCAAATTAAAGGACAACTTTGGTGGAACAGTAGTGCTAATATATTAAGTGTTAACAAAGATGGTACTACCAATGGTTGGAAAACAGTAGGAGGAGCAACATATTCTTCTTCAGCACCTAGTTCCCCAACACCAGGTGATTTATGGTACAATAGCAGTTCTAATCAATTTTATGCATATTCAGGTAGTACATGGGTATTAATAGGCCCATCATATAATTCTAACAATGGTGCAAGTGGCGCAATATGGGAAACTATCAGTGACGGAACTAATAATCATGATGTAGTATCATTATATTTAGATGGTATCAGAACAGCAATTATCAGTAAAGATAGTACATTTACACCAAGTCCAAGTATCAGCGGATTTACTTCATTACAACCAGGTTATAATATGTCTTCGACATACACAATCTGGGGAACTGCAAACGTTGCCAGTTATATTGGCACACAACCTGCCGCCAATGTTTGGTATAATAATCAAAATAACACTGGTACTGGTACATTGTCTGTTGTTAATAATACTGGTATTAGTGTGGGTACAAATGGTGCATTGACATTATCAGTAAGCGGCAACATTGCACAACTAATTAATTCAGTAACTGGTGGTAACTTGTCGATGTATGTAAATTCATCGCAATATGGTTCACAACGTGGATTTAATATTAGTGGTGTAACAGGTCATGTATATGTTAATGCTGATCCAATTTATTCATTGGGAGTTGCAACTAAACAGTATGTTGATAATAGTTTTATTAACACAGCATTAACTGGCGTTCCTACTGCACCTACTATGCCTGGCGGTACTGCTAATACAGCAATTGCTACTACTGCGTTTGTTATTAACAATTCTGGATTCTTTACAAATAAAATCTATCAAGGTAATAGTGGTTTTGAAATTGATGACACTGGCGCAGGTACTGCTACACTAACGATCGATAATACAGCAATATTAACAGCCAGCGTTAGTGGTGTAAATTTATTAAACGGTGCTACTGCAATTACTCAACCGGATACATATAATGGTACAGGTAATGCAGCAGTTGCTACAACACAGTTTGTTAAAAATTCTACACAATGGTGGGGTGGTAGTGCTAAATTTGTAAGTAACGTAGCACCTAATCCAGGTGTAAACGATATTGGAAGTAATAACGGTGACTTCTGGTTCCAATATACGACGTAATATAGTAAGATAAATAACATATAACAATAGGTAAGAGAAATGGCATATCCAATAACTAACACAGCTGGTACTACTATAGCAACTATTGCAGATGGTACAGTTAACTCATCAGCTACCAGCCTTACCCTAATAGGCAAAAACTATGCCGGTTACGGTAATTTTTTAAATGAAAATTTTGTAGAATTATTAGAGAATTTTTCATACGGTGCGCCTCCAAGTAACCCATTAACTGGGCAACTATGGTGGGATAGTGCAAACACTCTATTAAAAATTTGTGTTAGTGGTAGTAGCAATGAATGGAAACCAATTAGTTCGTTAACAGCAGCCAGTGTTGCACCGAGTACTCCAGCACCTACAGTAGGCGACCAATATTGGAATACTGTATCAGAACAACTTAGCGTATGGAGTGGTCCTACTAACCAATGGGTTACAATTGGTCCTGCATTTTCAGCAGTTGGCGGCACATCAGGTGCAGTAGCAGAAACAATTAAAGATAGTAATAATAATAATCAAACAGTGGTTAAATTATATACTGCTGGCACAGTAATTGGTATTGTTAGTGGTAATGCAACTCCGTTCACTCCGCAAACTACTATTAGTGGGTTTGGTACTATTAACCCAGGTTTTAATTTAATTAGTTCAAATACATTAACAGGTAGCCAATTCACAGGTAATGCCAGTAATGCACTATTATTAAATGGAATTGGTTCGAATCAATTCTTACGTAGCGATACTGCCGCAACAACAAATTATCAATTAGGTGTCGGTTTATTACAAGTCGGTAGCGATTTACTTGTTAGTCCTACTGCATCATCTGAAATATCTTTTTCAAGCAATAGTGCATCTAAGAAAGACATTAGTTTTTATGTTAATAGCAATTCATTAAGAGCAGTTAATATCAACGGATCAAATGCAGCAATTATCTTGTCTAATACCGTTTCGGTATTAGGTACATTAAACGCAGGATCAACATTGAATGTAACAGGAAATGCAGTTATACAAGGTATTACTACGCATTCAAACAGTCTATTGCCAAATGTAGCGAACACTGTTAATATTGGATCTACCGGTACTCCATTTGCCAATGTTTATTCCAATAATCTAAATGGTAATGTTAATGCTACAGGTTATATACAAAATCCAGTATATTCAACTACTACAGCACGCGATGCAGCTATTACTTCACCAAAAGCTGGTATGACAGTATTTGTAACATCTGGTGCCAATGCAAGTCCAACTTTCTATGGATATACTGGTAGCCAATGGGTTTCACTGAACTAATTAAGAATAAAACTGGAATAATATGTCATATATAATTACTACAACCGCAGGTGCTACGTTAACAACATTAGCAGATGATACAGTTAATACTACTTCAACAAGTTTAAGTTTAGTAGGTAAGAACTATGCTGGTTATGGTATTTTTTTAAACGAAAATTTTGTACAATTATTAGAAAATTTTAGTAATTCTAATTCACCAAAAGCACCATTAACAGGTCAGCTATGGTACGACAGCACTAACACATTAATAAAATTCTATACTGGTAGCATTTGGAAACCGTTGCATACTTCTGCCGCAAGTCCTACAGCACCTCCAGGTCCAGTTCAAGGTGACTTATGGTGGAATACTACTACTTCACAACTTAGTGTTTATGGTGGGGGTACAGGATCATCAGCATGGGTAATTATTGGACCAGCATATACATCAACCGCAGGAACCAGTGGTGCAATTGCAGAAACTGTGTATGATACAGGTAATAATCCACACATTGTAGTTAAATTATACGTAAATAGTTACGTAGTAGCTATTTTTAACTATGGTACTGCATTTAGTATTCCGCTTACGGGTTCGAATGCAATTACGGGTTTTTCAACTATTAGTCCAGGTGTAACACTTATCAGTTCTGCGTCGCTTAGTGGAGCACAATTTTCTGGAACTGCTAATAACTCAACATATTTTAATAGTCTATCATCAAGTCAATTCTTACGTAGTGATGCAGGATCAAATAATGGCACTTATACATTAGGTGTAGGCAAATTACAAGCAGGTAGTGACTTGCTAATTGATCCAAGTGCCACAGACGTACAAATTTTTAGTAATGGCACTGGTATTAAAGATATAGGCATCTATGTTAATAAAGGCAGTACACAAACTAAAGCAATTAATATTTCCGGATCATCTGGAATTACGCAATTTTTTGCCAATGTAAGTAGTCAATACATAATTCCAACAAATGACAATCAATATACTCTTGGTCTTTCAGCATCAAGATTTGCTAATGTATTTTCAGTTGGAGTAACAACTACTAACGCATATACCGCTAACGTGTATGCTACTAATTTAAATACTACAAATATTATCGGCTCTAGTTTATCTATGGCAACTGGAACATTATCAGGTGCATTAACTGTTAATACTGGCGGTGGTATAAATGCTATCATTAACGGTGCAAGTGGTTCTGGTGTAGGTAACATTGGTACAGCCGCAAATCCGTTTAACACAGTATTTGCTCGTGCTACCTCAGCACAATACGCTGACGTTGCAGAACGCTTTGAAGCAGATGTTCCTATGGCACCAGGTACTGTAGTAGAGTTGGGCGGCATTAAGGAAATTACACAGGCAGTTCAAGAATTGTCAGAAGCAGTATTTGGCGTTATAAGTACATTACCGGGCTTTTTATTAAATGGTACAGCGGGTAGTGATGATACTCACCCAGCAGTAGCAGTTAACGGGCGTGTGCCTGTTAGAGTTATTGGTCGAGTTAACAAAGGCGATCGTTTAGTCAGTGCTGGTCGAGGCCTTGCACGTGCGGCATTGCGCAGTGAAATGACGGCATTTAATGTAATTGGTCGCGCATTAGAAGATAAAACAACAGATGGTGAAGGTATGATCGAAGCCATTGTTAAATTAAACAGTTAGGATAAAGAAAATATGTCATATTCATCAGGCGGCACCATTGCAGCAACGGACTATAATAACTTAGCCTGGGGCGGAACACAGGGTACATACACATCAAGTCCAAATAACGTTGCTTATGTTATGGGCGTTGGTAGTGGCCAATTTGGGTACGGCCAAGATCTTAGTTTAATTAACACAGTGTCTACTGCTGCTACTGTAACAGCCGTTCAATGGGCCGGTTTGTTCCTTTTAACTAATCGTGCATTAGGGCATCAAGGTGGTACACAAATTGCTGCAGGTAACTTAAATGCTACATCCGGACAGACAATTACATATTTTTCAAACGTAGCAACTGCGGTAACATCAATTAATACTAATAAAGCATCTTACGGCTCACAAGGTACAACTATAACAGGTAGTAACTTTACTGCTTCTTGGACCAATGCTGCTACTACTTCGGCACTTGTCTTTGGAGTAACCCGTACTGTAACATTTGCCAGTGGCGATGCTGCTCGTTATTTCTTTAACGCAGGCGGACAAATTAACTTAGTTATGAGTGGAACTAATAATGACGGTAGCAATCGTAGCGGCGATGTAGTTACATTGTTAGGTTACGTTGGTACTGCACAAGGTTTAAAAGCGACTACCTTTGGTGGACGCACAGGCACAGGTGGTACAGGTGGTACTGTAAATACCAGCAACGGGTATTATAACTTACCTAATGCAATTGGTAGCCAAGTTAACTTAATTCAAAATATTTATAGTACCGCAAGTACGTATAATGGTGATTATATATACGTTAATGCGTACAATTCCACTACAAATGCCAGTGGTCATGGTGATAATGGTGTAACGATCAATTTGAGTATTGGTGTATACTTAGCAGCAAAATCTTTATCATTTAATGAAAGTGTCAACGTAACTGTTACACATCGAGTAGATATTATTCCACCAGAATCTACATATTTGACTAATAGCTGGGGTACTCCGACTATTGCATAATAGTTAAATAGAGTATATAATAAAGGTAAGTTTTTCCTGCTTACCTTTTTTTACGGCTATATACTTATATGAGTGAATTAGATCAATTAGTAACACAAATCAAACAAGCGACTGATTATCAAACCAATAAACGTATTCTACGTGAAAAGATTCTAACTGATCTGCATGTAGCCTACAACAATGGTTTGTTCAAAGTCAGCCCAGAACTGATTGCGTTCTTAGCCACATGGCCCAGTGACGAATTGTTCTTAGAAGATACCTACGAAAACCCAATTAAAATTGTTCGTACAGAATTTTTAAGCCTGTGCCAAGATCACTATCAACGTGTAATGAACACATGGCATATTCAATTTGAAGAGATTAAGCGTGCAAGACGTATCTAGAGGTGTATTAATCTTTGCTTTTAACACAGAAGCAGTTGACTATGTAGCAATTGCCGAACAAACTGCACGTCTTGTTAAGCATACACTTGGACTACCTGTGACTATTATCACAGATCAAGAAGTTGATAATACCTTTACTAATGTGCGTGCTGGTTATGCTGGCGGAACTGCTTGGCGTAATGGTGATAGATACACAGCATATGATGTTAGTCCCTACGATGAAACTATTTTAATTGACAGTGATTACCTAGTATTAGACCGTAGTCTGCTTACCCTATTAGATACTACAGAAGATTATAGACTACAGCATAATGGTGTAGGCAATATGGGTGTGCTTAGTTTAGATTATGTCTGGGCTACTGCTATTGTGTTTAAACGCACAGAAAAAACTCGCTTACTGTTTAATCTAGTAGGACGCATACAGCGCAATTACTCTTATTATTGCAAACTCTATCAATTACGTGAACGCAACTTTCGCAACGATTATGCGTTTGCTATTGCTAACAATATCATCAATGGCTACACACCTAACCAATCACAGGGAATACCGTGGCCTATGCTGACCATTGACAAGCCCGTTAAACAAATAGACATTCGAGGCAATATGCTGATAGTTAGAGAAGATGTTGCTAGGTTTATACCCCGTCAAAACATACACATCATGGATAAAGATTATTTACAAAGTGATTTACACGTTAAGTTTGTGGATACCGTATGTCAAGAATAAATCCATTTATAGAACAGCAAGGGTTTGTTACTTTTGCACAAAATACCGAACAGGTCAACTACTTAAAGCTGGCCTATGTACAGGCTATGAGCATTAAACTTGTTATGCCTACTGCTAAGTATGCTGTGATAGTAGACGAAGCTACGTTAGCCAAAGTCGAAGATCGACATCGACAGATATTCGACTACGTTATCAAACTTCCGTTTGATAGTGCCCAAGACGACACATGGAAGTTACGTAACGAGCCGCAGGTATTTGAACTAACACCATTTAAAGAAACAATTAAACTTGAAAGTGACATTGTGTTTACACGCAGTATCGAACATTGGTGGACGATGTTTAGATTGCGTAACGTAGTATTAAGTCTAGGTTGTAGGGATTACCAAGGCGAAGCCAGCGAAGTGCGCCGATATAGAAAAATATTTGATGACAATAATCTACCGGATACTTATAATGGACTGATGTATTTCCGTTATAGTCGTGAAGCATATGATTTTTTTGATATAGCAGAAAGTATTTACAATTCTTGGAACTTTATTAAAGACAACGTATTGGTTAATTGTAGAGAAGAACTACCTACTACAGATGTGGTTTATGCTATGGCTGCCAGTCACCTAGGAGTAGAGAATTGCACCTTACCGGAAATAGACTTTGTTAATTTTACACATATGAAAAATGCTATTAACACTTGGCCCGAAACAACTCCGTGGCCAGAATTGGTCTTAAGTGAATTGGACTTACCTATGATCAGAGTTAATAATATTAATCAATATCACCCATTCCACTATCAGGATAAAAATTGGGTCACTGATGAAGTAGTAGAGAGATTTGAACATGAATTCAGAAGATGAGTTTCTAAAAGCCATAGCAATGATTGAACTATTGCCTGTGCTAGATAAAGAATATCGTATATACTACGATAAACAGGGCAATATTACTCATTGTACTATGACTGGGGATCCTTTAGATCAGTCATATATTGTAGTAACCTTGGATGAGTACACTAATTATTCTAAGTACACTGTTGAGAATAATAAACTTAAATTGATTGACAACAATCCCGGTTATCGTGTACAATTAAGTAAGAGTGAAGTTGGTTACAAAACTGTAAAAAATCACGCTGGGCTTGTATTAGAGCCCGGTGAGACCTATGAGAACGTAGAACACTATGACGCAAATAATTGATATCGCAGACCTGGACTGCATTTACCTAACATATGATGAACCTAATAAAGAACAAAATTGGATTAAGATTCAAAACATGGTACCATGGGCAAAAAGGGTTGACGGCGTTAAGGGCAGTGACGCCGCACACAAGGCATGTGCTGACATCAGCGACACTGATCGTTTTGTGGTCGTTGACGGTGATAATATTCCCGATCCAGGATTTTTCAACCTTCAGCTTGCTCTTACTGATGCTAATAGCGATAAAGTATTTCGTTGGCGTGCTCGCAACCATATTAATGGGCTACAGTACGGAAACGGAGGACTAAGCTGCTGGACTAAAGAGTTTGTGTATAACATGCGAACACATGAAGCCAGTGACGGTGACGCTAAGAACGATGTAGAGTTTTGTTTTTACCCTAACTATTGGGCTATGAGTGACTGCTATTCAACAACATATCCAAATCAAACACCATTTCAAGCATGGCGAGCAGGCTTTAGAGAAGGTGTTAAGATGTGCTTAGATCGCGGCACTAAACCTAGCTTACAAGAATTTGAAAGTAAAGTACATCATCGCAACTATGACCATTTGTGTATTTGGCAGTCAGTGGGCTCGGATGTGGAAAACGGATTTTGGGCAATATATGGCGCACGTTTGGGTACATACTTAACAATGCTATGCGATTGGGAATATCGTTGGGTGCAAGACTTTGACACACTTGCAGACCTATGGAATGAATATAACCATGAAGATATTGCTGTGGATCACTGCAAGGTAATAGGTGATACATTGCGTCAACGTTTAGCATTACCTATTGTGGATATGGATCCAGAAGAAAGCAAGTTCTTTAAACATCATTATAAGAGTAACTTTAAAAATCAAGGACCAATGGTACGTGAATAAGAATTGGTACCTAGTAGATGTTGACATTACTAATGCTATTAATAGCAATTTTTCTTTTGAGCATTTATTAGAAAGTTCACCGTTTATTAGTAAAAAACAACACGGTATATGGGGGTATGAGCAAGAGCAATTGACTACAATATTCACAGACCAATGGTTATCATATATGAAAAGCATTGACCTAGAAGTATTTGTTGCAATGTTATTTTATAGAAGCCCATTTTTTACTCATCCAGAAGCACACGTTGATTTTGTATACAATAATGTACAGCCTACTATTGCTTTAAATTGGGTCATTAACAATCCCGATATCAGTAGTATGGTATGGTATCAAACACCAGTCAATTCACCTATACATGATCACAGTACTACGCCTGCTGCTGATTGGATTAAGTATTCTGGATGGCTAACTGATGGATTAGTTGAAATTGAACGTAGAACCATTGGAGATATACCTACTATAGTCAGAGTAGATATTCCGCATAATATTGAAGTATTTGACAAAGAACGATGGAGTATAAGTGTTAGATGTAAAGCACCGAGTACTATTGTAAATTGGTGTGACATAGTTAATTATATAAAACCTAGGATAATCAATGAGCAGTGATTTCATGTCGAGCGCAGAGTCAATGAAGGACAAACTAGGTCCTGCACTCTGCTTGGCTAAATGGCAACAGGTTAGTCTACACCTAACAACAGGCATGACTAATAGTTGCTACCATCCACCCCTACATGAAATAGATCCACAACCATTGCTGGCCAATCCTAGTGCCTTACACAACACAGCGTATAAAAAACAGCAACGTGTTATCATGCTTAAACAAGAACGCCCAAGTGAATGTAGTTATTGCTGGTCAGCTGAAGATAACGGACAGTTAAGTGACCGTCATTATCGTAGTGGCGAGCCATGGGCCGCAGAACACTTTGACACTATTGTAAACAGCACAGGCCTTGAAGATGCTACTCCTAGTTATGTAGAAGTAAACTTTAGTCATGGCTGTAATCTAGCATGTAGTTATTGCAGTCCACAATACTCAACCGAATGGGGCAAAGACATTGCTAAGTTTGGTGCTTATCCTACAAGTACTCCGCACAATGCGCCAGAACACTTTGAAGGTAGACGTAAGCCTATTCCAGTACGTGAACACAATCCTTATGTAGAAGCATTTTGGTCTTGGTGGCCTAGTTTATATGGTAGTCTTAAACACTTCCGTATGACAGGCGGAGAGCCACTTATGGATAAGAACACGTACCGTGTGTTTGACTATATTCTGGAACTACCTAAAAGTGACCTACATGTAGACGTTACCAGTAACTTTAGTGTAGAACCAGAACTGTTTGACAAGTATATGGACAAAGTTAAACAACTATGCAAAGGTGAGCGCATAGAACACTTCATGCAGTATGTTAGTTTAGATAGTGGTGATCCTGTACAGTCTGCCTACATACGCAGAGGCATGGGGCCGCATCGCGTAAACACTTATGTACACCGTTTCCTTACACAGATTCCATATCGCAACAGTTTAACTTATATTATTACTATGAGTAACTTAAACATACTTGGATTGAAACGCTTATTAGAGCATATTTTAGAATTACGCAAGTTACATAGTACAACCTATCAACGTGTTTGGTTTGACACGCCATTGCTGCGTAGTCCTACATGGCAAAGTCTACAAATACTTCCAGCAAGTTATTATACTGTGTTAGAAGACGTAATAGCATATATGAAAGAAAATGTCATGCCTGAAGATAGTTTTGTAGGATTTAAAGACTATGAAATACAGCGTATGGAACGTAACTTACTTTGGATGAAAGAACCTAAGGAACCTAAATATCTTGAAGAACAGCGTGCAGACTTTTATCGTTTCTTCAGTGAATATGACCGCCGCGATGAATATATGCAAACTGGAAATCCTGGCTTCTTAGCCGCTTTCCCACAAATGAAAGAATTTTGGAACGAATGTAAATATCATGCCGAAAAAGCCTAACGAATCAGACTTACAATATAAGCGTAGAGTGATTGACATTAAGTCAGAAAGCTTCTGTGCAGCCAAATGGTACAATGCTACTATATGGTTAGGATCAGGACAGACTACAAGTTGTCATCATCCACTACCACATGCCATTGACCGTGATGCTATCTTAATTAATCCTGGTGCTATACATAATACACCGCAGAAGAAAGAAGAGCGTCGTATGATGCAACGTGGCGAACGCCCTAGTGGATGTGAATACTGCTGGAAGATTGAAGATATGTACAAGGATCCTAAGTATGCTGGGGTAGATGTGCCTGTGCCTATCAGTGATCGTGTTTATAAAACTGTTATATATGAGGATCAAGACTTAAATGAAGCTTTTAATACACCTCCGGAACAGGACGTCAACTTACAAACCTTGGAAATTGCTTTTGATCGCACTTGTCAGTTTGCCTGTAGCTACTGTAATCCTGCTTTCAGTAGCAGTTGGGTTAAGGATATCCATCGTAATGGACCATATACCGACTTGGTATCCGATGGCCGCAACCATTTTACTCATGAGCATAATAGTAGTCAACTGTATACTATCACTGAAGTTAATCCTTACGTTGAGGCCTTCTTCCGTTGGTGGGAATCAGACCTACACAGAACACTCAAAGAGCTACGCATCACAGGGGGTGAACCGCTTATGTCGGGTTACACGTGGAAACTCCTCGACTGGTTTAAAGAGCACAAAGGTCAGAGCAAGACACGTCTTGCATTAAACAGTAACTTAGGATTCGATCGTGATAAAATTGATAGATTGTTGGAAGCATGTGAAGGTATTGACCTTGATATATATACAAGCAATGAAAGCATGGGTAGACATGCGGTATATATTCGTGATGGTTTGGATTGGAATCAATGGGTTAGCAATGTTAGTTATCTATTGGATAGTGGCAAACTGCGCGGCCTACATGTTATGTGTACCATCAATGCCTTATGCTTATTGAGTCTTACTGAATTCCTGTGGAGCATAGTTAATCTTAAACAGAAGTATAGCAAGGATTCAATTAACTTTAGCCTAAACATCTTACGCTTTCCTAGTTTCCAAAGCCCACTAATCTTACCTGTAGAGTTTAGACAACAAGCCGCAGGAGAATTGACCAGATTCCATATGGCCAATACTCAGATCATACATGAATTTGAAGGCAATCAAGTGACTAGATTAGTCGACTATCTCGAAACTGTAGATAGTCCACATAGCGGTGCCTTGTCACGTGAGATCTTACAACGTGACTTTAAGAATTTTTATCAACAATACGACCAGAGACGTGGTCTAGACTTTAAATATACATTTCCACAATTAGCAGACTGGTACGATACACTATGAGCAAACAACATAAGAATCACAATTATAATACTCTCAACCCTGTTTATATAAATGAAGATCAACTAACAACAGATCAAAAATATAAATTAACTGAAAGTAAAACATTCTGTATGATTCCTTGGATACATCTACATGGATTTCCAGACGGTCGTGCTTATCCTTGCTGTCTGGCAGATTCCCAATTGCCTGTAGGTAATTTCAGAAAAAATACTATGAAGGAAGTATGGAATGGTGTTGCTTATCGTCGCATGCGTACCAATATGCTCAATGATAAATCGTGTAAGGAGTGTAGTAAATGCTACGAACAAGAATCTAATGGTTTCTTTAGTATGCGCAACAGTGCTAATAAAAACTTTGGGCATCATATTAAATTAGTTGATCAAACCAAAGAAGATGGTACATTTGAGGACTTTAAATTACGCTACTACGATATACGTTTTAGTAACCTATGTAACTTTAGTTGCCGTACCTGTGGTAGTTTGTTTAGTTCAAGTTGGTATCAGGAAGAAACAAAACTGTTTGGCAAACTAAATCATCCACAGATCATGTATGCTGGTCGAGACAAAGAAGATATGTGGGAGCAGATGCAAGAACATATTCCTTATTTAGAACAAATCTATTTTGCCGGTGGTGAGCCATTGATTATGGAAGAACACTATCGCATCTTAGAAGAGTTAGTTAAGCGTAAGATGTTTCATGTACGTTTAATATACAATACAAACTTTAGCCATATGAAACTTAAAGACAAGTATGTATTTGACTATTGGAAATTATTTGACAGTGTTGGTGTAGGTGCAAGTTTAGATGACAGTTATTTGCGTGGTGAATATATGCGCAAAGGACAAGATTGGGCAGAAACTGTAGAGAATCGTCGTAAAATGATAGAAATTTGTCCTAATGTAGATTTTTATATTAGTGCTACTGTGAGTATTTACAATGCCTGGCATGTTAGTGAATTCCATAGAGAATGGGCTGATCTAGGATTAATCAAGCCAATGGACTGGAATGTTAATATTCTACAAGGACCAGAGCGTGACCGTGTTGATGTATTACCTATTCAATTTAAGGATCGTATTAAACAACGTCTCGAAGAGCATATTGCTTGGCTAGAACCATTGGATCACTTACAACGAGCAGTAAGTGGGTATAAGGGTCTTATCTCATTTATGTATCAAGATGATAAGAGTCATTTATTAGGCGAATTCTTTAAAATTAATGATCAGACTGATGAACATCGTAAAGAGAAATTTGAAGATGTATTTCCAGAGTATGCTGAACTTCGTAATTACTTAGGTATTAATAAAACGCACGAAAATATTTGTATGTTACCTTGGGTCAGCATAGAAGCCAGTCCTGTTGGCACAGCACGCCCGTGTTGTTTGGCTAAAGATGAAATTACTAAACCTGATGGTACAGTATACAAACTAACAGAAAATAGCCTAGGTGAAATCTACCAAAGCGAATATATGCAGAATTTACGTCAGGAGTTTCTAGACGGTAAGAAACCTAGTACATGTAATCGTTGTTGGGATGAAGAAGCAAGTGGTCGAACCAGTAAACGTATCAATAGTCGCATACGGCTAAAGAAGTATTATACAATTGTTGATTGGAATAATGTTAAACCAGATCAACTGTGGTTTATTGATCTTAAATTAGGTAATATCTGTAATCTTAAATGTCGCATCTGCGGTAGTTGGTCAAGTAGTAAGTGGGCTAAAGAAGAAGTTGATTACGAAGAAAAAAATCATAAAGATGCTGGTGTAGAATTCTACGATCGTAAAAGTCATTTAGCATATACATTCTTACAAGATGGTGCTTGGCCACGCAATAATGATATATTCTGGGATAATTTAAAAACACTGCTACCTAATATCAAATATTTTGAATTTACAGGTGGTGAACCATTTTTAATTGAAGAACATTTTAAATTATTGCGATTTGCAGTTGAACAAGAATACAGTCAAAAGATTGACATTCACTATAATACAAATGGTACAGTGTATCCTACAGCTGATGAAGTTGAACTATGGAAGAAATTTAGTCGTGTAGAAATTGCAGTTAGTATTGACAATGTAGGTGATCGATTTGAATATGAGCGATATGGTGCTAAGTGGGCAGAAGTAACTGAGAATATTAGCAAGTTTAATCTCCTACGTTCAAAACAAATTGTGACGCAAGTATGTATGACTGTAAACATTCAGAATGTTTACTACCTACCTGAATTATGTGATTGGGTCAATACACAGTCGTTTGACTATGTTTATTTTAATATGCTGCATGATCCTAATGATATGTGTATTAGTCAACTAACACCAGCGGCTAAAGAATTAGTTGTTAATCGATTACATGCAGCTACTTTCATTGAAAAGCATCGTGTAGAGATTGATAAAATTATACAATTTATCGAAAATGGAAGCGGTAGTGATGGCCAAAGTTTTTTAAAAAAGATGCGTCAGACTGATGAATATAGAGGACAGAGTTTTTTAACTACTCATCCAGAAATAGCACGTGCAATGGGCTATGAATAAACCTAAGACCTTGTGTTTAGCACCTTGGGTGCATACATATCTAAGTCCGCAAACAGAACGCCGCATGTGCTGTGCCAGTCGTGAGCCTGCACAGAATTTTGAACAGTATATAGATACTAAATCAGGCACGGGCAAGTATATTCCTATTACCCTAGAAAAACATTGGAATAGCGACCATATGAAGTCAGTTCGTGTGCGCATGATGGCAGGTGAAACATTACCAGAATGTGAAGTATGTAATGATAAATTATTGAACACTTCAGTTTACCGTAGTTATTTTGATAGCCTCTTTGGTCATAAGTATAAGAGTATACTAGAGAATACTCAACCAGACGGAACTACTACACTTCGTCCTGTTAGTTGGGATTATCGATTCTCTAACTTATGTAATTTCAAATGTCGTATGTGTGGGGATATGTTATCTAGTGCCTGGGAGTCAGAACAGCGCACTCACAATATGATCGATTGGACGAATCCAAAGAATAATTGGATGAAACCCGAAATCAAAGAACAAATAACCGAGTTTCAAGATAATCAAATTGAACAAGAGTTTGCAAATGCTGTAGAACAACATCAAGTAGAAGAAGTATATTGGGTAGGCGGAGAGCCCTTAATGTACGAACAACACTGGCGCTACATGAAGCGCATTGTTGAACTAGGAGATGGTAAAAATGTATACGCAAGGTATAACACTAATCTTAGCCGTGTCGA
>Ga0316221_1000297_pt1 | contig 68422 bp, 98 predicted proteins | sample TBH18007metaG_FD_206003 | JGI IMG/M metagenome (GOLD analysis project Ga0316221, IMG submission 206003) | Freshwater microbial communities from Trout Bog Lake, Wisconsin, USA - TBH18007 | ecosystem: Environmental > Aquatic > Freshwater > Lake > Hypolimnion/Profundal zone | place: USA: Wisconsin... | reverse complement strand
TGCTTGTAGTAGGCTCCATAATACTGGAAATCCTATAAAATCCATAAAACAGACCAGCATATATAGCCAGCCCATCATTGGACGCCACTTAGTGGTCATCCAATGTTCTTGTTGTTTTTCATCTCTGGTTGACATCGTCTCGCTCCTTATTGATTTTATTATGCTACGCTAGATAACGCAATTAAGCCTTCGATGACTGCATACATTAGTTCTTGCGTTTGTAGATCGTCAGCAGCCGCGCTGATTGCTGAACTATCTTTTAAATCATCTACTAATTCATTATATTCTTCAGCTGATAATTCGCCAGCTTGGAATTTTGTTAGGTAATCATTAGCATCTGCGGCCCAGTTTGCTACGTCATCACTTGGGTGGCCGTTTAATTGTTGTAATTGGTCTTGTAAACTCATCTTGGTTTAGCTCCTATAGCTGTTTGAATGGTTGTTGCGTCTTTTTCAATTGCAGTTAATTTAAGCTCGCAATAGGCTTTACTTACTTCTGCTCCTGAGGCATAACGATCGTTAAGTTCTACAACAATCTTAGCCAACTCAGTGGTCATTTTAATTGCTGGATCGTTATGTGGAATAGCTGAACTGTAGTTCTTTAGTTCTTCAGCGTCAAACGCTAGACTATTTGCCAGAGTTGGCATACTGTCTGTGCCACATTTAGACTTTCCTAAATAAGCCAAAGTTCTAATAGCATTAATCTGTGCGTATTCATTGTTATCAAAGTGTGCTTGAAGATATGAGTCAACTAACACACAGCCTGGCAATGTTGCCAATGTCAATATTAATAATAGTTTTTTCATTTTATACTCTCATTGATTTTCTTTTGTGTATTATACCATTCAATCCAAGCATCAACCTTAACCTGGCATTCGTGGTATTGACTGTAATTGTCTGCTACTACTTCTAATACTTCACTTAGTTTAGTAGTGCCTTCTTTGACTTCTTGTAGGCCAGGACAGGCTAATTTTAAATCAGCTGGTACATCTGGCCATTTGGCCGTTACCGGTACATCTTCTAAACAGCCAGTTAGCAATACAAAAGGAATTAAGATTAATAAACGTTTCATTTGTTATCTCCTTCTGGAACAACATCTAACGGAGGCAATGTTAAATTTAATTTAGGTTTCTCACCACGTGCTGCCGCATTAAGAATAGTAATTGCGTCAGCATCTACTTTACATTCTTTGTCAATTTCTGTAGTAACTTCTTTAATAACCTGTTGAGTAACTAATTTTGTATCATGTATTTTTTTAATCTTAGTTACGATTTTAGTTTGTATCTGAACATTGGCCTGTTGACTTTGAACAGCAGCGGCATCTACTTTAGCCTGTAGTGCCGCTGCCTTAGCACGCCATTCTTCTTCTACGCCATAACCACCTTTAAAATATGCGCCAGATACCATTAGGCAGATACCAACAATTTTAATAATAGCTGCATATGGAATTAAGCCTGGTTTCCAAGGTGAAATTTTTCGTGAAATAACACCAGCAAAGAATCCTAAGATTGTAGCAACTAAACCAACAGCAAAAACAATGTTAATAGCCCACTCTAAAACACTATCTGGAATAAAATGTAATAAGAACATATTAGCCTCCTAGTAATTGTTTAGCAGTTTCATATTTGGCTTTGCGTTCTTCTAGGCCAATGGTACCACCGTTGACACGTTTGGTCATTGCAACAATATCATCACGATCGCAAATATCATTTAGGCCATGTGTTTTCCAAAACCACATAGCTGACTCTAATGCGCCATCTAACGTTTCCATATCTGCTACACAACTATCCAAATCCATCCCCAAACTTTGAGCAAAGTGTGTGTAATTATCACGGCCAGTTAATTGGATAGCACCACGACCACGGAATTTGTATCCGTCGCCACTTGACTCCGGGCCATTGCCCATGCGGTTAGCATAAATTTTGTTGGCAATTGCTTCTGGATTGTGTGCGTATGGTTGCGCTGATTCTACTGTTGGAAAATACTTGTGGAAGATCTTGTTTAGGCCTTCTGCCTTATAGTTTAAGTTCTCTTTGAGTATTGTAAAACCGTTTGACTCATGTCCGCACTGTGCTAAGAAGCCCGCTGCACGATTAACAGTGTTAATTTCGTATTTGTCGAATGCCGAGTTTAGAACCTCTGCGAGGTCATCCAGGAATTTGTTAGTTGGGAATAGATGTCTTAATTGATCTGCTGTCACTTGCATAGTTGAAAATCCTTATTTGATTATTTTAATCCGGCTGCTATTCTTAAGCTCTCCGTATATTCATTTTTTGGTGCTTTGGTATTTACCTTAACACCAGCTGTTGCTCTCATACGATCTAGATCTGCACGTTCCTTGTCAGACAATTCGTCACCTTCTTCTTCGCTACCGTATCTTTTTGTATATTCTGATGCTGTTAACGGTATCAATGAATTCAATGACTCGATGCTTAGTTCGTGGTCTTTTTGTGATTTTTGATATCTAACACGCCATTCAGTTATGCTTTGTTCTGTTAGATTCATAATGTCATCCATCATTTCATAAATTTGTTTAGGTAATTCTGGGGTACGATCTAATTCTACAAATACTAGATAATCGCCACCTTCTTTTTCACCTGAACTAACATCAGCATCTAATACGTAGTTATAGCCTTTTTCGATAAAACTGACTAGATCGGCACTAGGTTCTTTACCCGATACTTTAAAACTAACTACACAAACATCGCAGTCATCGCCCATCTTGGATTTATATTCGTCAATATGCAACTCTGGATGAACTAAGCGTTTTAAATCTCCCAATTCTAGATTTTCATTGATTAACTTAGAATTGCGGTTGTACATTTTGCTCTGCATCCTGTTGATCTTGCTGTGATTGGTCGAAATTCATTTCTGAATCATTACCTTCTTCGTAAGCTGATTCAATATCTTCTAAGTCTAGGTTTTCGCTTTCTAATTCTAAGCTACCTTGTTGTATTTCTTGCATTAACTTTTTAGGCATAACAATTTTAACTAACCAAACTGGGACTTTTTTCATTTTAGGCATTTTAGTGCCTGGCTCAAAGTCTTCTGGCTTTTTAACTTTAATTGGATATTCTAATTTATCTTTGCTATAATAAATTTCACAGTCGTAATCTAATAAGCGTTCACCGCCACGTGGATCTGGCATTAGTTTGTATGGCCACATAAATGTACAGGTTACAAAATATTTTTCGTAAACTGGCCCTTCAACTAATTCGCCTTCTTTCCAATGTTTAAATACATAAAGATCAAGTTCATCTAATACACGTTCAAAATCCATAAGAGTATTCAGACTACTGTCGGTCATGAATATCTCTTTGGTATTATCGATAACGTCTTTAATTGCTTTGCTCATAGTTTAATGCTCTTTTTATTATTTATCAATTCCACGAAGTTGCTTTGCTTGTACACCATGCCATACTTCTTGATCTAGCCAATACTCGTCTACGTGTTTAACGTACTTGGCATTAGGATCTTCTGAGATAAATTTAAAGATATCTGGATTGTTATAATCAACAGGAAAACTTAGGATTCTGCTGATATATTGTAGGTAGTGCTCACGATGTAAAAATAATGCCTCGTTTGATAAGAAATGTACAGGAAAAGTGCCAGTTAGTAGGTGATTATAGTAATAATCTTGCGCAATTGGCGTGGTAATTTCCTTGCGTACTCGTAACTGTTGTTCTGCATTGATATTCTTATCTCGAGTAATTATTGCAATTTTAACATCAATATCTAATGCCGATGCACGCTCTGCTACTTCTTTAATTTTAGGCACATAACGTTGTCCGTCATAAAAGAACGGACAACTTACATTGGCTAACCAATGGTTATAACCGTCAAAATCTTTAGAAGTTAACTTATCTGGATTGACCCAAAAGTCTGCAAATGGTTCTTCATCGCTAGGTACCCAATACTTGTCTAGTAAACTTTTCCATCCACCTACATTTGGGTGCGTGCTTAATATGCGGCTGAATAAGTGATTGCCACTGCCTTGTGGACCTGTAATGATTAATAATTTTTTCATAGTTTGTGTATATTTGGTTCTAATAGATCGTGTATTAATTTTGTGTTCTTTGGTAATGCTTCGATGCCATATCCTTTAATATTTAAATTGTAGTTGTATAAAAGAATATGTTGTATAAAAACATCTTTGGAAAAATCCATTCGATAATCAGATAAATCAATATCGTCACCTTCTACTATATTGTTTATTATTTCTGGCCAATTACGATAAAATCTAACATCGTGTAGTTGTTGCCATTTAATGTATATAGATTTCCAATAATCGAAATCATTGGCAGGAGTAATATTAAAAAAATCTAATATATTGTATATTTCTTTATCTAGATTATCTAGCATGTCCTTGGTTGTGATTTCGTAATGATTAGTTTTACTTATAGTAATATCAAAGTGCTCGTAGTCAAATGGTCTAATAGATAGTGCTAATTTTTCTCTATAATCCCATATCTTAAGATTATCACCCCATTCTGCAGATTCTTCACCGAAAAATTTAGTATACAATTTCATTAACTCGTCATCAGATGTAGAATCAAATGCTCTTCCTCGATTAAACATATTATATAGGATATCTTCTTTATTATTTCTAAGTATCAGCAACTTATAATTTTGCTCTATTAGAAAATTATTCATGTTGGTAATTATTTCATTAGGTAACCGACGAATCTCATCATTCCACTTATTATTATTGTCATATACGTCATCACTGAGAAATTTTAAAATATCAACACCATTATCAGATATTTTCGGGGATACATATATACTATGAAAACTTGTAGTAGTATTATTAATATCATCAATACAGTGTTTTAATAAATCAAGAGATGGTGGGTGTATTTTATTATGTTTATGAGCATTAACTATACTAACGGGGTCTTTGGTTAGGGATTCCCAAGATTTAGATAACGGATTATAAAAATGCTGTACGCCTGAAAAATAGTACAAACTCCAATCTAAGAACGTTAGTCCACATGATAATTCACCTGCCAAATAAGCTATCATGGTTTGTCCTTGAATGTTGTGCCAAACTTATTACCGAGATCTAATTCATTGTAGTCAATATTGTGTATATATTTTGTGTTAGCATCATCGGCTAAGATCTTATCTAGTCTTGTGTCATTCCATGCCACTGGTATGTTTAATTGTAGACTCTTTAGATAATTGTGCTTATACAAATATAGTAGTTCGTAACTTAAGAATATAGGAGTAGTTATCTTAGGTAATTGTTCTAATAGCATGTCTATAGTAGATTGTGTTCTGATACGTGTCTGTTGATTGGCTAGGATAGTTTGATCTCGCCCAACTACAGCAAAATTCACATCAACTCCACAAGCTCGTACAGCATTGGCAAACCCAGCAACATCCGGGTTCCATATAGGATTTACGTCACTGCCCGGAATGCCTAAAGGACAACTAATACTGGTAAAGTAGTATTCACTTTGTTTCCAATCAAAATCCTTGAGTAAGGTATGATCTCGCCAACACGGCGCAAACGGTTCTGCAAAGCGATGAGCTTCCCAGTAATTGTCTAGGAGTGATTTCCACCCGTAGACTTCTGAGTGCAGACTTAAAACCTTACTCCATAAATGATTACCAGCACCTTGCGGGCCAGTGAGTATTAACATCTTTTTAGCCAAGTAAATCTCCTAACTCGTAAGGTATAAATCCTTCTGCACGTTCTGGGTGCCACACTACTCCCCATATTGGTAGTTGACTATGTTTAAACGCTTCAACTGTATTGTCGTGTGAGCAAGTAGCCCAGGGCATCAAATCTCTACCCAATACTGCAATACTGTTGGTATGGAAACTGTTTACATAATCAGTCATGTCATCAAATTCAACCCTGTGTGCAGTATTTTGATGTCCTTCTATAGGCGCATTAACTCCGCCATGTAGTTCGTTAATAAAAAATGCTCCATGACAAACGCCTAAAATTGGCACACCTTTTAGTAAAGCAATATTGTAGTATATGGTTTCTGTATGAGTTCGATTAGGAGTACTATCTCCACCCGATAAGATTAACATATCAAAATCCGTTTCAGTATTTGATACATTAGCTATTGGGACTAACTTATGACTATTAAGTAGCCCATGCCAACCTTGCTCTAGGCAATCGTAGGTAATGTTGTTGTGAACTATTTCACGCTGTGATATAGCTATTTTCATTTGAAGTATGCGAAGTAGATTAATCCAGCAATAATCATAAAGATCTGCGGAAGGAAATTAGTAATTAAACTCTTCTCGTTCCATTTAAATCCTACATAGACCCAGCCACAAGCACCTATAATTTGAAGTATACTATTCCAAGGAGTGATACCTAGAATGTGTAAAGGCATAGCACATAGAATCATTGTTGCTGAAAACCACTTAACTACTATTGTATAATCTTTCATGTTCTCTCCAATAGAGGAATAAAATCAGTTGTATTAGTTGGAAATATATTTAAATTGTGACATTTAATTTCTATATTATTATCGAATAATTTACGTTGTATAAAGATTTCGTCAAAGAACGAAATGTTATAAGAAGTCCAATCTAATTCAAGATTGTTGATCAATGCAGTTACGATAGTATTAATCTGTTGGTCCTTATATAAATGTATTTGTGTAGGAAGCCATTGCTGATATATTTTAGATACATCATTATAATTAATATCTTTAATCTCAAATGTATCTAAAATACTTAGTAAGGTTTTTTCAAAATTATCACGTAATTGATCTAATTCAATAAATTTAACTTTGGGATATTTAGATTTAAGTTCTATAATTTCATCGTCGGTAATAATATTTGACATAGTTCGATCATAAAAATATTTTGATGATAGTTCTCGTAATTCCCAAAGTTCAAATTCATCAATTGAAGTATGATCCCATTTTAATAAATTTTGATTATCTATTTCGTATGATAGTTCGAGTCTGAGTTTATCGATTCCGTAGACTTTTCTTAGAGAAATCATACGATCTGATTTCATGTTGTCTCTTAACCAAACATCTGCAGCAATACCTTCCCTTGATAGGTCATCATAGGTTCGAATTTTAAAGTAACTATTGTTAATTAAACAATTGATTGAATTAATCGTGGGGTATATAAAAATAATATTTTTAAAATTGTCAACTAATTTTTTTAAATTATCGTTTAATATGCTAAATGTTCTTTTAGATTCAATTGGAATATCATCTTTTAATAATACATGTTCATGCATTTGTGCAATAGGAAAATTATTTTCAGATTTTAAATACTGATCAAGATGTGATGGAAACAATATACAAAATCTTCCTGGAAAAGAATTATGCACACTACCGGTAGGGGCAAACGGGATTTCTGAATTAGGTATTATACCACTAAAATAACTACAACACCAATTGATTAGATTACCATATGCTCCGGCAGTATATAAAATTGCATTTGTATTTTTCACTAAGTCCTCGTCAATAAAAAAGGAGCCTAAGCTCCTTTTTCTGCTTATAAAATTAATTATGCTTAGTAAGCACTGTCCATTAATTTTACAGCTTCTGGTGTTGCAGTTGTGTTCATACATGACACTGCAAATAAATCCATACGCATTGTACGAGCAATTTGTTCAATACGAGCTTGAGTAGCTTCATCGGTTGCTAACAATTCTAAAGCACGACGACCAATGTTGCTGTGGAATCCTTCGTCGCGAGCAATTTTAGCGTATGTTGTGCTAATGAATTCGTCTTGAATACATTCAGCCATTTTGTCCCATACACGTTCTGCACGACCTTCAGCAATAAATTGATAAGCCGCAAGTGCCAATGGATCGTTTTGTGCTTCATACTTAGCTAATAGAGCAGCACCTTTAGCTGTTGGTTTAGCAGCTTCGGCAGCAATAGCCGCTTCGACATCAACTTTTTCGCCTGTGATGTGTTCGATAACTTCTTTAACCATACGGAAGTGATTAGCTTCGTCAAGTGCTTGTTTGCTTAGTAATGCTAGGTCTTCGACTGAAGTATCAGCAGGGGCAGTAGCTACTTTACCAGCTATTTCAACCATGTTCATACGCTCGTTAACCATACGACCAGTAAAGTGTTCTACTAATTGTTCTTGGCTTGGGTTAGATGCAAAGTATGCTTCAACATTCAATTCACTTGCTTTGAATAGTGCTTCATTATCTTGTGCTAATTTAGCAACAAATTGTTTTGAGTTCATTTTATTTTCCTATAACGTTATTTTATCAATGTAACTAGAATATCTGGCCAGACGTTGGTTACACTGACCTCGGCGCAGAAGTTTTCTTTAATCCACCCGGATGTGAAATACTCCCACTTACAATTATTTATCATCGCAAATTCCAAAATAGCTTTATTCTGTGCAGTTATTTCTGCCAACATACCTACACTGTCTTTGTATGCATCATAACAGGGATATTTGATTTGAAAGCCACCTGCTTCATGCCACCAGGCATAACTCGACATATCTGGGCGATAGACTAACATTTTCCAACCAGGGCATTCACTTAACTTATACGCCCAGTCATGACTTTTAACAAGTTTGCAACCGCCAGGTTCTGTCCATGCTTGGTCTACATAATCTAAATTTGGGATAGCATCGAACTCCATGCCACGGCCAAAGTAAGCACCAACATGTCCTGTATATGTGTGATGTGTGTAACTGCGGTTAGGTGTGCGATCGCTGGTATTCATACCCGGTATCGTTTCTAATACCTGTGCTATACCACTCCAACGTGAACCTGGTACTCCTGTAAAAAATATGTGATTGGGGAGATTCATAATAAGTACGTATATAATATATTTACTTATAGAGGTTTAAGATGTTGCATATTTTATTTGTCCCTGGTACATTTGGTAGTACTATTCAGTATATCTTACGTGCATTTAGTACTACGTATAGTGCTGATAGATTGCCAAATATAACATACGCAGATATGATAACTCCTGATGGGTCGATGCATTCATATTATAAAACTGGACACTATGTGTGGAAATACGAACTCGATGATTTGGTTGGCGGGTTAATAGATAAACCATTGATAACATCACCTATATACCCGATGCCTGACTTTCATGCAGATGAATTGATAAATTTCTTTAAGATCAATTTTCCCGACGACAAATATGTTTTTGTTTATGTAGATAGTTTAGAATATGCAGAAATTAATATGTTAGCACAATATTATAAAATAGCTAAAGGTGTTTCTAATAAAACGTTAGAAATTTTCTGTGGGAAAAATGAGCACAATATTATCAATTGGAATATTAATTATAAGCATTGGAGTGAAATGCAACTATGGGAACTTAGGGAATGGTTGAGCACATTCTATCCAACATGGGTTCAAGGATGGATTGATTCTTACAACTATGCTGACCAAAATTGGTTAAGTGTTAGTTCTAAAGAAATTTTAGATAATCCACATGACACATTTTTAAAGGTTTTAAACTATTCAGGTGAGATTGACTCTAATTTGATTTCAACATTTTCTGATTTTACTACGCACTGGCGTAGTCAACAACAATATCTATTAGACGAATATAATCTAATAAAGAAAATAGTTCAAACGTCGATAGCAAATGAACCATATGAGTGGTCCGAGTTAAATATTATCTCAGAGGCAATTATACAACAACATCTAAGATCAAACGGCTACGAGATTGCATGTTACGAATTAAATAAATTTCCAACATCTTCGACTGTATTACATTCTCTATTAGAAAAATCATGAATCAAACACAACTAAATAAATATTTTTCATCTGTGTGGAAATCTAATCTAAATCAATACAAGTATTCCGGATGGGCATTAGTAGACAAAATTAAACCCAAAGAACAGGTCGTTGATGTAGGTTGTGGATTTAATGAATTCAAAACACATATACCTAACTTGATAGGCATAGATCCCGCCAACGACTCAGCTGACTACAAAGTTAGGATAGAAGATTTTGATATGCCCGATCATTTCGATGTAGCACTTTGTCTAGGCAGTATTAACTTTGGTGGCGAAGCTAATATAATAAGTCAAATTAACTGTGTGGTTCGCTGTCTGAAACCTAAAGCTAAAATCTATTGGCGCTGTAATCCTGGTCTGCATGATCATGGAAACGAGGCTTGTAAAGATATAGATTTTTATCCGTGGACTATAGAAAAACATGCTGAGCTTGCTGACTTATTTGGATTTAGATTAGCAGTCGCCAGATGGGATACTGCAAATAGAATCTACGCTGAATGGTCCAGGTAGCTTAATACTTATTCCAGATCTTTCAAACTTAACTACACACTTTCAAATCTTTTTTAGCTCTTAAATATTTGTGTACTGATGCTTTAATTAGTACAACACTTCAAAGGAGCATTAACTTGTCAAGACATCGTAGATCAGCATCACGCAACTTAAATTCATTCGCAACACAACAAGATAATACCGTAGTAAGTTTTAACAACTATGTCCAACAAAGGAAAACAGTCCACCTAATACCTAAAAGTTTAAATCAAGAAGAATATATCAGCCTATTAACAGACCAATCTAAGTGTATTGTGTTTGCAACAGGCCCTGCCGGTACTGGCAAAACAATGTTAGCTATGATGGCTGGCATTAAAGCATTTAAAGAAGGAGAAGTAAGCAAGTTAATTTTAACTCGTCCAGCGGTAGGAGTGGATGATGAAAAGCACGGCTTCCTACCAGGTGATATTAACGCTAAGATGGAACCATGGACTAGACCCTTGTTCGATGTCATTCAAGAGTACTATAGTCCAAAAGAAGTAGCACGTATGCTAGAAGAACAGATAATTGAGATAGCTCCCCTAGCATTTATGAGAGGTCGTACATTTAAGGGATGTTGGATAGTAGCAGATGAGATGCAAAACGCCACCCCTGGACAGATTAAGATGCTCCTTACACGACTCGGCGAAGGTTCTAAAATAGTAGTAACAGGCGACACACGTCAAGCAGATAGACGAGACCCGGATAATGGCCTATTAGACTTTAAACATTTGTTTGAAGGATTTAAAAATAGTCGATATATTGCAGGTGTAGAGTTTAATCATAAAGACATTGCTCGTCATCCAGCTGTCGCGGAGGTGTTACGCCTATACGGAGAAGACTAACTATAACATAAACTTATCTGAGGGGATACTCGGAGTCTTAATAGTAACGACTTCTGTATCCTCCAGATATTCAATTTGACTTATATCACCAGGTTCTAATACACAAATATCCCCAGCAGCAAATATTTCACCATTACAAATTTGACGTCCACTGATAACTAAAGTAATTTCAGTTATTTGTTTGTGGATATGGCTATCTGGTTTACCGCGTGGATTATGTTGGTAACAGATTTCGAAATCTTTAGTACGATGCACTGCTTGGTCAAAGTCTCCTATGAACCAACCACGGGCTCCGCTATCACTTAGTTTGAAACACTTCATTTAATTGATTAATACTGTCGTTAATATAATCTGCATACCCCTCTACATAATGTTCGAGTATAGCTTCAAAAGTTGCACCCGATTTAAAGGTATTTTTGACTATTTTTTCTTCAGTTAGATTCAAAATAACACTATTTTGAACATCTTTATCCTTTAATCCGCGTGTTAGGTATACTTGTTCTTCATATTCAATATTATTAGGATTAGCCATATATCCTGCTTTGTAAGTTTGTGCAGGATCTTTAGGGCGTGCTGTATATTTTGCTATTAAATAGATACTATTATTTGCCAATTTGTGTGAGCTCCACTAATGTTGCTGAAAGGTTAATTTCGGCATCACCTACCATACTGTGATTAACAAGTCCTTTACGAATTGCTAGGATAGCTTCGTCTTGTCCTTCTTCTGAGGTAGACCATAAGTCTAAGTTATCGTACATCCAACGATACATACCATCCATGTCTTCTACAGCGGCTTGGTTACAGATAAGTGTACGTGCTTCGCGAATTTTACCTGACTTAAACATAGCCACAGCATCTAACCGCCAATCTTTTGCACTGCTATCATTTTCACCTGGTTTAGATAGTGTACCTGTAGTTGTATTAGATTGTAATAAATTTAAACATTTACGCAGGTCTGGATAAGTTGCTTTAATATAACTATCTAATGTATCTAAGTCAAATTCGATACCTTCTGTAACTAACACAGTTGCAGCACGTGCTGTAAATTCAGTGTGATCAGTTTTCTCAATATGGAATCCTTGACAACGACTATGGATAGCTGACATGATCTTATTTGGATAGTTACAGGTTAAGATGAATCGTACTGTTTGTGCATAGTCTTCCATAAGATTACGTAATGCTGGTTGAACTGATGCAATATTCATATAGTCAGCTTCGTCGATCATCACAATTTTAAACTTACCAAACGGCATAGTTTGACAAAAACCAATTAGCTTGTCAATCCATTCTACTTTGCGTGCTTCTTTACTACCATTAGCATACATGACGTCATATTCATCTACGCCAAGTGATTTGATTAAGATTTTAGCCAGAGTTGTTTTACCTGTTCCTGGACTACCACTTAGCAGTAAATGTGGAATACTGCCTTGTTTGATCCACGTCTCAACTGTTTGTCTTTGTGCTGGATCTGTGAATACATACCCATCAATTGTATCCGGACGATACTGTTCTACCCATAATTGTTTCATTGAAAGTCTTCTTTGCTAGATTGATAATATATTATATAACTGAAATAATAGTATGTCAACTATAAACTATTGCCGATAGTTTCATCAGACATAGGATCATCACTGACCATTAAGATATCGTTCTGATCAACTCGTCGAATAATTTTTTCACCTTCTGTGTCTTCGATCTCAACACCACGTGTCCATCTTCCATGCTTAACTAGAACATATTGTCCGACTTTAATATCTTGCTGACGATTACCAATTGCATATACACGACCCCATCGCGGATGAATACCTTCTAATTTACCATCGCTATTTGGAATAATAATACCGCCATGACTAATTTTTTGATCAAAATTCATGTCTGTTACAACTACATAATTTTGTAATGTTTTAAATGATTTGATTTTTCTTGGTTCGTATGGATTCATAAATTTCCTTAAATTCGTTTAACACCTTGTGATTTATTAGGTGCTGGATCTAATAATTCTTGTTTAATTTCTGTTTCTCCGGCAATTGCTTCTGCAAAACTACCACGAGGTTTAACATAGTTTGTTGATTCAACGACAGGGGTATCTACTGCTACTGGTTGTGTTGTTGGCATTACTGGAGTATTTTGTGCTACAGCAATTGATTCTACAACATCGGAATTATCTGCCATTGGGGTATGCAATGCATAATATTCTTGTTGTATTTGTGCTCGGGTTTTTACAATCTGCCCGCCAGCACCTAATAAATCACCACGGGCATTGGTTCTGGTATTACCGATTGCAATAGTAGTTTCGTTAGCTAAACGTAGTCTATCCATATCAATGGTTTGACCGTTAGCAGTTCTGCGTATATTTGACATTTTATTTCTCCTATTATATGCGTATTTATTTGAGGAATTCTTCGATATCTAAATTATAATAGATGCTGTTGATCTTATGTACACCTAGCAAGAATAACACATAACTTGCTACGCTTGATCCACGACCTACACCCCAAACAATGTTATTCTTTCTTAATGTATCCACTAGATATTTCATGTAACGTAATAGATTAAAAGCATCACGTTCTTGAAATAGCAGTAATTCTTCACCTACTCGTTGTAGTTCATAATCTGCTGTACATAATCCTAAGACATAAGCAGCAATGTCTAGTTCCTTGTATTCATCTGGCATGCGCCACTTGGCTTGAAAGCGGTTATCAAAGAAACTGACGGTTTCTCCTAGTTCAATATACCCATGTAAGTGTGGAAGTTCTGCGTGTAATACATCACGACTTTTATTATATTCTTGCGGATCTTCAACCTGAAACAGGCGCAAGTCTAAGTCAGGGTTTTTATACAGTAAGTTACACAATTCGTTACTATCTGTATACCTTCTGCCGTATTCGTCGTATTTCATTAGTCGCGTGTAATATCTTTTGAACTGTCTTCAGGAGAGATTCTGCCAGACTTTTGTGCATCTGCTAACATTTTTTGATTACGACGTTCCATTTCCATCATATAGTCTTGTGCTAACAATTGCAGTTGCCCTACCATATCCGGATTGCCAATACGATAGGCATAATTCATACGAGTTTGAATTTCTGCACGTTTAGTGTGAAATTCTTCATCTGACATTTTAGACAAGTCTGGTGCAAGTGGATGCATTATAAGTCTCCGGTTTTCCTGTTTTCGCTGTAGTATGGATCAAAGCTACCACCTGGATAACGTGCTTCTAACTTACGCACATTTTCGGCGATAACATCATTTGGATCTAAGTTTAATGCACGGCAAGCATTTACCCAATACCACATAACATCACCTAGTTCACGTTTCATGTGAAAAATAGCTTCTTCATTTAATGGCTTACCTTGGAACACACATTTCTTAGGGATTTCAACAAATTCGCCACATTCAGCAGCTAACCCAATGGCTGCAGTTAATAACAATGCGATATTTACTGTGCTGGTTTCTCCCAATACGGTAAGTTGACTAATAAGGTCTGCTTCAAAATTTGAAGCGTCGCTGGTTACAGCTCTAACAAAGTCTTGATATTTGTTTAAATCGATTTGCATAAATGAAAAACTCCTTATACTACATTATATGCTAATGTAACATAAGGAGTCAAGTAGTTTGGTTAAGAATTAACTGATTTTATACCATTTGCTTTCTGTAGCATGGAAGAAAAATGTACTTGAGCTACCTGCCGATAATGCTATATTAGCACTCGGTGATAACGCCGTACCTGAATTTGGGTTAACTTGTAATCCAGCAATTGCTACGTTTGAACTAATAGAAACTGTAGTAGCATCTACGTTAGCATTTGGTAATGTTACTATCATACCAAAAGGTGTACTGGTAGTTGTTGGGGTAATAATTAAGCGTTCTACATTATTACCGATAGTAACAGCTGCATTAGCTGCAGGAGCAGTTAATTGGTAACCACCAACAACACGTGCGCCTTTAGTAGTTAGTGTACCTGAAATACTAATATTGCTTACTGTCTGATAGTTATTAACTAGATCACTAATACTAATAGTAGTACCGCCATCGTTACTACTGAATTCATAAAGATAAAGACCTGTACTAGGGAAATTAATAGTTTGTCCAACAGCCCCTTGAATGTCACTTAAATTATCAACTACACTACTCGGCAATGTTAATGTATATGCAGTATTTGGCACAATAACCTGTAATCTAAATCTAGCATAAACACCAAGACTGGCAGCTGGCCAATTTGTAAATGCAGTAATTGTAGTTGCTTGACTAAGAGTAATACTTTGATAATTAGCAGCGGCCCATGAAATTGAAGGTGTACTTGTACTCGGAACTCCGATATTACTAAAAGTATCCACAGTTGCTAACATTGCTGCATGAATAATCTGTGCATAATTCAAATCATTGTTAGTTGCTGACTGTCCAACTGAACCCAATGGTGCTTTAAGTAAAGCATTTTGTTGTAGGTCAGTCAACTCAGTAGCCGCAAAATTTAAATTGTTTTTGATATTTGTAAAATTATCACGGAATCCTTGGCTGTCGTTATCTTGACCAGCAATCGGATACGTTCCGTCGATGTTATTAGGGTTAATGCTACTCATTATGTAAATACTCCAGTTTTAGCGAATTTAATATATTTATCTCCGGCTTCGGGTACAGTGTAACTATCTCGATTGTTAAGGAAGCGAGTACCGTTCTGATCAAATGATAGGACAGTTGTATTAATCTGTTGTGGTATATCGCTATAGCTTGGATATAAATTACCAGGTTTAGGTTTTGTATCGTAGAAAATATTTATTCCGCCGTGCGTAACACCATTTCTTACGAATAATTTTAAGTTAGGAACTGCACTACTAATAGTAGTTGATGTTTGTACATATCTACCAACTATAGGATCATATACTGTCGATGTAACAGGAAAATCCATTACATAAGTTAATGTAACAATGTTGTCATCATCAATATTAATCTGCCAAACACCTGCACGTTGATTAATCACTGAAAATTGTTGATTCTCTAAGAATCCAGGAACATAACTGGCTGCATCCCAACCTTCTGTACTATCATAATCCCATTCATCTTGAGTTGAAGATCCTCCCCATGTTGCTGAAATATTAGCCCAACCTTGATTATAAATGTTACTGATCTCTATACCAGTTTGATATTCTTGTTTAAAGAATACTAATAATTGACCAGAGGTATATGTAGTAACTCCATCTAATCCTAATATTCCATTGGCATCTGCAACTTCATTGATTGAAGTCACTGATCTACCATTAATAGATTCAAATGGTATGCTTACAGCATAGTCAATTGTTCCTGAATAAGGATATTGATCACTTCTTCCTGGATATCTATCAAATGTTGTTTCTTGACTAGGTATAAATCCACCAACATTACTGGTTGATATCACCTGTGTATTGCCGCTAGGTATTGCATTGGCTGTTAAATAGCCAATGTTTATACCTATATTATTTGGAACAAATGTAGTATAATCCCATGTTCCGACTACAGTATTAATAGGATATGTTATATATTGTCCGCCAATTAATATTTTTTGGGCCGTAGTTAATGATACTTCTTTAAGTATTTGATAGTTAGCACTGTAAATATTGTCGAGATCATAACGATCAACAGTAAAGTCGAATGTATTTAGATCAAATCCCTGTTGTTGGAATCGCCAAGCAAGAGCTTCACTTGCTCCGGGTTTTGTATATGCTAACACTACTGCACGTTTAAATCCCAGCACGCTACTATCTCTTTGTAAGGTAGTCATCCAATCAGGTAATGCACCTTTATTTGCATAACCCACTACACTAACTATAGCATTATCCATATTACCAAATGCATTTGGGTATCCTGTTACATAGGCTACGTTATTAGCGTCATAATATGGATTTGCAGTCGACAATGTAAAACTGTTTGCTGGAGATTGTCCTAGAGCATTGGTATTTTGATCTATAATTTCTGCATAAACAACTTCATATTTTATGTGTTCGTTACTTAGTTGTGTACCTGTTGGTATTGTAGAACTAGGTACATAGCCTAGGCTAAAATCAGTAGGGATAAATCCAATTGTGTCCTGGAACGTACCTATAACTTGACCATCTGAAAGTTGTATAACATCGTAACTACTATCTCGAGCAATAGCAGTTTGAATTGGCCCAAATGTTAAGCGTTTAGTATAATGATTAACTTCAACTGCTGCAGCATATTCTGCAAGTGCGCTTGGTTGTAAACCTGCTAAGAACAATGCTCGTATGTCTCTAGCAACTCCGTAATATGGATCTTCGACTCTATACAACATATCTAGTGGAAACATAGATTGATCTTGCATAAGTGATTGGAATGTATCTCGTTGGCTCTGACTTAATAATGCTTTCAGATATAGGTTCTCATATGGAGAAGTGTTGCGTTCAACTACCTGTATAGTAAATGTCTGTGTAGCACTAATTGTATTATCAAAGTCGCTGGCTGTTACTGAGAATGTGTAGGTATCATCAAATGTGGTTGCTCTACCGTCAATAGTTGTTGTACCTTGATCTAAACTAAACACTTCAAAACTAACTCTACCAGAAATTAAACCTGATGAAGTTAAGGTTAATCCTTGCGGCAGTCTAATTTGTGATCCTGGTGAATAAGCTCCACTAAAACTACCATCAAAGTTTGCGCTGTTGCTATTTGACCCAGGTGTGTATGTATAATACAATGTTTTATTTTTAGATGATATTGCTTTAACAAATAAATCGCTAACTTTACCGTTTTCGATAGTACCTAAATTGCTAGGAGTTAACCATGTAACTGTATTATCTAAATCACCTAACACTGTTATAGTAAACAATCTAGTACTTTTATATTGTGCATTATCGGCAGTACAGTTTAATGGATAATCTTTTTTGTACACTGCAAGTTCAAAATTATAACTTGATTGTGCAGAAGTTTGTGAAGGCAAGTAACCTGTAATCCAACCCGAATTTATATCTATAATACTAGAAAATCCATTAGGTAAGATTAATGGCAATGTTAATGCACCTTGATCATATTTGGTATCATCATACCCAAATTCGCCGTGATCAATTAGTGAACCAATGGCTACTCCTGCACTTAAAATAGAAGTTAAAACAGCACCTGTACTTGATCCTGCAATATTAGCTGTAGTACTATTTAAAACAAAAGTATAACTATTTTGGTATACAGCACCAATATCAGTTTGCGCTATAATAGTATACGGATAAGAGTTAACCATTGTACCATTTATAGATACATTCCCACCAGTGGTTGAGAATGAACCTGCTAGATATTGTAGTGAAATTAAAGATAGATTGGCTGCTGATGTAGTTACTATAGCATTTGCACTACCTTGTGTAATATAAGATCCCGCAGTGGCAGTTATTAGATTACCAGCAAATAATATTGTACCAGTGGTATTACTGATAGTTGAAATTTGTGCATTAGCAAAACCTTGTGTTAGATATGTACCCACAGTACCTGTAACTATGCCATTACCAGTTAATCTAACTTTTGTGTATTGATTTACAGTAGCAGTATGCCAAAAAGTCTCATCAGTTGATGGATCCGTATATAAAACTTGTACCTGAGCACCGTTGGCCAAGAAAGGCACATTTGGATTGGCTATAGAAGTAGTACCTACATATAAATTACCATCAGTTACAATTTCATTGATAAACGGTATACCAAGCGGACTGGTTTCCTCGTCGTACGCACCAGATGATACAGATGGAATTTCATATTGAAGCGTATCGCCATCTAAGTCAATTGCTTGAATTTGGAATGAGAAATATCCACCTTGTCGTTCTGGAACAATGTCACTTTGTTGTGTTAATATGATTGGATTATGTAAAGGTTCAGTATTAATATTTACAAGATTAGAATCTACAGTATATGTATTACTGTCAGCAGTTAAAGCAGCAGTTGGCAATACCAACATAGTATAAGTTGATAAATCAGAATTTACGCCATCGCTTGCTTCTATTGTAAATGTAAATTCTTTACTGGTTGTTCCTAAAGGAAATTGCCATCCTAATTCATCCCAAGCAGATTCATCCCAACCAGTTTCACTACTTGGGCCAACTTGGGCAATAGGTTTTAAATATCCGTATATTACCCCTGTGGAACTTAATGACAGCCCGTCTGGTAGACTACCAGATTTTACTGACCATGTTATAGTAGCACCAGGTATAAATTCAAATGCATCTAGCTGTAGCGCAGGATAATTAATAGTTAGTATGTTAATTACAGTACCATCAAGAAATGATCCAAGATCAATATTTTTAGGAACAATAATCGGCGGAGCAACGTTGGTAATAGTTAGATTAAAAGTTCGATCGCTGACCTTTCCAGTAGAAGTATTAGTTACACGTACAGTAAATGTGTAGGTAACATTATTATCTAGTGTAACATTATTGATAGGGACGCCTTGTAAGTATCCTGTGGCCATTACAACTTGTAATCCTGGAGGCAATTGACCAGAGATTTGATTGTATACTAATGTTCCACCAGCGTCATCAGTGGCAGATAATTGGAATGAATAATATTCCAACTCCGGTACTATACCTAAATTACCTGCAGGTGTGCTCCAAGTTAAAGACATTTATTATCCTATTACCAAATAGCAACGTTTGCACGACGCCATGTATTTGTTGCAACACATATATAAATATGTCCGCTATCCCACGCTATTTGTCCTGTTGAACCAACAGAAGTGTTTGAGCTAGGAACATATGAGCTGTTAGCAATTAAGTTACCACTTATAGTAGCAGTGATTGCATCAATTTCATTTGCTACTTTAATATTTGCAACTGCTATACCTATTGTAGTAATATTAGCAAAGTTACTATTTACTTGAATAAATGCATCACGTAAATCAGATCCTGTGCCATCGTTTGGGCTTGAACCTACGTTAATTGTATTGAATGGGCTGGGTGTGCTTATAGTCATAGTTTATCTCATAATACTGTTTAAGTATTTATGTTAAAACTTTTATATGACTATTTGTTTGTGCTGATTAAATGTTCGATAAGCCAAGCTGCTGGATCTAATTCCCACCAACTATGACCATGACGATAGTCGCCTGCACGTGCATGATGATAATTATGCCAACCTTCACCAAGACTTAGCAAACTGGCTATCCAAGAGTTTTTTGCACTATCTTTAGTGGGTATAACAACATATCCGTGCATATGAGCAATAACTGTGGCTGAACTAATCATCATATAACCACCACAAGCAGGTACACAATATAACCATATAACTAACCACGGGTTGATTAAAGCCAGTATTGCTACATAAGCAAATATAATTTTATAGTAATGCTTATTAAAAAACATTAATAGTGGATCTCGAAGTTCATTACGAATAAACTTACGACTAAATTTACTTCTATCCCAAAAATATGTCCATGCTTTAAGTACGCCAATACGATGTGGGTCATGTGGATCTTCTGGTGTATCTGAGTGTATGTGATGGTACCTATGAAGTCCTACCCAACCAATGATTGGACCTACAGTACAGATAGTGCCACAGAATACCATAATGTATTCCCAAAATCTTGTAGTTTTAAAGCCACGATGGCAGAAGTATCTATGAAATCCGATGTTAACACCAAGGATAACAATCCAAAAGTATGCAACTAATCCTAGCCATAGATAGTTAATACTTATTGTACCTGTAAACACAGCATACAACCCATATACAACCAATAAATGATTTATTAGATGTAATATCTTAATGTGATTGTCATAGTTTAATTTAATCATCGTTTTTCGAATCTTTTTAATATGCGACCATCGGTTGTGTGTATACTGTCTGCTGGCACGCTGTCATACACTTTACTGTTAATCCATAATACAGAATTATCACCTACTGTGATCTTAGGACTTGTTAATAGTTTTCTGGCAGGTTTAGTTGGTACGCACCAAACCCCTGGACCTACACGTACATTATTGCCAATTTCTGTATGTGCTAGACCTGCCCAACCACTGATGCTAGAGTTACGACCAATCTTAACTTCATTATGTAAGAATACACCAAATTCAATAAATGAGTAATCGCCTATTTCAATATCTACACCAAACGCACATTCACCTGATATAATAATACCTTTACCTAAACGAGCATTAGCTAATCTTCCGTACCATGTTGAATTAGGGTGAATTAAGTTTGGGCAATTTACTCCTGCACGATCTAATAGGTTAGCACGCTCTAATCTAACTATTTCGTTATCTAACCCGTGACCGCCTAGATATTGACGACCATCCCACCATGATGTAAGTGCAAATGCACAGGTTTTCTTCCACTTAATAGCCTGCTTATCACTTGGATCTAACAATTGTTCTTCACTGCCAATAATAGGAATGCCTGCAATATCAGTGGTATTGCCATAGTAGTATTTGTCTAAAATACCTATGACTTCATAGCCACAGTCTTCCGCGATATATTGAATTAGCTTGATACAGTTCCTAGCACCTACAAAAATAATAGGTTTAGGTCTGCAAAAAAATTTGAATAAGTTCATCGACGATATACAATTCTTGCTTTGTTTAGGTCATACGGTGACATTTCAACATCTACCTTATCACCCATAATGATCTTAATTGTGTGCATACGTAGCTTGCCGCCGATATATGCAACGACTATGTGATCATTTTCTAATTTAACTCTGAACATACTGTTGCCTAATACTTCCTCAACAACACCGCTCATTTTAATTACTTCTTCTTTTGCCATCTACCTTGTTAACACTTTAATAAAAACAGGAGTCGGATCTATCAGCACATTATGTGAATAGATCTTTTCAGTTGGATTGTTATGGTGAAATTCCTGCAAACTTTCACCTCCTGTTAAGAATCCTAAGCTAGGAATATCTCTAACATGGTTGATCCCTGGATGACAAGGTAACCCATTTACGATTACATTGGCCATTAATTTTAATAGTATAGCTGGCCAACTGAATATAACTACTGCTAGGTGTACATTAATAATAGCAGTTAATACAAATCCAAGCAACCAGATTCTGTAATAATTTACGTGTACTGATAATAGAAATTTATCACGCAATAGATCTTTGGGCACAGGAGTTTTTAACTTTTTAAAATAGGATTGGGGGTATAATTCTAATAGACCAGTCATTGCTACCCACGCACCATGTGCTGTTGGGCTATGCGGGTCCGTGATTAGATCAGTCTGTGAATGATGGCGTCTATGTATAGCTGCATAGGTGATCGGACTGCCCATACTACATAAAATAGCAAAAGGTAATAACAATATTTCTACTATTCTATTTAATTTAAATTGTTTGTGTGAATAATAACGATGTAATAATAGACTGTTACCGATGGTAGTAGTAAACCAAGCAAATAAGACTGCTATAATTGATTGATGTAATGTTATAAATGTTAAGCTGTAGAGGAATAGTGCATATATAAACAAATTAAAATATGCAGTTTTCCAATTCTCTAATAGTTCCCCTACCCTTAGCATAGTGTTATTTATAGAATATTACTCAGGTTTGCTAATAATAGCCCAAGTCATGAACTCTTTAAATGCTTTGTATACTGCTTCTGCTTCACCTGGGCCTTGTTCTACCTTTACGCCACGAACGTAGAAGCCATCTGGGGTAATTTTAAGCATTTCGTCATCTGTGCCAGCATTAAAGATAACAGTGTTATTTTTGGATTCATTTTCCCAAAGTTCATACTCAACGTTGAGGTCTTTTTTAACTGCGTATTGATAATCTTCCCACTCATTCCAGTACCATTGTTTTTCATCACCCATTGACTTCTCCCCACGGTCCATTACAACCTGACCAATCTTGTACGTCAGTGCTCCAGATCATTAAACGATTGTACACAGGATATAACCAATATCCATAAGTCCAGTGCATAGGTTTACTGACTAAGTCTCCTAGCCAGTACAATGTCCAACTTAGAATATATCCGATTAACTTTTTCACTCAGCAACTACCTTAGGTTTTGATTTCTTTCTAATAGCTTTTTTAGCTTCTTCTGCTGTTAAGGTAACCGTTACAGTATCTTCTACCTCTACTTCTAGCTCAATACTATCTATCCCCATACCGCAGTACGCATCGAACTCACTGGCGATCTCTATTGCCTTAACTGAATCAGCACCAGCTCGCATAGCACCCAAGGCATATTCGGCACCAGACCCAATAGCAAAAACATCATTCTCTGTATAATCAAGGTACTCGTCGGTGCCTGTATACATATAAACTCCCTTCCACGGGGTCACCACCATCAAATGTGGATGACTATCACCTTGCCAAGTTGGAAATTTAACGAATTCACCTACTTCTTTCTTACAAACACTATCATACCATTCCATGTATCGCTTACAATCAGTCGAATTACCAGTAGCACCTATTAGATGCCCATTATCCAAACGAGTGATTTTTCTAAGTTTTCTTTTCATTGATCCAGCTGTGGTTTGTTTATCTGCTGACAATGTTTTACCATCCCACGCAATAACGGTCATATTATCCGCGCCTCATTTTACTAACATCAATGGCATCTTCTTGACGGAATACAGGAATACCATTTGACTTATGTAGTTGGCCAATACCAATTATAGAATCACCTGTGTAGACTTTGTCTGCTGGACGAGCGGCTACAGCGACACCTGTATCAACACTTGGTATATGATCAGTAAGGCGGCTAGGGTCAACACGGCTACGCCAATCATTCCTATAAGTAGCCAAATTCTTACTAGATCCTGCTCGAATTTGCTTAGGTTGTTCCACCACCACTTTAGCATCATATTTCTCCAATATTTCATTCCAAGATTCTTTAGCTCGGCGTGCTCTGTTTGCGGCTTCTGCTGTGCGAAATTTAGCTTTACCTTTTTTCTTACCTGTTGTACTAAGCCAGGCCTTTTCCATGTGCATACTCATATAACACTCCTAACTATGATATGTGTGCAGTATATAATCATTTTGTTGTTTTGTCAACATCTGTTAATACAAAGTTAGTATTCGGATAACGTTCTTCGACTAATTTCCAAAGATCTTCGATTGAATTGGCCTGTGCAATAAAACTACGTGTAGCACGATCGTACATCATAACTAAGTCCACATTAACAGTGTCAATATACACTAATTTTGTGGACTTATTTTCTTTTGGCTCGGCTTTATCTTCACTTTTCATTATCTTATAAGCACGAATGATATTAAACAGCATCCATGTGGTAAAGATTACACTAATAGTAGAATAAAAATTCCAAATAGCAATGATTACGTCCATAGTGATTTCCTTAACTTAATTAAACGAATTAACATTTCTTCATCTTCTGAATCATACTGCGCTTCAAGACGGTCCATAGCATCTAAAATTTTGCGACTGCGTTCTTTATCTTTAGGTTGCTCAGTGCCATCAAATACCCAATCTTCTCCACCAACAGCTTTTCTACGGTCTTCGCAGTATTCACTCCAACCACAATATTCCATAGCATCTACACGATGCGGGCGAACATATTTCCACCAGTAGTATAATGCCCATTTTTCTTTTGCGGCTTCTGCTTGATGTGTAGGTTTGCCATAGTTTGGATCATCTTTCTTGATCCACTCATCGTCATACTTAAGAGTCATTTCCCACTCTAAGTGCGCAACACCTGCTTCAGCACAGCGCCATGTTAAGAACCAACGAGTCCACCAATGACGTCTCCACCATGGTACATTGAAATCATCCCAGTCTTTTTTGTTCCACATACAGTGGCTCCAAGCAGTGTCGATTTCAATAAAGTCAACAAAACTATCAAATGAACAGTGTAGCAAGCGTTCATCAAACTCATGCCATTTACCCTTTTCTAAGCGACTTGAAAGTGTGTGTGTTTTTGATTCAAATCGATTGTTTAGGTAATAGCGCACATTGTTAATCTTAGTAGGAACATAGTTCCAGGCATCGTCTAATTGATCCAATGCTTCTTCAGTTAGCCAATAACGGAAAGGATGTGCTGATTTAGCTGACTTACGCCAAGCACTCCACTCTGCACTTGTACCGCTATCGAGTTTTGCTGTGCCACGTAGCCAATCAGCAAATTTACTACATGTCCAATAATTTCTCATTTAAAACTCCCAATCTTTATATCCTGGATGCCAAACGGTTTTTAACTTATGATCAAAAATACCCCACCACGTCCAGCGATAGTAAATTTCTGTACCACGCTGTGTTCGCAACACGGGCATAAACTTGTCTGGTACATTGACCAGTTTATTCCTAACTACAGTACGTCTATAAATGCCTATACCATTCTTCATATTAGTCCTCCCAAGGCACAGGGTGCCATCCTAAACTTTTCATATCGTGTAATATTTCTTCTGTTACTGTAGCTTCTGGTACAAAGCCATATCGTTCCATATGGCGGATGTCTTCTTCGGTGTCGTAGCCTATTCCGCCACCCATCCCACTACAGTACCAATCCAAGTAATCACCCTCGCCACGTAGATCTGCTATAACACCACCGGCACTACGCCAAGTAACCGACCATAAATCATTCTTTAGAATAGGAAATGTTTCTGTCTTTTGCCAGCGCATGTTACACATAGCCGCATACAAGTTCTGTGCATAATTGGCACGTTCACGTACTTTAGCAAGAATCTCCGGATTATTGCGGATATCCTCTTCTAGATCATACTGTAGCATTCTTTGCCTTTTCAGCGGCAATTATTTCTTCAACGAAACGCATAAGAAATGTTTCGTGTACGTATTCCATATTATGCCGTTTGGCAATCTCTAAAACTTCTTGCCTGGTCAAGTTCATTCTTGATCCTTACGATGTTTCTGTTTACGTGTATACTTAGTACGGTCACGTTCTACACGCTGTTTAAATGGCAAAGCACTATCAAATAGTGCTTGATGTCTGCGTATCTTCATTTTGATCTTTTTTGTATTTTTCATTTAATCATTATACATTATGTTGATCGAAATGTCAAGTGCTAAGTGCCGCTACGGTGGTCATATGTGGGTCTAAAAATTCAAATTTATAGTGCGGTGGTACCATGTTTAGTAATTCAATATTCCACGAATTTTCGTCTAAATTATCTCTACACCAGCGACCTAAACTCATAGCTTTTTCCAAGTCATGTATGTCCAACCTATTTTGCATTGTCATCCTCTTGGTGTAACAATGCTTCTAGTGTCTTGTAATGCTCATAGGCCTGTCTTAGATTATCATACTTCTCAAGCAGTTCCGGTTTGGGCTGTAATATACTCAAACGATCAGTGATACCATTTAATAGATCTTTAAGGCTAACACCATTCATAACAATGTCGGCATCGTCACCTTCTAAATGTAACTTGCCTCGTGCGGTAGTTTTAGTATTAGTGTTATTGGCCCAAGTAGTAGTGCCTGCGCCAGTGGCGGTTAGCACACTGCTACTCGGATAACCACTACCACCATTGGTGATACTGATAATATTTGTGCTTGCTCCTACTCCAGTTACGGCGCCTGGATTACTAATAGTTATATTGCCGTAATTACCCTGACTAGGTACGTAGACTGACATTATTCGTCGTCCTCTTCGCTTTCCTCGTCTTCATCGCTATCAACATCATCGCGATATTCACCTTCGTAGACTTCTTCATCGCCAACAATAACCCATTTGGCTTCGCCCCACTTGCCTGTGGTGTCTAGGTTGTAGTTGTCGATGTCTTCACCATCATACAAGACATTAGTAACCATTTCCCAACCATCAAAGTCACCATAGTTAATTGTAAGTTTCTTAGGATCAAATGGTGCTTTTAACGGAAAGTCATTGCCAAACAATAGACCCTTTTCACCTTGTGCGCCGTAGAATATTACAGTGCCTTCTGGCTGTTCGTTGATAAACACTTCTTCAGTATTTTCAACAACAACACCTTCAGCTTCTAGTGTCTCAGCATCTAACTCACAACTCCAAACTTCGTCACCATTTTCATCATAAACAGTGATGGTATTGCCACTGTCGAATGTTGCTCCACTACAATGTGCTAGATTATCGCAGTCATAAGCACTACCTGGCTCGAACGGACGCATTTCACTTGGAACATCGGACCACTTATCGTCATCCCAGTCACTGGCCCATTGTTCAATGTCAATTTTCTTTTCTTTAAAGAATTCGTAAATTTTACGGTCGACTGTACCAAAGTAAATTTCGCCGCCATTTCGCGCAATTTCAATTTTATATTCACGTGGTGTGAATTTAAGTGTCTGCATTAACTCTTCTTTTTGTTTCTTAGTGGCCATATGAGTTCCTTAATGAATTGTTGGAAACGGGAATTTAATAAAACCATTGTCATCAACACCATATTGGTCTGACAATTTTGCTACTTGTTCATCAAGTTCGTCCCAATCGATGTTGGATTTCTCACCAACAATAGTACGTTCAATATCAGCATACTCACCTGATGCTATTTTTTCTTCTAAGACCTGTGTGACCTGGGCAATTAGCTCATCGAGTTCCTCTTGGGTACCTTCAAAAGTTTCAAAAAAGCTAGGTGCAAAGGTAATTTTAGGTTTTTTATCGTCTGACATTATACTACCTTCCCTAATACTGTGCTGATTAATTCATCTACTAGATGATCATATGGTTGCCCACGAACGTGTTTGGCCATGTAGATATCTCTAACTAACTCATTGCCACTGGCACCAGTCCAAGTAGCACTGGTGGTGCCTTTTCGTCGTGTAAGTTCTTCAACTAGATCTTCAGTTTCAAAGTCATCTAGGTCAACCCAAACTTCTTCTTCAACAGTTACGTACGGCATAACAATCCTTTAGTAGTTATATGTGTATAGTTTACTATCATTTGATAGAGAAGTCAACTCAACATTATAGTCTAAATCCATCAATGCTCGATTAATTTGATCAGTGCCGATACCATGTTGGCTGTAACCTTCTTCTAACATGGTAACGTAACTATCACTAGGGTAGTTGAGCTCTTCTTCTGGATACATCAAGTAGGTCATACATGGAACCATTAGGCCATCGTGCTCTACCCAAACGATAATTTTACCATAGTAAGTTGGATAGCCTTCTAGTCGGTCTAGGGCCTTTTCGCATTCGGGTGTGATTTCCCAAAGAACACCATCGACTTTGCTGTCCATCTTAGGTGAAACTGTAGCATATGATTTGAATTCAAATTCATAATGTGGTAATACTGCGGCTCCTAGGCTCACAGCTTGTGGGCAACGCACGCTCATACTACCTAGGTTTGTGTTCATTCCGTAACTAAAATATTTCATATTGATAAATTGCTGCCTTTTGCTTGTGTATAAAAAATATGTTGTCCTACTTTAAGTACCTGTTTACTACGATCACGCCAAGTAGGATTTACGTAGTCTGCATGATAAAATAATGCGTGTTTCAATTGTTTAACTGCAATATGTTGTTTAAGGGCAGACTCTGCTACTGCACGACTGGTCGCCCATGCTTCGCCCTTTAACTCGACCCAAGCACGTTTTTTCTCTCGTGTCCAACTAAACTGATCTTTGGCATAGACTACATCACATACATGTCGACCCCAATAGCCGCTTTTAACACGGTTAATAGTTACATTGGCCACAGCGTATTTGCCCATTAACGGCTCTACACCTGCTTCATAGTAGACATTGCGTGCCAGACACTCAATGTCCTTTTCGTTATATTTAATTGCTGTTGGTTGTTGTTCCAATACAGCTTCTTTAATTTCTTTAATGTCACTGCCAATTTGGCTAACGCTGTTTTCTATGCTACTGATACGATGATCTTCATATTGAGCATATATTATATTACCTACAAATATTGCTGTTCCAAGTGTTATATATAAACGAGTAGACATCTTTTTCTTTCTACATTGTTAATGTTAAGTAACATTATACAATCACTTGATCAAAAAGTCAATTGATAAATAATTAAAACCAGGAAAGACAACATGGCTGTAACATATAAACAAATATTTACTAAACCTACTTCAAATGATATTTGGTTCTTTGAACAAGGAATAAACGGATTTGCAGTAGAACCAGGCGCTGCCGAAGACCAACTCCATCCTCTTTATGTGGGATGCACCGGACTTCTTAGTATGGGATACGAAGAAACAATATCATGGGCTGAAATTGTTTCAAGAAAAGCTGAACTCAGACCAGACCTGGCACAAATTGCAGATCAATCATATACAGTTGATATTAATGGGACTCCGGTAACTGACACTTATTTAAATTTGATGGTTAGATATGCATACAGACAACCTACACATAATCCATTTGTTAATACTTGGACTAGATATGCAAATTTTGATACTATGGAAAATATGCAAGCCGGATACCTTAAATATTTTCCAGACGCTGAACTTGCACAATTAAAAACATTCTTAAGTACAGTTAATAATACTATGGTTGAACAGTTTTATGATAATGGTACTGAAATATCATTCCCGGGACGATACTAAACTACAAAACAAAAAAGCCGCGTAATGCGGCTTTTTTATAACTGCAATTTCTATCGCTAATTAAGCAATAAACGCACGAGCACGTGAACCGTTTACGTCACGAGCTGAAACTGCATAAACTGTTTTACCAGTTGTGTTCACATCAGTTTTAACTACTAGGCCGCATTTACGGAACTCTGACATACGTGCTGGCAAGTTAGCAATACCGTAGTTAGCACGAGCCTGTGCAGCTGACAATGTCTTACCTGTACCGCGTAGGTATTTTTCTAAGAAAGCAACTTGGTTAGTTACTTTAGCTAAGTTAGCTGAAGCTTTCTTAGCTGGTTTCTTAGCTGGTGCTTTTGCCGGAGCCTTAGCAGGTTTCTTAGCTGGTGCTGTTGCCATTGTTACTTTAGTAGTTTTTGCCATCTTTTACTTCTCCATATTGAATTAACATTTATTAAACTTGCTATTAAATTTAACAGCATTGAAACTATATTATATACATATATTATCAAGTTGTCAACTAAAATTTAACCAAAATTGTTGCCTAAATTCATCTGACGTTAACCATTTTGCATTCTTTTCTAATCTTGGTTGCAATTGTATAAACAATTTAGTAAGATCTAATTCAGATAATCGATCTAGTTGCTGTATAGCCATTTCGATTCGAAGTTTTTCATTTTGTATCATATCATAACTATGATCAATAATATCGTCAAATACATCAAACCCAATATCACGCAAGAACTTAACTGCGCCCACTGTTGCTATAATAACAAATAATTGATGTGCTCTAATAGGTTTAAATGTTTTTTCACTCACAATAGCCAATTCATTAGATATAGAAGTTTCGTTTACAAGATTAACATAAGTATCTTGAAATGCTGGATGGCTAATATCGATATCTAGGTTAGCTGCATGATCGGTTTGATTATAAGTCACAGTCTGTGGTAATTTATTAAATTCTTCTAAATCTTGATCAGATAATACAAGTGAATTTAAAAAATCAAATTGAGTTTTTCGAATACCAAACGTAAAAATCATTTGGTTAAAATATGATTTCTTCGATAATAATATATAAGCATATTTCCTATGGCTCCAATCATTACCATTTAGACTACTTAACTTATAAGTTCTATTTAATTTAAATTCTTCTGTAGGCCTAAAACTAGACCAGTATGCCCAAAATGGAAAAAACATCATCTTTTCGGGTAATTGTGTCTGATGTATATTAAAATTTCCAACACAACAATAATACGGTAATGGATGATTTAAATTATTAACAGTATTATAATGGTCGACTGATATGGGATTAGATGCCAAATCCCAAACAACACAGGAAATGTCATGCTTTGCAAGTAACGGGATTACGGTGTTACTCCACCATTCAACAAATCCAAATGGTGGAGTTGAATTAAAAATAACTAAACTCTTATCGGGTACAATTTTTTTATATAGAGATTCTATATAGTTATCACCCAAGGGTGTAATACGATAGTTAACTCGATTAGGAGGATAATCTAAATAATAGATCATACTGCTACTTTGGTTAAATTACTGCCCACTACCATCAAATTGTAGGCTAATAATGCTGTCAAATCGAAAACTGCGCCAAGCATTCTTGTCAATACACCACGCACTGATTACATTGTCGTTCTTTTTCTTAGTCTTAGCGTCGGCACCTTCGGTGACTGGAGGTTTGGCTGGAATAATATCTTCACGCAAGGTACAGGGCATGGTTCGTTGTTCACCATTTACTTTAGTAAAAGTCACAGTTACAATACCATCTTGTAACGATTCAAGCAATTGTTCTTTAGTCAGTTTCATGGCCAATCCTTGTCATTAGTTTAAATAAATCTTTTTTGTGCTTTGGTACCCAATAGACACCTTGCGGACTACACTCATCCTCGTATTTACGTGCAGTGCTACAGTACCTTATCTTTTGTTCTACCTCATCCTTGCCATTGACATAGTTGGGTTCTACAATTTCTTCAATGGTACGACGACATTTTAGGTATTTTCCAGGCGGATCAAAGAACCAACTTGAGATACGTTCGTTTAGGGTAAGTCCTCTGGTACTGTGTACACAGTCCTTACAAGTTACTCGATCTGTCATTCTTTACCTTTCAGTGTTTCAAACACAATTTCTTTAGCACGTTGATCTACAACTTTGCGATCAATGGCATCAACTGTGCGTAATAGATCCTGCATTAGATCTACAATAACTTCACGCCCTTCTTCTGTAAAATGGCAGTACTCGCGGCCCACAGGACTACTGCGCCACAATCGTGGATTCTTAGTAATTTCTAACATAGCACCATAGACAGTGCCTCGGTTAGCCTCTTGCGCTAACTTATAGTTTTTCGCCAACTTCAAAGCCCCTAAAACGTAAGAAACGTGGAAAGCGCAAACTGTAAGTACCGTCTTGATTTTGCGTAACAGCATCTGCACGTACTTCAACAATTTGTCCAATTAGTTCCCCACGTGATTCCCAATAAGTTCCACGATCGCTGTCAGTAAAACCAGATCCGCAATTAACATTAATAGTACGACCATCATCTTGACCGCTACATACCAACGCTCCCAAGCGTCCTTCGTTACGTCCTGTTCCTTCTTCGACATCAGTTACCTCCAAACTTACTTCAATAAATGGTTTAAGTTTTAACCAAGCTACACTGCGCTTACATTGATACACAGCTTCTGGATCTTTAATAAGCAACCCTTCATAACCGCCTTCAATTGCCTGCTGATTGATACTTTTATAACGTTTTTGACCATGTTCTGTGTCTAAATTAACAAATTCTTGCCCCACAACTGTCACATTAGGCATATGGTCACTAACTGACTGATACCATCGACTTAACCAAGCACTACGTTTTAGTTGTGTGCGTTCACTACGACCTGTTTGGAAATCTTTAAGTGTAAGAATATCAAATAGATTCAACACAGCATCTGCAGACTTAGCATCATCTTTACGGTGAATTTGTTTCATTAAGTCTTGGAAACTTGCTGACATAATTTCGCCATCTAGGACAGTTGGCTCAGTGAATTTATCAGCTACTTTGCTTAGTTGCAGTTCAACCAATGGAAAGTTGACCAATTGCTTGCCGTTACGGCTAAAAAGATTAACAAGGCCGTTTGGATAGACAATAGCAATAACACGAACTCCGTCGAGCTTGACTTCAATGAGCTTTTCTCCTGACACCTTAGATTCATGATTGGCACTGTCATGAGCAAGCTGGCAAGTAAACACAGGAATACTATAATTTTCATATTTTTTCTCCACTACTTTGTTAATGGTCTTTTCACTTACCCCACAGCGTAGGTCTTTGATTAAAATTCTGCGATACCAATAATTCCATTGGTCTTTGGTAGCTGTGCCGCGTGCTACTTCGATGGCTAATTGTGCAACATTGCCTGTTAATTGACGAGTAGCTAATAAGTCTGCTAATTGTTTAAACCCGTCCCAGCTAAGGCCTTGTCCGTCAACAGTTGATTCGCCAACTTGTTTTACACCAAATGTTATCATTGGATCTAGGGCAAGACGAACTCCATCAAAGAATTCTGTATTGGATTCTTCTGCTTGTCGTGCAATGATTTGTTCTTTATTGGTGCGGAGATTGTGTAATTCTAAATCTTTAATTACTTGACTAGGTGTGTCCATAATTTGCCTAACTTTTTAATGTATGTGTGTATTATATACTCTGTTAATGAAGTTGTCAACCAAATTATAATCGTTTAACAGGGATGTATACAATTTCTGTACCGTATTTAAAATTTTGTACCCAATCTAATGTAGTCTGTTTGATAGTCAGATCAGGTAAGACCTTATTAACATATTCTAATGCTTCTAAAGGATCAGGGTGTGCATCTCTAATACCATTTGCTTGGTCAATCCAAGCACCGAAATTGGACTGCTTTTTTTGCCAATCTTCACCGTTAAATACTACTTCAAATACACTAGGTTCTATTTCACTAATAACATCGCTGTATAAATCAAATATGTCTTGATTAGTATGGCTCACTAATCCATTAGTTGATTCAGCAGTATTAAGTGGAATCATTGAAAAGAATTTATAGTTAACACCCCACGCTTTAAGCAAATCTCTTGCAGCCGCTATAAACGCCAAATCTCTAATTAGATAACCACGCTCGCAGGCTAATTGTTTAATCCATTCTTGACTGTAGATATTTTGCCAATAGATATTGCCGTTGCCTATCCAACCACCTTTATTTTTAACATATCTATCTTCACGAGTAGTACTTGACCACATGATCATTACAGTATCGTCGGGAGTAAATCTGCGACTTTGATTACATTCTACTAGACTATTAAAGATATATTGATTACCTGATCCGCCACGTGCCCAGTTTTCTCGAGATGCAAATTGTTGTCCTACTATGTCAGCCCAAGTTGGGCGACTATTATTAATAGTAAAGCTACAACCAAAGGCAAAAAATCTTCCAGAATAATTATACATTAGAATAAAGTCCTTTTGCTTCTTAAAAATTTTAAAGGCGGTACTGGAATACTTGAACTAAGATATACTGATAAGTTTTGCAATATAGTATCCAAATCTTTTGAATCTGCAAATACTTCGTGATAGTAATATCTTTTAATTAAGAGACCTTTTTTAGTATTTAGATTAGTAAATGTAATCATCGAATCTAAATCTCTATTAACGTCTACTAGACTAATAGTAGGCCAAGTAGTGTGTACCCAATTGGCTATATTTTGTTTAAATTCATTTAATCGCATAAAAATTAATAATGTTATCAATCTAACAGGATCAGAATCTTTAATATAGTCAGTTGTGATTAAGAATTTTGATTTATGATCATTAGGGTCAATAAAATTAGCAAATACTTGATTGATATTGTCATTTAATTTACTGATATAAGTTCCGGACACGGAACTATTAGTAAAAAATGAATTATAAAATATTTTAGTAAAATCACCCAAAGACAATCCAGTTTGTTTAATTGTAGTCTGTAAAAAGCCAGCAGTCCAAAATGCTCTATACCAAGCATATGATATCCACATTTCTAAATAATCTTGTTTGGTGTAGCTGTAACTACTTACTACAATTTCTGATTCTCTTTCAAATTCATTATTATAGGAGTTTTCTGTATCGTTAAGACCAAATAATTTTTTAACAGTTTCTATTAGATATTTGTTTCTGTATTCTTGTTTATACGACGGAGTTTCTGGTAACAAATACCAGTCATAAAAATTCATGGTAATGTTATTAGCATCAAATACATTTATCTCGTGATAGAATTTATCTAAAGTAATACCAGGTAATCCTGCTATGATCTCAGCATAAGCATCATATCCGTAATTATTTTGTAGGAATTTACTTAATTCTAAATAATGTTCAAATGATACATCTGTACGATCAATATTTTGTAATGTTTCTTGATCAAGCGTTTGTATACTAAGTTTATAGGTAAGCGCACGTGTTAGATAATTCTGTGCTTCAATCTCTAAAATCTTTTTAATATATGGTAGTGCTTTAGGAGTCTTAGCATATCCGCCGTAGTTTAGTGTAAAAAATCTATTGTGCTGTTTTTTAACATCTGCAATATACCGCATGATACTTACATCACGATCTTTAAGTATACCAAAGTTAGCATCACAAAAGAATACACCGTTCAGATCTAATCGAGCGAGGTAATCTATATCTTGTTGCACATACTTGATATCTTTTGCTATAACTTTTGCCGCAGTTCCACCACCCCAATCACAGAATGTACAGGCATAGGGGCAACCTCTAGTTGTTTCCAATAATCCCTGTGCTCTATATGATGAATTGTATTGTTCTAATAGGTGTCTGTATATATTTAAACTTTGGTATTGACTGGCATAGGCACTATAATCCCACCAAAAACTTCTTTTGTTTTGATTCTTTTTACTGTGTAGTATTAATTTTTTGTTTTTATTTGGATAGACTACTGCATGAATTTGATTCCAAGACAAGTTATCTAAATTGTCTAAAATGTCACATATAGTAACTTCACCATAGTCATCACCTGCTAAGCTGGCATCTAAGAAGGGATTGTCTTGGAACCAAGAAGTTTCGTGTTTGAAATATTGATGTGGGCCGCCGCTGATTACTACACAGTCAGGATAAGTTTCTTTAACCCACGAGGCTATTTGTAGAGCAATAGTATGATTCCAAACATATAGACTAACTCCAAATACTGCCGGTGGGTTATTGCGTATAAATGATTTAATTTGTTCTACATCGTTGTAGAAGTTAAACAAAGGATTGACCCAATCGTAGTCGTTAGGGTATTTGCCTTGGTGTTCGTAGTATGTTTTGGCACTGGCCCAAAAGTACGGCAAGTACATATTGCTGGCACTAAAGGATGGATTGAATAATAGTATATTCTTCTTAGACGACATAGATATAGTATATATGATTTATATACCAGATGTCAAATTAAACTCTACCAACTACCACTTCAATTGTATGTACGCAGTCATCAGTGATGTCTTCTAAAGCCTTACCGATGATACAACCTGGCTCATAAAGAGTTTTATCTAGTTTAATAGCTACACCTTTAATATTGCTGGCCACTAAACGGTCACCTTTGGCCACTGGACCTTGTACACGACATGGCACACGACCTTGAAGTGCAATTGGCAATCCGTCAGCTTCGGAATTCATTAGATATGCTGGATCTGTAGATACTACACCTGCAATACTCGGATCATGACTCTGTGTTGAAATTGTAATTTCTTTGTCACCACCAAAAACTACCACAGTGCCAGGAACATATTTCTTATCACTAGAATATTTTTCTGCCAAGTCAGCGTATTGTGCTGTAGTGGCTTTGGCAAATACAGTGTTAAATGTGGCACCAGTTGCACCAATATTACCTACGCCACTTGTACCACCATTGGCAATTGCTACTGTTTGATTTTTGAGACCAACAATGGTTACACCGTTGGTGTCAATCCTTACACTATCTGTAACTGATACTGCGTTAGTAGTATTAGTACCAGTACCAAACGCAATGCCACCGTTAGTTGACGCACCGTTAAACTGTACATAACCCATCCATGTAGCATCAATTTTTTGTTGTAGTCGGTAACCTGCTGTAGTCCAAGTTGACCCTGCTGCAGTACGTGTATTAGTTAATTCTAAAAATTCGTTATTACTGCCATCACTTCCACTCCATACCCCAATTATTGATTGGTTCCCGTATGTACTACCTACAGTGGTATGTGTAACATTCATAGTAGGGGCCGAAATATTACCGCTAGAGGTTAATCCAGTTAGTGTACCTACTGATGTTAGACTACTTGCTGTAACACCACTGGCTAAGGTACTACCAGTCAATGAACCTGCTGGAGCAGCACCGCCGATACTCAAACTACTTGCTGTACCAGTTAAACTGGTACCAGCGCCACTAAATGTAGTTGCTGTAACTGTACCGGTTACACTTACGCCGGATGATGTAACGTTGGCAATTGGTGTGTTACTTGCCCAAAGACTTTGGTAACCATTTTGACTTGATGCACCACGAACATATTGTGTAAAGCTATCCCAACCAGCGGTATTATAGTTAATACCAAAACGTGCCACTTCACTACCAGTAGTATTATATCCTACTCCGTTTTGTGCTGTTAATTGGAAGTTAACATCACTACCGTGTGTAAATATTGCAGTTGCGGTATTGGCTGTGGTTAACGAATAGTTAACTAGACCACTAACAGTCAAACCAGTTAATGTGCCAACTGATGTTATGCCGCTTGCGCCAGTATATCCCGGCAAGTAGGCAGCCACGTTGGTGTTAGCATACCCAGCTGGTAGGCCTGTTAGCAAACTACCGTTACCCACAATGTAGGTTGCACTTACGTTACCAGCATTGATATTACCTGCGATACCAGCACCACCATTAACTACTAATGCACCTGTAGTTGTACTTGAACTTGGTGTTGTATGATAGATTGTAACATTACTGTATGCTGTAGATGAGCTACGAGCAATAAACACGTTACCTTGTTCATCAATGCGCATTTGTTCAGTTAATGAACCACCACTACCATTACGTGTATAAAATGCCAATTGACCTGTGGCTGTGTCACTTGCTGAGTTAGTTACTGCTATACGAGCAGTATTGTACATAACGTTAGATGTTGCCTTGGCTACAAAGTCAATCTTACTCTGTAATCCGCTACCACTTGCAGAACCACCTTGTAATTCTAAAGCACCGACGCCAGTTACTTGTGAACCTGTATCACCTAAACGTGCACCTAAGATAGTTAAGTATGCTGATGATCCTGAGATTAAACCATAACTGCCTAATCCTGTACCAGGAGTTTGTCCAATTAATATATTGCCCGATGTTATAGCACCTGTTACACCAACACCACCTGCTACTTGTAATGCACCTGAGGTTGTGCTTGATGATGCTACACCGCCTGATACTAAAACTGTAGTATTACCTGAAAAATATTGTAATGCCGCCGCGCCACCAAATGATGTGCCACCGCTGTTGTAGATAATTTGATTGGCTGATCCGCCCGGAATTGCAGCTGCATTACCTAACGGCCCCCAATTGTTTACATAGTATCCTTCGTATGCTCCTGTATCTGTGTTATAACGAATTTGTCCAGTAGTTGGACTACTTGGACGTTGAGCTGTATTACCATAACCAACACTGGTACCTACGTTACTGGTAAACACACCAATGGTAGCATATAGGTTACCTTGTATACCAGCACCACCACTAACTTGTAGTGCGCCTGTACCAGTTGAAATAGCTGTAGTTGTAGCTGGAATTATCAGGTTACCGTTGATATCCAAGGTCATTCTAGTAGTGCCCGGAGTAAACCAACGGAAGCTACCACCATAGTTATCTATTTGCCAGTTTTGTGTAGCATTACCAGTAAAGAAACCTACACGTGGACTTGGTGTTCCAGATCCAGCATTACCGATAAACACGCCTGGTATAGTTGTATTTTCAGTGTATGGTCCGCTAAATTGGCCATTACCATAAACAGTGATATTACCAGCCGAACTCATGGCTGTTAGGTTACCAAGAGTCGTAATATTAGTTTGACTTGCAGTTTGTATAGTACCGTAATGATTTACTGCATAGAAATTGCTCCACCATTGGGTTGAAGTACCTAAACTTACACTGGCATTTGAAGCAGTGCTTGGGTTTACAGAACCCTTCATTATTAATGAAGTTGTACTGTTACTAAAACGACCGATTTCATTTGATACATTTGCACCACCTACTGCAAATACAATATCATTAGACATACCAGTTGATAATAATAAGTTACCACCACCTGTTATAGAATTACCATAGGCAATTAAATAACCATCGTTGGGTTTAATTAAACTGTATCCTGGATAGTTATATGTGCTGCTTGCAACACCAATGTCAAAGAATGTATCATTAGGCGAACCGTTATTTGGAGTAAGAATAAGATCGCTAGATGCTAATGGGCCAGCATTAATATTCTGCATATTAAGCATAGCATAGCCATTATAGTTACTAGATATTTGGAAAGTAGTTTGTGGTTCTATTAAATATCCGGAACCGATACCTGCGTATAATGCACCAAATCCGTTTACGTTACCAAAGAATTGTCCACTATTACCAGTAATTTGTACCTGTGTTACGTTACCAATAACAGAAATTTCACCAGTTACTATCAAATTGCCGTTTACTGTTAGGTTGCCGCCATTGCCTACATTAGTTAAACCAGCTAGAGTAGTAAGATTTGGCTGACTTACTGTTTGTAATGTACCTGTTAGTGTTGTTGAACCACTTGCACCAATACTGGTCACACCAGCAAGTGTTGTAATATTAGGTTGACTTGCTGTACTTAACGTACCAGTTAGGGTTGCACCTGTATTACCAATCTGTGGACTGTATACTGCACCTGCGCTTACATAGGTAGTACCATAGATATATGCGCTGATTATATTGCCAGCATTGATATTACCTGTAGTTATATTTCCTGCAATAACATTTCCTGATACGTTAGCACTTGGCGGATTAAATGATACAGCTGAACCTAATTGCACTGTTGACCCATTGCTGGTAAATGACCAAGTACCAAGGCCATCTTGACTAAGACTAATAGATTCACTGCCTATATAAACTGTATTAGCACCGAAATATGCGCTATGAAATTTGTTTGTTGGTGATCCTAAATTATAAACTACATTAGCTGAAGGAATTAAATTACCGGTTATGTATACATCAGTTAATACTGATCCGCCACCAATGTTACCATAATGTGTTGTTGCATATATATTACCTGCAACACCTAAACCGCCTGCTACTACTAATCCACCTGTTGATATACTTGTGCTGGTAGTAGAACTATTAGCATAATGGATGCCTGTTGCAGCCAGTCTGGTAAAGTCACCACTCGCTGGGGTGGCATTACCGATTACTGTATTATTAATACTTGCGGCCGACAACGCACCTAATGTAGTAGTACTGGTTGATTGTAATGTAGTAAATGCTCCCGTCGATGCCGTTACATTACCTATTGCTGTAGCCTGGATATCTCTAGCATATACACTTAATCCAACACCTAATCCGCCAGTGACTACTAAACCACCAGTAGTTGTGCCACTTGCTAACGCAATTGAGTTAGCGTAAACAATACCAGTTGCAGCCAGTCTGGTAAAGTCACCACTGGCTGGAGTAGCATTGCCGATAATTGCATTGTTAATGCTGGCCGCAGTTACCGCACCTAATGTTGTAATGTTGGGTTGACTTGCTGTTTGTAGTGTACCAGTAATGCCATTATAGAAAGTAGCCGCTCCCCAATACGAACTTGTACCACCTACACTTAATGATGTTAGGTTACCGACTGCGGTAATATTAGTTTGACTCGCTGTTTGTAGTATACCTGTTAAGGTAGTTGAACTACTTGCACCAATACTGGTTACTCCAGCAAGTGTTGTAATGTTGGGTTGACTTGCAGTAATTAGTGTACCACCAATACCACTATTACCATATATGTAACCAAGTGTTTGTATAGTACCTTGCACATTTAATGATGTAATTGTGCCTAGCGAATTGATATTGGGCTGTGCGTTAGTTAATAATGTACCTGTTAGGCCGTTTACTGTTAGATTTGCATATTGTGAAACTGCAATATTAGAATTAATTAGACCAGAATTACCTGTAAAACCCAAGATAAATTGATCAGTAGTTTCGTTCCAATAAACTGCAACATTAGAACCAGTACCACCACGATTGAATATAAACCCAATATCAGTATTGGCTAAGGTTGATGTACTGTTAAGTCCGATAATAGGGTCGGCAAAATATTCTACAGTGGTATCAAGGTTATCTATTTTTACTCTGGTTAATGGCATTGGTTATACTCTTAAAGATGTTCTAAGTATTTATTCAAAAAAATAGGACCTACGGGTCCTATTCTTTATACTACAGTTATACTACGCTTGTGATTCGTTCCATTGAATTTGAATTTCACCTGTAACTGCAACGTTAGCAGTTGGTACAAGAGCAGTAATATTAATTGCTAATAACTCTGGACCATCTGGATAGACGTTGTATCCCGGAATACCACTGTTACCCAACTGTTTAACCATTGACAAGTCTAGCTGACCTGAGTTGGTATAGTTAACTGGAATAGCAAATAAACGTTCACCGCCTGTGGCCCATGTTACGCCACTACCACTGGTAGTAAAGCTGATCTGACCAGTTTGGCCAGCAGCACCGGTAACGTTACCATAGGCAATCTGCGTATAGCTCGGTTGGATAGCACCACTTGGGTTAGTTGTTGCATTATATGGACTGTTGTACATAAAACCCCATGTGGTACTTGTAGTGCTGATGTTATTTGGATTTAAAATACCTTCAATTAGATAACGTGCACCAGTTGTAGTTGATACGTTATTACCAGAGAAGTTAATAATCATGTTTTGTAACAACAACTGCGCACGATTAACTAGATCACGTTGTCCTAGATCACCCGGAATTTGGTTACTTACCGCAGGTGACAAACGCATAGCAAACGATGTAACTGTTGTGTTACCTGCTGCTAGGCCTGTTGGGAACGCCACGTTCGCTGTTGAATATGTATAAGCATAACCACGGTCAACGTCGAATCCACCGTCTAGGATAATTGCACTACCCCAGTGGTTCAAGCTCGGTGCTGATGTAGCTGAAATAACACGAACCGATACGTTGGCATTGTGAGCCGCCGCACTACCCGCCGAGAACGATTTGTTAGCACCATCTTGCCATAAGTTAAATGTTGCAGCACGTGTTACGCCAGTAACTGTAGCAGGAGTTACTCCACCAACAGTAGTACCTTGTGTAATACCTGTACATTTTAAAATCTCATTGTCAATTAATACATAAACTGGCTGTGTTGGTGTTGGTGTTGGGAATTGTGTACTATCTAAAATAGTAAATGTTGTATCAGTACTGTTTATACCTGTATAGTTATATGCAGTGCTATTAGCATTTAATATTTGATATGGTGTATCATTAATAGCTTCGTAACGTGCAGGTAAGTTACCAGTACGCATATACGCTTGATAATTCAAGTTGTTGTTCATAAAACGATGACAGAATACATAATTACCGTTTTGTCCGCGAACACCGTAGTCTACGAAACCAGCACCGTACCATGTGTATTGAATCATCAACATCTGCATCTTAGTTGGATCCATTAAGTAACCACTTGGGCCAGTACCATCTAAACGGTCTAGGTTCCACTGTGCTTGTTGCACACGACGTTCAACAACCTTACTTGGTTTAATACGTGTTTGGTTAGTTAGGCCACGCCATACTGGTGAAATCGTTAGTTGGTTATCATCAATAATACTTGTAACAGTGTGTGTCATACCACGTAACACAATCTTATCACCAGCTACATACTGTTGAGTAAAGTGGCAAGTACCATCGCCTGTACACAAGTTAGTAGCAACTTCAACTGACACAGTACCAGTCATGTAGTAAGTGGCTGAACGTTGTACTACGTTAATCTGTGTACCTGTGTTTTCAAAGAATACACCGTTTTGTGCATCAAAAATACCAGCACGTACACTTGCACCAATCCAACTAACTGTAACTGCTTTTGGTTGGTTTTGATAAATTACGTTAGCACCAGTATCGCCTAATGAACTTGCAGCATTAACTTGGAATGTGTGGTCACCAGTGATAGCCTGTACTAGATAATAACCGTTATAACCAGTAGTAGTAATACCACTAATTTGAATATTGGCACCAATTTGTAATTGATGTTCCTGGTCAGTGGTAACTGTAATTGTACTACCTGCACCTGTCCCTGTCGAACTAACTGCTGTTAGGTCAAAGTTAGAACCTAATAGTGTACCTGATGTCCACATTAGACCTTTACCAGATTGGTAACGGAAGTATTTCTTAGTTTGACGTGCTGCACTTGCGCCGTGATGCGGTGTACCTGTACCTAGTAACACACCACCGTCTGCAGCTCTATGTGTAAAGAACGCACTTGGACGAGCATAAATTGCACCAGTGATTGGACCAGTTACACTTGCACCAGCTTTAGCTTGGAATGTAAATGTAGTTGGGCTAGGAATACTTAAAATAGTAAACGAACCGTTGCAATAAACACTATTAGTTGCTGCAATCAAGTTAGCCAGAATAGGTGTTGCTGGAGCTAGGCCGTGTGCATAAGCCGTTGTACCTGTGATAGTACTCGGTGTAGCACCATCAGATGTAAATGATACCTGTGGTAAACTTGCTGTACCATAGAAACCAGCATAACGAATCTGTGTGTCCCAACGATTTAGTTGGTAACCGACTGTAGCTGTACTACCACGACGTGGATAGTAGGTAAAGTAGTTAGTGTATGTATTAACTATTTGATATTGTCCTTCACTATTAGTATCATAGTGGTTAGTTGTACTTACAGCACCATTGGCCACAAAGTGGTGACCAGGTAAATTAATACCAATTAATGGTAAGTTAGCTGAACCAGCTACAAATATACCGCTTAAACGTACAATCGGACTACCAACCGGTACTGATGAAACTGCTGTGGTGCCCATCGCACCACGTGCGATTGTTGCTGTATTACCTGCTGTTGTACCAATTGTAGTTGTTTGTAAAATTTCAACGTTGGTACCTGAACCATTTGATGCATCCCAGTTAATTGCTTGGATAACTGAACCTTGTGTTAACAAGTCTTGTGGGGTTGTATTCATGTAAGCACGGTTAACGTTAATAGTTGTTGAACTTGGAATACTTACGATATTAGCCAGTTCAGCTTGTGCAACTACATATACAGCCGAACCTGAGGTAATATAAGCATTACCTGCATTTGTTCCTAGACGATTACGTGCTACTGTTAATGAACCTGTACCACCACCTGCTGTAACTGTCATTAATTCTGTGGTAAATCCTAGTCCTGAAGTAGTGTTAGCAGTAAACACCATGATCATGCTACCAGTCGAAATACCAGTACCACTTGCTACTGCTAATGATGTAGTACCTGGTGACAAGTTTGATGTAGATACTGTTGTAGTTGGGCCGTTAGCTGATGTTGGAGCATAGATAATAACAACATTCTGACCAACTGAGAAATTAGAGCTATTGGCTACAGTTAGACCACGTTGGTTTTCGCTGGCTACGTTGGCTGTTACATAGGTAGTTGCTGGCGGACTTGCTACATATGGGTTCCATGTAATTGCAAAGTCACCACTGGTCCAGTTAGGCTGATTGTTGCCTGCCATACCGTTGTTACTGATAACTACAGAAGTTTGTGAGTTAGAAGTAATTGCAGTTCCTGTAAATCCAACATATGAAATAATGTTAGCATAAACATCTGAACCCGGAACTTCATAGATACTTGGGTTATCGTTATTAGTAAACAAACTTTGCCATTTGGTATTTTGTAGACCATACTCAAAGTCAGCGTCAATTAATGACTGTGGATTAGCAACACGCATACGTTCAACAGCATCTGTAGCAAATGGACGTTGTGCTTGATAAGCAGCTTCAACGTAAATAGCTAATTTGTCAGTACTACTCAAACTTGAAGTATTTGTGTTCAATGTAATTGTAGTTACACCGTCAATACTTGTTGGAAAATTAGCATTCGGACCGCTGGCCCAAGAAATAGTACCACTAAGTGTAGTATCAGCAAAGTTATAAATGAACGTCTGAGATGTTGCATCTAAAATTGCTAATACCTGAGCTGAACCATAGTTGCCTGGTATTTGTACGTATCCTAAACCTGCTGTGTTTGGTGAAAATACGTATTGTTTAATCTGTTGTCTTGCCATCTTTTATGCCCCAAAAATAAGTGAGTTTGCTAACAATGTAGCTTTTGTAGTAGTTGCCAATGTGCCATACTGTACTGTGCCCGGAACGAACATTGAGTTAGTAAGTGTATTGTTACTTGGTATACCAGTATTTAATACATCTCCGTAGACCATGACAAAAAAGTGTCCTAGTAAACTCGAACTAGGAGCAGTTGCAAAAACTATAGTAGTTCCGCTAAAATAATAATCAACACCTGGATTAAGTATTGCTCCATTGGCTACTACAATAGTAGCATAGGGGTTACTAACTGTATAACTCTTTCCAGAGACTGTTGTATTAAAAGATGATAAGCTACCGTTAAATTGACTTGAAATATCATCTAATTTAACAAAATTACCTACCTGTGGTGTTTGACCTAAGTATGACATGTTTTCCCCTAAACTCTTCCGACTACAACTTCAATCACGCTTTCTAATCCATCGTGATCTTCTAATGCTTTACCAATTACTGATCCAATCACTGGGTTAGCTTCTGCACGGGCATAACCATTGCCGGCACTTACCATCATGTCACCTTTCTTAACTATACCTTGTACTCGGCAAGGAACACGTCCTGTAAGAGCAACACTAACTGAAAATTGTCCATTTAGTGAATCGTATGCTAGGTCTTCATTCATTAAGAAAGAAGGTTTAGTAGAAACAACACCTGCTATAGTAGTATCCATATTAGTTGTACTTTGTGTTACTTCGTATGCACCACCGAATGATACCACAGTACCTGGAGCATAGTCGGCATCACCGATATATTTTTCTGCAACGTCAGCGTATTGTGCATATTGTGCTGTGGCAAAAATTGTATTAAATCCTGCACCACTTGCACCAATATTACCTACTCCGCCAGTGCCACCATTACCGATAGCAATACTACTGTTTTGTCCATTAACATACATTGTTCCTTGTACACCAACACCACCGCCTACCACTAATGCACCAGTAAGTGATGTAGTTGATTGCGTAGTTGCTGTAACATTCGCATTGCCGATCCATAAGTCTGCATAGACATAACTACCGTCGTTAGTTGTAACTAATGTACCTGGTTGTGTGACTAAGTTAGCAAATAATCTATAACGTTTGTCTGATTGCGCACGATATAAACCTGTGTAACGTTGTGTTGTACCGTCGTTGTATGTACCAACAAAACCTTGGTCAACAGAGTCACTTACGTTTGTGTTAGCTAAAAACAAGAAAGGTGTATTAACAACTAAACTATTTGTACTTGTGGTATTAAATGCCCCTGCTACAGTTAATCCGCCAGAGATAATCATACTACCACCAACGTTTAAGCTCTTAGCAACACCCATACCTCCTGCTAAAATAACAGCACCCGTTGCACTACCGGATGAATCTGTAGAATTAGTAACATGCAATGTACCAGCAACATATTGTGATCCACTGATACCAACACCACCATTAACTACTAAAGCACCCGTAGTTGAACTTGATGAAACCCCTTGTCCGCTGTCACTCATGGTTACACGAGTATTACCTGCTAAAGTAAATGCTAGACTGTTGGTGCTTGGCCAGTATATACCTGTAGAAGCCGCCGCAGTTGAATAAAGACTTGGAGCAGTAGTTGTTCCTACAGGAAAGGCATTTGCACTAAGATATACAGTATTAAGGCTACCAGCAATAAATGTTACACTAACATTATTAGTACCTGCTGTAGGGGCATTGCCTGAAGTAAATGTCAGTGTAGTTCCGGCCGCTGTATAACTAACACCAGGAATTTGTAGTGTATTACCTACCTGTACAATAATATCAGATGCCTGACTAATACCCTGTTGTAGAGAAAATTGTAATGTAGAACCAGTGCCACTAAAATATTGTGTAGCAGTACTTAAAGTCTGTTGAACTGGTTTTAAACCAACATAAGACATATTATGTAATCTCCATGATGCTCATATATGCATCAACTGATCCAGATGCTGTACTAGATACATAAATGCTGTCATTTGACTGTAATACCATCTTCTGATCACCACCGACTATAACTAATGTACCACCTGCTGAAATCGGTGCGCTTTTAACTAAGTTAACATTACCCGAAGCAGTATTAACGTATGCTGTTGCACTAATTGTTGATCCCGAAGTATTTGCTATTGAGAACCCAACCACAATAGTTGTAGTAGCTGGAGTATAGTTGACTACATAGCTACCTACTTGGGTTGCAGTTGTACCAACGTTTGCGCTAAATTTTCTATAAAATGTATTTGCCATCTTGTTTTCCTATTAACCACCTAATGCTATTGCTAATGCTGTGGCATCAGCTTGAGATGCTGCATTTATGCCTTTAATTGTTTCTGCTACTAAAACTGTAACTGTATTTGCGGTTATAAGGTTAGCCGTTAAACTTGCTACTGTTTCGTTTAGACTCACTGTTAAATTTGCCACTGTTTCATTTACTGCAACGTTGATCACGTTGGCAGTTTCGTTTGACATGGTAGTATTACCAACAATGGTGGTAGCACCTTGTACTATAAGATTACCTGCAATTAGTACATCGCCTGTTGCGGCTGTGATAGTCGTAGATCCGACTGTTAGTCCATTATGGACTACGAAGTTTTGATTAGCCACTGTTCCATATCTCCCAAATAGCTTTATTAAAGTTATTTATGCTATTTTTAAAAAATGTCTAGCCAAAAAAATAGCACCCGAAGGTGCTATTTTAACTTAAACTAATTTAGTTTAGTAGTGCATACCCGGTTGTGGGTTATTAGTTTCTTCTTTAGGCAAATCATAGATTGCACAATCAGAAGTTAATAATAAACCAGCAACACCAGCGGCATTTTGTAGTGCGCATCGTGTGACCTTAGTAGGATCAACAATACCCATTTCAATCATATCACCATAGGTATCATTAGCAGCATTAAATCCATAGTTAGCAGTACCACCGGCTACAGCATTAACTACAACTGACGATTCTCCACCTGCGTTTTCTACAATACTACGTAATGGAGCTTCAATAGCACGTAGGACAATGTCAATACCAACTGATTGGTCATGGTTCTCACCTTTTAATCCCAATACAGCCTGTTTAGCACGTATTAGTGCAACACCACCACCTGGTACAATACCTTCTTCAACTGCGGCACGTGTAGCATGTAGAGCATCATCGACACGGTCTTTCTTTTCTTTCATTTCAACTTCTGTTGCAGCACCTACTTTGATCACAGCAACGCCGCCTGCTAATTTAGCTAGACGTTCTTGGAGTTTTTCTTTTTCGTAATCTGATTCGGCTGAATCAATTTGTGTACGAATCGTATTAACACGTGTGTCGATATCTTCTTTAGCACCACTACCATCAATAATAATAGTATTGTCTTTGCTAATTTCAATACGTGCCGCTTGGCCTAGATCTGCTAAAGTAACTGAATCAAGTTTGTAACCTAATTCTTCAGCAATTACTTTACCACCAGTTAATACTGCAATATCTTCCATCATTGCTGTACGACGATCACCGAAACCTGGAGCCTTAACAGCCGCAGTACGAATAACACCTTTCATGTTATTAATAACCAATGTTGCTAATGCTTCGCCCTCTAGGTCTTCTGTGACAATAAACAATGGACGAGCCGCTGAGCGTACTTGTTCTAAGATAGGAAGAATATCTTTGATAGAACTAATTTTCTTGTTGAATAACAAGATGTATGGATTTTCTAATTCAACAATTTGTTTCTCTGGATTAGTAATAAAATAAGGACTTAGGTATCCCCTATCAAATTGCATACCTTCTACTACGTCAAGTTCCATAGCAAGACCATTTGCATCTTCTACAGTGATAACGCCTTCGCGTCCAACTTTGTCCATGGCCTGTGCAATAATTGAACCAATTTCGTTATCGCTGTTAGCTGAAATAGTACCAACTTGTTCAATACTGGCTGTAGAATCACAAGGTACAGCAATCTTTACAAGTTCAGCAACTACAGCGTTTGTAGCCATATCAATACCACGTTTAAGATCCATTGGGTTCATACCAGCGGCCACTGCTTTATTACCTTCTTTGACAATAGACTGTGCTAGGACAGTAGCTGTAGTAGTACCATCGCCTGCTTGGTCGGCTGTTTTACTTGCTACTTCCTTTACAAGTTGTGCGCCCATATTTTGTAGCTTATCTTCTAATTCAATTTCTTTAGCCACAGTTACACCGTCCTTGGTAATATGTGGGCTACCATATGATTTAGCAATAATAACATTACGTCCTTTAGGACCTAGTGTTACTTTTACTGCATTTGCCAAGGTGTTAACACCTTCAATCATTTTTGTGCGAGCGTTCTCGCCAAATTGTACGTCTTTAGCTGCCATATCTTAGTTCTCCTCAATAACTGCGTAAATTTCTGATTCTTTTAGAACAAGTAATTCTTCACCTTCAATTTTTACAAGTTCACCTGTGTTTTTGCCAAACAACACACGGTCATTAACTGTTAATGACATTGGAATTAGAGTGCCTTCTTCTGTTCTGCGTCCTGCACCAACAGCTAACACTACGCCTTGATCTGGTTTTTCTGCTACGTTGTCAGGGATAAAAATACCGCCTGCTGTTTGTGTGTCTGCATCGACACGTTTGATTACTACACGATCGTGTAATGGATTTAATTTCATTTCTTACTCCTTAATTAAGCAAATAAAATATATGCTACGCCCTATATCAGGCACGAAACATATAGTATAATACAGACAACTATTTAAGTCAAAAGTTTTGGTGACTAAAGATTTTCTAAATCCGTTAATTGGATTTGGTAAAGTTTTTTCCAACGTTGATGGTCGTCGCTACCATAGCGTACACCCATGGTATATTCAACATGTTCATTTAGTAGAATAGCAGTAGGAGTACCATGGCTTACAATTAGATTCAATTTTTCAGCTTCTTCTAATACCTGTGCTTTGGTTAGAAGATATAGGTCTACAGTAATATTTTCACTATCTGTATCATCTACGTGACCATATAGATAGTAGTCAATTTCCTGCCAGAAACGATGTTGTAGGCCTGTTGGGCCAGTGTCAGTGCGAATGCACCATTTTTGTTCAATGTATTTGCCACTTAGTGTAAGACTATCACCACGATCTGCTTTGGCTTTTAATCTAGTCCAACCAAACTGATTATTGATCCATTTCTCAAATTTCGGACCGTATTGTTGCGCACTTGGATATGTAGCACTGATCAATGCCAAGTCTTCTAGACTAAGGTCCATACCCCAGTTTGATTTGCTGTACATTTTTTTAATTAATTTTTTCTGTTTGTGAGCCGCTACTGCCATTGCGCGATCAAAATTTGTTGTCATATTAGTCTTTCATAATAGATTAGAAGAAACCCGCCGAAGCGGGTGGTTGTTTTGGTAACAAGGTAAGTCCTACCCCGGACGTTGCAGTTTCTTAGGCTGCTACAGCTTCGGTACCACGAGCGAAGCGGAAGCCACGACCCATAGATACTTTAACTACGTCTTTAGTATTTGCGTTTGCATTTACTTGAGTTTGCGTTTTACATCCACATGATGTGTTGACCCTTATCCTATCCCGCCACGTCGAAACCAAATACACCCCCACTCAAGACACTTTTTCAAATGCCCTCAGTGGAGGTGGCCGGGGTCGAACCGGCGTCCGCAACGATATTACTTTAGAGCTTATACAACAATTCTTTAATACAATACTTATCTAGGTATTAGGTTTTACTACCACTTCTGGTGCTCGTATAGTCATTGGGTTCTTATCATCAGTCCAACGTGCTTTATTAGGACTAAACAACCTCTGTCTAAAGCTGGCCATTAGGCCTGGACCCCAATAGGTACTAACCATACTTTCTGCAAATTTATCATACTCTGGGTCAGTGAATCTAGTCCAACAGCCTTCATGTAGCGCAGGTCCTGACTCTGACTCTGTAGCATAGGCCCTATAGGGATAATCTGAAGTTTTAACTCGACAATCTTCTAGGGTTAATACAATGTACCCGCCACTGTCATTTGGCATGTACATTTCAGTTGGTTCATCTGCCATTGCAGACAATGACACTAATAGTGCAAGTGTAGCGATCCTCATAACATATCCTCCATAGTAGCGGTCGGGATAGAATCGGGATCGCTATACCAGTATTTACACCTTAGGCAACGATTCCTGCACGTGTTTTGATAGCCTCAATGCTTAATGCACTCTTAGGACGGCTTAATTTAACAGCATAATTATGATTGTATTTCTCATCTGCAAGTGTAATAGCTTCTGCAAAACGAGGAGTATCCATTAATGTTGTTGCTTTTAAGTGTGTAACTGCATCAGCTTTAGACAGCGGTTCTGGAAGTTCATACAATTCGATATCAGTATGACCATCTTTGACCAACATCTTAACACGGCTAACAAAATCATTAGCAAAACGCACTTTGGTAACACCGTTAAGTGTCGAAACTCCAACTACTTTAAACATATTTTTCTCCTACAAGTTAATATTATACTGCTCAGTTACTATTATACTACCAAAATATCAAAAAGTCAACCAAATTATTCATAAATCCAACCTAAATTTTCAATGTTATGGATCCAAGTATAAATTGGAGTTGTAAATTCCAAAGTCCAAATACCATTCCACCCTAGATAGGTATGATTAGTTAACTCTGGTTCACCTTGTGTGTGATGTGGGTAATTTGGTCTATATATCCCAGACCAACCAAACTTAGGATTGGTAATACCATTGAATTCAATTTCCTCAATTACTACTGCAGTATCATAGCCATTGGCCATATCTGAATCTAGGTCAGTCTTGCCCAGTAGTTCAACTTCAAGGTGATGTACACCTGCAGGCTTATTCAGATGATAGTAATAGGTTATAGTATCCCTTAGAGAAGTTTGTCTATACTCCCCATCTAGTCCAACTCTAACCGTGGGAGGTTCCCTAAACCAAATTGGTTTTAATTTAACTACAATATTAACTGGGTAGGTTCTTTCCACGTGTAAACTCTTCTGTTAGTTCTGGATATAATTCCACTGCATCAAATCCATAGACCTTGTCCCACTTTAGGCAATGCTCTACCAAACTATTAGTTCCCGGCCGGAATGTCGGGGTTGTTTCTAATAGATTAAGTGCTTGGATAACCTGTAGTTTAATTGATTTCTGATAGTTATGAGGATCACTTTCGTTAAATGGTGCCGTGCTGACATCGGCTAACTTGGTCATAAGTTCTGCATATCTAAGTTTGTATGCTTGTTTTACCCCTTGTGGCAATGCCGATACACTTAGATAATCAGGATTGGTAACAATTAAACTTTTAATTAAGAATTGATGGTCTAGACAATATTCTAATAAAGTATGATAGTATCCAATGCTTAATGCACTGATCGCAGGCCGTAATGTAATTGAAATCGAATCATTACATAATTCTTTATAACGTTGTATATTCGTCAAGACGTCTTGTAGTTTAGATCCTTGACGAATATAGTCATTGTGTTTGGTCACAGTTTCTATACTAATTTCAATTCCTGTACGAGGAAACTTTGACAATTTTTTAATTAGGTCAGGTTTGAATACTGTGCCATTGGTTACAAAACTAAATGACACATCGAATCGTTTATGTAGAGTCATAAAGTCCACCAGCTCTTCAAAACGATTAGTCAGCAGTGTTTCTCCGCCCATTAGATGTATGTTTTTAAGATGGGGTATAGATAAGAGATCATTTAAGAATCTAGTCCAAACCTCTGAATCTTTAGTCCAATCAGTACCTAAGAATTGTCGATGTTCTGCATGCCCCCACTTGACCATTTGGGTAGCAATAGTACTACTTGCACCACTCCAACACATCTTACAGGCCAAGTTACAATAGTTGCCTAGGTCAATGTGTAGATCGACTGGTAGGGTATTAGTAAGACCATCCATGCCTTCACTGAATTTAAAATTATCATAGTGCGGGCTTTGTTCAAAACTGTCATAAAACGCAATTTCTGTAAATATTGCACTCTTATGGTTAGCACGATGTCTGCGACTTGTGCCACCAAATTCTGTTTCGTTATAACAGCGATTACAAACAGGAGTTCCACTATTGTCTAATACGTCTAATCGAAATTGCCTTACTGGTTTGCTGTTAAACCAATCATTCAACGACATTGTTTTGATATTGTACTGTGAGGCTTTTGAAGGAGGATATAATTTCATATCCTCTTGACAACAGATGCCGAGACTCCCATCCCAATAGATGTGAGCCTCGTACCATGGTGTATTACAAAATACGTTTGTATTGGCCATTAACGCTGAGTAATTACTTCGTCGGCTAGGCCGTAGGCTACTGCTTCTTCTGCTGATAAGAATGTATCAAACTTCATAGTTTCAAACAGTTCATCGTAGGTTTTACCTGCGGTATTGTGCTTGACATACAGTTGAGTTAGACGTTCATTTAAACGCTTGCTTTCTTCCATTGAACGCACAGCATCTTCAAACTGTAGTTCTTGTACGTGTACACTACCACGTGTACCAGGAGTACCTGAACTCACACGGTGAATCATTGTACGGCTTTCTGGTAGAACAAAACGTTTACCTTTGGTACCCGCCTGTGCTAGGAAACTTCCCATACTACATGCTTGACCTAAAACAATAGTTCTCACATCAGGTTTGATAAACTGCATAGTATCATAGATAGCCAAACCAGCAGTTACACTACCACCTGGACTATTGATATAGAATAGGATGTCTGTTTCTGGACTTTCACTTTCTAGGTATAACATCTGTGCTACGATTGAACTGGCAGTATGTTCATTAACATCAGTGTCTAACATTACAATACGATCTTTAAGTAGACGTGAATAAATGTCATAGGCACGTTCACCTTGACTTGTGCGCTCTACTACCATTGGGACTAAATTTGACATACTGTTCCTTTTGTTTTATTTAACGGCGTTCTTGCTTCTCTTTACAAAATACGCACAAGCGACAACCAGGAATTGCTAGGCGACGTGCTTCTGGAATTTCGTCACCACACTCTTCACATTCTTCCAAACTCGGTTGTGCCGCTTGCTCTGCTAATTTGCGACGAACGTCTGCTACAGCATTCATATTATTATGAATAGCATGAAGCTGACCAAACTCTTCTTCAGCTAAATTATTCATGAAGTTATCATCTTCTACTATAAGTTGTTTCATTTTACCTTCTTAATGATAAATAATACTATGTATTATATATTCAAATAATACAAAAGTCAAGAAAATTGTCCTTCGCGATACTGGTAATATCCAAGGACTCTATTACTATATAGGAGTAACAGCATGAATATTTATTCTATCTATAAAGCCACTAACCTTATTAACGGAAAATCCTACATAGGATTTGATGCCTGTTGGCCTACTCGACAAAAAGATCATAAACGAAATTATACTAAGAAAAATAATAAATTCTATGCTGCAATTCGTAAACATGGATGGAAGAATTTTAAATGGGACATTCTGTACCAATCCAATGACAAAGTTTATACTCATAAAGTTATGGAAGAACATTTTATAAGAGAATATAATACCCATTGCGATAGTGGGCACGGCTACAATATGTCGTACGGTGGCGACGGCGGAAACAGGTCTATAGAGACTATAGAAAAAATGAAATACAACGCTGTTAATCGATCGCCGGAATATCAAGCCAAACTCAATGGGCAATTTGAAAAAGGCTGCATAGCATGGAATAAGGGGATGGTCGGTGTTTGGAAAAGGACTGAAGAGTTTAAAGAAAATCTTCGCAAACCGAAGTCTGAAAAATTTAAAGAAAATCTGCGGAAACCCAAACCCAAGGTTGTGTGTCGCATTTTTGATAGAAAGGAAATGGCTATACAACATTATTCACAATGGATTAACCGATTATCTCAGTAATCACTCTTTATGTTTTTAGGTAAAACCGGTCTGTCAACGTCAAGCATATTTAACCTAGTATATAGTATGCTCAACAAATTCTTTACTGACTGTTCTGTTCTGGTACGATACTCATCAGTAATACCTGGATTGGCAACCATAATGCGTCCAAGTTCGTGCGCTTCTGTGATAGCTCGTTGTAGAGTTTCTAGTTCTGTCAACCAAAATAATGCCAAAATAAACCAGCGACGGCAGTTAACATCATAATGCCATTAACTACAATTAGACTAGGTTTACGCCAACGGATGCTAACGGTTAACCAACACACTCCACCAAAGCACAATAAGATTGGACCTTGGGGATAGTAGCCCAAGCTGTTTACGGCTGTGCCTAGAATAAGGATAGCAGTGCCTAGCCATTCTAACCATTGATTGACGCGATTATTTTCCATTAAAACGCAACCGTACCAAGTTCAACATATTCAAGTTCTTCTAAGGCTTCTTGTTCGCTGTCAAAGCCACATACATCATAGCCGGTAGCATAGTGCTTGACATACCAACGACCATTGCCTGGACTTGCTTCGGTGTCAATACCAACTTCACCAACGCCTTGAATTACTTTTTTTACTAGATCCATTGTTTGTTCCTTAGTTTGTAATTACACAATCACCGCTAACACGCACTAATTTATGTGTGTTGGCATCTTCTAAGAACCAACCATCACTGCCCTGTTCAGTAGCAATTTTACCAGTGCTATCTCCTTCGTAGATGGTTTTACCACCCGAATAGCAGACAATATGACCAGCACTACCAATAGTAGTAATTTGTTTGAGTTTAGCATCAGTACATGCTGTCACTGATACTGCTAAGATAATTAATAATAATTCACGCATGTTATTTTCTCCTTATGCTGTCGTTAATAAGTTCGGCTATATCTTCGTTTTTGTATGCCCAACCAGTGAATGTGTTCATAGCCATTTCAAAATGGTCATTAATCAAATTCACGACCTTTGTTAAGACCACTACTGCAATTACCAATGGTAGTGTAATCAGTGCCACTGCCCAAAATAAGCATTTACGCATTATAATTGTCCTTTATTATAAACTACAGCCCAAATAATCCAAGCCGCCAATGTACCCCAGGTACCTACAGCCAGCAACGTGAACAGTACGTTAAGTAAGAATGTTTTCATTATCTACCTGTGCCCCATCCGCGCCACTCACTACCATCGTTGCCGTGATACGCTGTAACGCCGCTGTCCTCATTATAACCAATCAAGTCGAAGATGTATTGACTCCATACCCTAACAAATACAATTGGAGTGATCTTAGCTGGATCTGCTGTCTTACGGTTAACTGCAATTAACCATAGTGTTACATCAAATGCTAGGACTATGCCACGGATGATGTGATAGACAAAGTATGCTAAAATTAAACTAACAATACCTAAGAAAAATACACCCGATATTTCTAAAAAGTTCATGTCAAATTCCTTTATTAAAATTCTCTAATTTCGAGATAATCTGACGCATCGTTGTAAAAACGATCAGCTACCCAAGCCATCGGGTCACCATCACGTGCTTTAGCAGTACCATAAGGCATCATTCCGTTAGACAAATAGTAATCATACAGTGCTTCGTATAAGTTGTCTGACATGTCGTCACCTTTAAGGAATGACTTAACATCATTTAAATGCTGTTCGATTAGTGCAGCCATTGCTATGTACAATTTGTTCATACGTCTTGCTCCTTATTAAGTTTACAAGTGCTACTATAGATTCTTTTAACCAAAATGTCAAGCTCTTTTTTTAGGTTTACTTAACATAGCCATGGTTACAATACCAAAGTTATCTGGATCTTTGAAGTAGAGACGACCATCTTTGTATTGCCAAACAGCCTCTTCATCAACTACCCACGGATATTGCCCAGTGTGCTACCACTTTTCTGCCAACGTGGACTCCGACGATAGTAACACTTACCTAAAACTTCGCGACATAGTTTTTGTGCGTGTGTTTTGAACCCTTGCGGTACAGCAATTGAATAGGGTAAGGCCTTTTCAAGTTTTTTAAGTGTTGGTTCGTATGCGTAGCGTTTCATTTATATCGAACCCAAGCATATTTGTGCTGTTGCTCTTTATGACCACTCATGAATATACCATATATAATTGCCGGCGCAGCCGCAATAAACAAGGCAGTTGAAAAATCTATAGAAAATAATGTAATTGCGTAGATTAACACACTTAATATCAACCACACTACTATGCTAAGACCTAGTGCTTCGGTACCTGAATAGGTTACTGTGGTTGTTTTGCTTATTTCTTTTTCTGCGCCACATCCACGGCAGACAGTTGCTCCATCGGGGATAAATGTAATACAATACGGACAATATTCTTTCATAGTTTTTCCTTACCAACTTGAGTTGTAAAATACACGTAGGCCTAAGAACAATTGACTGCGTGCTTCCTTGATAAACTTCAAGTCATCTTCGTAGTAGTAGTCATCTTTTGGATCACCCCAGAAGAACCCTGTTGCTTCAACACCTTTAACACGACCCTTTTTAAGATCCTCTTCAAGTTGGTCAATGTCTTCCCAAGTTAGTTCAAGTTCATCACCATTGAACTCACCTTCATTACCTTTGCTGACCCAGAGATTATACATCCAACCATGTAGGTTAGGATGCTTGCGCCAGTAGGCAATTTCAAATGGTTTGGTAACTTTGGAATTGGTATATTCGCCAGTTTCTTTATCGAACTCGCAACTATCCCAATATTCTTTATCTTGCCCAGCACGTGCAGCAACATAAGCATACATGTCTAAACCCATGATCGACCTTTCCTAATTTCAATAAAATCATTATACATTCATTTAACCAAAATGTCAAGTAAATAGTTGTATGAACAATTTAGTACACGTATATGCTGATACCGATGTCAGCGAATGGAACATAAAAAAATTAAATAATCCTTTGGTTAATATCTATAGAGATATAAACGAATTCATCGCAGTAGTTGATACAAATAAACATGCTGTATTTCATGCTTGCTTTCCATATTATCAAGACCAACATAATTCATTTGACGACACTGTTACTTTAATGTTAAATCACTGTAAAACTATTTCAGTGTTAATATCAGAGGTGCATACTCAAATAGTTGATTTTATGAATAGATTCTCCCAACCTCAAATGCGATACTTAATCTGCGGATTTGCTGTAGGTATAGATACCTATCATTGGATGGATTGGTTTGCTACTACCAGTAGTTATTATCGTCAAGGTGATATATTATCACAATTAAATCCCTACACAGTAAAACCTAAATATTTTGATATTTTATTAGGACAACCTAAGCCACATAGAACTAGAATATATGACTACGTTCGCAATAATAATCTAACTGATCAAGTTATAATGACCTACTTGACAGAATTCAACACCAAATCTATAGTCAATCACGGTACAGAAGGATTTATTGTTGAACCAGAAATGGAATTACCAGAACATGATTTTAATTGGACTGTTACTGGAATAAAATATTGTGACAGGCGTATGAGCCTAAGTCAGGTTGTGCCGATTAGCATTTACAATCAAACTGCATATAGTATAATTGCTGAAACTAATATTGAAAACCACTATACGTTCTTCACTGAAAAAACATGCAAACCAATCATGGCAGAACGTTTGTTTATTATGCTCGGTGGACGTCACTACTTAAAAAATTTACGTCAATTAGGGTTTCAAACATTTGATGGTATCATTGACGAATCATATGATTTAGAAATAGACAATAATACACGCTGGTCTATGGCTATAATGCAAATGAGATATTTAATGAGTCAACCCCAGGAAGAAATCTTAACCAAGATCAGACCAATCACTGAACACAATCGTCGAGTGATGATGGAAACAGATTGGTCAGGGAATGTTAGCAATTCTTTAAGAAATTTTTTCAATAATTAAATTAAACTTAAATACATTACAAGGAGATTAATCAATGATTAAATTTATCAAAAGAGTACTTTTTGGTTCTGCAGAACCAACTAAGACACAAGAAACAGTTAGAGAAATTCTAACTCCACAAGCCAAGGCAGTTGACTTTGTAGTAGCCACTGCTACAAGTAATGTGCCTACTGTTACTACACCGACAGCTACTTACATCGAACCAGCTAAACCTGTAAACAAGGTCAAGGCCATTGGCGAAACAGGTGCTAAAGCAGTTGCGGCAGCTACAGCACCAAAACCTGCTAACAAGAAACGTCGTCCATATCACGGCAACAAAAAAGCAGGCGGATCATTGGCTAAAGTTGGTGTATCACCATCTAGCGTCACTGAAGGTGCTACTAAAGGTGGCAATAACGTAGTTAAAGCTCAACAACCAGCTAAAGCTAAACCACAAGCACCTAAATCATCAAAACCAGCTAAGAAGTAATTAACTATGAAGGGTAGTAGATTATCTACTACCTTTTATTCTGATTAAACCTAAGAAATTGAACAATCTAATATACAAGTAACCACAATCTAATTCCCACCAGTTGACAGCAAAATTGGCACGACTTGGATAGGTGTGATGGCCTGCATGTAGTTCTTCGCCACCCCATAAAAATCCAATTGGTAAAAATTGCTTTGAATGATCCTTATTGTCCTTGACACTATAACCAATCTTATGCTGTGCCCAATTACCTATAATAACAATTATAACACTCATCCAAAACCAAGCGATAATTGCATATATAACCCCAGGCAATCCAAAAAATAGTATTAAACTAAAACAAACAATACTTAACCCTAGGCGTGGATATTTTTTATATAAATTAAGTTCTATCCAATCATTATGATTTTCTATATTCTTACCGTATTTTTGTATATCTTCTGGACTGATATAATTAGCCTTGCCTGGACTTAGTGGCCACCAAGTTAATAATTCTCGTAAAGAATAATATTGCGGACTGTTTGGATCTTCTGAGGAATCCGAAGTGGCATGATGTTTTCTATGGCTGGCTGACCAACGCTTGCCCCAACCATGATCAGCATGCAACCACAACCAAAGTCTAAAGAATTGTTCTAACGGAGGTTTGACATCAATTATCCTATGTGCTTGATAACGATGTACATACAATGACCAAACTGTAAGACTAAAGTGTAAATCGTATATAAAGAAGATTAGACCAGCTAACCAATGTTTAGAACCGACTAATCCAAATAATATTTGCATACTGTATTTAAGACTCTGTTAATAGCATTTCCCAAGTAAACTCTTCTGGAGTTAGATACTTGCGTATAACAACATCATCGCCCGGTCCACTGATTCTACGTTGGCCTAAATAGACTTCAGTGAGCCAAACCCATTTACCAGTTGATGCTAATTGTCTAGGTAACCAAGCAAATAGTTTTACCCAGGTAAAGCCTGTAACAGGATAGTCAACATATCTAGGTGGTGTCCATGTTGCGCCCATTATACTAATTCCAATTCTTTTGCACGCAATTTCAAAATATTATTTAATCTGCTATTAAAGCCCAGAATGCAGACTTCTCTAAGTTCTGCTCAAACTCCGGGTAGACTTCATTTAGCTGTTCCTTAAAAACTTGTCTGTAGCCTTTGTCGAGCTTTTTCTCAAATTCATATCGTGCAGTCGAATTTGTGCCTTGCCAAATTTTGGTTTGCAATTTGCCTCCTCGCCTTCCCCAAAATGTCAGATATTTAGGCCACTGGTACTCTGGCATCTCGCCTTGGGGATCAGGTCCGCCAAAGTATCCATTAACTGCTTCCTTCAGAAGAATAATGCCCCAGACTTTATCACAGTTACCTTCGTCACACCAACCAATATATAGGTATTTCATACCAACTCCAAGTTTTTAGCGTATGTTAGTATTATAGCATAGAAGATGATGAATGTCAATAGAAAGGTGTTTTTCTTGCCAAAACACTAAATACATATATGAACAGCTATTATGTATACCAATTAGTAGATCCAAGAACAAATAAACCCTTTTACATCGGTGAAGGAAAAGGAAAACGAGCTTGGTCACATTCATCATTTAAGAGCGGTTGTATCAATCCGCATAAAGATCGTATAATCCAAAAAATACAAGCATTAGGGTTGGAAGTGATTGTGGAATTGCTACATATTAATCTAACCAAAACAGAATCTCAACTACTTGAAGAACAAATAATTAGCAATATTGGATTAGCTAATTTAACCAACATTACCCCTAATGCTCATCCACCTGTGTTGAAAGGAGAGGACAATGGATTTTACAACAAAACACACACCAAAGAAAATCGAAAGAAGTGCGGCGATGCTAACCGAGGCAAAAATAACAAAACTCCTCGAGGCTTGGCTGCCATAGCACAATCGATGGTCGAGCGTTGGGCAGACCCTGTACAACGAGCAAATCAAATTCAATCTCTTAAGAACCGTAAAGGTGAAAAGCGGAGTGATGCGGCTAAAGAATCATATAAGAAAGGTGCCGCTAAACGTAATGCTAACATGACAGCAGAACAGCGTTCAGCAAGAACTAAAGCTGGTGTTAAAACTAAAAAGATCAAATACGCAGGGTTAAAACGTCAACGATATACAGATGATGCTGGTGAGATCCGTTTTAGATGGATCCCTGCCATTGATTAAACAATTGTAGTGAAGCAAGGTTCTTACCTTTGCTTTCTGCCATTATGTCTGCCCACTTTAAGTGAGTCAATGCCCAGGTATTGATGTGTATGTTATTGTAGAAATCGCTGTGTGCTCGTAGTTTAGCTTTCTTAGTATGCTCTAATAGAGTAAACATTTCTGGAATACTGTCGCTGTAATTGCTAATATATTCTTCACGCGATTGGCTGTAATGTATCACAGGGCGCACACCTCTCCAACTGTCGATAATATGTTTAATTCTATAGTCGTCAATAGTAATATATTCGCTGTCACTAATCAAATGATGGTGTATGTCTAAAACAATGGCTACTTTATCTTTGAGTTTGATTAGTTCGTCGATGTTCTTTTGATACTCGTCGTTTTCTAAAGTTAAACAATTTCGTAATTCGGGTGTCATTTGTTGCCAGGCAGCATCAAATCCATCAACTCCTAATCGACCACTGAGATGAACATTACACTTAAAGTCCTGAAACTTCTGCCCATATCCCATCCAGCGAATCATATCTGTGTGGTATTCGAGTTCCTCTATACTTCTGTGAACAACTTCTGGGTTATCACTGACAATACAACAGAATTGACCCGGATGAAAAGATAAGCGCACCCCAAGTCTACGAGCACTGCTACCCACTTGACTGAACGCTTGTTCACAATAATTGCGGACGTCAGCCAGTTGCCAATAATAACGCCAGCTAGACTCAGTATAAACAGGAAGAAGATCACTTGACAATCGTACCATTCGAAGGGATTCATCTAGATTACCTACTCTTTCAATTAGTTTGCGTGTGCTTTCAATGTTTTGTACCATCAAGTCCCACAAGCGTTGTTCAGCTACATCGCGTGTCTGCCGATTGAGCCAGGCCACTGTGGTGGTGCCAGTATTGTACTGTTTAGCATCATCAAGAGGTTTGATGCCTTCAACCTGATCTGGCCTGTCGATCCACTTGCAAGCAAAGCCTATGCGTTTTGTAGTATTCATAAGGCTATTATAGCAGTATATTATAGTTTTGTCAACTGTTATTGCAATATACCGAACTTAGCCCAACGTACTCCGCCAATACATACCCAACCAACAGGACTTCCTATGTCGGGTGATTCGTTCCAAGCAATTTGTCCTAATTTACCTTCATAATTTGGTGTAGAGGTAGCTGAGATCATTTTAGTTTCATTAATTAAAACACTATTAAATTTAACACTACCATCAGTATTCAACGTAATATTGTTTTTATTGTTACTGCCTAAAACTACAGTTTGATGGCGAGCAGTGCCTATATATGCTAGATCTTGTCCACGTTTACCTATAGTTATTTCTACTTCTTCGTCCCATACTGCTAACGCTGAACTAGGCTCCATGGTATTAACTCCAACTCGTCCTTTAGTTGCATATAAAGTTTCGCATAAGTATGATTCGCCTGTAGTTTGCAAATCTCTAACAATACCTAAACGTTGTATGTTAGTATCTGATATATGATATCCAAGTTGATTACCTGCTACAATAGTTTTACCACCTTGTGTGATTCGGTCTAGATCAAGGCCATCATTCTTAATCTTATCGAATATAGTATTACTAAATCCAGTAAAAAGATCAGTATTAAGTTTGCCCTGTACTGCTAGACTTGTTTCTTCTATAAGTTTTGCAATTGCTGGACTAGAAGTATCTATATCAGCAATAGATAATGTACCCGATATTAGTACATTGCCAGTAACTTTCAGTGAAGGAGCAAATACAGGTCCTTCAAATGCGCTGGCATGATCCATTAGAGTTAATTGCACAAAGCTGGCACGATCTTCAATACCAGTGCTGCCGAACTGTTCTATAATACCACCTTTGATATTATCACCGCTGATGCTTAGTCCAGTAAAGTTAATACTTGTCTGCGGAATACTGTTAGGTGGAAAAACCTGTGTTCGAATAAACCCGGCAATTTTACTGTCTACTAGGCTGTTAATAATACTAGATAGATCAAGTTGTGCTAATTTCTGACTTACATAATCATTGACCTGTACAGATGCATTGTTCATCAATGATTTAGTCACTGTGTCAGTGACCTGTGCTACAATACCATCTAATTTATTATCAGTGACATCAACAAAATTATAGTCTTCAAATCTCTTATTAATCTGTGCAACTACCTGTTGATTAATTAACGCATCCAATTCTGCGCTGGCAACTTTGTTAATAACTTCGGCTGTTACTTTGTCTTGGAGTTCTTGCTCAATAGAAACCTTAAGGTTATCTATTAGACCGGCGGCGATTGATTGTATTTGTTCGTTGATATCCATAATCTCTTTGAAAAACTAATTAAAAACTAATTGATATTACATGCTCATAATTCTTTTTAATGAGACTTTTATACATTAGATTCTTATGTACATAAAAATTCTTAGCACCTGCATCAATACTAAATTTTGCCAACTGTTTAAAAAACATATTGCGTCTAGCAAATGGACCATATGTTGCTAGAGTTTTATCTTGCAATTCGTATACTGTAGTATCCCAGGCATTTTTATCATTAAAATCATAATTATTATATTCTAAGAATATCTTATGATCTTTTTGATTATGTACTGCTAATGGTTGACTAAATTCACGCTCTTTAAAGTCTTGATTCTTATAATCACGTAGAGTAGTTAAAATCAATTCTTTAGCTAAATCAGCTAATGCTTCTACACCTGCACGCTGTTCTTCTTCGGTTCGAGCAAAAGTGAAATATTCATCACCGGCAATTACCCAACTGAATTGTTTTTTATATTTTACCAAATCCTTAGGTTCAATATATGTGTATTTAATACCTGCCTTAGTAAGGAATTTTTTTGTTTCATCTGTGATATGCGTTATAAAGATTTGTTTATACGTTGTACCTAAGATAGCTGGACTGAACCCAACAAACAGAATGTTAGTGGGATTGGATTTATAGTGCGTAGATACAGCAGATATAATCTCTTGTTTTTTATTGATGATATCTTGACTGCGTGGATTAAATTCTAATGCAGTTACAAATATATTTGTATAGGTCGCGAACGTATGCGGCATAATGTTTCCAATTGTTACAAATATTTAGTTATTCTCTAACTAAATCAAGCGTAACGCAGTGGAACCCTCCGCCCAAGGTGCGGGCGTGCCGCATCTGCATAGGTATTACTGTAAATCCACTGCGATCTAAGTCATCCATAAGTTGATATTGTTGTTTGTCAACAATAACTGTATTAGGATCAACACTCAACATGTTTAATCCAATCCACTTGCTGGCATAGGGATATTCATAAAAACTTTGTTCAGTTACATCGCTGACCCATAACTTTTCCCAGCCATTAAAGGCCTTGGGGCAGTTGACCTGATTAACACGGCTGGCATTCAATACCACATATCCTTCACGCAATGGCACTATAGTAGAATCGATATGTACTCCACTGTAGAAGTCGCATGCTTCAATTGTGATATTAGGTAATTTTCTACGTAGCCAATCTAGGGCTAATTGATTACCACTGGCACTTAATAGATATAACCAAGTGTCGCCTAAACGACATACATTAGCCGCATCCATTACGTATCCTTGATTTCTGGGCATAGGACAAATAGTACGGGCAGCATCTACTACAAAATCCAGAGCCTTAATCTCTTGATCACGACAGGGATACATCATAGCAGGATCAATAACACAGTCACCTGCAATTAACAATCTATCACGTGGACAATAATTGTACATACCGTTAAGAGCAACAAAGTCCATGTCTTTAGGGCGGTATACCTCTATTCCTAATTTAGTCAATACATTGGCTAGATCTTGAAGATCTTCGTTAGCTTCGTCTATAATATGTTGAGGTACTGCACCGCTAGGTACTGATGTTTCTTTCCAAGTGGTCTTTAGATGTTCCTGTGAAAACACAGGATCAGTAGTTGGCCAATTGGCGTGTGTAGCTGATCCCACTACTATGCTACGCAATTTGCCCCATTCATTCTTAGTACTTAAAATCATACGTGTCCTGTAACTTGTAGTGTGTACCTAGGAGTATATCCCATATTGGCCGCTAGATGTGGAGTATCATACCACCAAGAGACAACATCACCAGCTGACCATTTTGTAACAGGTTCACCTGCTACTTCCAGATAATGACCACTGGCCCAATTTTCTAAAAATACAATAGCACGATAAATGCTTTGCTGTGTATTTTCTAATTCGAATACTTCAATATAACGTTGGTAAGTATCTTGATGATTAGGAAGTATAGTACCTGGATCCATACGATAGTAACTGGTACATACATCTTTCCACTTTAGCTGTTCTTCAAAGTAAGAAATAATACGATTATTCCACCTAGGCTGTGTCTTGCGCATATCACACATGGCACCTACAAAGTTGTCAGCAAATCCCATAGTAGTCCAACGTGCGGTGTCGCTGAGGTTGTTAAACGGTTCTTTACTATAGTCCAACTGCTGATGTTCATTACCCCAGACTGGCTCTATATTAAATCTGTCCACGTGTATTCCCATAATGAATAACTTTGATTGTGGCATTGTCTGTTTTAAATCTACGCCATGGATCTACAATGACACTGCCAGAACCTGGAGTAAAATATAGCTGTTGTTCTGGTAATTCACCTGTATATCCATAGGTAATTTGTCGATTATGTGCCAACAATACAATGGCCACAGTATCATCTTTCACAACATCGCCTGTCAAGGGATCTGCATATGAATAGTCGGCACCAAACTCATCTAAGTAACTGCCAATTAATAAACTGTAACTACCATCTAAAAAATCCACGTCTGGCTTATAGGCTTTGCCGTGAATGATAATTGGCAATTTTGTATTCACTTGATATTTGTGTAGGCATAGAGCCATGTTGCGTGCCTGTTGTTCACGTGCGTGCATGACTGTGTCAAAGATATCGTAGCCTAGATTTAGATTTTCAGCTAACCAACGTAGGGCAATGTTATCTCTAGGATGACAAGGACCAGCATCACCCATACCAGCAGTCATATACTTGCCACTGATAATACGTATAGTGGAATTGATTAGTGCATCAGTGACAACATCTACATTCATGTTGCCGTTTTTAATAGCAACATCTTGTATCATATTAACTAGACCAACTTTGGTTGAAATGAATGTGTTATAGAAAATCTTAATTGCTTCTGCTTCGTCCCAAGTACCTATAGCATAGCGTGGATCGTTTTCCATAAGTGGAGCGTAGAAGTCTTTAAGCAGTTGTGCATCACCAGTTAGTGATCCATCTTCTGTGCCAATGATAATCATTTCAGGATTGACCATATCCCACTTAACTGAACCCATGGCAATTAAGTATGGATTGTAGATAAAGCGTGCATTGGTAATATGCTGGCGTAGTTCACGACGAGTGGTACCTGGTAATACAGTAGATATTAACACAACGATTTGGTCTTGTGTTACGTACTGGTTGATATCTGCCAAAACTTGATTTACAATAGTATAGTCGAAGTCCTTATTAGGTAAATGGGTAATGGGCTGACTACCATCATAAATTGGATCGTGAGGTGTTTGTACTGCTACAAAGATAACATCTTTATCCTTGACTGCACCTTCTAATGTATCAGATATCTTAATCTTGTCTGATGTGCGTGGGTAAATATCATAGCCAGTAACATCATATGATTGTGCCATTACTTCAGCACAGGCTAGGCCAAGTTTACCGATTCCAATGAATCCTACTGTTTTTAATTGAGTTGACATAATGCTCCAAATTGATCACGTTTACGAATTTTTATATCAGGAACTTTTTAAAGATTTTGATGTTTGGCATCCAATAAACGGAGTTCCAAAAGTCACTGACTTTATTGATACTACTGATATATCAATATTTACGCCATATATCGGTGTAGACAAAAAAATATTTTTTTACGATCAAGAACCTTACATTCCACAGTTGGTTAATAATTATATAGATATATTTACTGATCTTCCTAGTAAAAGAACCATAGTTACTAGCGAATATTCAGATGAAATATCTAATATGGCCAATGAAATCAACGCACATTTATTGTATTATTTCTTCCATGGCTTTGCGGCCTTAGATTGGTATCGTGGATACCATGCTCTTAATTATAATAAAATAATTGATAAAAATCCCACTCACGATTTTGTGTCATTTAATCGACTTATCACCGACGATCGTAGTTACAGAATTTATTTTGTATCATTGCTAAAAGAATACGGATTATTAAATCAAGGATTAGTGAGCTTTGGAGTAGCTGATGATGTTAGCCTGTCTTGGGAGGACGAAGTATCTAATCCTAACAGTAAATTATCTAACCATGCTAAATCACATATAACAAGATATTTGCCTGGTACTGATAAGTTAGTAATTGATAACAACTATGTTCAAGGCAGCGCCAGTGCTGATATACTTAGAACTATCAAACGAGTAGATTACAATAATTCTACAAAATTTGATAGTTGTTGGAATATTGTTACAGAAACTGTGTTTTACTATAATAAGTTACATTTAACTGAAAAGATATTTAAACCTATTGTTAATAAACAACCATTTATGTTATTAGCATCATCCGGCAATCTAGCCTACTTAAAGTCATATGGATTTAAAACTTTTGATAGTATTATCGACGAAAGTTACGACAATATATCAGATAACGATCTACGAACAGACGCTGTAGTAAAACAGCTAAATTGGTATTGCGGGTTAACAGATAAAGAAAAAGAAGAAATTATTCAAGCAATTACCCCTATCGTCGAATATAATTTTCAGCATTTTTACGGTGAATTCAAACATATCATTACACGCGAATTATTAGATAATACTAAAAATTTATTCAAAGAAATAGAATATGATGATAGCAGTATAGATTATAAATCTATATATCATGTGCTAACTAATTAAATCCCCAAATTCCTATAAATACAATTATAATAAGAAGTTCAAGGAGTATATATGGGTGACATTTTCAAACTGATTGGGGATTTAGGATTCCCAATAGCAGTGGCATTAGCAGGTGGATATTTTGTTTACCTAACAATCAAACTATTATTACAGGGCGTGCTAGGCAGTATCAAGGGCATGGCCGGTATCATTACAGCCCTAGACAATCGCGTTAAAACAATGAATCACGATGTTATTCGTATTGATACTATTGTAAGTAATGCCCTTGGATTAAAACCAGACACAGA
>Ga0316221_1000292_pt1 | contig 69120 bp, 75 predicted proteins | sample TBH18007metaG_FD_206003 | JGI IMG/M metagenome (GOLD analysis project Ga0316221, IMG submission 206003) | Freshwater microbial communities from Trout Bog Lake, Wisconsin, USA - TBH18007 | ecosystem: Environmental > Aquatic > Freshwater > Lake > Hypolimnion/Profundal zone | place: USA: Wisconsin... | reverse complement strand
TTTCTTTTTTCGGCGGGAACGATGATATTATATTCAGCAACAATAGCCTTGTCTGTGCTAACACTAATTCGCAAACTTCTAAGTTATTGCAGGTATCAGGCAGTAATCCAATCAATTCTATTGAGTTGTCCAATAATATCCATACTTCTACCGGAGTTGGGGGGAATACTTATGATTTTAGTAATGCAAGTAAAATTTCAAATATAAAAATTGTCAATAACAATGTTAATTATGATAGGAATTTTACAGGAAGTAATTTTTTCATATATCCTCCAAAAAACATCACCAATTCTTTACAGATAAGCAATACTACGGTAAATTATTCAGGCAATGTAATTCAGTACCCATCGGGTGATACTATTAACTCTTGTGTTGTATCGAATTTTTATTCTAAATACACATCTCGATTTTCAGATATGGCGTCATCGCTAGATATTACTTTGAGCAACGTGGCCATAGACACATGCCCAAATCCGGGATTATTCTATGTATATGGGACAAATACACTAACAGTTCGTGGTGCAGGGGTTAGAGCCTTGAATAACTGGACAGGGGTACAAAGATCAGGCACACAAACAGTAAGAATTATAAATCCAGATTTCCCATGCGACCTGTTTCAGTTATCTAATAATCTGGATGATATTGCATTAAATACCAATACATCATACAAGCCAGCTGGTGTATATTCCTGCAATGGCAACACGTGGGTGAAGATAAATAATGATAATTTAGCGTTACACTTATCTGACACAACTTATACCGGTACTGGTAATGTTCTTACTCAAAGTAAAGCAGCATCGTTATTCCAGCCTATGCTTGGGATAACTAGCGGATATTTCCCTTTGTCTAACGGTTCCGGTTTATTTACAAACGGGCAAATATTACAATCAGGTAGCAATTTAAGTTTTGGGGGCACGCAACCTTCAGGACCGGAAAAATTTAATTTTATATCCGGCGCAATTTCTATCTGGTATACTTCTGCTAGTTCGGAAACTGCAAGGTTCGCAACAGATGGAAGCACAGTATATATAGAAAATGTGCAGAATGGAGACGTTGTATTCAGGACGAATGGTTATACACAGAGAGGGCGAATAAAAGGCGGTGGCAACTGGATTATAGGTCCTAGTACCGCAGATAATAATGTGGATATTATTCAGGCAGCCGGTTCTATTTTATCAACTGCCTTTAAAACCAAATATCACGGCTCAGGTGTTTTTTTAAAAGGGGATGGGAGTTTTGATAGTACAATTAATAATGGCGTATATGTACCTACAATTTCAAACACAACAAATGTTACCAGCAGTACAGCAGATTCATTGTACTGGATTCAAACTGGTAATGTAGTAACGATTTCAGGCAATGTATTAGTTTTGGCAACAGGTGCAGGTACTACAATTTTGGATTTAAATATTCCAGTTGCTTCGGCTCACCCCAATGCGAAAGGGGTTTGCACTTACAATAATTCATTTGCAAGTTCATCATCCGCAGGGGTTGGGGGGATTAGTTACGACACAACGAATAGTAAGCCGCAACTTACTTTTTATTCTCCAGCAAACGCAACTTATCAACTTCAATTCGAGTTCAAATATTATATAAGATAAAAAATGAAAATAGCATTAATAATCATAGGGGTAATTGCAGTAGTAATACTCGCAATCATATTATATATCGGCAACTTATTAAAAAACTTTTTTAAATAAAAATTATGTCAGTAACAATCGAAGTAATATGTATAGCAGTAGGTATGGCAGCAGTCGGATTTGCATTTTATAAATACGGTGCACCTTATTTAAACGGGATATTCAATAAGGCAAAGGTGCAGTATGTAGTTAGTGCAACACCAACAGTTATTCCACCGGATGGCAGTTATGTAAAAGGTAATGGTGCAGATAACGGATTATACCTCATTAAAGGTGGCAGTAAACACATTCTTACTCTCCAGCAATGGGAAGGGCTGGACTACCCGACATACATCATAATCGATGCAACTACTTTAGCTAATTACCCAACTGGTACACCTTTAAATTGATAGTCATGCAGATAACATTATTAATCATATTTCTTATCCTTACTGTTTTAAATGCGGTAATAGATGCGAATAAAATAGCAACAGGTAAACCTATTTATCACGCAACCGAATATCTGATATTCTTAGGTTTATGTATAGCGGTTTCATTCGCTTGTAATTGGATATTCCATGAAGGCGTAAATTGGTTTATTTTAATAGTTGCCGCTATCGTTGGCTCAACGGTTACCAGAACAGCTTTTTTCAATTTTATATTAAATAAATTAAGAGGGCTGCCATTAAGTTTTGAATCTACTTCAACATCATCTGGAATTGACCAATTAGAAGAAAAACTAGGAATAAATCAATGGATAGTATCTGTTATATTTATTTCAATCTGGACTGTATTACTGTTTATAAAAATTATTTAAAAGAAAGGATATGCAACACTTGACAGATGCATTAAAAAATACTCAACATGGATGGAAGGGAGTTTTAGTTTCTTTCAGTCTATATATTATTAGTAAGTTCTATGCCCTTATCGGCATGGTAACATTAAGTAATGCTGCACAATGGGGTAGCATATTAACATCTGCTTTAGTTTTCGCATATACGGGATGGCAATGGTACACAGCCTGGAAAGACAGGAAAGAAAAAATCATTCATCAAAAAAAAAATAAGTCATGAAATTTTTAGACATCATTCAGAAAATGGACGTAAGAAACATAATAGCATTACTCGCTATTATTCTATCATTTGTGTTTCTTTTTTTGCTGTTATATGTTAAAATACCAACCGACAATAAGGACATTATCAATGTGTCCACAGGGTTCGTTGTGGGCACTTGCGTTACTTCAATTATGGGGTATTTCTTTACAGCGGCAAAGACAAATACACCTCAAAATTAAGTGTATGGAAGTATATTCCGCAAACGGGTACAATCAAGATCCTGACCATAACTATAGGGATGAAATTATCTTCCTGATAATATTGGCTTTGTTTACGCTGTTCCTTACAACAGGTTGCAATTCTATAAAAATTGCAAAGTCATTACACGAAGTAAAGACCGATTCAGTAAGTAAGACTGCCATTGATTTTACCCATGTTCGCAATTCGCAAAATGAGAATAAAAAAAGCAATGACAGTGTAAGGGTAGATAATTATAATTCAGGTTCAGATGTGCAGATTGATTTCGGAGATACAACATACGGGGGATATATACCCGTAACTATTATTCAGACTGATACAACCTTAGTTATAAATCCAGGGGGTAGGATAATTAAGCACATTACAGACCGGAAAACACAAAGTAAGCATGATAGTACCGCAGTACAGAAACATGATAGTAGTAGCGTTGTAAAGCATGATTCCACAGTTGTTCGGGAAAACCAAACAACTGATTTAAAAAAAGATGTAGAGGATAAGACAAAGAATAAACAAAGCAGTCGTGTCCCTATTATGACATTTGTCATGTTAGCGGTGTTCTTAATTCTGTGTTTAGTCATTATTCATTATTGGAGTAAAATAGAAGCATTTTTTAAACTTTAAAATAGAGTTATGGAAACATTTATCATTGTTGGATTATGTGTTTTTGTTGCAGGCTTCATTGTAGGTGCATTAGTGTATCGTAACAATTCCGCAGCAGCTAACAAGGCTATCATTGATGCACAGAATTTAGCAGCACAGGCGCAAGCAGAAGCAGCAAATGCAAAGGCAGCCGCCGCTAAATTGGGTGTAAAAATTTAAACTAAAGGGGTGAAAGCCCCTTTTAAACATCATTTATGAAAAAACTTATAATTATCATACTTTCCTTGTTCTGGGCTTATTCAGTAAATTGCCAGAACACAATAACAGTCCAGCATAAATATTATACACTGGAATATGATACAGTTTTGAAAAGTCCTTTAATTTCCTGGTATATTCAAACCACAGCCCATGCAACCAGTCAGGTTAAAATAGACAGAAAAACAGTTGCCAGTTTCCATCAGGATCCACTTATCAGCGCAAAGTACCAGGTTGCAAATGATAAAGAATATTCAACTTATAACGCTGCTCATAAATCAGACAGTCTGAGAAAAGATAAAGGACATCTTTCACCATACACGGCTTTCGATTTTGATTCAACCGCAGCAAGGGAAAGCATGTACTATACCAATACAGCCCCTCAATTTTCATTCTTCAACGAGCATCCATGGGAAAGGCTTGAACAGTATGTATTAAAAACATTAGCACCGGCAAATGATAGTATAACAGTTTATACCGGGTGTTTATATGGCATGGATAAAATGAATGATGTCCCTATCCCTGACTACTACTGGAAAGTGATTGTCCTTCATAGTGGTGAATTAACCTGTTATTTAGCAAAAAATGAGATAACCGATAACACAGATTTTAAGCGGTATTTAGTTTCACCAGATGCATTAAAAAACTTCATCCAGTTTTATTATCCAAATCTTAAAATTCAATTCTAATGATAAAAAACTCATACCCATTACTCCCGGTAATCCCATACCAAAAAACAAGTATCGGGATGCCCTTTGTTGTATCATTTGCAAGAACCCTAATCGGCAAATACACGAAAGATACCGTCCGTATGGCTTATGCTATATTTCGCAATGAAAGCGGTAACGGCAATAATGGAGTAAACAATAACTATGCAGGTATTCAGGCAGATGTAGGCCAATGGGAGAACTTACCAGGTACACCAGTAGCAACCTGCACGAAAACAGACAATGCAGGTGATGGCAGACGTTTCCTTTGCTTCAGCGATGCAGACGGTTACAAAATATCCTTTGATTTATTGTGTATCAAAATTCAGCAAAGAAATATGGTAACCGTGCAAGATTACTTTGATCATTGGGTTTGCAATCCCAAAGAGGAAACGGCAGAGGCGAAAAGTGATTTTCAAAGTTTACTTAATTCGGCCAATAAGATATTTATTTAAAGTTTGTATTTTCTCATAAGCAGTTGTTTTGGTTAAGTTCATTCATTTGCAGCAGAGCCAAAAAAGCCCCGACTATTCTTAGCGGGGCTTAGTTTTTCCGAGTGCAAGTAAAATCTTATTCGCCGGTACGCAAGATATTACGAGGTCTTCCGGGTCTTCTGTGATTTATCTCATCGATCAGCTCTGAGTAAAACCAGATAGTTACCGGTATTATAGGCGAAATAACTACCATGGCACAAAACTCTAAAGTGAATGCGACCGTAAACCAGTAGTACAGTAAGTTTATCAAAGTAGAGACTACTGCAAAAAATGTAGCGGTCCTTTTTTTACTAAATATGGTGAAGATAAAAATACTAAGCTCCAAGGATACGGCAAACACATAGGACATTACTTGCTCATGCCATGTCCCAGGCTCGCGTGATATACGCAGGAATACCCAGGCTGCATGTGTAACCTGGGTAAGTAAAGCAAGTATCACTACTACATTTACGAGCATATTTCGCTTATTCATGAGTTCCTCCTTTTGCCTGGCTAATTTCGCTTATGCGATCTTCAATAGCGTTTGTGTCAAACACTGGTCGCCATTCATCCCTCATTTGGCGTTCTACTTCCAACCTCATTCGTAAATCAGATTCGGTACGGTAAGCCATATCCCTCCCGACCGTTACTCTCCCTGGCTGTGCATTACCGATTTGCAGACATTCCACCAGCTCCATTGCCCGCAACCGACTGCGACTTTCTTCTTTGTGCCATACTGAATACAGTAATGGCATATCTTTCCCATCTAACCCTACTTTTGTCTCCCACAACTGATTTTCGTCATCCCAGGTTGTGACTGGAGAAATAATGAATTTTGACATGATTGTTTAATTAATCTTAGCAATTTTTTCATCCTGTGATTTAATAGTTGTAATAATTTGTTTATATAATTCAAATAAATACAACCTTTTTTGACTTTTTACAGACCCATTGTTAGGAAACTCTTTATCGTTGTTCCAAAAATCTTTTTCCCATTCTGCCAATGTCCGACAATGACAACCTAGTCTTATAATCCATTCGTTTGTTTTTTCTTGAAAGAAACAATAAGAGCTATAATAATACCTTCCTGGGATAAAAATATAATCCCTAACTCCTATTGCGTCGCGCAGGTCTGCACCGCGCAGGTCTGCACCGTTCAGGTCTGCACCGTTCAGGTCTGCACCGCGCAGGTCTGCACCGCTCAGGTCTGCACCGCTCAGGTCTGCACCGTTCAGGTATGCATCGCTCAGGTCTGCACCGCGCAGGAGGTTTGCACCGCGCAGGTTTGCACCGCGCAGGTCTGCACCGCGCAGGTTTGCACCGCGCAGGTCTGCACCGCGCAGGTCTGCACCGCTCAGGTCTGCACCGCTCAGGTCTGCACCGTTCAGGTCTGCACCGCGCAGGTTTGCACCGCGCAGGTCTGCACCGTTCAGGTTTGCACCGCGCAGGTTTGCACCGCGCAGGTCTGCACCGCGCAGGTTTGCACCGCTCAGGTCTGCACCGCGCAGGTTTGCACCGCGCAGGTTTGCACCGCTTTTTACTGCTTCTATTAAAGTATCTTTAACAGTATTATCTTCTGTTTCTAATTCAAAAATTACATTTCCTAAAAACCTTTTTTTAATTTGCAGCTTTGTTTTCATTTTTTGTATTTAATTATTGTATTAATACGAATTTTAATTGCCGTGACGCAAGATGTACGCGCGGGGTTAAGTGAATCGGCCATAGAAGTTACGCCTCTTTGTTCTCCTCCCAGTCCCATGTCAATTTGCCTCCTTTTTCTATTTTCATATAGGGGCGTTCATTTCCCCATTGGCGCGACTGGATAGATTCTCTCGACTCTCGTCTTATCTCCCACAATAGCCAGATAAAACAAGCGGTAACTGCCAGCACGCAATCGCATGCGGCTGTATGAGTGTGGTAAAAATGTGCGGCTATTTGCCATAATTCCTGAATGTTATTTTTTTCATACATTAGATATTTGAAGTAAATAAATGAGTTTTCTCCAAGGATACCGGCTGTCCCTTCCGGCGCGTCCCTTATCTGATCCTTTACCATTTGAACACAATGCTCCCATATATCCACATCGGACCGCTCATCGCTATTCAGGTAGTGCCGTATGCTTGCCCCGAATAGTGTTTTTTGCGGGATCATACGCAGCCTGGCAATAACCTGGTCACGATCCCAGGCGATGGGCTGGCGGACTAAATTAAAGGTGCATGGTTGGCAGGGTTTGTTATGTTTCATATTGTAAAGTTATTGTTTGCCGGAATTCTAACTGCCGGGACGCAAGATATTCGCCTGGAATTAACCCAGGGTTGCGCCCTTTGTTGCGCTGGCGTACTCATAGCATTTTACTTATCGCGTAAAGAAAAAATAAGATAAATGCAACCTCAACTATTACGTCCCTCTTACGGATACGCGGCGGTTTTCTATTGAAATTTGCCATGGTTAGGGGTTTAATGGTGAACTGAATGGGTTAGATACGCGCGCTAATCCCGCGCCGGTCGCGTTCACCGGATTAATACCGGTCGCGTTCACCGGATTAATACCAGCCTCTCTTACTGGCGGGTCATTGTACGGATCAAATCGCAGCCAGTACGCTTCCTGAATCATTCCTGCATACTGCCGCGCCTTGCTATCTACCTTCAATTTCCCTTGCCAGAAAAAAGAATGACTACCGGATACGTGCCTGAGCAAAACCCTGAATTCATCCCGCGTTAAGTGGTCCAGCGCCGCGCGGGTGCTGATTACCTGTACTTTGGGCAGTTCAGATATGTAAGGTGAAAAGTATGTGGCGCCTGACGGATCCAGCGGGATAAGGGCGAACTTATCGCCCGTTTTTTTAATAAAATATTTCATGGTTGCTGCCTCCTGCCAAATAGGGCTAATTGGTTTATCGCTTTAAAATGTCTTACCCCTTGCTGTTTGTAAAACCAGCTCTTATCATTTGCCAGACATTTACCGGTGGGGGTGCACCCCACAAAACATAGCGCCAGTAACAGCGCGACTATTGCGGCAGTGGTTAGAATTGTGTTTTGTTTTTTCATGTTCATTTTCATGTTTTTAAATTAAATTTTTTGTTATATATCTCATCTTAGCCTGGTTAATTGCTTTTAACACAAACCCTTCCCTTCCATTTCTTTTTTCGTAAATAAAGTCTGCCCTTACCGCTCCGGTAACGGACAAATCTATACCAATTGCACTCGCAAAACTTTGCGTACCAATCAGACAATTGCCGGAATTTAAACTATCATTTACTTCAACGAATATCCGATTAAGCGGTAATGTTTCGCATAATTGCCTTAATTTCTGCTCATTTTTAGCCCGCAATTCCAGTTCAATCAATCTTTGTTTTCTTTGCCTTGCAACTTCTATCGCTTCTTTATCGTTAGCCGCTGTAAAATGATAATCTCTGTATATATAGCCATCTACCTTTACACAATGTGTATTTTGTTTGATCCCTTTACCTTCAATCCACTGGCATTTAAACAAATCTTTCCCTATTTTTTTCCCGTAAATTGTTATTACACCTGCAATAACTTCAGTGCTTAAAAATTCCTTTGATGTAAGTCGTAAGTCTATACTCCCATGAGTAGCCTTATATTTACAACTTTTACTATATTCAGTAGCGTTACTGAAGAAACCGTTTAAAGAAGTTTTATTTACATAAAAATTATTGAACTGCCCCATTGAGTAACTCATGTCAGGTAAAAATTTTGCAATCTTATCCGCCTTGCCCTGATACTTTGCCCATAATACCTGCCTGAATGTTAGCTTGCAAAACTCTTTGTACTCATTTCTTTTTTGCCGGATCGGAAAAATTCTTTCAATTTCTTCATTTAAATCTTTTACTTTAAATTCTCCTGCTTGACCTTTCGTTACCTTTTTTGTAATATAGCTAACGTAGTTTACGTAGCGACAATCACTTATAATGTCATGCGCTAATTTGCTTAGATTTCTCATGTTATCCCGCTTATTTTAATTGCCTAACGGGTTGCAATTGTTTTTTTAATACCCCAAAACTAAGCCCACCGCAGTTGGTGGGCAAGTGGATAGTGACAAGCGGCAAAATAAAATGATGAGCGGTTTGAATCCAGGATGAGCGGTTAATGTCATGGCAGCTACATTTTTTTTGGTCCAATAATACATTTGTATGGTTCTTCCATATACCCAAAATCAGCCGGTAATCTCTTATAAGTTATACATTTACTCCTTTCATTGTATATTATTCTAACTACAACTTTCAACCCACATTCTACTAAGAAATTTTTTAGCTGCAAGTATAAAATAATACTGCCGTCTACTTTTAGGAATTTACCCATAGGTATTTTATTTAACTCAGCCGCTGTAATTTTTAAATTGTTAAATTGATCCTCATCCATTTTTAACGCTCGAATTAACATGTCACGGGTTATTTCTACATTTTCTATTCTTTTTTTTCTCATGGCTGTAATATTTTAGCGCTTAATTTGTCTACTGTTATACCCATCGCGAGCGGGTATAATTGCTGTGCATATTTTGCGGCTGCCATTTCATCTGTAAAATTTAGACATAGAAATTTTAATACAAATTGCTCAGAAATCCATACTGTGCATACCAACGGGTTATTTTGCGTTATATAACTAATAGCCTCCGCCTGCTTAGTAGGACGACCGTTTACTTTTATTTTTATATCCATAATTTAACCGGTTACCATTGCCGGCATGGTTTTAAAAGCAAAAATAAGGGTTATGCCGCTATTATCCTCGCAATAACCTATATTTAACCGCTAAAATTCAAATAAGCCTAACTAAATGTTAAAATTTGTTAAAATTTAGATTTAAGTATATGTTAAATATAGTAAAATGTATCATGTCACTTACAACATAATCTATGTATACAGCAGACCCCTTATTATTTACAGCAACTTACAAATCGCTGTAAATGCTCAAACCCTTATCCAGCTTGACTTTTATACACTATATACAGCATTTACAGTACTTCTATATAAAAGGTAAGTAAATAAGGTATTATCATGGTTAAGTAAGGGTTAAGGTTAAGTAAGGGTTAAGTTAAAAAAATACCTTTTTATTTTAGGAACCTCTTAGAAAAATGATATACGGATGTATACAAATTGGGTAATATCTTGAATATCATTAAGTTAAGCATTTACAGCACTTTTGAACAGGAAAGGAGGGGAAATATACGGAGGATCAGGGGCATATACGCCTCGCTATATTCTCACTGGTTCCACATACTTTTTAATTACCCGCCAGTATGTGACCAGCTCCGCGACGCGCTTAATCCGCCCGCAACTATTCATCCAACTAACACGCGTTTTATACCCGAAATGTGCTGCCATTTCAGCCTCAGATACCCTACATACGCTCAAAAATTCTTTATATTCCCTTTCCAGCGACCTGTATCGGAAATAATCGTAAACAAATGCGTACATCTTACTCTCAACTGTTTCAAATCCATCCAAACCGCCAAACATTGCAGTTTTTCCATTGCTCACTATATGCCCTTTGAATGATTCCACTATTTTTTGCCGCTCTTGTTTAAATTTCGCGGACCCAAAGGAAGGAAGGCATGCCGGATATTCGCGCGAAAGGTATTCGAGCAGCATTTTAGTTATATTCCGTTTGTCTGTAATCAACCCCGCAGCGTTCGTTTCGGTGTATGTCATACGGAGAGTGCTTATTTGTGTGCTCATATTTCCAGCTTGCTTGTAGGTACTAATCGATTTTATCTATCAATAACGCAAAATTAATCGGTTTTATCGATATAGTAAGAGGGGTAAGCCTCAGTCCTTCTATTCCTTCAATTATTCAGCGTAAACAAAACAGAATCAGGCAGTTGAGATACTTATAATTAATACTTATATTTGTGCTAACTAAAACAATAATTTATGAAATTAATTGATGGGATCGAATTTTACCCTCTAAAAGGCTATGATAAGTATTTAATAAGTAAAACCGGATTGGTTTATTCATTGTATAAAAACAGAATAATGAATGAGCATGATAATAGCGGTTATAAAATGCTATGGCTTACTAATAGCGACGGGAGCAGGTGGCAATATATACACAGGTTAGTATGTGAACAATGGATCCAAAAACCGGAAATTAAAAGTGAAATTTGGGTAAACCATAAAGACGGCAATAAATCGAACAATAATATAAGCAATCTTGAATGGTCCACTATATCCGAAAATATAACTCATGCCTTTAAAACAGGACTGCATAAGATTGTATCCGGCGCGGACCACTGGAAGACAGGGACGAAAGTAAGCGCGGAGGTTAAAAAGATAATGAGTGAAAAGAAAACGGGAATCAATCATCCTAAATTTAAAGGGTATTACATTACTCCCTTTGGAACGTTTCCGAGTGCTAATATTGCAAATAAACAAACTGGTATCAATCAAAAGAAGATTATTGCATTGTGCAAATTAAACGCCAACGGGTGGCAATTTGAACCGGTAATAAGGGATTAAAGGCGCCTACATTCACCTATATCTCCCGCACCTGTATCATTGTACTGAATATTGCGAACATATCGCGCTCGCAACCGGTGCCGCGCTTACTTGCACACGTCCGGCACATACTAAATCCAGTAATCCAGTCGCGCCCATTGGTCTCGCCGGTCACGCCGCCGGTCCGGTCACTGTTCGGACACGTTCGCATGTCCTTTTTTTTCAGGGGTACCCACCTCACAGGCCTGCCATTTTCCACCCCACCCCTGGACGCTCAAAAAAAGGGAATTACCCCTACTGATAACATTCATATAACTTTTGTATAAGTTGTCTGTATATATCCATATACCAACTCTTATCTTACCTTCCTCTCAACCGTTACTTTAAATATCGTTTCCTGAAAACTTTCTTATTAAAAGTATATATTAATTAATTAACATTTTATATTACTTTGGTATCGATTATATATTTCAGGTATTAAAATAAATTTGTGTAAAAAATAAATTTGTGTAAGAAATAAATTTTCATTAGATTTGTCTAATGAAAAAAGATATTGTACTAATTGATTTATTTTCCGGTATTGGTGGCTTTTCAAAAGGGTTAATTGATGCAGGGTTTAATATTACTCGTCACTATTTTTCGGAAATTGATAAACACGCTATTGCTAACTATAAATACAACTTCCCAGATGCAAAATTTATCGGATCAGTTATTGATGTTTCAGGAACATCAATTAGAGACCAACACCCAAACGAACACATCATTGTCACTTTCGGATTCCCTTGCCAGGATATTTCAATTGCTGGAAAGCGCAGAGGACTCGTTGAAGGTACAAGAAGCAGTCTCTTATTTGAAGCAGGCCGCATTGTTACTGAAAGTAAAGCACAAACTTTCATTGCTGAAAATGTCAAAGGATTGTCCTCTGTTAATGAAGGAAGAAGTTTCTACGAAGTCCTTAAATTTCTTACCTACCTTAATTCAGATAGTCCACAATACACAGTTGAAGTGCAGCTTCTTAATACTTCTTGGTTACTCCCACAAAATAGAGAGAGGTATTATTTTATCGGACATATTGGAACAAAATGTAAGCAAAGAATATTTCCTATCACAGAAAACGATTTTAGGACTACTGAAAGGTCAGGCGACACCACAACTGTTAGAACCTTAGATACACAAAGCAATCAGGCTGTAATAGTGGCTCAAAGAGGTAGAAACCCTGAAAATTCATCCGATAGGACACCAGGCGCACCAACTGTACAAAGATTAGAAGTAAACGAAAAAGGACAGAGTAATGCTCTTACGGGAGTGCAGAAAGATAATCTTGTTTTGTTAAAATGTATTTCACATTACGGACATAAAGATAAAGATGCAGTCGAAAGCGATATTGTACCAACGCTTAAAGCTGAAAGTCATGGGCATGAGCCAATGATTGTGAACACGAATATGGCAGGGCAGCAATTTGAGAATGATTATGCAGGAACATTACGTGCGGGTGCATCGGCTAATTACATGACTGTTTCAAACATCCGCCGCCTCACCGAAATAGAGTGTGAAAGATTACAGGGATTTCCAGACAATTGGACAAAGTTTGGAATTTATGAAAAGCAAGTATGGATAAATAAGAAAGAGAAAACATTTAGAATAGTTGAGGGAGTAGAAAGTGTTTCAAAAACACAACGATATAAGATGTGTGGTAATGCTGTAACCGTATCTATTGTTGAATTAATTGGTAAAAAACTATTGTCAGGCATATAGATAGTATTTCCTACATTTGAATGCTCGTTAATCGGGGGAGTTAGCTGGTTGCGGTTAGCTGGATTCGTATCTGGCTGCGTTAAGCTGGTTGCAAGTATCTACCCGGGACAATATATGGGCACAAGCAACATGACACCAACAAATAATACAAGCACCCGTACCAATAGGAAGACGGAGAGTGCAGATAAGATTGCACACATTGGGAATGAGGCGTACCAAAAAGCGTTGAGTGGGGGCGATAAAATCTCCCTCGAAGTCCGTGAAAGCGTGAATCAGGTTGCGTCGATGGATTCGTTATTGGCATTGCAGTTTGATTCTCCTGACGTAAAGAAAACGAGGGCATTTGGGTTAAAGCTCGTTAAGGATATGTGGGCCTTTGTTTCCGGCTCGACGGCTGGCGCTGCCGCGGGTGGTGGTGGTAATGCGGGGTATTACCAGGAAAGGTATGCGAACTGGATGCTTAATGACCAGTGGGCGAAGGGGACGGCACCGATGGAGTGGGCTAAGTCGCTTATGGGCGTGGAGGGAAATAAGATGTGGGTGAATCTGGACTGGCATGTATTGAAGATTGTACCCAGGTATGTGCAGTCATTGACCAACCGGTTTATGAGCAGGGACGAGAAGCCTAGTGTAAAAGCTACTGATATTACTTCGGAGAGGTACCGCAGGCGGGAGAAGATATTATCTAAGTGGAGGATGGAGGAAAGGGAGAAGATAGCCAGGGCGGAGCAGGCGATGGGTATGCGGATGGAGACAGGCTTTACACCGGAGGATGAGGATGAGTTGGACGTGTATTATAAGATTGAGTACCGGTTACCGGAGGAAGCGTTCTTCGAGGAAGCTGCGTGGCAGGTGTTTCAGAACTCAGGTGGGGCTGGTGGTTATGTAGGCAGCGGGTATGAGTATCTGAAAAGGGTATTGATACAGGATTTGATTAAGAAAAATATCGCGATGACCAAGCTCGAGCGCAGGCCGGGTATGGCAGGCAACCCTACGCTGGCGAACCGGTTGGTGGTAAGGAGGGTGGATCCACTGAACGCGGTGTATAATATTTTTAAGAACGCGGATGGTAGCGATGTGACTATCGCGGGGGAGGCCAGGCCGATTAAAATATCTGAGGCCAGAAGGATATGGCCGAGAGTACCGGAGAAGTATTGGTTTGAGTTGGCGCAGATTGCCAGGAAAGGATTAAACCAGTCGCAGCCTTTAAACTGGCTGGACTCGTATATATACAGTTTTAACAGGCCTTATGATGACTATTCATTTATGGCTTTTGATTTTGAGGTAAAGGTATATGACAATGAGTATTTTGTTATTAAGCCGGATGAAGATGGCGCGATGATTATCGTATCGAAAAAGGGAGTCCCCTCCCCCACCAACCCGAATGCAGTGGTGGAGTCACTGGGGAAATATAATATGTATCAGGGTGTATGGGCAGTAGGTACCGAGATATTACTGCAGTGGGGTGTGGCAAATAATCAACTAAGGCCTTTCCAGAACGGGGTAGATGTGTTTGGGTCGTATAGCCTTGTGATGCCGGATGCTGACGGGTATTACGTTCCATCACTATTGGAACGGGGGATACCATGTGTAAGGCAGATGATATTATGCGGGCTGAAGATACAGCAGATGATGATGCTTATGGAGCCGGACAACCTCGCGGTGGATATTGCGGGGTTGCATGCCCTGGATATTGGGACTGGTGCCGTGCTAAAGCCATTACAGTTGATGCAGGTAAAATCTCAGACCGGAAGGGTATACTGGGATTCTACAGATACCAGTGGTACTGGTGAAGGGGGTACCGAGATACCATTCAGGAATCTGCCAAACTCTGGTAATGTAGCACAGATCAATGTGCTTATAGGGTTGTATAACTTCTGGTTAGCCAGGCTAAATGATGAGTGGGGTGAGAACGCGGAAAGTATGGGGCAGCCAACTGCGGCAAAGAAAAGCGCTAAAGCGAGTGGTATTGCTGCAGAGGCAGGTCAGGGTGCTACTGAATATATCTACGATCATCTGGTCATGCTGCTGGAACAGAACGCGACAAAGATTGTATATTCACTTTGGGATATGGTGTTATTTGAAAGTGAGGAATATAAGAAGATGATGGGGGCGAGTGATGCTGTGTCGCAGGGCGCACCAAAGATGGGGGATACTCAGGGAGCCCAGGGTACTCAGGGGTCCGGTCCGCATGTGATCCATCTTAATGAAGAAGATGACCATGTAGCTATTACCAGGCCAATTATTGATACTACCTTTGATGTAAATGTAGATATGGTTAGTGGCGCAGCTAAGAGAGCGGAGTTGGCTGAGCTGGTTAAAGAATCACTGGATAGTAAGATTATAGGTATGGCTACCGCAGCTAGGTTGATGGACATACCTAATCCGAAAACGGCAATACTGTATTTGGAAAAGATGGAGAAAAGGGCGAAGAAAGAGGCTCGCGCTATGCAGCAGTTCCAGATGCAGATGAATGCGAATGTGCAGCAGCAGTCTACTCAGATACATACCCAGGGCAAGATTGCCGAAGAACAGGCTAAGCTGCAGGCTAAGTTGGCGATTGAGTCATTGAAGGGGAATAACCAGGCATACTCTGATTTGGTAAAGATGGTAGCAGATGCGGAAAAAGAAGCGGAGAAAAGTGGTCGACAGTTGCCGCAGGATATTGCTGCACTGAAACAGTATATCATGATGAGCGCGGTGAAAGTGAAAGAGGCGCAGCAGCAGATGGGTCAGGGTGCGGGACAGGGGCAAGGAGGGCTAGGTGGTCAGGGCACGCCGGGTAGTGGGCAAGGTGTTCCAGGCGGTGGTAATTAATTTTTTTGGTTGTTCGGATTAATTTATTTTAAATTTACATACCGAATTTAACCTGAATATCAGTTATTTAATTCGCAAAATTATCATTATGGATATTTCTCAGAGTGTATATGAAGCTATGAATAGTAAGATCGCTAATCCAAATGCAACTACTGTCATACCTATTCCTGCACCTGGTCCTGTACCCGCACCCGCACCTGGTCCTGTAGCAGTGGGCGCACCCGGCGCACCTGTAGCACCCGATGTGCCTGCACCTGCACCAATGGCCGCACCCGCATCTGGCGAACCTGCATTACCTGGAGCAGCAACACCTGCGGCACTAGATCAGCCAGCTTTCGACCCTAATACGTGGTTGGAAACGCAGAGTGGTGGTAAGTATAAATCATGGGAAGCTATCCAGGCTGATTTGAATAAAGCGCCAGAAAGAGTAGAAGTACCGGTGCAACCAACTTTTACTAACGATGCAAGTAAGGCTGTATATGAAGCGATAGTGGCCGGTAAGGAAGACGATGTGTTACCTATTTTACAGGCAAGAGTATTTGCCAGGAATGTAGCGACCATGCAGCCGGAAGAAATTATTAAAACGAAATTAAAAGTTGAATACCCTAGTTTGGATGCCAGTGATATTGAGGCGGAGTTTGCATCCAGGTATCAGCCGGACCAACTGCAGTTAGATGCAGTGCAGTATGCGAGAGAACAGAAAAAAGCTACTGATCGCCTGAAGAAAGATGCGGCAGAAGCTATAACATATTTTACCAGTGCAGTTCCTGAAATAAAGTTACCACAGGTTGCGCAACCTGCGGCAGCACAACCGGCACCAGCACAGCTTTCCCCGGACGCTCAATTAGCAGTGGCCCTTGGGGAAACATTTGGTTCCGACAAAGTAAGTACTGTGCCTTTTGAATTTGCAGTTCCAAATACTCCGATAAAGGTTAAGGGGCAAACAGCCCTGCCGGTAGAAGAGATTACGCAACTGCAGTCAAAAATTGAAAAGCACCCTGCGGAGTTTATTGCGGGAGTTATCTCTAAACGTTGGGGGACTGCTAATGGCACTTTCAATGTTGAAGCGATAGCAAGGGATATTATCGCCCTGGAAAACCAGCAGTTAATGGCCAATAAGGTTGCAGAGCAGACATACAATCAGGTTATTATTGAAAAACTAAAGATCGACAAGAATTACCAGCAGGGGGCAACGCCTTCCGCATCTGGTGGATTCCAGAATGTAGGAGACGAAGCTGAAGGAGCCTTGCAAAGGTTATTCAGGATCCCTGCAGAAAAAGCCGCTGTTTAGTTTGCGTTAGATGATTTGAATTACACTCATCTACCGTTTCAGGATAATACCCTATACATATATGGGCATGCGTCCACACGCGTGATCGCATTTATCCATCCTCACCGGCAATGCCGCTGACACAATCAATCTTTTATTTATTAATCGGGTGTATTACTTATAGCTGTATGTTAGGTAGTCCGCAATCCAGTGAATATATGAGTGGGTCAGCCTAATCGCATCTAGTAAGTGTATATCCTCAAATCATATAATCATGGCAACTTCAACTTTACCAGGTTACCAGGCGTCCAGTTTTGCAACCAGTCAGTTTGGTTATGGGATTTTGTTGAACGATTTAAACTCCAATGATCGTTCATTCTTAAAGACACTGATCCGTAAGTACGGAACAGAAAACTACGGTATGTGGCAGCTCCTGATGGGACAGACCGCTACCTATGAGAATACTGATAACAAACAGTATTACCATTATGAAAAAAGAGAATTACATTCTTCTTTGTCGGTTCAGAATACTGTAGCTGGCGCAGGGGCAGGTAATCCAATTACTTTTCTCGTTGGGTCAGATTCTTACTACATCACCGGTGGATGCCCTGCCAGGGTCGGTGAAGAAGGTATCATCGACTCATCCGGTATTGCGGTACAGATTTCAGCTATTCCGGTTACCATTAGCAATGCGTGGCAGGTAACATTGATTCCGCTTAATACTACCGATAATATCGTTTCCGCAAACTCATCCAGCCTGTTACAGGGTGATACTATCCTGTTCCGTGGACGTATCGACGTTGGTGAGGCTTCTACAGTTGGTTCTGGTATTGCTCCTGTTTATGACAAGATTTACAATACCACTACTGAACACAGGGATGACTTCACATTGTCTGATTTTGCTTTGCAGGAAAAGCAGGAAGTTATGCTGGTAGATGGACAACAGTATTACATGCCTTTGGCTATGGATGATATGAACAAAAGATTTATGAATCAGATGTTCTGGAAAGTAATGGAAGCCAACGGAGCGAGCAACCTGGCAAGCAATGGGACATACGGAACTATCGGCGTTCAACCACGTGTTGCCGCTAATGGTTCTACCATTCAGTATACTGCAGGTAACCCACTGATCTCTGATTTCCAGACATTAGGCCGTGCGTTGAACTTCTTTGGTTCTCCTGGTGAATACCATTTACTGAATGACTTCTTCAGCAAACAGGCTATCAGCAATCTGTTGGAAAATTTCTACAAAGGAACTTTCAATCATGCTTCTTATGAATCAGTTGGTGGTTCTAAAGAATCCGGTGCCGCTTATGGTTTTGATACTTTCCGTGCGGATAATATCACTTATCATATGACAGTGAACCCAATGTACAATACCGAAATGGTGTACAAAAGAGTTCCCCAGGCTTCAACCGGTTCTGTATACCGTAACTACTCCATTGCGATTCCGCAGCGGATTAACCAGGATCCAAAAATGCGTGATGGAGATGGAAATGCTTTAAGCTATCCTTCCTTCCAGATCGTGTTCCAGAAAAGCCCTGTGGACGGTAACAGGATTTATTCATGGGAATATGGTGGTGCAGCCCCTCAGAATAAAACAGGGACTTTGAATCGCACTATATCGATGCAGTCATGGTACGGCGTTAGGGTCATCGCTCCGGTGCAGTTTGCCATATTTCAAGGAAAATAGCAATATTGCATTTTATATCAAAACCTCGCAAAAAAATGCGAGGTTTTTTATTTGTGTGATCGCACCGATTGCATGTTATTCGTTTCATTTAGTTTTTCCTTATATTTGTTTTACGATAAGGTTGTCGCATACAGCCACACCCATTAACCGAGTTGATATTGTTAATAGCAATTCACCTCATAAAATAATAATATGGCAAAGGAAACTTCAAAGCCTCAGACTCCGGTCAACCCGGAAACAGTATTCCCTAAAGTACACCCAAGTTTTGCAGGGCAAAGCGGATTCCCCGGACAAGGAAAATTTCCTAGTCAGGGCGACGCTGCCGGTCAGAACGCTTTCCCCGGACAAGGTAAATTCCCTACTCAACCCACTCGCATATCGCCAGCAGGTCAGGAACTTCCTCACCAGGACATTGCATCTATTCCGCTGGATGATGAGAATGATCCTAATGAATGGGCTCCACCTGCTACATCACCTGTGCAGCCTAAGCCTGATCCGGCTACTATCCGGCCTAAGCAACTTGGTTCCGCACCGGCCCCTACTCAACCTAATTTCGCACCTGCCACTAAGCAACCTGAAAGAACCGGTGCTAAGCCAGGCAGAAAGCCAAATGCATTCAAACAACCGCCAAGTCAGTTTATATTCAGGCTGCTCAGAAAAGTAAATGCACCAGTGTATGTGGAAGGACAGGGGTATATTGAAGACAGCAAAAGAACCGGCAGACAGCCAAGGTTGTTTTTGAAAACAGAAGATGTGATTGAATGGCCATATGTGGTTGTGAATGGAAAAAACGTTCCGTTGCCGTTTGATGACAACCTGGAAGACTTGAAACAGGATGGTGTCAGGTGGTTACCGAGAACAATCCGGTACGCCTATGGGTTAAATACGCCTTTTCTTGACGAGCAAATATCAGATGGAGGCGAAGCGTTAAAACGTGAAAACGGGAGGAACTCCATACTGGATAACCCCGCCAACAGGGACGCTATGCAATTTGTTGGTGCGGAAATGCGTGTACCTGGAACTGATTTTGTAAGATATTCTTACCTGACACTAACTAATCAGTGTAAAAACCAGCACCCGAAAGCAAGGAGATACGGGAGCGTTTCACCTGAATTTGAGCTCATTGATTTTGCTGGTGAAGATGGGGTTAAGGTTAAAAGAGGGATGCTGCGGGCGAGAATGTACGAACTGGCATCTACTGCCAGGGAAGACGAGATGATGCCGCACGCTAAGTTTCTTGGCATATCTATGGTTATTCCTTTAACCGGTCAGGACCGAGATTCAGATGCTATCCGTGAAGATTATCGCGACAAGGCGTTGGCTGATCCTGAATTATTTGAAAAAACATTCTCTGACCCTAAAGTAAAAGTTACTTACTGGATACAGGAATTGGTAGCGTCAGGAGATATATCTATAAACAATTTGATAGCCGGTCAGGCACACTGGGCACGTACCGGTAAATTTATTGCCATGCTTCCGCCGGAAAAAAATCCGATAGAATTTCTTTCTGAATTCGCTTTACTTCGCGAGGGGGAGGAATTTGCGCAGCAGATAAGAGCGGTAAGATTAACCAGATAATAAGTATACCTGCTATACCAATTGCGTATAGCAGGTAATTATATATGCCTACTACCACAGTCATACAGGGGATAGAATGTGCCATACCGGATCAACCTAAAACTATATTTGGTTCTAAGCGTAAAGAGCATGATCAGTATTTTCGCAGGCAGGAACTTCCTGATTACATGCAACCGGAGAATATAGAATTTGATACGGACGGTGACCCTGTGTACACAGCAAAGCAAAGAGACTTTGTATTTCAGGAGTTGGACCGGTGCGCCAATGGTTATTGGATTATGCGCAGGGGTCAACCTACATGGATACCCGGCGTTTATTACTACTGGCTAAACTATTGGACGTTGGAAAATGGAGAGCGGCCAGAGTATAGAGAGTGCGACCGTTTATTTTTTATCTTTTTCATTTCCTGTTACCAGAATCCTTTTATCGCGGCTATCATTCGTGGTAAAGCCCGTCGTGAAGGGGCTACATCACATGGCACATGTATTGAGATGTGGATAGCGACCAATGCTGCAGGGTGGGGTGGTAATAAAAGATGCGGTAATATATCTAAGACCGGGGCTGACGTTGATGATATGTATGATGACATGTTACTGTTGCCATTTAAAGCATTGCCTATATTTCTCAGGCCCAGGATGGAAGGTGGCAGTGATCCTAAGACAGAAATGAGCTTTAGGAAGGGGGGTGGCAAAAAGCAGCAGGTAGCAGTAGCTGACACCAGCAGGCAAGGTTTGAATAGTGTAATAACAAAGCGTGACACTACTTTGAATGCATATGATTCCGGTAGATGGAGTTTTATATTAATTGATGAAGGCGGAAAATGGAATAGAATTAACATTGGTAAGTATTGGCGTATCGTAAAGGACGTACTCGTTAAAGGTGCCAGCCGGGTAGGGTTTGCTTATCTTCCATCTACTGTTAACCCGCCCAATCAGGGTGGTAATAATTTTCAAAGATTATGGGACCAAGCTAATCAGTATGAATACCCGATCAACAGGCTACCTCAGCAGATGGTTAAATTTTTTAAACCAGCTTATGATGGGTTATCTGGTTTTATAGATAAATATGGAGACAGTGTTATTGAGCCACCTGACGAGGAAACGCTTGCTTTCCTGATCGAGAAAAATGCAAACATTCAGGCCGTAGAAGAAAGGGTACCGGATGAATATTTAAAATTAGGGGCAAGGAAATATCTTGAATTAAGGCTGGCCTTACTTACTGACCAGGAAGATATAAGTGAAGAAAAAAGAAAGTATCCTATAAGGGAGTCTGACATGTTTGATTTCGGAGATAGCTATTCTCCGTTCAATACTCAGAAGCTATTAACTCAGAGGCAGGAATTAAAAGAGAGGCCTGTGTATTGGAGACGAGGCAGACTGATACCTCATATGTTTGACGAAACAGGTAATAATCGGTTGAATATTCAGTTTCACGATGACCCTAATGGCCAGTGGATGATACGGGAGTTACCTAAAGTTCCTAATGCTTTTGAGAAAAGCGAGTATAATATAGTAAGGCCATTAGCCACTCATCTATACGGAGGGGGTGTGGATACATTCCGGTTTGATAAAACAAAAGACTTAGGCTCCAAGGGTTGTATATGTATAGGCTCAAAGATGAACCCGGCTATAGAAGGCACAGGTATGCTTGTGGCTTTTTATATCGGCAGGCCAAAGCTGACTGAGCTGTTTTGGAAAGAGATATTAATGGGTTGTTTGTTTTACGGGTGTACCTGTACGGTGGAAAAGGATGCCACGCAGGAATATCAAAAATATTTTAAGAATGCAATGCCAAATATTATGGAAGCAAACTGCTTACCTATGCTTGGTAAAAAACCGGATATAGCTATTGATCCTAACAGGAAGAAAAAAGACGGACTGGATTATGGTGCATCGTCTGCAGACCCATTTGTATTTGCAAAGCAAATCGAAGTAGGTCAGGTGTATATAGAAAAGTATTCACATCTTATCGGGCACATTACATTCATTGAAGGATTCCTGGCATTCGATGTAAGCGACCGTACTAAGTTTGATGAAGTGATAGGTTTCCTTATGATGCTACTCAACATTACCGGGGACTTTAAGCAACGCGAAGTTGAAAAGCGAAAGTACCCGGTAGCTGAGATGTATACTATTGGGGGAGGGATAAGGGGGTTTTAAATCTTTTTATAAACTCCAAAGTCATCAAAGTGACATATCTGTTTTATCATACCAACTTTCTCTGCCCAGTCAATCGCTGCACGTACGCTGTCCCATGTATGATCATGAAACAATAACATTCCGTTATCCTGTACTTTAGGGTGATAGGATTTAATATCTGCTATCACATCTTGCGTTTCATGGGACCCATCTACATACACCCATTCGAGTGACGGCACTTTACCTAACACCTGCCAGTCTGTACTCCAACCTTTTAATACTTGAATACATTTTATAGTATCTATCTGACTGGTCACATGCGTAAATTCTTCCAGGGTGGATTCTTTATCCAATTCGGCATTGCTACAGGCGAATGTGTCAATACAAAAGTATCGTGGCTTATTGGCAGTCAGGTGATGAACAGAATTAATTCCTGCAGCAACGATGCAGGCCGATAGTCCTTTATAGGAGCCTATCTCTGCAGCGCAGGTGGTCACCTTTCCCAGGTTAAACATAAATTCCCTCTGAGCCTCGCTGCCCATAAATCCGTTTACCTGATCGATGACTGGTTTTATTTTTTGGTAGGTCATGTGTGTGTTATGTTAGCGTATTGAGTGTTTACGAATTCTGAATTATACTTTTTAAATGTGGTATGTAGTTTTTCAGCAGGTACTTCTGACAATTCTGTATACCCATAACATATTCTGAGTGAAGGTGTTTTGGGTTATTCAGCAGTCGCATGAGCATTCTGACACTTAAATCTGCATCTAAGTTCTCCCATTCTGTCAGGTCTTCGGATAGTTTACCTGGAAGTATACCAGACGAACTGTGCCTTTTAGGTGGTAGTACGATTGAGTTTTCTTCATTCCATGGGTATGTCCATTCCAGTACATTATCCTGCAGGGCCATAAGGGAGTTAACTGGCGCTTCTTCATGCCTGAAACATTTCACTCCGCAGCCATTTAACGATACGGATATTTTAGACATGGATTGCGCTCGCAGTATGTCATTCATTGAAAACCTGGAATGATGCGGAGTAAACTGAGTAAGGACCAATGGCCTGTTTGGGTGATCGCGTTTCTCTCCTTGCACATGCCTTATGTCAGAAACTACAGAAAAATTCAGTTCTTCTGCCATCCGGTAAAATGCTGCGTGCAAAGATGGGCGACTAGGGTTACTCCATCCCCAGTTAAAAAATATATCTATTGGCCTATTAATATAATTCTCTACCGGTTCGATGTAGGTATTTTCAAATAAGCAAGGGTATTCAATGGGCTGAATAAGCGGAGTCCAGAGAGCCTTCGGCAATTCTCTTTTAAAGTATACCCGTATATCTACATCTTTCAACGCCTTATTTAGCTTCAAGTAGTTTTTATTGGAAAATAAGTGGTCATACTTTCCGTCCGATCTGCCGTATATATGCTGGACATTTACATTGCTCCATCCGTATTCAGTGAAGTCAAAGATGATAAAACGCTTAGATTTTATTCGATTAAATTCTTCTTCATTAAAATCCCATCCGTTCATATGAGTAATCCCAAGTCCAACAAAGTCGCAATCTTCTGCGCTGGAATGCTGGAACTGCGAAAATATCTGGTCGCGCAGGCACCCGTCTATTTCTCCGGTAGTAGATAGCGAGGTGAAGTACATTTTAATATCCATATATCTTTTTTAATTTTTTATTAGTAAATATGTTTCGTTCCTGTTTTCCATGTGATAATACGGCAGCTACAATAGTGTTTCTAATTTTTCTTATTATATTAAGCAGATGATATTTCCCATTGGTAGTTATAAAATATACCTGCACCTTCCTTATTTTACCTCTGTCCATATACCCTAACTTACACATTCTGTTTAAACAACTGGAAGCCATGGATGAAAAAAAATCTTTTTGCGATTCAGGTACCGATTTAAACACTTCGTTTGCTGCATATAAATCAAAAGAAGTAACCATGCTTGCGTAAGCTAAAAGATAGTAGTCAGCTACATGTAATTCATTCGTCATTTCACTATGCACTTCCTGTAAGTTACCGTACAGAAAAACCATTAAAGCTACATCGTACATTTGCGAATGCAGCATATGCACCAGCTCGTTCCTTTTAGCAACAACCTCCTTTAGATTTTTAACCTGCTCTTTCAGTTCTGCTATCTTTTTTTTAGTAGCGGCAGGCACGACTGCAGGTTTCCTTTTCACCTGAGCTTTGACACTAGCCATTTTCTGATATGATCTAACACTAGCCATTACCGGACATGATTTGCTCTACATAATACTCCATCGCTCCGGTATAATAAAAGTCATAACCATCTGTGCCGCATGGGATACAGTTCTCGGCAAATGGGCATATTTCCAGTACACGAGGTATCTTCATAGCCTCTGCAATGTTCCAGCACATAGACTGATTACCGAGAAACATTTTAGCAAACTTTAAAGCGTAAGCTAATTCCAGGAAGTTTGTTATTTCTAACCTTGGTATTTGCAGTTTCCATTCTTTGCAAAACTCATTATGCTCGGTATTTGTCCCGGCAAAAATGCAGCGATCTTCCATGGGCCGGAGGAAGTGATAAGTTATTTTATCATTATGATAACGCTGAGTCCGGTTGACTATAATCTTACCAGATACTTCTTTTTGTATTTCATCGAGTCTGCCGAGTTTAATGCCTGTTTCATTTACCACAGAAAATTCGGTAGAGTGGTCCTCAATTAGTTTTGCGATACCTAAAGGCTGCCTCAACTCTACCCATGGCTTACTTAAATCACACGCCATGTCAGGGAATGCATAAAACAACCAGCGGTTAATACTACCATGTGGCATGTTCACAAACACCTCTCCGTGAATCCTATCCAGATTTACGCTGTACTTTTCTCCTGACCAAACTCTGAAGTCTTCAATGTATGGTTGGGATAAAAGTAATGGCCGGATTAAATCAAACATAGCCTTGTTCATTGTTACCATTTCGCCTGCTTCGCTTCTTACAGGATGAACGGCACCCGGATAGTAATTACCAGCTCTGTTTAATTGCTGATATATGACAGCCTTCCTTCCTGTCTTTCTCCATACTTCTTTAAATGCAGCCATAGCCGCCACTAAATCTCCGCTATTTACAGCGTGAAAATAAGTTGTAAATCCAGAGTCAAGATTAGCTGGGGTACTGCTAATCACTTCGCCTTCCACTGAGTCGACTCCACTTCCTGCACTCAATCCTGAGTCTGCTCTGCTTCCTGCACTCAATCCTTCGCCATTACCCGTACTCAATCCTGAGTCTGCTGAAAAGAAACGTTTGTGTATCATTATTTTGGTTATTTTTGGTTATCAATAAATCAAATTACTATGGCACAGAATTTCACAGTGAACGTGTACGAGATAAATAGCATACCTGACCAATCTCCTAATCTTATCGGATTTCCTTCTGCCCAGTGTATGTTCTCTCCGTATAACGGGAATAACTACAAAGTGTTATATGGTATCATTACCACTTTACCAACTGGTTTTAACTACGCTACCGTAGAAAATCCAACTCAGTTAGCTACTAAAGCAAACGCTTAATAGCTAATCTGTTACAATTCATAGTTTTGCCTCGCTGGTCGGGGCTTTACTTGTTCAATTGCATTGCCTACTGATTGATTAGTCTTTGATGCACTTGGCTTAATTTTCACCATTTCTGGCTTAGCTTTCATCATTTCCGACTTACCCTTTCCGCTGCCGGTAATTCTTTTCTGTTCAATCAACGGGATGCCTTTTTTCTCAATCTCTTTTGCTTCTTCATCTCCTATCCGCAAGTAATCATTCCGAAGTGACGATATGGTTTTGGTCATATCAGGAAGCATTGAGATTAGTACCTTAAATCTCTCAAAAGTCTTATCATCTTTATCCTTGGTCAATTCAAGTGTAAATGAATTAAGGCTATCTGCCATCTCATTATTCTTCCTGTTCAATGCAAAATAACTTGCGAATAACGAATCAGATTTGAATCCTAAATTTTCCTGCAATAACCTGGAATTGGTATCACGAAGCTCTTGCAATTTCTTTTCCATTTCATTTAACCGGTCTACATATGCAGATGCCAGTCTCCTGACTTCATTAGTTTTGCCTACCTGAGCGACGAGTAACTGACCAAGTTCCATTCCTTCCTCTATATCTATGTCGGTAGATTCCAAAGTAAGTTTGATAGCTTCTTCCTCAGATATTTGCCTGGGCATTATCTGGCCCGGAGGTGCATCTAAAGAGATTAAATTTTCTACTTCTTCCGGCATATTTTGTTATTAACACAGCAAACGTAAATATATTTTTCCTTTAAAAAAATTTTTTTATTAAAAATATTTAGTTTTACTTTGACTTAAATTATTAGTTATGGCCACTCATTTGTCACCGGAAGCGTTAATACATCTTGGAGGGGATAAAACACTTCAGGAGCAGGTTGCTGCTTATGTAGGTGTGAATAATTACGGTGTTATGTCTGCCGTCATCCGGGGTAGCAAATCTCTTACAACTTATAAAGCTGTAGTAGCTATCGCTAAGGCTATGAATAAAAAACCTGATGAGATATTGATTGAAAAAAAATAAGTATGAATTTAACAGATTAATCCTATCTATATGTCTAACAATATTATTAACGAGTTCCTGCTGCACATCCTGAGTGACACTAATGGCGCGTTAATTAGGGAGTTGAAACAAAGGTCGGACGAGTTTTTAAAAAGCAAGGAAGAAACTCTACTGGTAAAGTGTGACGAGATGATAGGAAGGGTGAAATCTAGTGAACCAGACGCAACAGGTGTCATTAGCGAGTCAACTAACTGGTTAATAGAAAATAAAGAATGCTTGACTTACAACGAAGTGAAGGAGTGGTTTGAATTTGCGCTCAAAGAAGACCCCCTAATGCCAATACCTAAGAAAATAGAAAAATTAAAACAATTAGTTAAATCAAAACTCAAATTATAATGCCACGTCAAAAAATTAGTAACGGATTGCTATCTGTTTTATTACAGGAAATAGGATTTATCCAGGCACAATCGCCAGCTTTGGAATTATTCCTTCGATCAAAGATCAACCAGTTTTTAAAAGTAAACGAAGGTAGAATACGCGATTTGAATAATCACATTGCTACGCTTAATGACCTGTATGTAAAAAAGGATGACAAAGGCCAGGGGTTAGTGGAAGTAGTGGAAGGTAAGGCTAGACTTTTTTTTATCGACGAGGATGCTGCTAAACAGTATGACAAACTGTACAATGAGTTTATGAACAAGCATATTGACATAGTGGTTGATACCGAGCAATTACCTGTTGGGATAGGGTCAAATCCACTTAAATCGGTATAATAAAAACCAATGAGACCAATTAAGAATCATATACTTATACGTGCAGACAGGGACCAAAAGCAGAAAGTGGGAGAGTTCTTTATCGTACCTAACAGGCATACTTATGAGCAAAACGGGGTTGACACTAATCCATGTATTGCTGAAGTGATATGCGCGGATGAAGGCATCCCACTTGCAAAAGGAGATTGTATCCTACTGCATCATAATATTATAACCGATAAGGTATGGGAAATAAGTGCCGAATCGGGTCAGCTTTCCGTTTCTTCTATTCCATTTGACCGATGGGTATTAGGCAAGATAGATCATTGCGACGGCGGGTTAATGGCCATGAAAGGTAATTTGATTTGTGAAAGGATACGGATGCCTCAGACTGCAGGAGCGGGTAGGTATGAATTGCCAGATACAGCGGTAAAATACTGGTCAGATAAAGTAAAAGTAATCCATTCAGGTGTTGAATGGGCAAGTCCAGGTGATGCTATAGGTATATTGAAATATGCTGATTATCCGGTATCGTATATCTGGAAAGGAGAATTAAACAGAAGATGTGTCGTATGGGAGAATGATGTGGTATGTAAGTTAGCAGAAAATGCGTGCTAAGTTGATGTAAGTTAGCAGAAAATGCGATACAAGTTGACAATTCAATTCAGTAATAAACCAATATAAAACATGATTCAACCATTACATGACCTGATAGCTGTACTACCCGCTCCGGTGCAGGAAAGCAAAGACGGCTTTCAGATAGCTCAGGTAGCACAAACGCGCCCCAAAGAGGGGACGGTAATAGCAGTAGGCCCTGGCAAATACGCGGCAAATTCAGGAGTATTGATACCGATGAGTTCTCAGGTAGGAGATAAGATACTTTACAGCAAGTATTCAGGAGGTGAAGTAGAAATAGACGGTGTGAAATATTTACTTATGAGGGATGAGGAAGTGTTAGCAATTATTTAAACAATCAAATAATCATATGAGTAAAAAAATTCTGTATGGTGCCGCTGCGAGAGCTGGCATATTGGAAGGCGTAAACAAAACAGCCGATGCTGTTAAGGTTACCTTGGGTGGTAAAGGCAGGAATGTAGTATTTACTAATTCTAATCATCCACAGGCCCCTTTGTTTATTACAAAGGATGGCGTTACAGTGTGCCAAAACATATCATTAGAAGACCCAGTTGAAAGCATAGGGTGCAGGGCTATCACAGGTGTTGCCAGTAAAACTGTTTTAGAGTCAGGCGATGGCACTACTACAGCTACTATTCTCGCTCAGGCAATATTTAGCAGATCGGTTGACCTGGCAAACAATGGCGTGAATTCGATGGAGATTAAAAAGGGAATAGAGATTGCGGTTGCAGCTTGCGTAGAACATTTAAAAAGTATTGCTATCCCGTGTGAAGATGAAATGCTAAGTCATGTAGCTACTGTCAGTGCTAATAATGATCCTGTTATCGGTGAACTTATCGCAGAGGCTTACCGGAAAATAGGTAAAAATGGAGTAGTAAGGATAGCTGACAGCGGAAGTATTAAAACAGAAATTAAGATACGTGATGGAATTCAATTTGAAAAAGGGTACGTTTCCCCGTATTGTGTTACCAATCCGGCAAAGATGACTTGTGAGTTGGAGAACACAATAGTGTTTATTTACGACCGTAAAATATCTACTGCCAATGATTTGATAGCTGTATTCTCAAAGACAATAAAATACGCCCATCCAATGTTTCCTCCAAATACGCAACCGTCGCTTTTAATCATTTGCGACGATCTGGAAGGAGAGGCGTTTGCTACCTTGAATACAAACCGGATGAAAGCAAACATACCGGTGTGTGTGGTACAGGCTCCTTATTACGGTCAAAGGAGATTAGATTTCCTTCGCGATGTAGCTGTAATTACAGGTGGTGTTTTCGTAAATGAGCAAGACGGGTTGACTTTGGATAAGTTCGATCCAAGAGATTTGGGCGTTTGCGAAAAGGTTGTTATCACGCAAAGCGACTGTACGCTTATAGGTGGCAAAGGAGAGAAAGAAAAAGTAGATTCCAGGATAAATGAATTAAGATTACTGGCAGATATACCCGATACTAAGCAGATTGAAAAAGAATTTATCCTGGAACGGGCCGCTAAATTGGAAGGAGGTATAGCTGTATTGTATGTTGGCGGGATGAACGATGTGGAAGTGAGGGAAAAAAAAGACAGGTGCGATGATGCTATACGGGCAACTAAAGCTGCCTTAGAAGAAGGGGTGGTACCTGGCGGAGGGTTGGCATTACTTAAATGTGAAAGTGCAGTTTTGTCTATTTTGGATAATTATACTGGCGGAATTAAGGATGGGATCGAATTAATATTCAGCGTTTTATCTGTACCTATAGATCAGATACTTGAAAATGCAGGAGTAGATTGTTCTGAAATAATAAGAAACATAAGAACTACGGAAGGGAATACTGGGTACAATGTAAATACAGATGAGCATGAGGATATGTTAAAATCCGGCATTATTGATCCGGTTAAGGTAGTCCGAGTAGCCTTGGAAAACGCATCTTCTATGGCTAGTCTACTGGTAACCAGTGAGGCATTGATGGTGGAGATTGAAGATAAACAGGAAGCGAGGGCGATGCAAAGACTGTAAAAACCTGCTACTTAATATTTGAATCCTGTTCCTTATCTTTGGGGAACAGGATTTTTATTTATGGCAGACGTAAACACCAATTACCAGTTCATCCAGTTTCTGATTAGAAAAAATCAGACAGGGAACGTAACGCCAACTGAATACCAATTAGCATACAATACAGCTCAAAGGGATTATTATGATATGCTACTGGGTAGAGTGGAGCAGTTTCAATATGGGAAGCCGGTAGCGAGGATAGGTCTAGGGATGAGCAGTAAAATAGCAAAGGATTTGGCTCCATTTAAATATACTAATACCCCTATTTCGGTAACAGGAGGGGTGTCACCTTATGGTGGCGGCATAGCTTTATACCCATCCAATTTCCATTTTTTAGCGGCCATGTTTGATACCACATATAGAAAGGTAGAGCGAATTGATGACACGAAAATAGCCGCAAGACTAAATTCAAAGATTGACCCGTTATCCGATACATCATCACCATTTTACATAGAAGATAGTACAGGGTGGAGGGTATACCCAAATGGCGTATCCAGTGTGCTTATATCTTATTACAGGTTACCGGTTGATATAGTATGGGGGTACACAGTTAATAGCAATGGTCGTGCGGTTTACAATTCAGCTACAAGTGTGCAACCTGAATGGGATAATCCTAGTAATGATGAGATATTAGGCAGAGCAATAAGATTAATGGGTGTAAGTTTTTCTGACGAAGACAAAGTTAAATTCGGGGAAGAAGTAATAACCAGAGGGGAATAAAAAATACTATGGGTGCAATTATAAACAATATTACATTTGGCGTTTTTGTAGAACGGGTAAAAAAGTTCTGCGAAAATAACTGGCCTGACCAGAAATTAGATGTCACCAGTAATGAAATATTGTTGTATGTGTACGAGGGTATAGGTGTAGCAATAGTTAATGCAGCGGAGAAAGGTTACCAGGCAGAGGGTATATTAGCATTGCCGGAAGGTTTCTTGACGGTGTATAAATTAGCGGCAAGTAGTTTTACCCAGGACCAAAACACGGGCATATACCAGGTGACTATGCCAGCCCCTCCTGTAAATCTACCATTAGGCTATAGTATTTCTGCTCCATTTTTCGCAGGGTATAACTCAAAAAGCTATCCATTGATAGCAGTAAACGCTAGTCAGGTAGGTTATTTTGATAAAATAGAAATGCCAAATTATGGAGTATTCTATTGGCCAGAAGGTTCTATTTTTAATATGTACAGTCCAAATGTCAATTTGTATGAATCAGGATTAACTCTGTATTTAAGAATGCTATCTCCGCGTAGTTTGACTAATACGGATACGGATACTATCAATGTTCCTGACGATCAATTATTAGTAGTATTTGATATTGTGTGTCAGAAATTAATAGCCAGGATGAACAGGCCGAAGGATTTAGCTACCGACAGCGGGGACATACATACATTCAGTCCATAACCAAATAAGCCATGGCAATTCAAAGACTCATAAAACTTCGTGATGTAATTTTCTTTTACATTGAATCTGCAAAGCAGACTGAAGCTGCTTATATAAGACTATGGAGAATAGCTTTCAGGGGATTTGAGCAAATGGGTTTGAATGCTTTTTGGGAACCACTAACCGTGTCATTACCGGTAAATCCAAATAAGACCGCAAACCTGCCTACTAATTATCTGCAATGGATAAAAATCGGACAGTTTAACCAGGCAGGCGAATTACAAACTTTGCGGGTAAATGAGCAGCTTACTACCTATAAGGATAATGATCCTAACAGGATAAGCCAGATAACACCTGAAATACAGGAAGCGTTATGCGGAGAAGGATGGTATGGAGTGTCTGCTGACGGAGGCTTTACTGGCGCGGGAATCAGTAATGGATACAGTTATCAACCGGAATTTGGGTTAGGAAGTAGGCTGGTGCAGTATGGAGAGTGCAAGGTAGATAATCAGAATCAGGTTATTATATTGAATACAAATTACGAGTATGCTCATGTTGTATTAGAATACCTATGCAGTCCTGAGATGAATGACGACTACCAGATTCCAATTCAGTTTAAAGAAGCTATGATAGCATGGTTAGCCTGGCAGGACATTGCTAATCTTCCATCTACCGGCCATGTAGGGAATAATTCTATTACCATGAGGGCAAGGGCATTCAAAGCTCAACTTTCACTTGCTAAGAGAATGTTCAAGCCATTTAGATTGCAGGAAGCAGCTCAGTATTTTGTGGAAGGAGAAACGTTGGCTATAAAGTAATTTAGATGCGAATTTATTATTAACTTAAATTTAACATATCATGTCTATTTTTCAAAAAATAATCGACACAACCGGCATATCGCGACCTTTAGGTGGCACTGCTGTAGCTGGACAAAGGCTTCTGGTTTTTACTAATCCAGAAGGAGCTACGTTATCCGGTTCTGTAGCAAGCTATCCTGTTACAGGGGCAGATGAACTAGGCAATACATTTTCTGGCACAATGATTAGGGGGTTGTGGGGAGGGTTTGAAATATCTAATTTAACTCAAACTAATTAAAATGCCACATCAAGTAGAAGAAGTTCAGTTTGTAGGGGCTATGGATATGGATACGCCTCCGCAGGTGTTCCCTAAAGGGTTCCACTCGGATGCCAGGAATATTATTATGCGCGGGAATAAAGGGAATATGCGTATAGATAACTTACCCGGAACACGGAACATTCCTAATCCTTATCTACCTTCTACTGGTCAAAACAAAAAAATAGGGGCGTTCTATGATGATGTAAATCATAGAATTATAGAGTTTAACTATAATTCTGCTTTAAATCATGGGATATATATACTTAATACACAGACCGAAACATATCAGGTATTGTGTCAGAACGGGGTTAATACCAATGGGGATATACTAGGATTCGACGCTGACATTTATATCACTTCAGTGGACATTATATACGGGGACGGAAATTCTGGTGATCTGTTATTTTACATAGACTCATTATATAGGCCAACAAAATTAAATATACAGCGGTACCTGGCAAATGCATACACACCCGTTTACCGGAGTTTTATTGATGTAGCGAAGGCCCCACCGGTAATGCCAGTTAAATGCACTTACGAGAACGACCTTACCGCAAATAATAATAATCTTATAAATTCCCTGTTTCAGTTTTGCTCTACCAATATTTACGATGACAACGAGGAAAGTGTACTTTCTTCCGGCAGTATAACCCCGCTACCTACCATTGCATTTAATACCGTTGATACCAATCCGGTAAACAGTAATGCGAGGATTGCTTTGTATGTAGAAACAGGTGATAGCGATGTCAAGGCAATAAGGATATACGGTAGACAGACAAATAGTGGAGCCACGAGTGGATGGTTTATTATAGCTACCCTGGATAAGGCTTCATTAAGTATACCGTCAAATTCAATATACAGGTACCAGTTTAAAAATGACGGTCTGTATTTAGATGCAAATCCTTCATTTACTGTAGTATTACAGGATTACGTGCCTCAGCAAGCTAGATGCCAGGCCTTGCTAAATGTAAGCACTATCTCTTACGCTAATATCACAGAGGGGTATGACTACATAAAATCTTCATTTACAGAAATTATAGGAGGCGGTTTCGAACCAAGTATATATACGATCAATGGCTGCCTTTTCTTTGCGTATCAACCTAAAGGAAGCAATCAGGTTACATTATATCTAACTGGGGTAGGAATCAACGATGGCACTACTAACCTACCAACTACGCTGGATAATCCGCCTTTGTATCTTTTCGTAACAGCAAAGGTCGGCGTAACCGATGTAGGATTTAGTGTAACAAATGGTATAGGGAATAATATCGCTACAATCATATCTCAGCTACAAGTAGGCGCTACTTATGCTGGATGGTCGGTAGTATCTTCTACTTCTAATAGCTTAACAGTTAGCTTAGCAAATGTTGTGCTTCAATCAGCTTATGTGTATTTACAAAACAATATTCCGTCGACTATTCAGTTCCCATCTCTTTTCCCTTATTCCTGGTACTCTTATGGAGTTGTTTATTATGATGATAAAGGCAGGACCAACGGTGTTATTACAGATGTAAGCGCGAACATAATAACTCCTAGTGGGCAAGGATATAGTAATTTCTTCGGGTTATTTTATATTACAATTGGACTATCTGGTATCACTCCCCCGTCATGGGCTAAGTATTATCATTTGGTTCGTACAAATACGTTGACTTACGATAAATATTTAGACTGGATTTCAAATGGGGCTTATGCCAGTACAGGGCAATTTGTACAATCTCAGTATGCTTACATTGAAATTGATAACATACTTACTTATAACCAGAATTTAGAATCCACTCAGAATGTAGTAAATTATTCATTCTCTCTTGGTGACAGGGTTAAGATAGTAGGTCTGTATAATGCAGCGGGGAATTTCAATACGTTAAACTATGATTACGAAATAATAGCATTGGTCTCTAATCCTATAATGAATGGTATTCAAAGAAATGGGACTTTCTTGCAGATTAATTACCCTACAGCAGATGTAGCGGCAAGTAGTGGGGCTTTCCAGTTTCCAGGCTCATCTACTTTTAGTGGCAATGTAGCTGACTTTCAGAACTACCAAATACTTATTTATAACTTAAAGCCTTGGGCCCAGAGTGTAGAAGGTAGTAATCAGAATGTATATTACGAAACAGGACAGCAGTATAATATTGGGTTCCCCGGAACATCTTCGGCCTACCACATGGGCAATACGGGAGACAATGAAATATCATTTAATGATGGAGATGTTTTTTTAAGGCGAAGAACAGTGCCAACAGGGGCAACTTATCAATTACCTTGTAATGGTTATCATTTTAGTAACTCTTATGCTACCATACAGATATGGGATAATAATACTTTAAATGACATTCCAACGACTAATTACCTTTTAGCTTGTCAAAATAATCAAAGTGCAAGCCTGTCCAGTGGGGGTTATCCTAATTTTTCAGACGGGAATTTTTTCTGGAATAAAAGTTCTAATCCCATTTCCATAAGGATACGTGGCACTTTCCAAGCGTACATAAATGCATCTAATACACAGACATCTGTTGGAATGTTTTTAAAAATAAACACAAGCTCCAATGTTGCAACGCCTATCCAGGTATTCAGTAATCAACCTATAACAGTTATAAATACACCTAGTACATTTAATTTTGATGCTACAGTTAGTATTCCCGCAGGGTGCAAAGCAGCATTAATATTTTCCAACTACAATAATGTTGGTGATTTGTTTATTTCTGCATTTTCAATGCGGGTAAATGTAATGGGTAATTACACGATAAATGTTTATGATACTTCATTTAGTGACACTTATAAGTTGATTACTAATAACAATTCAAGAGCGATTGTTCAAGATACAACGGCCTTGCAAACAAACTTTAACACGCTATTTAGGTATTCAGAGCCGTATCAGTTAGGTACAAATATTAATGGCACTAACAGGTTTTATTTCAATAATTTCGATGAATTTGAAAAACAGTGGGGCGGGGTTATGAGAATGAAAACTCATGACAAATCGATAAGGATATTCCAGTACAGGAAATGCGGAGTTATCGGGGTGTATGCTAATTTTATCAAAGACAACTCAGGCACACAGCAATTGGTTACTACTGACACAATTATCACTCCTAACAACATACAATATTATGAAGGCGATTTTGGGATAGGCAATCAGGGGGCAGCTCTTGTTTCTTCCGGGTACGCTGATTATTTCCCTGATCCGGTAAAAGGATTTTTACTTAGGTTGTCCAGGGATGGGATTATTCCTATATCTGATTTGTATAAAGCGCAGTCATGGACAGGTAACAACTTTCCTCCGTATTTGTCTAATCAAAATCCGTATCAGTATGGAGGGTATGCTAAGATATTAGGAACATTTTTCAACCCAAAAGACCGACCTGGTGAATACATATGTTCGGCTCAATATGGCGCAGGTTATGGGATAAACGGATTACCGGTGGGAGGTGAATCATTATCCTTCAATGAAAAAGAAAATGCGTTTACTTCCAAGTACGACTTTGCGCCTGATTTTATTTTGTGTGCAGAGAATAAATTATACTCATGGTTTGGTGGCCAAACATACATACATGACAATGTAGATGCTTACAATACTTTTTATGGTCAGTATTTTGGTTCCGAAGTTCAGATTATAGCCAAAGAAATGCAATCAGCTAAAAAAGAGCCGTTATCATTATCCTATCAATCGCCTTACCCTCAGTACAATGTAAATGTGCCATTGTGGTTAGCGCCAAATATGGGAGATGTATTGACTTCCACCGGTCAACAAAGCAACTTAGTAGGAGATGACTTTGATTTTAGAGAGGGGGTATATCATGCTGACTTTCAAAGGGATAACACCGGTATATACGGGGTGATAGATGGTAACTATTTAAAGGGGGAATGGTTGCAGGTTACACTCAGGAATAACAGTAATCAATTCACATTCCTTTCTTCGTTATATTTGAATTACTTAATTTCGCAAAGGAATGGGTAAAAATTAGTCATTCGCCAAGGTGAAGACTTAGGCGGCAAAACTTTAAATTATGCCAGGTATTGATCCGATTTCTTTAGGGTTAGAAGCAGTACCTGCTATTATTAGCGGGATTAGCTCTATCTTACAGAGCGGCAAGGCTAAGAGATTAGCTAAGGAGAATCAGCGACCTATAGAAATGATTCCGCAAGGAGTTACAGACAGCGTTCAATTAGCAAAAACACTGGCCATGAGTGGTGGATTACAGGGGGCTACTGAAATGGCAGCTAAAAAAGAGATCGCCAGGAAAGCGGCAACTGCCCAGGCAGAAGCTACTACGCGCAGAGCTGGCGTTGCAACAGCGGGAGCTGTACAGGAAACAAGTAACGAGGCTGGACTTCAGTTGGCAGCCAGAGATGAAGCTGCAAGAACAGCTAATACACAAAACTTAATTCAGCAAAATCAAACCTTAGCCGGGTGGCAGGATAAGGTTTGGGACTATAATAACAGGCAGAAGTATGAGGAAAATGCAGCAGCGATAAGAGCACTCAAAACTGCGTCACAGGAGAATATGAATACGGCAGCCAATAGTTTACTGAGTACAGGCGCGAAAGCTAATGCCGGGGATTTGAATACAAATCAATTAGGTAATGTGAAAATAACTGCACCTAAAGACCCAACAATGAATACCGGTTTATTCGGTGGAGGTGTTATTCCGGCAGGGATGACTTCTTTTTTGTCTCAATTAATGGCTAATCAATGGGGAGGTACAGCTTTAAATTAATCAACCAATGGCAAATACTTTATCAGGATTAAATGTGGCTACTAAGGCAGGCGAAGGTCAGGCCGGTATTTTCCATTGGGAACAGTATTACGACACTGTAAATAAAATTCACCAGGAACAATTATTGCAGGGAGTTCAATATAAAAAGGTAATAGACAAATCTGCTATGAATCTTGAAGCAGCTCAGAAAGGAATCCGGCCTGCAGATGTCCCCAAGGCTCAGGAAATATACGGAAATTGGAGGCAGGCTTCTTTGATGTTACAAAGTCCTAAGATTCAAAAGGATGCTAATACCAGGGCAGAATGGTTGAAGAAAGCGGATGACAGCTATGCTGAGTTAATGTCCCTAACAGATAGCAGCAAACAGCAATCCAAGTTTGAGTATGACATGAATCTGGAAGCTGCAAAAAAGGGGTTTGTCGGGTATGTACCTGCAAATGAGTATGCAGAAAGGATGAAAATTTCAAATAGTTTGCCGCTCGATCAGGTATATAAGCAAGGATTTAATACGGCAGTCCCCTATATGTTACCAGCAGAAACAATGCCAAAAGAAGATTTGCATGTACTTGCCAGAGGTAAACAGTTGCCTGTATTAAAAAAATATGAAGATGTTATAGAAAATGGGCCGGATGGCAAACCGGTTAAAACTGGTCAAACAGAAATAGCTGTATCCAGATATGAATATACCGGTCAACCGGATAAGATAGTTCAAAACACTGCAAGGTATCTGGCAAACATTCCTATGGCTAGTTCTGACGCTAAACGCTCGTTTAAAAGTGATACAGAAAAAAACGGGGAAGAATGGGTAAAAGGAGTTATCCAGGAAGCACAGGACGAATTAGATGCTCATCCAGTAGGTGGTCATTCTCCTAAATTAGCATTTGATTTTGCCGGATACGAACAGGCAAACATGGTATTGGAGGCTAAGGAAAAATCAGAGCCTACAGGTAATTTTAAGCCGGATAGAGATTATGAAGCTGCTCAAAAAGAAAGAGAAAAGAAAGCGGATGATTATGCCAGGCACATGTACAGGATGCAGGAACTTGGGGTTCAGCATAAATACAGGTTAGGAGAAAAGCAATTTGGTTTTAGTTTGCAGCAGTCAACTCAGCCTAAAAACTATACCGTAGACGAAATTGAAGCTGTATTATCCAAACCTACAGGTACTGTTCCGGGAGAAAATGGGCAGCCACCAAAGACTTACTTGGAACTTGGTATCAATGCAATGGCTCATTTGAATGCGGCCACTAAAACAAATACAGGGGGCATAGAGATGCAGCCGCTACCGGTATTTAGTAATACTACTGTTAATAGCAATGAAGTTTACCAGAAAACAATTAAGCAGACTGCGGAAAAGTTGAGGTCGGTATTACAGGAACCGAAATGGCAAGAACTTCGCGAAAAACTTTACAACCCAAAAGTGCCTATCCAGCAGCAACTTGAAGCCCTTGCGAATGCTTATAATGATATTAACAGGGATAATCATATTGATGCAAGGTTTACTGCGGATGATTTAAAGAAAACAATGCCGGTAATTTATACAGAAAGTTATTCAGGGAAACTAACTAATGCGTTGGTACTTGATTCTAAAACAGGGGAAATGGTACCATCTACTACTGAATTTGTTGTACCTAAGCAATCTATTAACGGAATTCTTAAACCTGGCACACCTGAATTTAGAAATAAATTGCAATATCAGATTGATAAATACGGCAAAACACTTAAAAAAGGAGTGAATTCTGCTAAAGTTGTAGGGGCTATTGCGGATATGAATGCAGGAATGGGTGATGATGAATAAAAATTAGTATCTTTATTTTCAGAACAGATTTTAAAATTGCGATTTTATGTTGTGTGTTGTTTTGTGTGTAGCAATAAAATCGCAATAAACACAGGACATGCCTAAAGATTATTAGAGTATTTTAAAAACCTTATAATGTACTTGCGTTATGTATAAGTTAATTATATCCTATTTTAAATCATTTTTTAAACTAGGTAGAAAAAATATTAAGGCTAACGGAGGCGGAGCCGACGAGGAGACTCGCGGTAGAAGCCTTAAAGAGGTACATGAAGATATAGTTAGTTTACCTGCTCATGGATCAGGTGAAAAGTTTCTTCTTCTTGTCAAAGAATATAATCAAATCTTGTCGAAGATAAGAAGCGTATCGTCTGACGATGTTAGCTTTAGAGAAAACTGTGTAAGCTCTCTCACGTGATAAACGTAATCATCTATTTTTATTTTATCGTTAGGAAGTATTTCATAATTTGATTTATGCTTAATTTTTTCTTTGCCGCTAGTTGATATACATATTCCTGTTTTAAAATTATCATCGGAAAGGGTAAACCACAATACAGTATTTTCGTCTAATGATTTCCATCCACCATGTAATAGGTTGTCGTTTATCATAATTTACCTTTTAGTATAAATTGGTATAAAGTTTTTGACAATTCCTAAGTAATAAACCCCGTCATATTCTATAACGGACGCTATGATTAAGTTCACTTTTCGTGTAGGAGTATTGTCATTTACATAAAAAGCACCTTGATGTAAAGGAGGTAGCACGCCTTTATCCTCTTTAAAATTTTTAATACTAGGATTTAGCAAGGCCATTATAACGACAATTACAATAGCAATCTTTTGCCAGTGTTTAACATTTTTCATTCCTCTAAGATAATTAATCCGCTACGATAAAAAACAGAAGCGTGGGTTTTTCTATCTAATTTAAAAAATGAACTAAGTTGCTATAATTTACTTAATATAACGTCTAATTATAAGGTTTTTAAAATGCCATCATGTCCTGTGTTTATGTAATTTTAAAATCTGTTCTGAAAATAAAGATACGTCAGAAATCATCACTCCGAGGCGAGCGTAGCAATCCGAAGGATTAACTGAGCTGGCTTAACGGTTCCATGTATTTAATTTCTTTATTCTTATATTTGGTATGAAATTAATTTATTTTCATGCCTGATAAAAATCAGATACCATCGCAACCACTGGAAGCAGCTTCACCAGCTACTGATAATTACCTGTGGAACACCGGTTCTCAAACGCAGATGCCGGTGAGACAGGAAAGCGCGATACCAGAAATTCCTGAATATAATAAAAGACCTGTACCAGAAATTACAGGCGCAGAAAGCGTGACTCCTGAAGTTAAGCCTTTTGAAGGATCAGACTTTGTAGTTAAATCTGCAACTAAGGTTTTGGAAGATTACAGGAATTTGAAGTCAGAAAATGATTTTGAAAGTTTACTTTCATTACAATCTCAATCTCCAATAAATGCAATTGCACCTAAAGCTGAATCTTATTATAATCAGTATGGCGGTATAACTATAGTATCGCCAGAGGGTATTACAAGTGAAGTAAATCTCACTACTGAGCAGCTTAAAGATATTGAATCTCTTGATAAAGAATATACATTAAAAGGCAAGGTGCCATCGTGGTCTGAATTAAAAGGGAAGACTGTTCCTGCTGGTACTATGATTAAGGTGGATGATGATTTTAAAACTAATAGCAGTTCATGGTATAACCGGTTAAAATCAGACAACGGTGAAGACTGGGATGGCCAGTACCTGCAGATGCGATACGATGAAAAAGCCGGCAAGGTTTTGCCTATGGCTTTTACTCCATTTAAAAAATTAGCAGAGGCAGGCAGAGATATAGGGGAATTGCCAGATGTAGAGGTGCAAGGATTGAAATCTCCTGTAACAGATAAGGATGCGCAAAGTTGGGTAAAAGAACAGTCAGGAGCCCAGGCTTTCAGTAAGGATACCAGGGAGGTTACGCCAGAGATGCAGGAGCGAGAGGCGAGTGAAGTATGGAGAAGATACCCTACCGCTGCCAGGGTTAAAGATGCGCTTACAGAAAATCCGGCACTTGCAAAATTATTTATGGGTAACGAAAAGTTATTCAATGCCTTCAAGGATGAATTAGACAATGCAGCAGGTAACCAGGTAGTAAATCAATTCGACCAAAGTGATATGTTTGCAAAAGCTGTATTCAGGGTATATAAATTGGATACAGAAATATCTCCCGACGTAAGGCAGTCTGCGGATGCTGCGAGCAGATTAAAAGCAATCGCTCAGGACTACGGCATTAAGCAGGGGAAATTAGCCGCTCAGATGAAGCTGGCTGCTGGCGACCAACCAGAATATATGGAGTTAGCTGCTTTGGAATCTAAAATGGCAGTTAATCCTCGTGATGTTACAGAATCTGATACACAGAGATACAGAGAACTAAACCAGTTGGTTTCAAACCGGATAGCCGAGACAGGGAAAGGGACTAAGGAGTGGGGGCAATATATCGCAAACAGGGCTGGATATGCCAGCGCGTTAAAGTCGGTAGCACAATCTCTTAATACATTCAATGACCCTGATAAGCAGTCAGAATTAAATACTTATCTATTACAACAAAAGGGTCGTGAGTTATTAAATCGTGTCCCTAATTATTTCCCTAAAGTAAAAGAATCAGAGCAAAAGCAGGCAGAATTAAATGCGTCTGGAAGTGCTACTTCGCTTGGCCGAGGACTTACTGGCGCGGCAGTTAAGGGCGCAGAGAATATAGCTATGTTTTTTGCAAGAGATGAATCAGGGAAAAGAGCAATCGCATCTAATCTTCCAGGCTCCGGCAGGCCGGACCTTATGCCTGAATTTTTAACACCAAACAGACCAGCTACTTCCAGGGTGAATACATTTTTAAATTCTTTGGATGGTGGGGCCAAGATGGTAGGCAGCATGGTACCGGCTATGTTAGCAGGTGCGGCAGGTGGTGCTCCGGCAGAGTTAATCGCTTTTGGTGCTATGGCCGGACAGGAAGCCCGTGATGAAGCGATAAAGCAGGGATTAAATACTCGCCAGGCAGACACCTACGGCATGCTTAATGGGCTAGTAACGGCCGCAGCGATGAGACTGCAATTACCGGGTTCGCTAATCAGACCTAGTGTAGGATTAGAAGGGTTGATAAAAAATGCGTTCAGTAAAAAGTCAATACTCGACTATGCGACCAAGATACTCGTCCCTACAGGGAAAGATATTACTGAAATGGGTATCGCCACTGCTCAGGCTGCAGCTATGGATATTGCTAATTCAGTGGTAAACTCTCAATACAATAAAAGCAAGGGGACTAAGTTTGAAACATTAGAGCCAACAAAACTTACTCAATCCATGGCAGGCATGGGGGTTATGGCTTACTTATTCCAAAGAATAGGAAAGGTAGGCGAGATTGCAAATGCCAGGCCATTGTTATATAAAGCGTTTCAGGATGCTCCGCAGGAAACATTAGACGCATTGGATATGGCTCGTAAAAAGTTACTACTGGACGCGGGGAATGGGGACCAGAAAGCCGGATATGCTTTAAGTCAGATTACCAAGGCGCACGATTTACTATCAGAATACTCACGGAACAAATCTGGGTTATTGCCGTCAGTAACTGAAGATCAGCACGCAGCTCAGGCAATGATAGTAAGTGATATTGAAAATTTAAAAGCACAAAGAGCAGAAGCATTACCTGAATTACATGCGGTATTAAATGATAAAATTGAAGCGGCTCAGAAAAAATTACATGAAGTCGTTAACAATCCTGACACGGCCAGTAATCATGTGCAAGTTGCTTTAGAGCCATTGCACGCAGTAGCTGGCACCAATCCAGAACCTCAACGAGTATTTACTGATTTAGACCATACACTTGTCACCAGTGATACGGATGATAGCCTTACTCCGTGGGGAGAAGAAGTGAAAGCGCAAATCGCTAGTGGCGAATTAAATCCTGGTGATGTTCATATTGTATCGCGCAATCCAGATGCAGAAAGAGCGAAAAGAATTGCAAAAGAAATTGGCATACCAGAAGAAAATGTAGCTACTGGTATAGCTACGCCGGAAGGAAAATCTGCATACATCGAAAGTCGTGGTGGGAAGGATAGTGATATATTTGTAGATGACCGGTCAGAAAACAGGCAGGCGGTAGAAGATAAAGGTGTAAAGTCGGTAGATGTGCCGAAAAACGAATCTGAGCCTAAGCCGGACACTAACCCCCGGATAGCAAAACTTGACGATAAAATAGCTGAGTTAAGGAAAACGGATACACCTGAATCGCACCAGGAAGCGGACCATTTATCCAGGCAGAAGGAGTTAATTAAAAAATACGGGATGGATTCAAACGAGATACGGAAGAAACTGGAAGATGAGGGTAAGTTGACAATAAAATGTCCCCCGGGCGCAAAAAAGAGATTGAGCTTTAAAAACTTATTCAAAGCGAAGGACGGAATTAAAACAAATAATTCTAGTGGGAAATGGGAAATAGTAAAAGATATTAAAGGAGACTCTCATTATAATGGAGGCGTAGACGTTACCATAAAAGGTCAGAAAATAGAAGCTGAAGGACAAGAATTAAAAATAAAAAATAATTTAGGATCAGAAGCTATTATCCCTAAAAAAATGAGAGAAAGAGTATTAGATTTACTGGATACAGGTAATCATGATAAAATAAGCAATATTGTAAAATCATTGCCTGTAATGCCAGAAAAAGCAGGAGAAGGAGGAATGTATAAGTCAAATACAAATACAGAAACTCCTGTTCCAGAAATATACACTAGCGATGTTAAAGAGTACTTTAGGAAATTAATGTTTTCTCCTAGGATTCTAAATATATTAAAAAAATCAGGGACAGGTGCTACGGATCAACAGACAAAAGAATATGCTGTAAAAAGATTTAAAAACATACAAAGCACTCCTGCTTTTTCTACTGATTTAGGAGAATCTATTGGTGGAGAGTTTACAGGCGGGAAGGTGTTAATAAATACAAGTCAATTATCAAACAAAAATATACCAACACCTGAAAAAGCCGTTAGCGTATTAGCTCATGAATATTCGCACGCACAAGAGGGATCAGACGAAGAAAAAACTCTTATCCCTGAAAAAGATAAAGAATTAATAATTAGTCTTGCAAACCCAAGTGCTAAAGGCGATATGAATGAGTATATAAAAAGACCAACAGAAACAAGGGCAAGACTTAATCAAATAAGGTATTTGGGTGACTTCAATAAAATATATGACGCTACTAAAGAAGATTTTGACCAGAAACATTTAGATAAATTAAAGGATGAGTTGCCTATGCAGCAATTAAGACAGGTATATTCTGACGAAGCTATAATTCAATTAATGAATAGTGTATCTCTTTCAGAAAAAGGTAAATATAATACAACAGCATAACTATGGAAATTCATATTAAAACAATACCAGGGAGTAACCAACGATACCCTACCGTTGGAGATTATTTCTATGATGATTTGGGTGCGCTACAGGTGAGAATATCTGATATGAGTACTGCGGGGGCTGAGAAATTAGCGGAGTTGTATCATAAAATGGTTGTGATACATGAACTCGTTGAGGAAGCATTGACTAAATTTAGGGGGTTGAGTGAGCAGCATATAACGGACTTTGATTTGTATTACGAAAAAAGAAGGGAGCAAGGCTTAGTTGACGAGTTTTCAGAGCCTGGGTTCGACAATAACTGCCCGTACCTAAAAGAGCACACATTAGCCACTTCCATTGAAATGCAAATGTGCGCGATGGCTGGAATATCATGGACTGATTATGACAACTATGTAAATAATTTATGATGCCACTTAAACCTATATCAGAAGTAACAGCGCTTGTATTTGATTACGGCAACAGTGTATCTCTCGCACAAAGGCTTTCGCGTGACTGTAAGAAAGTTTATTATGCTACTAACTGGCAAACAGGGTTTCCTAAGTGGAACCAATACTCTGTTGGTATAGGCGTTCCGGGTATAGAGCGAGTGGATCATTGGGCCGAAGTGTTTACTGAATGTGATATGGTTGTAATACCTGACTTATACCAGGGTGCATTAGCCGATTTAATGGTATCACTTGGTAAACCGGTATTTGGGGCAAGGACAGGAGAGAATTTGGAAATATACAGAGAAGATTTTAAAGAGTTTTTGGCAGCGGCAGGCTTGCCCGTAAATAAGCATGAAGTGCTTTATGGGTTCTCAGCTTTGGAAACATACTTAAATATGAATGAAGAAAAATGGGTCAAGACTTCTATTATCCGGGGAAACGGTGAAACATTTTTCTGGCATAATAAAAAGCTATCAGCATCCAGGTTAGATTCATTAAGGCACGATTTAGGCTCTTTTAAAAACGAAGCTGTCTTTGTTGTAGAAGAACCGATACCAGACGCAGTAGAGATAGGGTATGATGGCTTTTGTATTGACGGGAAATTCCCATCAATAGCATTAACAGGTGTTGAGGTGAAAGATTGTGGATACCTGGGCGGAGTAATCCCTTACTCATCATTACCACCTGTGTTAAAACAAATCAACAAAGCATTGGAAGGCCCGTTTGCTGGAACTGGTTATAAGTGTTTTTTTTCAAATGAAGTCAGGTGGACAGGTAAGCAAGGGTATTTTATAGATACGACTTGTTTTTCTTCCGATACAGAGGTACTTACTGATAAAGGATGGAAGTTTTTTTATGACTTAGATGGGACAGAAAAAGTCTGTACATTGAATCCAGAAAACAGACAAATAGAGTACAATGTACCATACAATAATGTTTCTTATTACCATGAAGGCGACATGGTATGTATTAGTAATAAGTTAAAAACAATAGAATGTATTGTTACTCCGAATCATTCAGTATGGAGAACTGATAGGCATAATAAAAAGATATTTTCCCAAAGAGCAGACGAGTTGACCGATAAAGGGTACATACCAAGAACGGGCGTGTGGAATGAAAAGGATATTGAATGGTTTGAACTGCCTGAATATAAAAAAGAATGGGAATTTAATAGTTCAAGGTGCGGAGGGTACACTATATGTAAAAAAGTGAAGCATGATGCTGCTTTAAAAATAAAAATGGACGACTGGATAGCCTTTATGGCATGGTATTTATCTGAAGGTTCCTGTTCAAAACATGGCGTAAGTATATCTCAGAAAAAAAATATATCAGAGGTTAAATGTGTATTAGATAAACTGGGGTTTAAATATTCATATTCTAATAACAATTTTTCAATATCTTCTGTTCAACTAAGAGCTTACTGTAAACAATTTGGAATATGTAATGAAAAGTATATTCCTGACTATATCAAAAATGCAAGCAAGCGGCAAATACAAATATTTTTAGACAATTATAGATTAGGAGATGGAGCAACAGAAAGACTTAGGTATTTTACAACATCTGTTAAGATGGCCGATGACTTACAGGAGCTTTCGTTAAAGGCTGGTAGAGTAGCTAATATATCTATAAAAAAAGTCAAAGGAACCAGGCAGAAAGGACTTAAAGGAAATTATATTAGGAATCATGATTCAATTATAATTACAGAAAATAAAGAAACTAACTACTGGTTTGAAACAACTGCAAGAAAAAATAATTACATATCAAAAATCCCATACAAAGGGATGGTGTATGATGTTACTGTGAAAAACCACATACTATATGTAAGAAGAAAAGGAAAGCCATTTTGGTCTGGTAATTGCCGCATGCCGCAGCCTCCTGGCGATTTGCAGATGGAGTTATATGAAAACTTTTCAGAGGCGGTATGGCAGATGGCTAATGGCATTGTACCGGAACTAAAGCCGATAGCAAAATACGGAGCACAGATTATAATTAAATCTTCCTGGGCAACAGAAGAACCGCAGGCTGTATATTTCCCTAAAGAATATGAAGACAGGGTTAGGGTTAAAAATCTTATGTACAAGGAAAGAATACCCTATTATATTCCTTGTGACATTGAGATGGAGGAGATAGGTTCTGTATGCGGATATGGTGATACAGTAGCAGATGCGATAAAAGATGCCAGTAAAATAGCAGAGACAGTGGAAGGAGATTGTGTACATTGTGACGGGGGGCCGCTGGAAAAAGCATTTGAGCAAATTAAAAAACTTAAAACTTTCGGAATAGACTTATTTGGAAATAAGTAAAGTTTATCCTGATAAAAATCATACCATGCCTATATCATATAAAGACTGCGACTTCAATATACTCATGCCAGACGGCAGTATGCAAACATTTAAAGGTCACGATGCGTTTATTGATCACTTACTGAGTGATGAGGGGTCGAGGAGGTTGGGGTTAATAACACCCATCGTTAAAGCAGAACTCACTCCCGACATGATGGCTAAAGACCAATCCCTCGCAGACGAACTAGGCTTTGAACACCCGGCGCAGATAATCAACTCAGTTGTTAAAAGGACAGGAATCAAATACCCTAGTATATCGGATATACCTAAAGACGTGCTGGACCAGGTAGTGGCGGACAGGAGACAGGAGTTACATGATATGGTTTCTGACGGGATTGACCCTGCGGATAATGATGCGCGCAAGAAGGTAGATAAGTTTTTCGATAGCATGAAGCTAAAGCCAGGCTCCGCATACGCGTTACCCATACCGCCTCCACTTTGGAACGGGCTGGTAGATATTGTCCATGGCGCTGTAGTCGGCGGAATGAAACTGGCCGATGCGGTACAAAAAGGTATTGACTGGTTAAAAGAGCAAGGGGTGAAAGATGACGAACTTGACGCGGTTCATTATCAATTAAGAGAGAATACCGGGATGAACCGAGAACCAAAAGAAAAGATGCAGCAGTATTTGATGGATGGGCGTACGGATGCACAGGCTATGTCGTATTTGACTAAGCAAGGTGTTCCCAAAGAGATAGCTTTAGCAATACTTGGGGATGCTAAAGCTAATCCTATACCAAATAAAACCCGCGTTTTTGAATTAGAAAAAGCCATTAAAGAACATTTTCGTTTGGAAGACGAATGGATGGGCGATAAAGATGTGGCTAAGTTCAGAGCGCAACAGGAGGCGAGAAAGTTTCAGGATGCTATCCGGGCAAGCGTACCTAAAGGCGGAGGCGACTGGAAAGATGTAGACCGAGCCATTCATGTATATATGGATTTGCAACGCAACCCTGAGCACGCTACCGAGTTTGCTGAAAACTTAACACTAAAACAGGCTAAGATATTAGAGATGGCTCAGAATCTTACACCTGCACAAAAAAAGATAGCAGATGATATTAAAGCCCAGTACCAGCAAGTAGGATTACAGGCTAAGAATGAAGGGCTTATTCGTGATGTACTGGATAACTACGTAGCTAGATCATGGGATTTTGAAGATAAATCCGGCAGTACGGATATGTTTTCAAAACTGAAAACATCTTCCAGGCATTCATTGGAAAGGTCACTGGATACAATACTTGAAGGATGGGCTAAAGGATATAAACTGAAGATTGAAGGAGCAAGTAACAACCTGGCTGCGCTTAAACAGGAGATTGCCAATGTAGTAGAAAGTAGAAAACTATTGGATAAAGGTATGGCCTTGCGGGTAGACACCGGTGAATTGGATGAAGAAGGCAAACCTGTATTGAAACCATTCCTTACTACCTATGCGGAGCCTGGGTATAAAAAGATAGAATCTCCTTATTTTAAAAAATGGGAATACGCTGGTAAGTTGGAAGATTACGAGCAGGAAGAAGCGCAGTTATTTGGCAGGAGACGTGATATTATGGTAACACCGGAAGGGACCGTAATGAAAAAATCAGATGTATATGCACCAGAAAAGGTAGCTAAGTCTTTAAATAATATACTGGGTAAGTCTGCGTTGAGTGATGTGCCGGTAATAAAACAAATAACCGAGTTTAATAGATTGGTGAAACTATCCATACTTTCTTTATCAGGATTCCACTATAGAGCTTTTTCATTGGTACATCTTTTACTGGGGCAAAAAGGAAGTTTTCCCCATATTAATCCTATTACTGCATATAAAGGTGGATTAGATTTAATGAGTCAACAGAATCCTCATTTAGAGATGCTGGTAAAAAACGGATTGACCATAAGCCGTAAACAGGATTTTGATGAAGGGATTAGTAATCATATTTCCTGGCTGGATAAAAAACTGGATCAGCTAGGGTGGCCTGGTGAAATGAAAGATAAAATGAAAGGGTTAACTGAAGCTATGCACAAACACTTGTTTGAAACATACGGAGCTGGCCTCAAGGCATTTGACGGAGTAAATATGCTGCAAAAAGAAATAGCTGCGCATCCAGATGAAAATCCAAATGAAGTAGCAAAAAGAGTAGCTAAAATGGTTAATGATTCTTACGGTGGAATTAACTGGGAGCGCATGCATGGAACCGGTATGCAAAACCCAACAGTAAGACATTTATCTTCTTTATTACTGTTAGCACCAGACTGGACAGCGAGTAATCTCAGGTTTGCAAAAAAAGCATTCGAGCGAGGGCAGGAAGGTGATTTGTATCGAAAAGCATGGGGTAGAGTTATTTTACGCGGGGCTACTCTAACCGCTGTAGCAAGTGCAGGTATGTCATTTATGGACGAAAGAGGGGACGAGACATGGGAACAGGCCTTTACCAGAAGGTATAAGCAAGCATGGGCGCAGGGTAACTTAAAAGAATTAATGATTGACATATCTCCTTTGTATCATGCGCTTGGTGGGGAAACGGATAAGCGTGCTTACTTTTCTATATTCGGAGCATACACTGATCCGCTAAAAGCAGTTAGCCACCCGTTGACATACTTGGATAATAAAATGTCTTATGTATTTAAAGTAGGGGAAGAAGCACTTACTTCCGAAAACTGGCAGAAAAAAGAATTTACCACGCTGGACGAATTGACGGGGCTGGACGATAAAGGTGTTTATACCAGAAAACATACCTATAAAAAAACAGGTCAGGTTTATTTGCCTGGCATGAAGGAAGGTGGAAAATTAAAAGGTAAACTAACTAAATGGGCTCAGGGAGGTGCTCACCCGTTGGAGTATAACCAGTTACCTTCATTCATACTTTCTCAAATAAGAGGGGCTACGCCGGTATCAATCCAAAATATGTGGCAGGCGGCCAGCGGGGAAAACGACTGGACATACAGTGTGTTAAATGCTGTAGGTACTGGCATAAGCGCGGTGAAAGAGAAAAAGAAGGGGAACGACTAAATTCAACTATTTGCCCATGTCATACTAACCAATTAACTTTACACTCAAACTTATTATCATGTCATTCACCGCAGCATTTACCGTATCTGTACCAGCAACGGGAGAACTGACTGTTACTGACACTTCTAATTATGGGGGTGCAGAGCCTTTAAGTACTTTTACCAATAGACAATTATTCGTTTCGTATGCCAATGGCGCAGCGTTTTCTTATCCAGGATCACCGAGTTTTTCTTTTTCCGCATACCCGAGTGGAGCTATAACGCTGGCAGGAATGATGCGTGATTACAGCCTTTCAGTACAACTTGTTTTAACTTCAAGCAATCCGCAGACAGGCAGTGTATATACTGCAACTCAGATTGTAACGCTTACTAATTATTCTTATCTATTCTTATATTCACTATCTCAATCTATTGCAGCTAATCCTGCAGTAACTGATATACCTAATTTTTTCGGGAATTTATCCAAGGCTTACGGACTTTTAAACATGGCTAAAACAGCGGGATTGTACTCTGACCAGGTATCTGCACAACAGGCTTTAGATAGTTTAAATGTTATGATTCAAAATCAAAACAATTTATTTGGGTAATCATGGCAACAAGTGAAACATATCCTATCAGCCTCTGGATTAAATACGCAAACATTTCGCAGTATTTAAGCAGAAATGGGAATAGTATGCAGAATATTATGCAGTGGGGAATAGATAGAGGTAAACAAAGGTTACCATTCTTACTTGGTTATTTTGCTGATATAGTTAACTGGGTAAACACCAACGCGGCAAGTGACACAAACCTACCATTAGTTGCTACCTATATGTTTTCTCTTTGCGGGAGTTACATACCTGTCGCTGAGACTATCGCAGGGAATAACGGTGGCAGCGTAATCAATCCTATTGTACCTGTAACTGAATCAAATATAACGCCTATTGTAGAGTCCTTCATTGTAGGTGGCACCGGTGATCTTATTGGCAATGGTGGCACTACTATCACACTGCCGTTTGCTAATATTATTCCTAACTCAATACAAGTGGTCATAGATAATTCAGTAGTTATTCCAGGGCTGACTGATCGCCAATCTTATACTATCACCTACGGAACATCAAATTGTGTACTAACATTTACTGTCCCTGCAGCAACCGGTCAGGCGTTCTTTATAACTGGGTGGAGAACACAGACTTAGCTAAATATGGAGCAAGTATTGCCTGAAACTCGGCTAATGATCTGAATATATAGTACTGGTGACCTATACCTGTCACCAGCTTCTCGAATTCTATTTGCTCTGGCTTCTGGTGTTCGCCTGGTAGTTTACATTCCAGGAAAAGGACAGGGGAAGGGCAACAAAGTGCGATGCCGGGTGTGGGGCAGAGCGTGGATACGGGTGTGATACCGTGTGTGATACCGGGAATGTAGATATGTCCGGGTAAATATATCAAATCGCTAACGCCTCTAACCATACCCATACCTTTTAGTATAGACCCATGAGCGGCATTTTTAGGGTTATTGTAAACCATAAATAACTGCCCACGTTGCTGCGGGTAAGCGTTCCAGTGCCACCGAAAACATTCTGACTGAATAGAGGATTCAGATGGGAGATATGTGGTTTCTATTTTATTCATGTGCATTATTTTTCTTCCCCGAAAAATTCGGAGATAAAGGTTTGTTTGTCGGGAGTAGTTTCATCATCCATTAAATCTTTAAATGAACATTCATCTTTTGATGTATTTACTTCACAATCTCTTTTTAAATACCCCGCTTCAAAAGCCACTTCCATAGCTTCTTTCATAGCTAATAAAACTGCTGATTCTGTCCAAATAGGTAATCCATATTCACTCTTAAGAACATAGTTGCTTAAAATTTTTTCTGCTTTACTCATGATTGTTATTTATAAGTTTCAAAATAAAATTTTACTTCAATGTCTGTTTCCTTTATAAGACCATACCTTTTTGCAATCTTATATTGGGTAGATATTTCATTTAAGTGCTTCATAAACCCTTTAATAAGATTTCTAAATTCTTCCAATGGCATAGAATGTTTATTGATATTACAGGAAGGACAGGCAGGGTATTGATTGTCTATATTAAATCTTTCAGGGTGTTCTACCGTTGCTTTGCTTTTGTAATCTCTTTTTACTTTATCCCAAATACGATCACCATTACTATCCTTTAAATACTCACGACTTCTCCGTACTGGTTCTATTTCATCAACGTGCCACCCCTTAGTTAGTTCGCAACCACAATAAGCACACTTACCACCAAACTTATTAAATACTATCTCCCTGTCTTTCTTTGTCATCTTGTTGTTTATAAGTGTTATTAAAATATTGTTCTGCATCATCAAATTCGCTTACATCTTTATCGGATATTACTCCGCAATCTGCTTCTGAATATCCATCTCTATACCCCTGATTGTATGCATCTATTATTGCCTGTTTTTCGGATTCCTTAAATTCATCAATAAGGTACATTATATCTACAAGAGCCATCTTGTAACCATTGCTGTAAAGTGTTGCCCTGTCTTTAGTTACTTCTTTTCGCTTTTCATTGAGTTTATCTCTCAACTGTTGTAATGGTGTATTATTCATGGGTGGTTGGGGTTATCGGTTTAATAACTAAATTATCGTTATCATCAACATGATGGCATTTATTGCAATAATGTTTACCATCTTCAGAATACATATACCAACCTTGAATATCAGCATACTCATAAGCCTGTTCTTCACGTGAAAAAATACTAAAGCCATTACTAGATTCAAATTCCTTACCGCAATTATCACAGGTAAGACAAATACATTCTACTTTTGTGTACATTTTACAATTTTTTAATGATTAAAAGTTTTCTGATAAGTTTGTTTTCTGCTTCCTGCCATGCATCCTGTTTACTATGTAATTCTTTGGTATCTTTTTCTCCGACACAGGTGTAATCAGGTTCTTCTTTACCATACGGGTTTTCAAAGTGAAGTCCTTTACTCGCAAGTAGTTCCCGTAACTTATGTTCATGCATTTTAAAATACAGTTCAATATCCTCCCTTAAAAGATGGTTGAATTCAGGACAATTAAACACTTCTGTGATGTCGAAGTCGTAATTGTCGGGAGTTACTGTACCTATTATCTGCCAGTTGCCGGAAGGTAATACTTCAACTATATAAGGTAATTTAAAGGGAAATTTATCAGTATGATTCATAAAACCTAATACTGCAATTTTCAAACCTTCTTTGTCGTGTATTTCAAACTCTCCCGCATCTTCCGGCACTTCAATAGCATATATGTTTTCTTTTAGGTGTGTCATTTTACTTCCTCCTTTGTTTCAGGTTCACTAATTAGATAAACAGCAAGATGTAATAAACCAGCAATAAAAAATGTTATACCCATTATGCACAATAAAATCTTAATAGGAATAATATACAATAATGTGGAAAACATACCTAACATTAAGGCAGCTATAATACTGTAACCGATTATTTTTTTCATAAGGTTTATTTTTTTGTTTTAATTTTTGATTATAAATCTTTCATTTATTACTTCCTCGGTTACTCTCTTCCCTCCCCGGTTTACAGCCAGTAGCTTGCGATAATAGGAATCCATTTTCCCTACTTCTTTAAATCGCTGTTCTAAAATGTGCTCCTGCTGTTCGAGAGTGAGGTCGAAAAAGCCCTCCGGGAGTTTCGTTGATATTTGCATGGGTATTATGAGTTAGGTTTTTCAAAATACTTTCCGATTAACTGTTCTGTGGTGTATGTACCTTCCTGAATATGGTCTTTAAACCATACCCTTGTTTCGGTTATTTTATAGTAATTATCATTTGCCCACTCCGCAAACCCTTTCATGTGTTTAATGGTTATGGCGGTACAGCCTTTAGTCATTCGTTGATTAACACCTGCTTTATAAAATTCATCTTCTAATTGTTGCATCTTATTTATTTTTAAAAGTGATATTCCTGCTTTGTTTCTTATCCATAGTAGTTAAATGGTACCCGCTGCATTTATCGCACCAGTAAATATTAGTCATCTTTTTTTCTGCCCAGGTATTAATCTTACGCTTATATTCCTTAGCTCCCTTCCTCGTTACAAATACATGTTTATCGCAGTTCATAAAGATTACATTGGGTGATTATCGCAGCTCATAGGTTAAAAATTAAGTGTACCCTGATCAAACTCATCATTCCTGTTTTCTATTTTAAAATTAGCAACCTCTCCGCGCTGCATAGGCGTGCCTAATGGTGTTACCTGAGTGTTATTGTCAAACACCAGCTCTACATCATACACGCGCATAGTGGATGATGGCGGTTTGCGAACAAGTTTTTGCCTGAATTTTAGCGCAGTCATTTCTGCGCCAACCCTGGTTAAATTCAAGTTCTTTAAACCTGACATGGTTTCCAGATGCATCCTTACTTCGGTAGCTGTCTTTCTCTCGCCTCCATTTGCCCACTCGAATATCGGGTTCTTTACATACCGGCAGATAAGCTCATATTCAGTAGAGTATTTTTCAAATCTCTCGGTACCGACACGCATGCGTTCAATATCATCGCTATTCAATTCGTACTTAAATCCTGCCTTAAACAGTCGGTATGCTTCCATAAATAAAGCTGTCTTATCAATTGAATTGTACTGTGCATGATCGATGTTAAACACCGGTATAGGCACGATACGCCTGTTACCCGTTGTGTCTGAAAGTATAGCTTCTTCGTTTGTAGTCCCGCAAAGAACAGCGATACGAGTCAAGTCTACGTTATTGCGGCCATAAGGTTCACGCAAAGAAAATGTCTGCTTACTGAGCATGGACTTTAATGCTATTTCATCTCGCTTACTCTTGCCCCCGCATTCATCATCCAGTAGTATTAATTTTTGTGTCATTAATATATTAAGGTCGAGCTCTTTTATGCCGGAAGCTATATCACCAAAGTAATGAGAAAGTTCTGGTGGCATAATATGCCGCATAAAATATGTCTTACCGGTATTTTGCACTCGGCCAGACAAGATTAACATAAGCGGACTGTGTACGCCGTACGCACTGGCTACTACGCTTACCAGCCATTTTTTACCAAAATACCGGGTATATTCAAAATCTTCTGAAAGGATTGAATCAAACAATTTATCTATAAGTGAGATGCCTTCCGGTGGCCTTGTGTCGGATTCGTGCTTCTCAAAAAACTCCCGGATAGGGTTGTATGTAGGAACGAGGTCGGAATTGATAGTACGTTCCAGTCTTTCATAACTTAATTTTTCAAACATCTTAACTGCCGTGGCCCATATAGTATTCATATCTTTTTGAAGTATAGGCTTACCGTTGCATTCTATATACCTGGTAATCTCATTACGCCTCATGCTCCCGTACTCCTGCCGCAACCACTGCTCTAACACTTCCTGCTGATTCTGATCCGGCAATCCTTCAACGTTAGTGTCAAACACTTGCTCTACCAACGCCTCGCTTTGTTCCGGTGAAATACCTTCAAACTGCGTAAGTACCGTCATCGCCTGCTCTCTGGTCCTGCCGCCTTTTTTTGCATTAAGCGCAGCATTTACTACTGTCTTAGTTTTTTGGGAGTATATCTGCAGGCCTGCCTGTTTACAGTAGTAATAAAACGTACCGATGGAAGCTATCTTCTGCCCCCTGGCTTTCAAGCAGTTGGTATACTGCCTGTCGCAGATATCAGGGCTGTACTTACCGGAATTAGCGGATACTATATGGAAATAACTTCTACCCTGCTCCCCAAACTTATCACACAAAGCGAATGCCACTCGCAGCCAGTCAGAGTATGCTTCGCATATATTCAGCCCTCTTTTTTGAATTTCGGATATTAAATTTTCAAAGTCGTCCTGAGCAAATATGGTAGTTGGTATTTTCTGCGGGGCCTTTTTTTTCTGATAATCAGTAAACTTATTAGCGCTAGGGTTGACGAATAAGTACGGGTCGAATGATACATACCTGGGTCTGGATACATCTTTGCAGGATGGGTCACAAACAACTTCGTAATTCTGAAACAAATATTCCTGCAGTCCTTCAAACGCCTCTGCATGTTTTTCAGGATTTATTTTAAACAGTACCGCCAATCCAGTACCTGATACGCTGGTAAAGCAAGCGTAAACATGCTTGTCCGTGCATATTCTAGACTTTACTTCATTCACATTCACGTCATCTATATCCATACATAAAAATCCTGAATGCTGCTGCAGCCCGTTAATACTCCTATGCGCAAAAGTACCCGAGATTGTTACATAAGGCAACGATGACTTATCACGTTTCCCGGAAAAAACGCCAAACACTTCGTCCTGCCATTTGCCGTTCTGTATATTGTCTAAAAATAAATCCAGATCAATATGCTGGCCATTGGCTACTGTCTTTATGTTCGGGAAGATGGAAATGGTGGGCATTTATTTTCTTTTTTGAGGAACTATAAATTTACTTTAAAACGGGTTGCCTGGATTAGAAATTTCACGTTGATTTTGCACTACTGTTGCATATTTAGTACGCCAGTCGTATTGAAGTATTGAGGTTCTGGTTCTACTTTGGGTTACCCCTTTGCTGCAATTTTCACTTTTAGTTAACACTTGAATATTTTCCCATATGAATTGATGTTTCCCTCTGCGGCATACCTCTATTATCTTAATTTTTATAATTTTATTGGTATTCAGAGATCTCCGAAATATCGACGTCATGCTAAATATCTTAGGTAATATTTTCATACTTTATTTTATTACAGAAACGCTTCAAAAGGAAACGTTCCTAAGTGAATATTTGGTTTACTAGGCTGAGTTGTTTTAAACTCAGTGTTTGCCATGGAAATTTTTCCAATACTCGATACCATTTCATTCGACCCCACTTTACTTGGCACTAGGTCACTCGACATTTTCGTATTCAATCCTGAGTCATGCGATACCGGCTCCTGCACTTCTCTGATACTTACGATCCTACTTTCGTCCGGCTCCCAGTTAGCGTGCTTCCATCCATGGAATGATTTAGATAATAATCCAAATAAATGATCTCTGACAATCTTCCGATGAAAATCATTCCATTTTTTATTCTTTAGTTCACACCACTCTTTAGCTTTTTCGTTGTACAGTTCAAGTACCTGGTCCGCAACTTCATCTGTCATAGTTCTCTTGCTTAACTTGTATTTAGTCTGCGTTGCCAGATTAGTGCCTATGGCAAATAGTGTACTGTAAGGCTTCCTACCTGCAGATTCCTGTTCCATGGCCAGCATAGCTACATCTATATTTCGTGTCACTAGCTGTAATTCAGAGGGTATTGCGTCATATTTAATAGCTTTTACAGGGAATATATGTCCACAGTACATACAGCTACCAGCGCTGGCGGCCACAATAGCATTACACTCTGGACATTCTTTTACCGGTGGAGCACCAGCTTTTTCTCTCGGCTTTTGTGGATTGTGGAATAAATCACGCCAATCTCTCGCGTCACACCAATTTCCATGGACTACAGCATTGCCTCCCATGTCTAATATAGTAAACCATTCTTTACCAGGAAAAGGCCTGCTGCCACGACCGGTCATTTGGATCCATAAAACGAGCGAGGTAGTACTACGATTTACAATCATGCATGTCACACTTGGTTCATCAAACCCAGTAGTTAATATATCCACACTTGAAAGTATTGCACCTGGCGTTGCTTTAAGCCATCGCAAACAATCTTTTCTCCATTCGTCACCCATAGATGCGTCCAGATGCCTGCAAGGATACCCTGCTTCCAGAAACGCTTCACATACTAATTTAGAATGGGCCACATTTACATTGAACACAATTGCTTTTGATCCATCACAATGCTTAGTGTACTCTGTAACGGTATTCCTGACGTGCCTGGTTTTAGAGAATTCTATCCCCATTTGATGTTCGTCAAATTCCCCACGTACTATTTTTAATTGATTTCTGTCTACGTTTTTAGGAGCATACGTCCTGTTTTGCACTAACCCTTGCGTATGATCCTGCTTCCATATATCAATCAATTCAGGTATATCAATAGCGCATACTATCTCTGAATAATAATTTTTTAACGGGTCTTTCTTTGACGCACTTATCGGTGTTGCAGTAAATCCAATGGCAAGAGATTGAGGGAATAAAGCATGTAGTTTTTTGAATTCACCCCTATGCGCCTCGTCGTATATGACTAACCCTATTTCAGGGATATATTTCGGATTTTTAGACAGTCTCCTAAATACCGTCTCACACATTCCTACATAAACCGGCCTGTCATGAGCTCTTTTACATTCCTGGTCTATAGCTTGAGCGTTGATATTATACCAGTCAAACAGCGTCCTGCGCGTCTGCAGTACCAGTTCTGACCGGTGGACAAGGATGAGCACCCTTTGCTTCGAGGTCTGATTGTATCTATGAGCGATAGTAGAAAGAAGGACTGTTTTACCTACCCCCGTCGCCCCTTGCAATAGAACACTCTTATGCCCTCCCGCAAGTAATGATGATACCTGCGGGATACATGCTTCCTGATAATAACGTAGTTGGGGCATAAGGAGATTATTTAAAACGGTAATTTACCTGCAGGGTCCTGATATTGATTCGGCGGCATTTGTGCACCCTGAGTTGGGTACTGTGTTTGCGCGCCTTGTTGCGGGTACTGGTTTGGCGGCAACTGCTGACCCTGCTGCGGGTATTGAGGCTGCTGTCCCGGAGCTGGATATTGCGGCTGAGCTTGCGGATACGCGGGGTTAGGGCCGTACCCAGGCTGCTGAGCTTGCGGATACGCGGGGTTAGGGCCGTACCCAGGCTGCTGAGCTGGTGGCTGCTGCTGCGGGCTACCAAGTAACTGTACGCTTAATACCCTGATAGAAAGTGAAGCGCCCTGCTTCCCGTCCTGACCTGTGTAAGTCCTGACCTCTGGTGTACCTTCAGCGTACACCTGTGTACCTTTTGTTAAATACTGAGAGATAGCTGTTTTGTCAGTCCAGTACGCACATTCTACCCACAATGTTTTAGACTGCTGTGCTCCTTGCACATCCGTCCATTTTTCTGTATGCGCTACGGAAAAATTTATTACATTTTTCCCATTTACATTATTCATTAAGGCGTCTTTGCCCAAATGACCGATAATTTGCAATTTTACCATATATAATACCCGATTACGGGCGTTTTTTAATATAACAATACTCCTACTCCTTTGCCACGGATAGCTTTCTCGATGGGTTGTTCCATTTCTTTCAACCTCTCCACCTCACTCTTTAACCTCTCATATTCTGTCCTCGGTATCGTAACCGTATCTGCATCATTAAGAGTGATACCTAGTTTTTCTTCCACAGTCTTTAACATCTCCATGCACATAGGATCAGTTATTTTAATCCAGCCTTCTACCGTAGTGACAGAATGCAATGTAGTAGTGTGATGCCGCCCTATCTCCCTGGCGATCGACCCGCTGGTAAGTTTGTAGTAAGAAAATGACACATAGTAGTAAATATGTCTAACGATGCACAATGATTGGACTCTGGATTTAGACCTTACTTTTTTTTCATCTGCATCCAATGCCTTGCATACATTAGTAAGCACTGTAGCTGGTGTGATTACTCCCATGGCCTTTTTGAGTTTAAATCTGGTAATTGAGTTGGGTAAGGGTATTGGGTAGGAGCAGAATATTCAACCGGGATTACCTCCGTCTGCTTAAACTGATCATCCGCCGATACTTTTCTTCCCTCGTATAGCCCTTTAATTTCTGATAAAAAATATTTACCTGCACTTTCAGAGGCCAATATACCCTCAAATACATGGAATGGAACATTAAAATAGTAAAAAGTATCACCGGGTAATCCCTGTTCAACTTGCTTTTTACTTGGGTTAAAAGTTATGACCAGCGTTTTAGTTTCAGGATCGTAACTGGTACTTTTAAGCATTGACGATTGTAATGGCGTTGCTGTTATCATATTATTAAGTTTTAAAGTAATCACATGTAACTTGTATTCAATTCCCCTTCGGCACTCCTCTCATAACCACTTGCTTTTCCCACCACGCTACTCGCATTGGCACCGGATGCCAGGTAGTTGTAAAAGTCTTAGGATTGACAGCCAGTATTAAATTTCTGGTATTACCAAAAGCCAGAGAGTACCCAGTTAACTGTTCTGCATAATTCATATGCTCTATGGCTACCTTTTCAGATACCTTCAAATCTACCGTAACACCACCTGTATTAGGAGAATATACCTTGCTTAGCCCGCGCAATACTCCATCAGGGCGTCCTCTAAATTTAAAAACCATACCATTAAATTCAAAATCTGCTGTCACCGATAACTGAAATTCCAAGTTGACCCATGCGGCACCAAACTGTTCTTTTACTGCTCTGGCGCATCCACGGATAAGCCGTTGGTCAAACTTCCCAGATGGGACGTATTTAGCTGGCGTAAAAAGAAAACAATCAATCTCTGATCCTAAAAGCATTTTATCACTTGGAGTGAAATTTTCATCCTTATCTCCATGCCTTATATCTGAAAAAGATGTTCCGGGTAGGCTTTGATAATGAGAAAAGTCGAGTTCCCGGTAGATATTTACATTAAATACTTGCATTGAAAAATATTTGCGTGAGTACTTTACGTGTGTTACTTATGTGTTTATTCCCCACCCGGCCTGCCGGGGGATGCAGGATCGGGTAGGAGAGTGTATTACTTTATTACTTCCTTGAATTCCATCCCTTGCATACCAGCGAGTGCTTTTTCCCCAGTGTATTTTGCCAAAGCAGTAGCCATTTGTGCAATATCCAAAGTGGACCACTTACGGTTACGGGCATATGAATGAGAATCCGGGTATTTAATCCAGTTCATAATAACAGCGGTAGCGTATGCTTCTGTTTCAACTATAACGGGCTCTAATGATCGCTTCACTGGCTTTCCTTCAGGGATAATTACAGGTACAGATTCTGCGTGCGCAATAAGCGTGTTCGCTGCCATCTCTTGTGATGCTTCCTGCTGTATCTGCTGTATCTGCTGAGCTGTTTCTTCCTGAAAAGACGGGCTACCGCCAGATCGCATAACAGCCAAGTCATTAGCATATAACGCAAATTTACTATCAACTTCTTTCAGCATTTCCTCCTGTAATATAGAAAAGTTAGGCTGCGGGGTGCGTGACCATATTTGATTTAATTGGTCTGGTGACGCAAATTGCCTGTTAAATCTATTTATGCCGCCTAATGGAATCTGGACTAACATTTCATTCAACTGCCTGGTATTAGGGTAAGGTGTTTTTTCTGCCGGCAAACTTGCGTCTGCTTGTAAGCATATCCTGTACATTTTATCTATCTCATTGTACACCTGTATTCTATATTCAGAGACAACTCTGCTATATTCATTTTTCAAAAACGCCTCGAACTGCGCTAATTCCTGTTGAATTGCCTGTTGCGTGTTTGCTTTTTTTTCTTCTTCCAGCTTCATGTTTAACGTCACCTGGGCATAAGAAGTAAAGGCCGCAGAGGATTTTGGATCCAGCCTTTTTTCTGGTTCCATGACCTGAGTAAATAGTTGCGACTCTATGTATCCGGTAAACTGTCTTCTTTTTTCAACCATAGACGACCATATAACACGGTAAGATTTAACGGCTTCTTCGCGTTCTGTTATAGTCAAAGGCTGTCCAGTTGGGTGTATATTTTTCAATGTTTGTTGCGCGGCCAACTCATCTCCCTGCAATTCCTTCAATAAGTCATCTTTCTTGTCTTTCAATTTCATCCACCCACGGTAAGGTTCAAGATGTTCGGGGACAGGTAAATTGCTTGCCTGGGTTAGTTGCAGGCCGCTTATTTTCTGCGCGGGATATTGTGGTTGTGTGTTATTAGGTTGCATCTGATATTCTGGCTGTGTATCACTTACCGGATACATGTTGTTATTTCCTGTTTGCATTTAATTATGTTTTAAAGTTCGTAAGGATTAGGTTGCTGAGTCTGCGCTGGCCATTGTTGCTGAGGAGCAAACTGACCTTGCGCAGATGCAGGTTGAGGCTGCTGGAATTGATGTGTCGAGCGTTCAGGCTGTTCAAACCTTCCAGGAGGTGGTCCAAAACTAGGATGCATAGGCGCGGCCTGCTGTGGTTGCGGGAAGTTCTGGCTTAACGGCTGCTGGATAGGCGCGTACTCGGCAGGGCCGGTCTGTTCAGGCGGGTATTTAACCTGATTTTGTGCAACTGGGTCAGGATGGATGACCTGAGCAGGCTGCTTCGCCATAGCCTGTTGAACTGGTGATAGCGGTTCTTCAGGGCTGTATGATCCCTGAAACTCTGCCGTATTCCTTTTGTTCAAATCCTTTCCGAAAATAGTGCCAAAACATTCTGCTGCATCTTTAAATGCATAACTGGCGGCAGCGGGTAATGCTATCTGTACTGCATTTGCTTTTATCTTATCCAAATCAGCAGCAGACGCGCCCTGGTCTGTCTGAACAGCCACAGCACCTACTCCATCATTGTATTCCCATTCCCCGGATATAGGATTAAGAACATGTAAACGTACAGTTACTGCAATGGAATGAAAGCAAACCTGTACTGACTTAATCTCCCTTCTCCATTTCTGGAAGATTTTTGTGAGTAAGAATTCAATTTTATCAACCGGAATATATTCCAGTGGGACGAACTGGTTAAACTCATTTTTTACTTTAATGATTGGATGCTTGCGTATCCAGTCTTTATGTACCGGCTGAGATAATAACCGGTTTAATTCGTCGTTTTTAAAAGCCTCGTCCGGTGCATGATGCAACTCTGCGAGGGTTGGAAGTTTCTGAGGCATATATGTGTGTTTTAAATTTACGTTAATTCCGGGTATGGGCGGTAGCCTTATTTACACTGACAAAATCTGTCATAGGCTTTTCAATCCAGGCGCAAAGCCTCGCATAATCATCTAATGCTGGTCGTTTCCCCGACTCTATTCTGTTTAGTTCGCTAGGCGATATTCCCAGATGCAACGCGGCCTGGGCTGTAGTTAAAACTTCTTCTATGGTTCGTTTGATTTTTACGGCTTTAGAAAAGTTTTTTGCATCAAAAGTGAAATTATACATAACTCTTAATTGGTATTGTATCCCAAAATTGGGATTATATATCTAAACTTCCAAATTTATTTTAAAAAAAAATATTACGCAGGAATTTAAAAGTACGCATATAACACTGTATATCAATGTATTGTCTGCCTATTTGTTGGTATGAAAAATAGCAATATCTTTAGAGCATGAAACGAATAGTCTTACTTTTAATACTCTGCATAGTATTTATCGCTGGATTCACTCAAACTCAGCAACCGGCTAACCCGCCATCTGTTAAATCTTTAACAAATTACTATCAGTTATGGGGGACATTGGATTCTGCTAAAATGTTCGCTTTTCATGATACTACTAATTTTCGACCAAAATACGGGACAGTAGTAATGGGATTAGATTCTAACTTGTATATTAATAAAGGAAATGGGGGTTGGTGGCAGCCTATTGCCAGAGGTGCCGGATTAGATTCTGTTTCAAAATTAAACGACACCACAGCTTTGTTTAAAAGATTTAGCGGCAATCCTGATACTTTAATTGTAGAGGGGAATGGGGGTGTGCCGTCTCTGCAGTCTGTAACTAATGCGGGTAATAGCACTACAAACGCTATTGTAGCTGGTAGGCTCACGTCTACATCTTACGTGCAATCGCAGGCAAATAGTAATTTAGGCGCATATAATTTTGTAGGATACAATTTCGCAGGAACAGTACCGATCATAGCGATGGGCCAAACAACATCAGGCAATGGGTATATGGGTTTGCAAGACACGTCAGGTTATACTGCTATCTATGGGGACGCTGGAACGAAAACATTTTCCGCAGGTAGTTTTGCTGTAAATTCAGGTAATGTGTATCCCAGTACGGCTAATACAGATTCGGTAGGGACAGATAGGTATCCATTTGCAGTTGTAGAGGCTAATGTAATTAAGAAAAATGGAGGCACAGCTACTTCTGTTTTAAATGCAGACGGTTCTACGCAAACAGTAACAAGTGGTACTTATACGCCTAATGTCTCATCTTCAAGTGGACTATCTGGGATAACTGTTTACAGGGGTATGTATTTAAGGGTGGGCAATGTAGTTAGTTTTTCAGGCAGTATAAACTATACCACAACAGGTACATTGCCTCATGTTATTATAACACTACCTGTAGGAACTAGTTTTTCCGGTGGCACACCTGATTTAACAGGATCAGGGACTGCCCCTATGGTTAACTCTCCTTATTCAAGCGCGTGCACGATAGTACCAGGCGGGTCGTCATCTACTATGCAAATATCATTTTACGATTCTTATGTTGGAGACAGTCAAACACTGAGGTTTACAGTACTATATGTAATTGATTAAATATGAAATATATAAAACTATTAATAGTATTAATCTTCACAGCTTATCTGGCAAACGGACAGAATAAGGTGATATTAAGGCTACCAAGTATCGACTCGTTTGTATACGTTACCCATACAGCTTTAAATGATACTTTACTTTCTTTTGTTAAGGTTCAAACCCAACCCCCAACCGCAACACTTTCCGGCGGTTATTCCTATGAACGCCATGCAGCTGGAACATTTACAGCTTCATTAGGATGGTCAGCAGGGCGACAAGCATCAGGAACGAATATCCTTGCAACTAATCCACTTAGTTCTATTGTGGTGGCAGGTGTTAGTCAAACATTCAGCCAGCCAGCAGCAGGTAGTTCCGTTTCAGGATCTCAATCGGTTACAGTTACTTATAACAGTAATACAACATTCACAGATACAGTAAAAACAACAGACGGCAAGAGTGCAATCGGATATACTTATTTTAGTGTTTATGACAAAAGGTACATCGGATGGGCAGCAACTTCAACCCCGACCAATGCAGAAATTTTAGCAGCAGTATATCAGGACAATTATGGTGGAATGGTTCCATTAAGCACAGTATTAGCACAGTTAGGAAGTGATAAGTATTTATTCATAGTCAATACAGTTTCAATCAATACAGTTTCAATCAATGGTTTTCCTTCAACAGCAGCGTTCAATCTGAATAGTTCAAAGACTTTCACTAACTCAAGCGGTGGAACTTTCACCGGATATATTTCAGTTTCAGTAAACCTATTCGGTTCAGTAGGAACTACAACTTTAAATGTCAATTAACATGAAAAAAATAATTTTAATACTTTTTGTTTTAGTTTCTTTCGCCGGAAAGTCGCAGGTATTGATTGGGGCTGATGGGAAAATACATAGCGGTGCAACCGGTGGGACATTTGGCAATTCCAATGAGGTAACCGTGAAAATAGACACCACTTCAACTAAGAACGGATTTTCAGTTGTTGGCGGTAATATGTATTATGGTAATGGAACTTGGTACACGTTATGCGGCGGTAATGTAGGATTATCAATAGTACCCACAATTCCTGCATTAGAAGGGTATTCTACACCATCAACAATAGTAATTGTTTCAGATTCACTTAGAGGGGGTGTATTTGTTTATTCCGCTACTGGTAAGCCGGATAGTGTTACAGTATTTAACAGAAGTGGTGGAGGATTTTGGTTAAGGCAATACAATAATTCATTTGGAGTAAATGTAAATTGGGCAGGGGCAAAAGGGGATTCAAGTACAGACGCTACGAATGCCATACAATTAGCATTGAATACTAACGCAGGTAAGATTTATTTTTCAGGGAAATTTGTTATATCATCCCCACTTACGATGCATTCAAATCAAAAAATTGATTTTGACAAAGGGTCGATGTTGGTTGCTAATGCATCATTTCAGATGTTACAAAATTATGCAACGGTAGTTCCTAACAGAACGCTAACAGATGGGACTTGTAATGCATCTTCAGATACTATTTATTCTGCAACTGCAAATTTTATAGGTACAGATGTTGGTAGAGCTATAACTCTTAAAAAGGCTGGTTACCCTCAGACGGACAGCTCTGGTTTGAAATATGCAGACCCAACACATACGGATTTGTACGGGCATATTACTCAAGTCGTAAACTCTACAACTGCACTAATTGACATCAATACTACTTGGGCTGTTACTAATCAACCTTTAGTGATTTATAACATAGATTCCTGCATTGAGATTTCAGGGGGCAATTTTATTAAGGGGCAATTCCAGGATATGGGGGTTAAGATGCGAAGAATAAATAATTTGAAAATAAATGGTTCAAATTTTAAATCTTGGGGAAATACAGCCGGAGGAAATTATGCAATATCTGTGGCTGACTGTAATATTGTTAATATTCAGGATATAAATTTTTCAACTTATTCAGATGGAATTCATTTAACCGGATGTAACAAATCAGTTAATATTTCAAACATTTCAGGAAGAACCGGAGACGATTTTATTGGCATCACAACAAGAGACTGGCCTAATTCTTCTAAGGATAGCCTCGGTGAAATATATGGAACTTTGAAGGGTTTGAATGTAAGTAATATTTACGGTGCTTCTCTAACAGGCATATTGAGATTGGAAGGCGCATATGGAACAATATTACAGGATATAGATATAGAACAGGTTAATTGCGATACATTTTCAGGAGGTGTAATATTATCCGATGACCAGATGTTCGGCAATGCAACAATAAAAAATATATCCTTTAAAAATATACAGGGGTATATTGTCCCTACTGGAAGGACACCGAACCTATTTTCATTTAGCGCTTATTATGTCGAAAATGTAATAATTCGAGATTGCAAATTTTCCGATAGCTTACTTTCTTCAGCGCAAACTATTTTCGGATTAGGAGGCGCAAATGGTACAATTATAAATGGTATATTAGTTGATAATTGTGTCTCATTTGCAAAAAATGTAAATGTTTCATTTTTGGCATCATCTTCTTATGTGTATGTGAAAAATGCGAAGATGACTAATAACCGGTTATATGCTTATAACAATGGTTATTTTTCTTCTGCATTTTCTTTTTTCGGCGGGAACGATGATATTATATTCAGCAACAATAGCCTTGTCTGTGCTAACACTAATTCGCAAACTTCTAAGTTATTGCAGGTATCAGGCAGTAATCCAATCAATTCTATTGAGTTATCCAATAATATCCATACTTCTACCGGAGTTGGGGGGAATACTTATAATTTTAGTAATGCAAGTAAAATTTCAAATATAAAAATTGTCAATGACAATGTTAATTATGATAGGAATTTTACAGCAAGTAATTTTTTCATAAATCCTCCAAAAAACATCACCAATTCTTTACAGATAAGCAATACCACAGTAAATTATTCCGGCAATGTAATTCAGTACCCATCGGGAGATACTATCAACTCTTGTGTAGTATCAAATTTTTACTCTAAATACACGTCTAGGTTTTCGGATATGGCATCATCACTGGATATTACTTTGAGCAATGTAGCCATAGACACTTGCCCAAATCCAGGATTATTCTATGTATACGGGACAAATACACTAACAGTTCGTGGTGCAGGGGTTAGAGCCTTGAATAACTGGACAGGGGTTCAAAGATCAGGGACGCAAACAGTAAGGGTTATAAACCCTGATTTTCCATGCGACCTGTTTCAGTTATCTAAGAATCTGGATGATATTGCACTAAATACCAATACATCATACAAGCCAGCTGGTGTATATTCCTGCAATGGCAATACCTGGGTGAAGATAAATAATGATAGTTTAGCGTTGCACTTATCAGATACGACTTATACCGGTACTGGTAATGTTCTCACACAGAGTAAAGCAGCTTCATTATTCCAGCCTATGCTTGGGATAACTAGCGGATATTTCCCTTTGTCTAACGGTTCTGGTTTGTTTACAAACGGGCAAATATTACAATCAGGTAGCAATTTAAGTTTTGGGGGCACGCAACCTTCAGGACCGGAAAAATTTAATTTTATATCCGGCGCAATTTCTATTTGGTATACTTCGGCTTCTTCTGAAACCGCACGATTCGCAACAGATGGAAGCACAGTATATATAGAAAATGTGCAGAATGGAGACGTTGTATTCAGGACGAATGGTTATACACAGAGAGGGCGAATTAAAGGCGGTGGCAACTGGATTATAGGTCCTAGTACCGCCGATAATAATGTGGATATTATTCAGGCAGCCGGTTCTATTTTATCAACTGCTTTTAAAACAAAATATCACGGCTCAGGCGTGTTTTTAAAAGGGGATGGGAGTTTTGATAGTACAATTAATAATGGCGTATATGTACCTACAATTTCCAACACAACAAATGTTACCAGCAGTACAGCAGATTCATTGTACTGGATTCAAACCGGGAATGTAGTAACGATTTCAGGCAATGTATTAGTTTTGGCAACAGGTGCAGGTACTACAATTTTGGATTTAAATATTCCAGTTGCTTCGGCTCACCCCAATGCGAAAGGGGTTTGCACTTACAA